>Ga0163150_10000186_pt1 | contig 113723 bp, 93 predicted proteins | sample OliLakLV19P2IB_FD_148628 | JGI IMG/M metagenome (GOLD analysis project Ga0163150, IMG submission 148628) | Freshwater microbial mat bacterial communities from Lake Vanda, McMurdo Dry Valleys, Antarctica - Oligotrophic Lake LV.19.P2.IB | ecosystem: Environmental > Aquatic > Freshwater > Lake >...
ATGAAGCAGGAGCAGTGCGCCCCGCAAGCCAGTTAAACAGCCCTGGAAGCAGGCTGAGGCGAGAAAAAACGCTTGGGAAGAGTCCAGCAATCGGAATCATGAACGCAAAGCCGCCTTAATCGAAAAAGAAGCTCCAGCCGCTGAAAAATCGCTCCCCAGGCGGATTCTCACCGATTTCAAAACCGGGGGTTTTGCAGCGGAATCATTATTCATTAATAGCATTTCAGCCTCGATCATCAGCCGGGACAGTTTGGGGTTGAGGGTGCGTCAAGAGTTTTGTGTAAACGACCTTTGTTTAATTAAAGAGTCATCGTTGCTAGACTGAACGGACCTGAGCGGAGGATAGGGCTCTGCGGAGACGTAACCCGAGCGCCGACTCAGGGGCCGGGATGCCGGCAGAGCCAGCAGCGCTGGCCTGCCGGCCCAGCGATCCTGGCGCGAAAGCGATAAATCTCGGGGGTTTGGGGGCAGAGCCCCCATCCAGAAAAGTCTTGTTTTCGAGTTTTGTTTCACAGTTTTCTTTCCTTGTTTCTCAGACCAAAGCAGCTCTGGGCAGCCGATCCTCTAAGAGAATGGCGAAGCGATTGAGAGCCCCTTTCCAATCCTGCAGGGGCTGGGTCCAGCGTTTGGCGATATGCTCCAGCGCCAAGTAAAGCAGTTTGATGGCTGCCTCTTCGCTGGGAAACGAGCCGCGGGTTTTGATCACCTTGCGCAGCGACATGTTGAGCGACTCGACCGCGTTGGTCGTGTAGATCACCTTGCGGATTTCGGCCGGGTAGGCAAAAAAGGGAATCACCTGCTCCCAGTTCCGGCGCCAAATCTGGCTGAGCATCGGATACACGCCATCCCATTTGGTCGCGAAGGCTTCCAATTTCTGCCCGGCGTCTTCGGCCGTGCTGGCCCGATAGATGGGCTTGAGATCGGCGGCCACTTGCTTGCGCTGTTTCCAGGACACATAGTTCAGACAGCTCCGCAACAGATGCACGATGCACAACTGCACCTGGGTTTTGGGGAACACGGTCTCAATGGCCTGGGGAAACCCCTTCAGCCCATCGACGCAGGCAATAAAGATATCAGCGACGCCCCGGTTCTTGAGTTAGGTCAGCACCTGCAGCCAGAACTTGGCCCCTTCGCTCTGGCCAGCCCACAGACCCAGCACTTCCTTGCTTCCCTCCAGGTTGACGCCGATCACAACATAGATGGCCCTTGTTTTGAATGTGCCCGCTGTCGCGAATCTTCAAGTAGAGCGCGTCGAGATAGACAATCGGGTAGATCGCATCCAACGGCCGGTTCTGCCAGGCTCTGACTTCCTCCATCACGGCTTCGGTGACATTGGAGATCAGCGTCGGGCTCACCTCCACGCCGTAGATCTCTTCCAGGTGCCCCTGGATTTCCCGCGTGCTCATCCCCCGCGCATAGAGAGACAGAATCTTGCTGTCAAATCCAGCAAAGCGCGTTTGCCCCTTGGACACGATCTTCGGTTCAAAGCTCCCGTTGCGATCACGCGGGGTCTCCAGCGGCAGCTCACCAAATTCGCCCTTCAAGCTCTTGGTGGTTTTGCCGTTGCGCGAGTTGCCGGTGTTCTGCCCCACCGGATCGTGCTTCTCATAACCCAAATGATCAGTCATCTCAGCCTGCAGCGCGCGTTCCAAAACGGCCTTCGTTAATTGCTTCAACAGACCGTTTTCGCCAATAATGTCTTCCGGCTTCTTGTAATCGGCCAATAATCTGTCAATCAGTTCTGAGTCAATTGCCATCGTTTCTCCTTGTTGAGATTGTCTTTCACCCGATGGCCGTTTACACAGTTCTTTTTACACCCTCCCCACTGCAATGCCAGCTCGATGGTGATACAGGAGGCTCTCTGTCGTTGAAGGAAGGCGACGAAATCCCACAGTCCCACTCCGGCATCGCGGAGCTTGAACCCCAGGGCGCGCCGCATGGCCAAATAGTTGTGGACCGCTTTTCTCAGTCTCTTCATCGCCCACCTCCTGGCCAAGCAAGGGCCAGCGTGCGCAATGCCGGAAGGTCGACCTTGGCATAGAGGGTGGTGGTGTTCGGATGTTGATGGCGTAGCAGTTGGCCGATCTCCGACAAAGAGGCGCCGTGACGAAGCATTTCCGTGGCCAGGGTATGACGGAATAGATGAGCCCCCCTTCCGCGGCGAATCAATCTCGGCCCGAACCAGGGCGCGCTCAACGAGGGAGCAGATAGCGATGGAATTAGCAAAGCCCACCCGCGGCGCCCGCTGACGAATGAAGACACGGCGGCTGGCGCAGCGCGGCCTACCTTGCTTGAGGTAATGGGCCAGAGCCTTGCCGACCTCGGCGGGCAGGGCGAGTTGGGCCCACCGCCCACCCTTGCTACGCAAGGTAATGCGGCCCTGCTCCCACTCGATGTCGTCCAGCGTCAAGGCAACGACTTCGCCCGTTCTCAGGCCCAGTCGGGCCAACAGGAGCAGGATTGCATAATCCCGTTTTCCCGACGGGGTCCGCTGATCACAATGCTCCAGAATGCGTTGCACCTGGCCGGGCAGGAGAAACTTCGGCAACGTCGAGAACGACCAGTTCGGCACACAGGGCACACAGGCAGCCAAGTCCGTGGCAATGTCGCCTCGGTACCGTAAATGCCGCAGAAAGGCACGAAGCGCAGTCACCATAAGTTTGGCGCGGCCAGGACTAAGGTCATGGGCATGACGTTGAACGAATCCAGTGATATCGGCGGCATGCAAATGAGCGAGATGGATACGGCCGGCTCCAAATCGCTCCACGAGAAACTGACGAACGAAAGGCAGGTAGTTCACCTGGGTTGCAGATGAGAGGCCACGCTCCTGGGATAAGTACCGTTTGAAGTTCTCCTCGACGCGCTGGCCTGGGCTGACGGCTGCGGGCGGTGTCTGGTCGTTGACCACACCTGCTTCCCGCAACAGACCCAATAGTTTTACCAGGGCTGAAGCGTCGCCATGATGAGGGCGCAAGCGCCGCTTGCGATAGCTGAGATAGCGCTGGGTTCTTTGCGGATTGAGATTTTTGGCTGCCAGGCCTTGCTTGCGAAGCCAGCGGCTCAGGTCGGCAACCAATCGAATCTGATTGCGTGCACACTGTCCTGTGTAACCTTGACTCTGCAGCCGCGCAGCATACGCATCAATGTAAGCCCTCAGCGGGCCATCATGCATGCGTTGAACGGTCTTGGGATCTGTGAAAAACAGATGGGTCATGTCTCCTCCTTTGAAACAAGATTCCAGGAGAAGACACCGGACTATGCCGAGTCTGCAAATCCTAAGATGGCTATGGACAAGGGAAGAACCCTTCTACTCGGCATAATCCGGAACTCGGCATAGTGGCGATTATGCCGAGCTCGGCATAATCGCCACACATTTGCTGGAGGCGGGCGTCAACCTTCGTCTCATCCAGGAGTCTGCTAGCTGGCCAGACCGAAGGTCTGGCCAGCTTTTTCCCCCTGACGAAGGGAAAGCACAGGAGGTCTCCGGCATTTTCAACACCTCCTGCTGCAAACAACGCGGCGAAGCTTTCTCAAAGCTTCGATTCCCTGGACAAGGGGGACAACGCGTCTATCCTTGCCCGAAGAATGTCCAACCTCCAGAATTCCGACTTGCGCAGGAATGAAAGGAGCTTGGAAACATTCCGCTGGCACTCGCACATCTCAACGTCACTACCTCCGCAGCCAATAGAAATTGGCCGTGCCCACACGTTTCGCTCGCCCTTGCGGATCGAGTTCAAAGGTCAACAAATCCCCGGTGGGTCCGCTTCCCACATAGCCTGCAGAAGGGGCAACCCTAAATTGATGCGGTCCTGCTGGCTTGAGCGTCCAGCGCGATTCCCAGGGATTGTCTGCTTCCGGCGTAATCATCGTGAGTTCTCCGTTTAAGACCAGGACCTGAATATCGGAGTGCTTCCAGGTGTAGGTCCCAACGTATTTCTCCCAGGCTGGATCTCCCGCGGGGGTTGGTTTTGGCACCGCTCTCGCCTTGGCAACAGCGGGAGTCAGCAGAGCGAACGCTTGATCCACGTAGCGGCCGGGATCACCATCATTTGCATTCGTCAGAACAATGACTGCCAACTTATCGGCTGGAGCCATCTCAATGCGAGTGAGATGGCCGGGAAGGCTTCCTCCGTGGCCCACGCGCACCTGGTCACCAACGCGGCGGACACTGAACCCCAGCCCCCAGCCGCTGCGCCAGTCTGACCGCAACCACTGAGTGCGGTACATCTCGCGCAGCGTGGATCCCTTCAAGATCTGCGCGCCACACGCCGGACCGTCGCGAAACTGCAGCGACGCGAACCGCGCCAGGTCTTCAACGGTCGAAGCCAGACTACCTGCGGGCCTTTCTGCTTCGATGTCGAGGAACGCTTCCACATCGCGTGAGGCCCCGGGCACACGCCGCCCGTACCCGACGGCCAGGTGAGGCAGGCTCGATGTCGGAACCGGGGTAGTGGTCTTCATCCCCAGCGGCCTGAGAATACGGCTTTCAACGTACTGAGCCCAAGGTTCGCCGGAAACCGCCACCACAATTTCTCCTGCCAGCGTTAGGCCAAGGTTGGAGTACTTCCATTCTGTCTCAGCCGGAAAGACCGTTTCCTGCTCCCCAATTCGCCGGATCATCTCTTCGCGTTTCGGCATGGTCAAGTCGCTCCAATTCACGCCCGCGGCCTCGCGCGGCAACCCCGACGTATGCGTCAGCAGATGCCGTATGGTGATTGTCGGACCCTCCGGATGGGCATTTTTGATTTTGAACCAAGGAAGATATTTGGTGACCGGATCGTCCAGTTGCAGCTTCCCTCCGTCGCGCAGTTGCATGATCGCGGTCGTAGTGAAAAGTTTCGAGATCGAAGCAATACGGTAAACCGTGGAGGGCGTCGCGGGAGCCTTCTTTGCCAAGTCGACAAATCCATAACCTTTGCGCCAGATCAGGTCCTGGTCATAGACAACGCCGAGCGACAAGCCTGGTTGCTCGCGACTTGCGACGGTTGCCGCCACCCAGGCGTCCAGAACCGCGATCGCTGCAGCCACTTCGGGTCTTTGAGCCATCGGCTGTAGGTTTGGCGAAGCATTCTGGCCTAGGGCGGTGGAACCGGATGACGCAACCAGTAATCCGAAAGTGATGAGGATTTTTTTCATGGGAGATCCTTCTCGAGCATTTCGTTGGTGAGCAAGCACGCGACTCCGCTACGCTTGGCAGTATTGATCTTCTGAAGCCGTTTTCACACCGGTAGAATGTGAGGAGCATCAGACCACGATCTGTGGCGAGAATCAATGATCTCATGGGACTTGGAGACCCCTGAGAACGATGAATCGCCAGAGCGGCTGGTTCGCAAAGTTCGAGATGACTCGCGCGGCGTGGAATGAATTCCAGTTCGGTCCGACCGTTTCACGTTGTCGGCTACCAGTCGCCATTCCGGCGAAAGACGTCATCCCAGTGAAAACCGGGACCGGAATCCAGTTGGGATTGAGCTCAAGGAGACTTGCGGGAATGAAAAGCAGCCAGGCAGTAGAAGGTTTGAAGAGGCGATGCGGGGCAACCCTCTCGCCGGGAGACCTACCTCGGTGGTGACTAATCCCTCAGCATCGCTGCAAAGAAACCGGCGAAAGCCGCAAAAAGACAACCGGCCTTGGCTTCTGCTCCCAAAGTGCTGAAGCGCGAGAACGCGATCCACAGATCACCATGCACTACGCCAATCAGAATCAAAGCCACCACCAAGAACACAAATGGAGTCGTAATGAATCTCATAGCCACCTCACGACGGAGACCGTTGCAGGCCACAGGCCAAAAGCTAAGTTGTTCCTGAGACATAGCTTGTTAGCTTCAAGTCAGAATAGTGTGAAAATCAATTCCAGTCGAGCAGCATGAAGTTGCCGTTTTTGGAACCTGGCAACAGGGGCCTTCTGGCGGCTTTGGCAGGTTGCACCTAAATGGGGGTAAGTTCAAGATAGTGCTTCACCCACCGTTGCGGGTCACCCAATCGTGGATCTGAAAGCCAGGAGGAGACTCGAAGTGTTGCGCGCGTCTGGGGAAGATGGGGGGGCACTACCGCTCTAGCTCAGAGCGTCTTATGAAGTCGTTGGTTCTGTAGACTGAATTGGGACTCACCCAGTATTCGTGGCGGTGTTTTCGCTTCGGCGGGTTTGCCGGTTACGAGGGAATCGATCGTGGCATTCCCGCTGAGATGACCACCTTGCGCGAAGGCTTGCTGGAGTTCTGATCCTCAAAGCGGGGCCTATCGAAGTACACAAAGAGCGTAGCGGGTTCCGGATCATTGCGGGCTGATTGATTTCTAGACCGGGGGCCGACCTCCTGGCGTTGACTGTTCCCTCCTGACAAGGCTGCGTCGCGGCCGGAGGCCGGCTCCCACATTCACGGAATGGCACCCTGCGCTAACGCACACTGACCCTGAGACAGTTGTTGACACGAACTCTGGAGTTCATTTAGCGTATCTCGAAGAGGAACAAAATCTCATCAATCTAAGCTCAACGGCTTTCCGGCCAGGCCAAAGTGGCTGAATGCGGCTTAGTTCACTCCGGTCGCTGCGAACGCCAACCTTTAGAGCCGTAGACAATCCTTGTGGAGGCAACTCATGAAGAAACCAGCAGCGACAATCTCTCTTCTGGCAGGGCTAGGCCTCATGTTGTTCCTGGGCCACCCGCGCAAGAGCGACGCACAGGCACCTTCGGATGAACACAGCAAGATTCGAATCGGCTTTGACATTGCTCCTGTGCCTTTGGATTTGAAAGGCAGGAACCGGGCGCTGGTCGGCCTGGGAAGTTACATCGTCAACAGCATGGGAGGCTGCAATGATTGTCACACCTCGCCCCCTTTCGCTGACGGGGGAGACCCATTTCTAGGGCAACCGAAGCAGGTGAATGTGAGCAAGTATCTCTCCGGTGGAACCGAGTTTGGCCCTTTTGTATCGCGTAACTTGACTCCGAACCGGCTGGGGAGACCCGCGGGCTTCACTCTCGCACAATTCATCGAAGTCATGCGAACCGGAAAGGATCTGAAAAATATTCCGCCGCCTGTGCCTTCCCCCGAAGTCAATCTGTTGCAAGTCATGCCCTGGCCCGTGTACCAGGACATGACCGACCGTGACTTGACGGCCATCTACGAGTATCTCAGTGCCATTCCTTGCATCGGCTCCGCAGCCCGCTGTACACCCTAAGCTGGCCTTAAGCTACCCGAGAACTTGTATCGCAGACCTGTGCTGTTCACAGGTCTGCCCACTCCTGTCATTCCCACGAAACCGTTGAGACGATCCCCCAGCACCCGCGCGGCTACTCCTTCGACGCGTCTTTCCACGAGCAGATCCACGGCCGCGACATCCTTGAGATCGCCAATGACCGCCAGATTCGAAAACTGTGTGCTCCCGAAGAGGCAGCTATGACATTCCTCCACGAAATGAGAAAACGGAGTTGCGCTCTAGAAACCAGATGCCGCTAAGGAAGCATGATGCGTCCGCCGCTGACCGCCACGGTTTGGCCCGTCATGAAGCTGGATTGATCCGAAAGCAGGAAATAGGCCACGTTGGCAATTTCGTTGGGCTGGCCGAGTCTGGCCAAAGGCGTGTTCTCGATGATTCCCTGCAGCGCCTGCGGGCCGAGTAGCGCGCCCATCTCGGTTTCAATTAAGCCTGGAGCGATGCAGTTAACACGAACGTGCGGAGCAAAAGCCTCGGCACAGCAGCGAACCATCGAGACGATCGCTCCCTTGCTCGCAGCATAGTGAATCTGTCGCTGTCGAGGCCTCAGCGCTGCGACCGAGGATAGGCAGACGATCCTGCCATACTGCCGCGCCAGCATCTCGTCTTTCACGGCCATGATCGACAGGAACACGCTATCGAGGTTGATGGACATGGTCTTCTTCCATGTCTCCCACGAGATCTCCTGATGGCTCTCGATAATGCTGATGCCCGCATTGGCAACCAGGATATCAATCGGGCCCAGAGTTTCCCGCGTTCTGGCCACCATGGCGCTAACGCTCTCCGGGTTGGAGACATCGCCTTTGACCAGGATGCATTGCACCCCTTCCTGTTGCACTTCCTTCTGAGTGTTTACGGCATCTTCGTCACGGCTGAAGTAGTTGATCGCGACGTTGGCGCCATGCCGCGCCAGCCTGAGCGCAATGGCGCGGCCAATGCCGCGAGAGCCACCGGTAATCAGCGCCGTCTTGCTTGACAGGTCTTTAGGTGTCATATCGTGTCGGGAGTGTTACGGGAGGGCGAGGCTCCCGCCGAGCCTGCCTCTTGCGGCTGTGCGGCTCGGCAGGAGCCTCGCCCTCCCAAATTTTGTCCTGGCGGGTGGTTCAAAAACATTCAGCTGATCAACTCTTTCACCACGCGTCCATGCACGTCAGTAAGCCTCATATTGCGCCCGGCGTGGAAGTAAGTGAGCAGAGTGTGGTCGAGCCCCATCAGGTGCAGCGCCGTCGCATGCAGATCGTGCACGTGCACCTTATTCTCTACGGCAGCGTAACCGAAATCGTCGGTCGCCCCGAACGCCTGCCCGCCTTTCACGCCGCCGCCGGCCATCCAGGTCGTAAAGCCGCGCGGGTTGTGGTCCCGGCCTTTGCCGTTCTGGCTGGTGGAAGTGCGGCCAAATTCTCCAGTCCAGATCACCAATGTCTCGTCCAGCAAGCCACGACGTTTCAGATCCGTCAGCAGTCCGGCAATGGGCAGGTCGGTTTCGGCGCAGTGGAGTTCATGATTCGATTCGACATTGCTGTGGGCATCCCAACTGTCGTCGAAGTGCCCGCCGCCGGAATACACCTGCACGAACCTCACGCCGCGCTCCACCAGCCGGCGGGCGATGAGGCATTTTCGCCCGTACTTCTCAGTGGTGGCATTGTCCAGACCATAGGCGCGTTTCGTTTCTTCAGACTCTTTCGAAAGATCCACCGCGTCGGGAGCGGCCGACTGCATGCGAAAAGCCAGCTCGTAACTGGCGATGCGAGACCTCAGGTCGGAGTTTCCGGGGTTGGCGGCGCCGCGCAACTCGTTAAGTTTGGAAAGCAGGTCCAGTTGTTGCCGTTGCTGCGCCGGCGTGACACCTTCAGGAGGGTCCAGAAACAGGATCGGATCGCCCGTGGTTCGGAACTGGGTTCCCTGGAAGGTCGCTGGCATGAATCCTGATCCCCAGTTCGGGGCTCCGGAAATAGGGCCTCCGCGGTGGTCCAGCAATACGACAAAGGCCGGCAGGTTCTGGTTCTCGGTGCCCAGTCCATAGCTCACCCACGAGCCCATGCTCGGATATCCTTGCCGAACGAATCCCGTGTTCATCTGGAGCAAGCCCGACCCGTGAGCAAAGCTATCGGCAAAGGTGCTGCGGATGACCGCAATGTCGTCGATGCACTTTCCCAGATTCGGATACAGGTCGGAAACCTCAATCCCGGACTTGCCAAACTTCGTGAACTTGCGAGGCGTTCCCAACAAACTCCCTGGGTTGCGAAGTTTCAGCTGCGGATCGCTCTCCAGGTTGGGCATGGGTTCGCCATGACGCTTGTTGAGCTCGGGCTTGGCATCCCAGGTGTCCATCTGGCTGGGGCCGCCGTACATGAAGAGGACAATGCAGCTCTTGGCTTTCCTTGGAAAGTGCGGCTTCTTCGGCTGGAGTGGTGAAGGCGCCGTAGCAAGTTCCTTCGCTTGCAGCGGCATCGTGAAAAAGCTGTCTTGCGCCAGCAGGTAAGTCAGCGCACTCGCGCCGAAACCGCCTCCAGCTTCCCACAGAAACTCACGACGCGTCTGGCCGCACGGGGTAAGGCGCGTATTCAGCGGTTGATGGTTTGATTTTGCATGCATCGTCTGACCTTCTCTCTTTGGAGTGCGGCCGCACGAGGCCGCTTTAAAGGGCGCGACGCGTCGCGCGCAGGGAAAGCGGCGACTCGTCGCCGCACTCCAAAATCAGTGCCTAATTCAAGAAAAAGAACTCATTCGTGTTGAGCAATACCAGGCAGAAGGCTTCCAGAGCCTTCTTCCATGCCTCACCATTTGCAGGACCTTTGCCTCGCGCATCGGCTTCAACTTGGCGTCTTTGCGCATCGAGAAAGTCCGTCGCCACCTTCAACTCTCTTTTGTCCGGAGGGCGACTGAACGCAATCTCGAAGCCCTTTTCGATCTGGTCTCTTGCGGATGACCCGGCCTGGCTCGCCAGCCGCTCCGCGAAACGCCGAGCCTGCTGGTAGGTGAACTCTCCATTGAGAAACGTGAGCGCTTGAGGACCCGTGGTCGACACGGAGCGCTGCTCGCAACTCGACGTCGTGTCTGGCGCGTCCAGCACTTCCAACTCGGGCACTGCCAGGCTGCGCTTGACAAAGATATAAACACTCCGCCGCGCGGCTTGCTTTTTGTCAGACTTGCCCCAACCATCGCCGGGGCGCGACTGGCTGGCCAGCACTGTTTGTGGAACCTGGGGATAAATGCTGGGCCCGCCCACTTCCAGGTTCAGCTCCCCACTGACGGCCAACGCAGTGTCGCGGATGGCCTCAGCTTCAAGACGCCGCTGCTTCCAGCGCCACAGGAGTGTGTTCTCCGGGTCCACCTTTGCCGCCTGAGCATTCCATTCTGAGGACGCCTGATAGGTCTTGGAAGAGACGATGAGTCGATGCAGTTGCTTGAGGCTCCAGCCGGACCGGATGAATTCCGTCGCCAGATAATCCAGCAACTCCGGATGACTGGGGCGCTGGCCGACCACGCCAAAGTCGTTCTCGCTCGCCACCAATCCCTCACCGAAATGCCACTGCCAGACCCGATTGACCATGACTCTGGCAACCAGCGGATTCGACGGGCTGGTCAGCCAACGGGCCAGCCAGAGGCGTCTGCCCGACGACTGTTTCAAAGAGACGGGTGCCTCCAGAGGACCCTGAGTTAAAACCGCCGGGATGCCGGGCTGCAGTTCCTCTCCAGGATCGGTGGGATCGCCCCGGCGCAGAAGGCGTGTGACGGGAGGTTTGGCAGATTCCTCATACCAGATGTAGCCGCGTTTTGGTTCCTTCGGCCGAGCGGCATCGATCGCTGCGATCTGTTTCTGCCGATCATCCAGCACCAACTTCTCCTCAGCCGTCGCCTCGTTGCGGATCGCCTCTTCAAGCTTCTGGTTGAACTTCTCCACCAGTTCTTTCTGTTCCTTTGAGCGCTTGCCGGACTCCGTTTGAAACGCCAGAACAATCTCAGCATGTTCAAGGAATGGGACGCCCGGAAACGAAGCGTCCTTCTTCTTAAACAGACGATCCCGCAGAGTCTTCGTCTGCTGGTCAAGCTCCTGTCGCAAGGGTGCGATGGCTGCGTCAGCCTGGGCCATGGCCTTGCGATAGGCGGTGAGTTCTGCTTCCGTTCCGACCAGCCGATCGGTTTCGGCCTTGTTTTCCTGCGGGCGCTTCAGCGGCTCAAACACCGCGAGCATCCGGTAATACTCGGTTTGCTTTAGTGGCTCAAACTTGTGGTCGTGACAACGGGCGCAGCGCAAGGTCAATCCGAGAAAGGACGCAGCTGTCGTTCCGAGCACATCGTCAAGTTGGTCGTAGCGATCCAACTGCGGTTCGGCTGGCTCATCATCATGGGTGCCCAAGCGCAGGAAGGTGGTCGCAATCTGTGTCTCAGCGTTCGCTCCCTCGACTTCATCGCCGGCGAGTTGCTCCGTCACAAAGCGATCGAAGCCTTTGTCCTGGTTTAGAGCATTGATCACATAGTCTCGATAACGCCAGGCATTGGGCTTGGTGCCGTCGCGTTCGTAGCCATTCGACTCCGCGTAACGGACGAGATCGAGCCAATGTCTTGCCCATCGTTCGCCGTATTGTGGTCGCGCCAAAAGACTGTCGACCACTTTCGAATAGACATCGGGCGACCGATCGCTGAAAAATGCCTGTTGCTCCTCCACCGTCGGCAACAGTCCGATCAAATCCAGGTAGACTCGCCGCAACAAGGTACGCTTGTCTGCTTGCGCTGGCGGTTTGATGCTATTTTTTTCCAGCCGGGCAAGCACAAACGCATCGATCGGGTTCTCTTGTCGGCCAGTCGTTACTTTCGGAACTGCCGGGCGAGCCGGTGGTTGGAAAGCCCAGTGGGTACTCTCTGCCTTGCTTTGTCCGGACCCAACAGCCTCGGCCGTTTTCGCGCCTCCATCAATCCAGTCGCGGATGATCCGGGCTTCGTCATCGGTCACCTTGCCGTCTGTGGGCGGCATCGACTTGTCGGCGATGCGCTGAACCAGGCGACTCATTCCCGCCGCGCCTCTAACAAGCGCCGGTCCTTGCTCGCCTCCACGCGTCATCGCGGCCAGCGTCCGCAAATCCAGCTTACCCATCTGCATTGCCGCGCCGTGGCACGTCAGACAGTACTTGCCAAAGATCGGCAGAACTTGCTTCTCGAACTGGGGAGATGCCTGAGCCGCAAGTAGGTTTGGAACGGCAGCGCTGAACAGAACGAAGAGCAAACCCAAACGCAGGAATGGAGTGCGTGTCAATCTCCGTTGATTCGCTAAATTGCGAATGAAAGAAGTCATCTCGAGGCCTAAAGTTGCCACTAATTTGAAGACACGGCGGCTCCCCGAAAACTACGCGGCTAGAGAGTTCGCAGAAAAGCAATGAGCGCCTTTTTGTCGGCTGAACTGAGACTAAGTCCGAACTCGTGTCCTTTGACGGAGCGCTCTCGACCATCGGGCCCTGCATAGCCGGTCGGATGGTAGTTGTTCGATAATCGAGCCGGGTCGAACCAATCCTCGAGAGTTGCTGAAGAACCGTGATGCCCGAAAGGTCCTCGATACCAGACCCCTTTGAGCGACGGGACTTTGTAGTATCCGGTACCCTTGCGGGTCTGCAGGGCGTATCGCGGGTCGGTGCCCACGCGTGCGAAGAGGATGTCGAACCGCTCGCGATGGTCGGTCGGCGGTTCGAATCCGTCCACCGGTATTAGTTTGTTGTTGGTGTAATGCGGCGGGGTGTGACAACCGGCACAGCCTTCCCGTTCGAAGATTCGCTCTCCTTGTGTGGCCTCGGCACTTAAGTGATTCGGCTTCTTTGGAGGTGTGAGCGAATACAGATACAACGCCAGCGCATATAACTGTTCGTCGGTATACCTTGTGGCTCCGCGTGTCGTCGGTTCCGCCTGAGTTTCGCCAAACCGCGCAAGGCCGATTGCGTCCTGTACAAGCGTGGAATAACGCATCACATCGCCGATGTCCCGATGAAGTACGAGTCCCGTATGGTCCAGGAATCGTCGGCCCTTCACGCCAATCAAGTCGGGAATCTGAGGCGGCAGCAGCATGCTGGTATGGCTTCGCGCCGTCACCCCCGGCGGAATCGCATCACCAGCCATGAGCAACTCCTCAAGAGACATCGCTTGGGCCCGGCGATTCGGGTCGTTTTCGATCCAGGGGACCTCGAACTGCTTCGCAAACTTGAGAAGCCGGGTCAGCAGCTGCGCGGATGATCCGGCGCTCGCGGTCTGGCGCAGCATCGCAGCCCCCTGCCGATCCCCGGGGTTGTTGCCTTGCGCCCCCGCAATCACTGTGCCGTCCGGCAATACCCGAGTGTGGCATGTATTGCAGCCCATAGACCCGAGTTCAACCTGCCCTTTACGGCGGATCACCCACCTAGCGAACGGAATCGTGCCATCCTTCGCGACGGGCATCCCCAATCGCTCGAAGAACCCGGGGTCCCGCAAATCCTTCGTACTGAAGAACACCGGCGTATATGAAACCGGTGCGTTAAATACCAGGCTTCCGGCCTCGATCCAGTCCTGGAGCGTCTTCAGGGCCTTGGGGTCGAATGCAATCCGCGGCTCCTGGCGCTCGAGCCACTGGATAAAGCCGGCAGGCTCTCGGCCTGGATGGTAGACCGGATAGCTCTGGTAAATAGTCCGCGTCGGCAGCTCATAGTAGGTCTTCTCCGATATGTGAATGGGCGAGTACTTCGGATTGGCGAGAGGAACCTCCATCGTCGCTACCGAAGCATCTGTCCAGGTCCGTGGGACTTCGCCGCCCAACCCGACTGCCGCCAATAGAAAGAGTACGCCGATATTCAAGAAGACCTCTCCTGGTAATACCAGGTTAACGCAGTAGGAAGCTTTGCTTTGTCTTGGTCAACTGCCTGTTGAGTTGGCATTACGCACTCCCCCCTCGCCCCCTGAAGCTGTGAAAAAATTGAATTGGCTAACCCTGATCCGTCTCGTCTCCGAATCCACCGCTGAAAACGCGCGCGGAGCGCACGTTCCACCTGGTGGAGCGGGCGCTCCTGCGCACGCTTCTTGCCGGAAGACGCCGATCTCCAATTTTTTCACAGCTCCCATCCCGCGTTGGGGAGATGGGAGCCGACAATTCAAAAAAGTGCGACTGCTAATCGACAGGTTTTGCTTACTACGCTACGCTCACCTCATACTTCCCGGCCACCTCAGAAATCTGCCGCCAGGTTTCCGCATCTACCGAGATGCCCTCGCGGCTGCGCCGCATCTCTTCAAGCGATTCCGGCTCACCCGGAATCAGGATCCTCTCGGAACCGGGCGCCAAGGCACTGCTTTTGACGAATTCAACCAGTTGCTCGACATCCGAGTAGAAGGGATCATAACCGCGCAGTCGATCGATATCGACGACAAAAACCAGGAAAGTATTGCCGACCCGGTCGGCATCTTTGCGGCTGCAGCCGCCGCCCGAAAGAGCGCCGGCCAGAATGTCTGTGACCAGTCCCAAGGCAAAGCCCTTGTGCCCGCCAAAAGGATACAGGGCGCCTGCCGGTGGGCCGTAGAACTTCGCTGCATCCGTGGTGGGCATACCCTCCGCGTCCATGATATTTCCCGGTGGAACAGGCTCTTTGCGGTTGAACATCCCTCGTACCTTGCCCTCAGCGATCGCGCTGGTGGAAATGTCCAACACAATCGGCGTCGCATTTTTCCGGGGTATCGCAATCGAGATCGGGTTGGCCGCAAGGCGGCGTTCCCGGCCGCCCCAGGGCGCCACCAGCTTCCCGCCTCCGTGCGTGTTGACGAACATGACGGCGGCCAGCCCCTTGTCTGCAGCCATCCTCGGGTAATCACCGACCCTGCCAATATGACAGCACTGGCTTAACGTGACGGTACCTACACCGGCCTGTTGGCACTTTTGGATGGCCAGTTCCATCGCTTCCCGTCCAATCACCTGGCCAAAGCCCCAGCCACCCTCGACCACGGCAAACGATTCCGATTCCCGGACAACGCGGACGTGAGCGCCGATGGTGACCAGCTTCTGCTCCATCCAGCGCACGTATTCGGGAATGCGAATCACGCCATGCGAATCGTGCCCGGCAAGATTCGCGTTCACGAGTGCATCGGAAACAATTCGAGCCTCGTCATCGATAGCACCGGCTGCGAGGAAAACTTGACTGCTAATTTGTTTTAGCTTCTCTGGTTGAAATATGGGCATTTAGGTAGTTCGTTCGATCCAGAAATGTGGCTGCACCATTCCCCCTTAACAAAGGGGGAGAAGAAGGCTTAGCGACCGCGGTCACTAAGCCTTCAGGGGGTTGTCGTGACGGAGCTCGGAAAGCCGGACGGACAACCCCGAGGCGCTCCGCGCCGCCCCCTGAAGCTGTAAAACAATTCAACGGTAGGGACGCGCTGCCGCGCGTCCGCAACCGGAAACCTAATCCGGACGCGGGGCACCGCGTCCCTACCGGATCGGGTTCATGCGGCAAATGGAATTTTTTCACAGCTCCCCTTTGTTAAGGGGGAATTTCAGAGGAAACGCGCAACAGCGCCTCAACTCTTCCCTTTCCACAACTCCCTGGCTCGCTCTCTCAGTTCCCCCATTCGCTGCTTCGCCTTACGCACGGACTCTCCATAGCCTTCCACGGTGGGCTGAGAGCCCTTCAAATATTGCAGGATGATTTCTTCCGCTTGAATAAACGGCTCACAAAGCTCGGCCACCGCCGAGGCAATCTCATGGGGAATGTTCACAATGCCATTAGCGTCCGCGTGCAGCAGATCGCCGGGCTTGACCTGCAATCCACCCACCTGCACAGGGATACCGACCTCTGGAAAGCGGCAGTAGCCGTGCGAAACAATGACGGACGAAGCCCAGCAAGGGAATTGCAGACGATCCACCTGTTCGATGTCGCGAGCGGCGCCACTGGTAATCAACCCGCAAAAGCCAAAGGTCTTAAACGATGTCACCATCACCTCTCCGTAGGTGGCTGCTCGCGGCGGATCGTCGAGATCCTGAAATACGGCAATCCGTGGCTCAGGCGTCGACATCGCATCGGCAATCAACTGCGGCATGCCTCCGTACGAATCTCCCCGTTCGGCAGGGTAAGCCGAACGAAACGTCGCCGTCACCGCATACCCGACGGCAGGCGGCAGCTTTGGGTAGATCGCCTTCAGCGTCAGATTGGTGTAGCCCGCCACGTACGAGCGAATATCAAAAAGCTCAATCACATTGGCAACGGTCGGAGAATCGACCTTGCGCAGTTGGGCAAGTTCTTCAGCGTTGAGGATTCTAGTAGTCATCTATGGCTCTTGAATTGGCAGAAAGTGGAATGTGGCGTTTCAAAACTGCGTAGCAAAGCATTTGTAGCATACTCGAATAGCAAAGGCAGTGACACTCGGCAAAGGGTTTGCATAAGGAAACTCTTGATGAGGATTGATTAGCACATAGAATTGATGGCCATTTCGGAGTCTAGCCGAGGCTGGACAACGCAAACTCCAACTCCGAAACGTCACACTTCATGGCTAGTCGCTGTTTGATCACTTCGTTGTCGGCCCTTAGTTTCGTGGTCCGACGCATTCTTACAAGGAGAAGCAGCATGAGATCCTTCCCAGAAACAAACCTAAGCTTGCTACGTTGATCCCTGCTCACGTGCCGAGCGATAGCTTCCTTTGTTTCGTCCAAGAGCTGTGGGGAGACGGTCTTCTGAAGATATCTCTCTACTTCTTGCTTTCTGATCGCGATCTTTGCACGATCCACTATCCCGAGATCTGAGGAAATCAGTCTCTTCACTGGAAACGACGTGGTGGGGAATTCCGAGCATCTTTGTTTTGCGATCGCGTATAAGAGAAACAACTCAAATAGTTCCTGCTCGTTTGACTGAACCCAATCATCGAATGCGAAGGCTCTCTCAATCTCTTCTAATCGCTGCTCAACATCCTCCTCGTTGAGCAACGAGACGATTGCGCTGTGGTCGACAAGGTAGTTCTCTATAGAATACCTATCCAAGACGAAAAGCCGCCTCAGTCCACTTGGATTGCATCCTGTCAGCAGTTCGAGATCTCCATCAACTATATAGAGCCGCAACCGCTGGCCCTCCTCTTGATCTGCGGTGCAAAGGCTTACAACCGTATGTTTATCACCGAGAGGAAATACCGTGTCAATTCGATACTTTCCGTGAAACGCTCGCGTGAACATTTCGCTGTACAATTTTCTTGATCCTTTTGAAGTGTCCTCTATGTAGATGTCGATGTCGTTGAACTTGTGAAAGAAGACGGCTTTAGCCTTCTTCGCTGTTATGCTTCTCTCCAGCGTCATGTTTAATTTGCACCTCTCATACGGGGATGCTTTTTTTCTCGTAGCCGCCCACAATCTCCGGCGAATGCGTCGCCAAGATCAATTGCGTTTTAGGTCCAACTTCAAGCGCTTTGGTAACAAACTTCTCTTGCCACTTGAGGTGGAGAGACAGTTCCGGTTCATCAATAATGAAGACGTTACTTCGAGTGCCGTATTCGTTAAACAAGAGATGGGCAAAGATAATCAATAATTGTCTTTCGCCAGAGGAAAGCGCCTCTATCGCAACCATCTTCTGATCTGGTCTTAGCACGGTGAGTTGGCCCACGGTGTCAATTGCAAGAGACTTCCCACTGTCCTCGTAGAAGGAATTGACGCTCTGGAGAAATGTGTTTATCGGCAGAAACAACTTGTCGACCTTGGACTTGTGCGCATCGATGATCTCAATGAGGTCAGAGACCCTATCAATCTGTGCCTTGTTAAGGACCCATTCAATTGGGATTCCTTCGGACTGCTGCACCCGTGCCATTGAACCGAAAAGTTCTTCCAACCGTCTGAAGAACTCCTCGAGCACTTTTCTTATTTTTTCTCCGGATAAACCAATCTTGCCGAGTGCTAGTTCTATCTCCGCTTTCCGTTGAAGAATTTCCTTCTGTTCCACCCACGTTGGAAGAAGCGAACTAGGCCCCTCGGCAGGAAAAGAGAGATCAGAGTATTTGAAAGCAGAAAGCACAATGCTCTCCCGAAGTCGCTCAGAATGTTGATCTTCAATCCGTCGGAACCGCCGATACGCCTCTTGCACGAGGGCTTGTGTTTCCATCAGGCCGGCTGCAAGAGATCCCTTCAAAATTCGCCTCCCTCGCAATCCATGCCGAGCTGAGTTCGCAAGCATGCGTTCTCGATCATAGAAGCGTTCAGATTCCTGTGTTCCTTTGTGTGTTCTCTCTAGCCCAAGGAAAACTGGGGCATTCGTCTTTGAGATGAATTTGAATACCGGGTGGTCAGAGTATTTGAGTTGGTACTCTCTGAAGAATTCAGCACTCCCTTCTTCACGAGCTAGGATGCTCATTTCTTCTTGACCTATCGCGGGGACAACGAGGGGTTCGGGTATAGAGGAAACGCTAAGCTCTAGCTGCTCACCTAATTTGGTAGAAACAATCTCAATGGAAGTTCCAGCATCATCGTAGGCGACAGTCACCATCCTATACGGGATACTCTGGAGATCTGGGAACGAGGGTGTCAGAAGTGCCTGAATCAAGCGAAGCACGGTAGTCTTTCCGCTTCCATTTACTCCGATTAGGAATGAGAGATCCGGATGAAATTCGATTCTGAAGTTCAGATATCCGAATACTTCACTAGCAGCAAATGACTTAAGCTTCACGGGGACGACCTCCTCTGCAAAACTGTGAACGAAGTAGGGGATGCTCCTTGGACGTTTTGTTTGGGCTATACAATCTCAGCCCATATCCAAATCAGGCACCGAAATAGCCAAATCGCTCCGACTCGTTGTCCTAGACTCTATCTCCTTACCCTGTTCGCACTTCTTCACGGACGAGATCCAATTCAATACGGCGTCGTTCGAGGTAAGCGATATTTCCCAGATGAGAGGCGAGAGCTGAGCGGTGGCCCACTAGAACGTCGCCGTTCGGTCTCTTGCGGCTCTTGACGCAATCGAGGAAGTTGCGGACATGGTCCGCCGTCATCCCGTCACCGCGGTCTCCCTGTTCTTTTATTGGTGAACCCTCAACCGGTGTAAATGTGTAGCCGCCGCGCGTAATCTCCAGCCTGCCCTGAGTCCCGACAAACTCGATTCCGGCGCCGCGAATTCCCGGAGCCAAGGTGGCCTCGAACGTCGCCGTCCATTCGCCCGGATACTCGAGCAGGACGTGAATGGTGTCGGGAGCGGTGCGCCCATCCTTGTACTGATAGACTCCGCCAGAAGCGACCGCGGCCTTGGGCAGGTCTTCATTCATAAACCAATGCACCACGTCGATCCAGTGCGTGAAGAGATCGGTAATCTGGCCGCCGCCAAAATCCAGGTAGGCCCGCCAGTTCCAGAACTGTTGGACGTCCCAGTCGCGCCAGGGGCGGGGGCCCTGGAACTTCTTCCAATCCAGTCCGGCTGGCTTGTCTTTGAAGGGCGCCTTCCGCAAATGGTAACCGTTCCCATGCCACCAGGTGCGAGCCAGTGTGATCTTGCCGAGCTTGCCCGTGTCGAAATACTCGGCTTTGGCTTTCATGTAGTGAGCTCCGCTGCGCTGCTGCATCCCCACCTGAAACACACGATCGTTGAGCCGTGCCGCCCGGATGATCTCTTTGCCTTCGTCGATTGCGTACGTCAGCGGCTTCTCGACGTACACGTCCTTGCCGGCGTTGCCCGCGTCGATCGACATGGCCGCGTGCCAATGATCGGGCGTGGCAATCAGCACCGCATTCACTTCGCGCAGTGCCAACAGTTTTTGATAATCGGCAAACTCCTTCGCAGATTTCGGTAGCAGTGTTTGTGTCTTCTTCAGATTTTCGTCGTAGATCTCACAGAGAGCCACAACCTCCACGTCTGGGTTCTTCAGAAACTGCTGAAGAACAGATTGGCCGCGACTGCCTGGACCGATGACGCCGAGCAGAACCCGGTCGTTGGCGCCCAGCACCTTGTTCCATGAGCTGGCGGTCAAGCCGGCGCCAATTATGGCGGTACTTTGGGCGAATTGCCGTCGGGTCAGGGATCGTTGTGCGGGTTGGTCTGCAGGTTTCATGATTTGGTCCTCATAAAATCCCCCTTAAGAAAGGGGGCAGCGCCATGGGCGCGGGGGTTGTCTCGCGAGGGCGGAAGGCTAAGGAAAGAGTGTAGTGCGAACGGTAACGCTTTCCCGGTTTTTTAGGACAACCCCCAGCCGGAGGAGCGACAGCAGTCGCTCCTCCGCCGCCCCCTTTGACTAAGGGGGATTTCCCTTACAGCCTCAAGCCTTGAGGTTCAGTCGCTTGACCTCGTCGGCGATGTAGCGGGCGGTTCTAACCGCTAGCGCCATGATCGTTAGTGTGGGGTTTTTCTCAGGATAGGTGGTGAAGGCACTGCCGCCCACCACAAACAAATTCTTCACGTCGTGCGCCTGGCAATACGAGTTGAGAACAGAAGTTCGCTTATCCAGACCCATCCGCACTGTTCCGGCCTCATGGCTTCCGAACCCAGCGGGCACGTCGAGAGTGTTCGTTATCAGACGGGCACCGGCTGCGTGCAGGATGTCTTGCGCCTTTTCCACTGTGTCTTTCCAAAGAGCGACGTCGTTCTCGCAAAAACGAAAATGGAGGACAGGAATTGGAATTCCCCAGGCGTCCAGATGGTTGCGATCGACGGTGACTCGATTCTCCGGCCGCGCCTGCGCCTTCCCCCAACCTCCCATTTGCACGAAACCCGGCTGCATGTCTCTGACCTGCTTCTTGAACCCGCCGCCGAAGCCCGCCAGCAATTTTGCGTGGTTGGGAAACCAGAAACCGGCGTAGTTGAGCTGGTAGTGAAATCCGCCGCTGTAGCCATTCTTCTTCCCTGAAAGGTGATTGAAGCGAGGAATGTACGTGTGGTCCGTTGCGCCGTCGTTGTTCACGGGTTTGGTCCCGACCAAATCCTGCAGATAGCCGATGACATTGGCGGCGATGTTGCCGTGGAGGTAGCGGCCCACCATGTCGTTGGAATTGGCAAGGCCGTGAGAAAACTGCGGCGATCGAGAATTCAACAACAGTCGTGCGGACTCCGGTGCTCCGCAGCAAACGGCAAAAATGGAGGCTTCGATCTCCTCTTCCTTTCGAGTAGTGGCGTCGATGACGGAGGCACTTTTCACCCGGCCCTCGCGATCCACCCGCAGCTCTCGCACAATCTTGTTAGCCAGTAGTGTGAAATTTCCCGTCTTCAGCGCTTTCGGAAACATGGACCCCGGCGTGCTGAACACCGCGCCGACATCGCATCCCTCCATGCAGCGACCGCAATAGTGACAGGGAGGCCGGTTGTCATACGGCCGGGTAAGAACCGCCTTGCGGGCCGGGATCATGCGAATGCCCATCTTGCTGCAGGCGCGTTTCACAATCTGCTCGCTGCAGCGCAGGTTCAACGGAGGCAGGAATTCTCCGTCCGGAATAATGTCCAGATTCTCGCGCGAGCCGGTGACGCCGATCATTTTCTCGACATAGGAATAATGCGGCGCCAACTCCTGGTAGCTGAGCGGCCAATCTTCTTCAATGCCTTCGAGGCTGTGTTCCCGGAAATCCCGTTCCGCGAAGCGCAAACAAACAGCATTCCAGTGAATGCTGCGGCCGCCGACGGCGCGAATCCGATCGACGCTGATGTTGTCGCAGTCTTGATAGCGAATGGATTCCCGAACTTCTTTCGGATACGCCGGTGGAGGCGTTCCAGGCCGTCGCTTCCCGCGAAACGGCAGCTCGTAGGGCCAGGCATGATACTGAAATTCTTCAAACTTCATCACCCGCCCGGCCTCAACGAGCGCGACCTTGGCTCCAGCCTCCGCCAGTTCCTTGGACAATACGCCTCCGGCAGGCCCTGATCCGATGACACAAACATCAAACGCCATTGTGACTCCGTAGAGGGTGAAACCAATGAACCCGCGGCTCGGTGTGCCGCGGTCTCTCGCTCCTGCCGGGGCTGGTGGGTGCGGTACTGTCTGTTCCCACGGCTTACGCCGAGGGCTAAAGATCTGTCGCCCTACCGGGCTTGTTGTCGCCGTCCGCCAGGCCTGACAGCTTGCGCCGTGGGTATCCGGCCGAATGCATTTGAGCCCCGGCAGGGGCAAAAGACTCGTAGCCCACGGCGTGAGCCGTGGGAACAAAGTCGGAAAAAAGCCAGTCCCGGAGGGACGAAAGAAACCTGCTCCTTACTCCCAAATGTATTTTTCGTCGTAGTCGATCTCATGCTTCTTCAAATACTCCAAAAACTCCTCCTGAAACGTCTTACTCCGGTGATGTTCCTCTTGATCGGCGATGTACCTGCCGACCGCATCAGCGTTGGACTTGCTGACGCTGAACGCGCCATACCCGGTTTGCCAGGCAAACTTGGATCGCGCCGGCCATTGTTCATGGACCCATTTCGACGAATTGGTCTTCAATACTCGCATTGCATCCGACAAAGCCAAAACCGGCGGCAATTGGACCAGCAGGTGCACGTGGTCAAAGGTTCCGTTGATCAGCGATGCCTTGCCATCGAGCTCTCGTATGATTCCGCCCATGTAGGGGTACAGTTGCGATTTCAAGTCGACGTCAATCTGCGGTAGCCGATCTTTGGTGCTGAAGATAATGTGAGTCACGAGATTGGTAAAGGTGTGTGCCATGGCTCCGCTTTCGGGCTTGGTGTGCCGCATCTTTCGCCCCTACCGGGGCTGGTCCCCGTCACTACCCAAGTCCCACGGCTGGCGCCGTGGGCTATTGATCTCCCGCCCCTGCCGGGGCTCCTTGCCGCTCAACTTCCCATCGGCGGCGTTTTTCGTGTGAACTCACTTTGTGACCAGTTCCCTGTCCTGTGCGAGCCTAGGGTCCTGCATTGGTAAATCAGCAATGGTCTTCAGCCCCGGCAGGGGCGAAAGACTCATAGCCCACGGCGCAAGCCGTGGGTGAATGCTCAGGCCCAAGCCCCGGCAGGGGCGAAAAAATCGCTGTCCCGCTCCATGCTGGTGGACGCATGGCTCTATTGCATCGGCAGTTGATAACCCGCCTTGTTCATCTTGATTCGGTAGAGATTTCCGCCGGCGGTGACATATAGCGTCTTGCTCTCGCCGCCGCGGCCGAAGCCGACATTGGTGGGGAGCACAGGCGTGGGGATACGGGCCAGCTCTTTGCCCTCCGGGGAGTACACGTAGATGCCAGGGCGGCTGATGGCGCGAACCGCAACGTAAAGGTTGCCGTCTGCGTCTGTCACCAAGCCGTCCGGCCCGTCCTCGGGAGCATAGTCGATGAACACTTTCCTGAACTTGGCAGTTCCATCGGCACCGAGGTCATAAGCCAGCAGCGCCATGCGGCCTTTGAGCACCGGCGTCCCATCCGGAATGCGAAACATTCCAGTGGTCCCATTATCGTTGGAAACCACGTAGAGCGTCTTCTGGTCAGGTGAGACGGCCACGCCGTTGGCCTTGCCTGCGTCGGTAATGATGCGGTGCAGCGATCGATCCGGATCAATCCGGTAGACCGCGTTGAACGGTTGTTCCACGGGTTCGTGCCCCAGATAGCGCGGATCGCTGAAGTAGATCCTGCCTTTCAGATCGATCGTAATATCATTCGGGGAATTCAGTGGGCGGCCCTCGAAAAGAGCCGCGAGAATCTCGCTTTTCCCGGTCTTCATATCCGTCCGCGTCACGCGGCGTCCCCCGTAGTCCGAACCCTCGGCCACCAGCATCCGCCCCTGGGCATCAAACTTGATTCCGTTGGACATGCCACTGGGAGAGCGGAACACCGACGTCTTCCCGGTCTTCGGGTCAAACTTCATGATGTGGCCCGCCTGCATTCCTGAGATTGCGGTGAAAGTGATGTCGCTGAAGTATAGGGTCCCGTCGGGAGCCGAGGCCGCTCCTTCCGTCAGAACGCCGCCTGTGAACAACTGTTCGAGCTTTGAACCCGGTGGGAGAACGTCGGAGGAACCGCTGGGTGGCGCCGCTGTCTGTGCAAACACGAGTGTGGCGTTCAACATCAAGCAGGAGATTAGGCTTCTGCGCATGGTTTTCCTTTCATTCCTTTGAATTGAGAGCGAAGTCGTCTTGAGAGTGGCGAACCTGTTCTGCAGCTACGTTCCGAGAAACGAAATGGCTGACTGGATAAGGCGGCAGCCGGTCACAGCGTGGTGGCCCCCCTCACCCCCAGCCCCTCTCCCGCGTTGGGGCGAGGGGAGCCGACTTTTTCTGAAGTTCGATTCCCGCACGGGGCGCCTTTTTTTTGAGGGAGAACATGGAGCCGGTGTGCCTCAGTGGTTCGCGTTGCTACGCCAAAATTTCCCGGATTACGTGCCCGTGCACGTCGGTCAACCGCCGGTCGATGCCGTTGTGACGGAACGTGAGTTTCTGATGATCGATCCCCATGAGATGGAGAATTGTGGCATGGAGATCGTAGGAGGTCGTGGCGTTCTCAGCAGCTTTCCAAGCCCACTCGTCGCTCTGGCCGTGGGACACTCCTCCCTTGATTCCCGCGCCACCCAGCCACGTAACAAAGGTGCCGCCGTTGTGGTCACGTCCGGAACTGCCCTGGCTGAAGGGCATTCGCCCAAACTCCGTCGTCCAGATCACTAGCGTGTCTTCCAGCAGGCCGCGTGCCTTGAGGTCCTTGAACAGGCCCGCCACGCCCGTGTCGGTGCGTTTGGCGATGAAACCCAGCTCAGAGACGATGTTGCTGTGATTGTCCCAATTACCCGAGGCGCCATTGGTGCCGCTCCAGACTTGAACGAAGCGCACACCTTGTTCCAGCATGCGGCGTGCGATGAGACAACTGCGGCCGAAATCTTCCGTGTCCTTCTCATCCAGGCCGTAGAGTTTGCGCGTCGCATCCGATTCCTTCGAAATGTCGAAGACGCCGGGGATGCTCAATTGCATCTTGGCGGCGAGTTCGTAAGAAGCGATGCGAGCTTCGAGACGGGAGTCGCCCTGCCAGTGGGACAGATGCTCGCGATTGATCTCACCCAGGAGTGCCAATCCCTCGTCCTCACTTTCCTTGGTGATGTAGGTCGCCGACTTCGGAGCAAACAGATCGTTAATCGGAATGGGAGCCGTGGCCTTCACCAGCGTGCCTTGATGCGCCGCCGGCAGAAAGCCGGAAGAGAAGCTTCCCTGGCCGTTGTAAGGCAGTCCGCGCGAATCGGGCAGCACGACAAAAGCTGGGACATTTTCGTTCAATTTCCCCAAACCGTAAGAGAGCCAGGCGCCCATGCAAGGGAAGCCCGGAAGCGTGAACCCGGAATTCTGCTGATACACCGCGGGACCATGCACATTGGTTTTGCTGGTCATCGCCAGCAGGAATGCCAGGTCATCCACGCAGGTTGCAATCTGCGGCAACACCTCGCTCACCCAGCGCCCGCACTGGCCGTGCTGTTTCCAGGAATAGGGACTCTTCATCACGATGAACCCGGGCGAGCCGGTCACCGACTCCACCTTGAGCCCTGGCCCCGGATCAAATTTCTGCCCACTGTACTTAATGAGGCCCGGCTTGTAGTCAAAGGTGTCCGTTTGGCTCACGCCGCCGTTCATGAAGAGCTGGATCACCCGCTTGGCTTTGGCGCGGTGGTGGAGTCCGCCATTCAAATCCGGCTTGCCGCCGAGCGCCGCTTGAGCCCGCAATTCATCCTGCAGCATCAGGTGTGACAGAGCCAGAGCTCCAAATCCGCCACCCAGAGATCCAAGAAACTGGCGACGGGTGTGGGGATTCGAGTTTGTCAGGGATTTGCTCAACTGCTCAAACATAATGACTCCTAAAATTCCCCCTCAAAAAAGGGGGACAGAAGGCGCAGCGACAGCGGTCGCGAGTTTTCCGGGGGTTGTCGTGACGGGTCTAAGAAGATCGAGCGGTTTTCGTGCGTGGCGACCTCCTAAAACCCCCCTGAAGTCCCCCCTTGTCCAAGGGGGGACGATAATTTCAACACCACGGGGCACTGTGATTTGCCTGTCATCATCCAGGACCAAGAGCCGAGGGCGAAAAACCTTTATTGCTCATCAATAATGTTCATCAGTTCACGAACATGAATTCGTTGCCGTTCAGCAGCACCCGGCAGGTGTTGGCCATGCCGTGCTTGGCGGCATAACCCAACAGGGCTTTGGCTTCGGTCGCCGTGGGCGGACGGCCCCAGGCTAACTCGCAGGCCGAATCAATCTGTGCGGCCAGATCAGAGCTCATCTTGCCGGCTCGCTCTGCAAAATGCTCGGCTTGACGAACAATGAAACGGTTATTCCACATCGTGAGTGCCTGGAGGGCCGTCACCGAAGTGTTGCGAACCGGCGACAGCTGCGACGCATCGGGACAGTCCAACGAATCCATCAGAGGATCGGTTACCGTGCGGAATACATAACGATAGATGCTGCGGCGAAAACTCGCGGGGCTGTCGACGTCAAAGCGGCTGTAGTCGATGATGGGTGTCACGCCAATATTGGGGTCGTCGTAGAAGAACTGCTTTACCGGCGGTCCGCCCATCGTGACGTCTAACTTGCCTGTCACCTGTAGCACCGAGTCGCGCACTGATTCGGCGTCCAACCGCGTTCGATTCATCCGCCACAAATACTGATTCTCGGCATCCACTTGCGCATAGGCCGCATTGCCTTGCGAAGACTGCAAATACACCGAACTGGTTAGAATCAGGCGGTGCAGATTCTTGAAAGACCCGCCGTTCTCGATGAACCAGTTCGCGAGCCAATCCAGCAACTCGGGATGACTGGGTGCTCCACCCATATGGCCAAAGTCGTTGGGCGTGTTCACCAAACCTCGGCCAAAGTGATAATGCCAGACTCGATTGACGATGGAGCGCCAGGCGAGGGCGTTCCTGGAATCGGTGATCCACTCGGCCAGAGCCGCGCGACGTTCCCCTTCGTGATTGACATCTTCCAGGTTGAAGTCGGTCTCAAGCCCAGGGATCAGCGACAACGTGCCGGGCGAAACCAATTCGCCCGGAGTTGTGATTTCGCCTCGCTTCAGAAGATGAATGGGTCGCGGCATCCCCCTGGTGGGATGAAAATTCCCAGCATCAGCAAAGTCGTTGGTTCCAGCGTAAACCATCTGCGACGGGGGCAACTCAGCCAGCTGCCGGTTGGTTTCAGCCAACTTCTTGTCTACATCAGCGAGCTCGGCTCGAAGTGCAGGCTCAAGCAACGAATCAGCCCGCTGCTTCCGAGCTTCTTTGAGGTTTTTGATGTCAAGATCCAACTCCCAGCGTTGTCCGACGGTATGGAGGAACTTCAGGATATCCGCCGAAGGAGCAGGCTCGCCGTTCGGGGCCGTCAACTTCAAAAGGCTGGATGCGCCATCGACCAGGCTGGCTTTGCTCCATTGCGGCGGATTCTCCACCGAATCCTGTGCGGTCACCTTCGCATCGGCGGCCACGTTCTTTTCACCCGAGAAGGCCAGCAGCTCCGCCAGCGCGAAGAACCAATAGCCGGGGTCCTGGCCCGATGGCGGAAAAGCAGTGACGCGCAAGTAACGGCCCGCATGGCCGATGTTCCGAATTGCAAAGGGCGTAGAGCCTGGATTCGGGAAAGGCGCCACACTGTGATCGGCGAGCATATGACGGCTCACGAATAGAGGGTCGTTGGAAAAATCGACGCGAAAACGGGTTGGAAATCCGAAGCCCGGCACAGAGGCGTGGAGCAAGGGAACAAGGTAAACCTCATCGACAGAAACCGACTTGCCGAAATCGATCTGAACCCATTTCGCCTTGTCGGCAGGGGATGAGACCTGGCTCTGGTATCCGAGGCTCTTGCTCGCGAGTTGAGGTGCCGGCTTCTCAAGGACGTCCAGATCCTGCTGAAGTTTCTGGATGCGGGCGTCGAGTTGCTGTAATTCCGGACTGGCGAGGCCGGCGGATATTGCTTCGATCTTGCTGCGTCGTTCATCGCGAGTCCGCTTTTCCCGCAGCAAGGACTGCCGCCGTATATGTGTGCCTGGATCACGGTCATAAGGTCGGTCGGCGCGATCGACACCAGCAAAGGCGGCCTGGAGCCGGTAGTATTCCTTCTGCGAAATCGGATCGAACTTATGGTTGTGGCAGCGCGCGCAGTGAACGGTTGAGCTCACGAAGGTGGACATGGTGGTCATCACCATGTCATCGCGATCAAGCGTCTGGGCGCGCTTCTTGTCGAGCGTATCGTCCACGATGGACATCATGGAACTTTCGTCAAACGGTCCGGTTCCGATGAAACCCGTGGCCACGACAGCTTCCGGCTGATCTGGAAACAAGACATCACCGGCGAGCTGCTCGCTCACGAAGCGGGCATAAGGCTTGTCTTCGTTGAGAGACCGGATCACATAGTCGCGATACGGCCAGGCATTGTCGCGCGGCCGATCCTGATCGTGACCGTGACTGTCCGCGTAGTGCGCCACATCCAGCCAGTGGCGAGCCCAATGCTCCCCGTAGCGCGGGCTCGCCAGCAAGCGATCCACGACTTTCGAATAGGCGGCTGGAGCGTTGTCGGTGAGGAACTCCCGAATCTCGTCCGGAGTCGGAGGCAGCCCCGTCAAATCATAGGTGACGCGACGCAAGAGCGTGCGTTTGTCGGCCGACGGGGAAGGTCGCAGTTTCTTTTCCTGAAGCTTGGCCAGAATAAAGCGGTCGACGGGCGTGCGTGTCCAGGCGCTTCCTTTCACCTGAGGCGGGACCGTCTTGACTAGCGGGCGGTAGGCCCAATGAACGGACTGAGCCGCATAGCCCTTGGGGTCGAGACCCTCGGGCCAAAGAGATCCTTGATCAATCCAGGCTCGCAGCAACCCGACTTCGGCAGGCGAGAGCCGCTCTCCCTTGAGCGGCATGACTAAGTCGGGCTGCAGACCCGCCACCAGACGAATGACCAAACTCTCGGCACTTTTCCACGGCTTGAACGCTGGCCCCGACAGGCCCCCTTTGGCGGCAATGACCTTCACATCCCAACGCAATTGGTTCTTTTGTTCGTTCGGCCCGTGGCACGAATAACACTTGCCGGCCAGAATGGGGCGAATGTCCTTCACGAAGTCCACTTGCCGGCTGGCCGGAGGCGGTAAAGAGAGACTGCCCACTTCGTCGTTCTTGCCAGTCTGTGGTTCGGGAACCGATTTCTTCCGAGCCTGCAGAACGACCCCGCTCGGCCATTCCGCGCCTTGATCAATCCACGCCCGCAGCAAAGCGATTTCCTGTTCCGTCAGCGGATCTCCCTGCCCCTTGGGAGGCATCTCCAGGTCCGAAACCAGACGTGCGGCAAAGTGGATCAGACGACTGCGTGCGCTCTGGCCAGGAACGATGTCGGCTCCGCGATCGCCCCCCTTGAGCGCCTGGTCACGGTCATCCAGGCGAAGACCGCTCATGGAGACGTCTGCGTTGTGGCATTTCAGGCAGGACTGTTCCAGGATGGGTTGGATGTCCTTGAAGAAGTTGACCGGCCGGGCGACAGAGGCAGGCAGCTTGGAAACATCCACGCTCTGCCCGAACGCCGCAGAACACGCTGCCAGCAGCAACCCACACATTCCGGCAGTCGTCACCCGCAAGGCTCTTTCGTACATTCGCTGCACACGCGCGCTGAAATTCATAGATAGAATAGTTAGAATGACTGGAACAGTACCAAGTTGAGAAGAGCGCGAATTTTATCAAGAAATGGAGCGGTTCCGGGCGAAAATCGCCGCAGGCTCAATACCATTTCAAACTGACCACCGAAAGTTTAGTATCTGGTATGAAAAGAAATTGAGTAGCGCAGACCGCCTTGTTTTTCAAGGAGGTCTGCGGCTTTGGGCCGATTCCGAGGCGAAAGCCGCAGACCGAAAAAAGCACGGTCTGCGCTACACGCGTCGATCATCGGTCGCGCTATTTATCTGCCGCTCTACGCAGGATTTCGAATCGAATCTGGTGGATCATGATGAAACGAAAGTGGGCTCACATAGGAGCGATCGGGGTCCTGGCTAGCTTCCTCTTGTCGATTCTCCTCAGTGCTCAACAGACAGAAGAGTCACCGACGAGTCTGGAGCTCGTGGCAGTTGAGGGCCAACCGCTGGCATCCAACGTCGAGCGTTTGATTCAAGCTTTGGAATTGCTCGGAACTCCTCTGCCCGTCGAGACCAGAACTGCCCTGCAAGCCTCAGGTCGGGCTCGGGACGCCCGAAAGATTCAACAGCTGCTGGACCGCCACGTTCTGTTGGCTGTTCACTTGAACCCTGAAGTTCGCGTGAAGGTTACGCGCGGGCCGGCGCCTGCGATCCTCCAGCAGAGCGGTTTTACGCCGTTCCTGGTCAAAGTCGTCAATGAGAGCACGTCCACTCTGCCGCTGAGAATCACCAGTCCCCAATCAGGGCCTGTCTATGCCGGGGTAGCTAAGCTCAGCATGGAGAGAGAACGACAGGAGCCTCTGCGCGAGAACGAGAATGTCAATCGGGAGGACCGCTTTCTGCAGGTCGAGATGTACTCTGCGCCGCCCATGACTCGCAACTTAAGCGGCCTGAAGGTGGAGTATGCCCTGGCGCTAATTTACAGCAGCGAAGCGGGACAGCGCGAAGCGATCATCGGGTTCGATGCCGGCCAGGGCACTCAGGACCTGGGCTTCAGGGGAGAATTGCCGGTCTTGTTCACTGTTCGCCCGGCGGTTCCTGTGCGTCTTGCCATTCGAGATCACGATGGCCAGCCGACCACGGGTCGCCTCACATTCTTCGACCGCGCCGGTCACGTCTACCCTCCGCAGGTCAAGCGCCTGGCTCCCGATCTTTTTTTTCAGAAGCAAATCTATCGGCACAACGGCGACACTGTGTTACTGCCGCCTGGGCAGTTCACCATGTTCTACGGCCGCGGGCCGGAATACCGTTGGCTGAAAAAGGCCGTCACGGTTCCTTCAAAAGGCGAAGCACGAATTGAAGTTCAGTTGGAGCGCTGGGTTCATCCGAAGGCCTACGGCTATTACAGTGGCGACCACCACATTCACGCAGCCGGCTGCGCGCATTACACCTCACCGACTGAAGGGGTTCCTCCCAAGGACATGTTCCGGCAAGTGATGGGCGAAGGGTTGAACGTCGGAAGCATCCTGACCTGGGGTCCAGGCTTTAACCATCAACAGCAGTTTTTCTCGCCGGAGATGGATCGCATCAGCGAGCCGTTTTGCCTGATGAAGTACGACATCGAAGTCAGCGGATTTGGCTCAGAGGCTTTGGGTCATGTTTGCCTGCTGAACCTGAAAGAGCAGGCTTATCCAGGTGCGGAACTGAGCAAAGGGTGGCCGACCTGGACGACACCTGTGCTGCGCTGGGCCAAGGCGCAAGGCGCAGTGACGGGCTATGCCCATTCGGGTAGCGGCCTCCAGGTGAATCCCACCAACGCAGCCAAACGCCTGATGTTAGAGATGGATGCCAATCAGGATAGAAGACTCAATGTTCAGGAAGCCACACGAGGCTTGTTAATCGAAGAATTCGAAAAAATCGACGTAAATCAGGATGGCGGCTTAAGCGAAGCGGAGCTGATCGGATCTGTAGATCGGGTGTCAGATCAACTCCCCAATCTCGCGATTCCAGAGCTCAACAGTGTGGGGGCGCAGGAAATTTTCGTGACGGCCGCGCTCGGTATCTGCGATTTCATCAGCGCAATGGATACCGCGCGGCTTCTGGAATGGAACTGCTGGTATCACCTTCTGAATTGCGGGTTCCCTCTGAAGGCCGCCGGGGAAACGGACTTCCCTTGCATGAGCGGCACTCGCGTGGGTCAGGGCCGCTCTTACGTGCAGCTTGGCAAAGTGGAGCGAATAGATTTCAAGGCGTGGTGCGAAGGCCTGGTACGCGGACGCTCCTACGTTTCGGATGGTTACGCCCACGCCCTGGAATTTACCGTGAACGACAAGCCCGCCGGGGATGAGGTACGACTCACCGGGCCGGGAATTGTAAAGATCCGCGCCAAGGTTGCGTTCTCGTCTGAGACGCCTCTGGAAGTTGCTTACGGAGGTGTTTTTCCTGTCGGCGGCAAGAGGCTGGTTGGCGACACGGTAAATTTTCATGAGCCTGTGGCTTTGGCCGACGCGCCCCAGGTCAATCCGCACGTGAGACTGGTGGAGTTGGTGGTGAACGGCCAGGCGGTGTCTTCGAAGCAAGTGGCCGCGGACAGCCAGCCGCAGGAGCTGGAGTTCTCGACCAAAATCCATCGAAGCAGTTGGGTGGCGGTGCGGCATTTTCCGCAACTGCATACGAACCCAGTAAACGTCTTGGTTGGCGGCCAGCCCATTCGCGCATCGCGGCAAAGCGCTCTTTGGTGCATCGCCGCCATTCAGCAGCTTTGGCGGGCGCGCAACGAACGGATTGCCCCGCAGGAACGGGAAGAAGCTCGCAAAACCTTCTGGAGCGCAATTGATCGATATAGGCAGATTGCCAGGGAAGCGGCGGGAGGGGAGTAGGAGAAGTCCAGATCAGCCGTCGGGCGGGACTGTTGCCTTGACCCGTCATTCCCGCGAAAGAACGTCACCCCGGCGGATACTAAGCCGGGGGCGGGAACCAAGTCTGGATTCCGGCTCGCGCTGCGCTTGGCCGGAATGACGACGCTAGGGATACGAACTTTTGGGCTTTTCTCGCGGCGGGATCCGGACAAACTCTGAGGTGTAGCGCAGACCGCTGCTTCTATCGGTCTGCGGCCTTTTCGCCTCGAAAACCCGAGCTGCCGCAGACCAGCCAAAAAACGGCAGGTGCGCTACACTCTATTCTTCTGTCGCTCACTTCACCGCAGACGTCGGGATTTTGTAGAACTCGTACTGGATGCGCCACTTTTCTTCCTTCCCTGGCTCGATCCGCATCTCGATATACGGTTCCGGGGAAATGTTGCTGCGAATGGACCAGAACACAACTTTCGATAGCGGACGGTCTCCCGTTTGCCTCACTCCGGCACCCGTCTTGCGATTCTCGACCCGAATATCATAGTCCTGAGCGCCGCTGCCATGTCCTTCCAGGTTTGTAAATACGGTCTGTCCTTTCTGCAGCTCTTGAAGATAGACGAGATCTTTCCCGCGAATCTCTGCGAGACCCTTCAAATCGGCCGTGGCGCGAAGATCAAACGGGAACTTCACCACGAAGTCCGGCCCGGACGGCTGCTCATCGAGCATGAAGAAATTGTGGTTGTAAGCGTGGGTCGGAATCGGCTTCCGCCCGGTGTTCTTCAGGCTGTGCTCAAGGACTAGTTCCGCCTTGCTTTTGGGCAAGCGCAGTTTCTTGCGGTACGTATAGGCATAGCCGGCCGTATCGGCAAGTTGGTGGGTGAACTCGATCCAATCCGATCCCTGCTTCACACTCCACTTGCCTGAGTCCACAATCTCATAGCTATTGAATGAGCTGTAGCTCGACTCGTTGGGTTTTCGAAGTGCGCCGACTCCGATCTTGACAAAACTCTCGCCGGGCTTGGCTTCCTGGTAGCCCAGGCCGGCCCCGTTGGTAAAGAACTCCTCGACCGGGCCGGTGATGGCATCGTGCAGCTTCGGGTCGTACCGCTCAAACCATTTTCCAAAGTAACTGTGGCCATCACATTCCAGGCTGGCAACGACTCCCGACCAATCGAAGCGAGTGCCCCGGTAATAGCCGTTCTGGGCATCCGGCAGGTAGAGCTTGGCGCGGACCCGTGAATTTGAAATCTCTGCCTGGGGAAAATCCGCAGCGGCAAGGTTATGGAAGGACAAGAGGAGCACCAGACACGCAAAGAACAAGATTTTCAAGGTAGTAACCTCCGTTGAAGAAATAGGCGTGGGAGTTTCTCTTCAGCACCGCGAACTCGCGTGGTCGATGATTCGATCTAGATTTTGGATGACTTCGTCAATATGATGGGCCGGCAATTTCGGTCCCCGAGTCGTGGCATCCGCCGAGAAAGCTCACAGTTCGGCCAAGCTCATCGCTGTAAGCTTCAACAGGACTTTTCTCGATAACGTGGAACTCGACGCCGGGCTTCTCGACACGATAAGTCGCTACTCGTTTGACTCCAGCAATTACTGTTCGTCCCCAAAGATTCTAACCGGAGTCAGCCCATGCCAGACAAGCCCAACTTTCCGAATCCTGATCCGGACGCGCAGCTTGTTCTCAGCCTCATGGACGGCTTTCGAGCGTCAAAGGCCGTCTTTACTGCCGTCTCGCTGGGCGTGTTTGACCAGCTTCACCAACTTCCGGCAACCTGTGACGAGCTGGCGCGCAATTTGAACTGCAACGCCGGCGCGCTTGAGCGGATTCTGGGTGTTTGCACCGGCCTGCACCTCTTGCAGCGAAACGGTGGACGTTACCACAATCAGCCCGCTGCTACGCGGTTCTTGCGCATTGAAAGCCCTGAGACACTGAGCGGCTACGTTCTGTACTCAGACCGCGTGAGCTTTCGTCTCTGGCGGCATCTTGAAGACGCGGTTCGCGAAGGCAGCCATCGCTGGGAACAGGAATTCGGCTTCACCGAAGGGATCTTCGATCACCTATTTGACACCGAAAAAGACAAGCAAACGTTTCTGGCAGGAATGAATGGGAACGGCCTCTTGAGCTCACCGGCAGCCGTGGCTGCTTTCGATCTCAGCCACTTTCGCCAGATGGCGGATCTGGGAGGCGCCACGGGTCATCTGGTGATTGCGGCTTGCCGGCGTTACCCTGCATTGCGCGCTATGGTGTTTGATCTCGCCACAGTGACTCCGATCGCGCGCTCGTATGTGGAAAAAGCCGGCCTTCAGGAACGCATCGGAATCCAGAGTGGTGATTTCTTCAATGATCCTCTGCCGCCCGCCGACCTCTACAGCGCAGGGCGCATCCTGCACGACTGGTCGGAGGACAAGGTTCGATTCCTTCTGCGAAAGATCTGCGAGCACCTGCCCTCGGGCGGTGGCTTGCTCATCTGTGAGAGGCTGCTGAATGAGGAGCGCGATGGACCCGTCAGCGCTTATCTTCAGTCGCTGAATATGCTTTTGTGCACAGAAGGCAAAGAGCGCGCCCCTTCGGAATATGAGAGCCTCACGCGCGCTGCCGGCTTCTCGAGCTTCGAGTATCGCAGGACAGGACAGCCGGTGGATGTGATGCTGGCTGTGAAGTAGGCAGCGTCATCGTGTTCCGAGGCTGCAGTCTGAAATAGATCTCTAAGATCGTCCTCGTCGTCGTCCTCGTGCTCGAAGAAAAATCGATTACGACAACGAGAACGACACATCAATTGCCATAGGTCGTGGCGCCCCGCAACGGCAAGACAAAACTCCTCTGCTAATTTGAAGCAAGCGTCAAGCCTGGGAAAAGCATTCTTCTGCCCACACCTTTACTTGTTCAGCCAAGCCACGACCACGCCCATCAATAGCACGCCCAACGTGTCAAACACGATCTGCTTGTACACCAGCGCCGCCGGCATTGGCTGCACTGCATAATAGATGAGATACATCGGAATGGTCATAAGCACCGCCACCGCCAGGCCAAAGCGAATGCCCTGGGTCAGGAACGGCTTGTTTTCCCTGCCCCGCTGGTAAATCCAGACAAACCCAAAGGCAATCAAGAGATGGGCCAACAACATGAAGGGGAAATAAGCCTCGGCATCCTGCGGCGTGCGAAACAGCCCCGGCAGCTGAGTGTAGGCTTGATTCAGCAGCACCCCATGCACCAAAAAGCCCAAGCCCATCGACAGGACAAACATCACGACCACCGAGATTAAGAACTTCTTGTTCATATTTTTCTCCTTTTGAAACGAGTTCATCGTCCGCGGACTCATCCTTGAAGAATGCCGGAAACGAAGACGTTGTGTGAAAGTGAACCCCGTAGGGTGTGCTACCTGAACCGCACTGACAACAGTGCGTCACAAAGCGGTGCACCGTGCCTCCATCCTTGCTCCGGCGGGGACCAAAGGTGCAAGGGGAAGGGGAGCGGGATTGCGCCCGTGCGCCTCGCAACTGTGCCAAGTCTAGGGCAACCGTCTTCAGAAGAGCGCAGCGTTGCATTAGCAGACCGCGTGATGCCTAATCTAAGGGTTCAATGTTTTGGCAAGAAGGGGCAGACCATTCGCGATCATAGCCGAGTGCGCGGGTGGAGGCGACAAAAATTCAGGGTGCCGTGGAGCTGCAGTTGAACTGCGGAAGCAGGGCTGAGGGCTTTCTGTGCGACAATCTATGCGATTTGCACTCGGTCGGGAATCCAGCCACGGTCGGCAAACCTTGTTTCCCGTGCGAGCCATGCGCGGTTAAGCCGTACTTCCCCTAACCCGCTCCTTGTGGAAGGAGCGGGAACGCCATTCTTGGAGAACCACGATGCAACATTCTTGCCGTACTTTCCTGCTGGCTGTTTTTCTCCTGCTCTCTGCAGCTTGCTCACAACCATGGCCTCCGGCGCCGCCGACCACCGGCGAATCCGGCCTGGCTGCGCTCCAGCCGGCTTTGGACAGCTTTAGCAGCGAAGACCTACTGCGGCACACGCGCATCCTCGCTTCTGATGAATACGAGGGGCGCGCTCCAGGCACCCGAGGTGAGGAACTTACGGTGAAGTATCTCACCGAGCAGTTTCAGAGACTGGGACTCAAACCCGGCAATCCCGACGGCAGCTACGTGCAGAAAGTTCCCTTGGCCGGGTTCATTCCCGAGTCTCAAGCCTCTTTCGTCTCAGGCAAGGAAAAGCTCAGCCTCAAGCCGCAGACGGACTACGTGGCAGTGTGCAGGCGCTATGTTCCGGAAGTGAAAGTAGACAATTCGGACCTCGTCTTCGTCGGCTATGGGATCGTAGCGCCAGAGTACGGCTGGGACGACTACAAGGGCATTGATGTGAAAGGCAAGACCATTGTCATGCTTATCAACGATCCGGCGGTGCCCGACCCCAGCGACCCGTCCAAGCTCGACGAGAAGCTGTTCAAAGGCCGGGCCATGACTTACTACGGGCGCTGGACGTACAAGTATGAGATCGCGTCGCAAAAGGGTGCAGCGGCCGCTATCATCATCCACGAGACGGGACCGGCGGGTTACCCTTTCGAAGTGGTTTCGGGAAGCTGGGGCAGAGAGAACTTTGATCTGCGCCGCCCAGACAAGAACATGAGCCGCGTCGCTGTAGAGTCGTGGATCAGCCTGGAAACCGCCAAGAAACTCCTCAAGCTCGGCGGCCAGGACTTCGACGCGCTCAGGAAAGCTGCGATCAGCAAGGATTTCAAGCCAGTGCCGCTCAAGGCCAAGGCAAACTTCACGGTGCAGAACACTCTGCGCGAAGTAGACTCGCAGAATGTCATCGCGAAACTGGAAGGTTCTGACCCAACCCTGAAGAACGAATACGTCGTCTACTCAGCGCACTGGGACCATTTGGGGAAAGACGAGAAACTTCAGGGCGATCAGATCTTCAATGGAGCACTCGACAATGCTTCGGGAGTTGCTGCACTTCTGGAATTGGCCGAAGCATTCACCCGGCTCAATACCCCGCCCAAGCGATCGGTGCTCTTTCTGTCCGTGACCGCGGAAGAAAAAGGTCTGCTCGGCGCGAAACATTACGCCGAGAGCCCGCTCTATCCGCTGGCAAAGACGGTTGCAAACCTCAACATGGACGGCATCAACCAGTGGGGCCGGACCAAGGATATTGTGGTGGTGGGTTTAGGCAACTCGACCCTGGACGAAGTGCTTGCAGAAGCGGCGAGGACACAAGGAAGAGCGCTTCAGCCGGATGCCGAACCGGAAAAGGGGTTCTATTACCGCTCGGACCATTTCGAATTCGCCAAGCTTGGCGTGCCGGCACTTTATACCGATTCGGGAACAAACTATGCCGGCAAATCGGCCGAATACAGCCAGCAGAAGAGGGATGAGTACACGAACAAGGACTACCACAAGGTCACGGACGAGATTAAACCAGACTGGGATCTTTCGGGGGCCGTTGAGGATCTACAGCTATTGTTCCAAGTGGGCTGGCGCGTGGCGGAGAGCGAGAAGTTTCCCGAATGGAAGCCGGGAACAGAGTTCAAGGCCCGTCGAGAGGCTATGCTGAAGGGGAAGAATTAATCCACGAAGTGTACGGGACACGAAGACCTTGGACACAGGAAGGTAGGATGCGCTGCCTTCCTGCCGTACCGTTGTAGGGGCGCACCTAAGGATACGCCCCTGTGGTTTCAGAGAAACCCGCAAGAGGACGGACACGCGGGTCCGCCCCTACGAATCACGGGCCAACCTCAGTCACTGCCGCGCCCCAGGTTCTCTTGAGACTCACCACTCTTCGCGACCAGACCCACAGCAAAACCGCACCCACCAAAATCAATCCGAGTGACAACCCAATCCAAAGTCCAAAGACACCCCAGCCCATCTGAAAACAGAAGACATAACTGACCGGCAATCCAATCAACCAGTGACCGATGAAGTTGCAAACCATCGGCGTTTGCGTGTCGCCCGTCCCGCGCAGGATTCCGGTCGCCACCACTTGAACGCCATCAAACAGCTGAAACACCGCCGCCAGCAACAGCAGCGACGCGCCCAGAGAGATGACGGCAGCATCAACGGTGAAGATACGCACGACGACATGTGGCAGGGATAGCAGTCCCAATCCTGCCAAGCCCATGAAGCCTGCCCCGAGCACCAGCGCCATCCATCCGGAGCGTTCCGCAGCTGCAGGATCGTGCCGGCCCAGCGCCTGGCCGACACGAACGGCGCCCGCCGAGGCCATTCCCAGCGGCACCATGAATGTCAGACTGGCAACTTGCATGGCTATCTGATGCGCGGCCAGAGCCACGGGCGTGAGCCGGCCAGCCAGCGCCGTGGCAGCGGCGAATACGCCCACCTCCAGCACAGTCTGCATCGCAGCCGGGCAGCCCAAGCTCAGGAGACGCCGAATGCGAGCCAGTTCGAACTTCAACGAAGTTTTCCACAATCCGGTGCGCTCCCGCCGCTCGTGCCAGACGATGGCAGCCAGTAGAACGGCCATCATATAGACACGCGACAGCGTCGTGGACCATCCCGCGCCTTCCGCTCCCATCTCTGGTGCGCCCAGCTTTCCGAAGATCAGAACCCAGTTGCCAAACGCATTCACCAGATTGGCGCTGATCATGGCAAACAGGATCGGCTTGACCTGATTCATGGCCTGCAGGTAGCGACGGAATGAGGAAAAGAGCAGCAGCGGGAGCAGCCCCCAAATCAGCGCTCTAAAATAAGGGATGGTTTCGCGCAGAATCGCAGGATGGATTCCCCAGGCAGGAAGCAGCGGCAAGAACAGCAGCAGGAGGAGTGTCAACGGAACGAGCAAGCCAAAGCAGAGATAAACTGCATGCAGCAGCCAGGCATGGCACTCGTTCAACTGGCGTCCGCCAAACGCTTGCGAGACCAGCGTATCGAGGCCCAGCAGCACGCCCATTCCAAACACAGCCACTGTGAAGTGGAGCACACTGCCGATGCTCACGCCGCCGATGGCTTCGGGGCTGACACGGCCCACCATGATCGTGTCCACAATCCCCATCATCATCCAGCCGATCTCAGAAAGAACGACTGGCCAGGCCAGCCTGAACATCGGCTGGAATTCCGGCCGCAGATCCTTCAAGGCGAGTGTCACTTGACCAACTCAAACTCATCAATGTTCCAGTCGCTCTTGCCTTCGCGCACCACCAACCGTGCTTCCTGGCTCTTGGAGCCACGTTTGCCTTTCGAGACGCTGACCAGGTTGAGTTTCACTTCCATTTCCTTCGGATCTTTCTGCGTCAGCGTTTGCAGCTCATAGGCGGCAAAGTAGGGATCGGACGGCCCCTTGAGAAAATTTTCCAGCTCCTCCTGTGACTTGAACCTGCTTTGAAAACTCTGCGTCAAAGACTGCATCGCCAGTTGCGGGTCCCGGTTCAGGACGCCTTTCATGAACTTCTTCGCCACGCCAAGGGCAAGCTTCCCCCGCTTTTCGCTGACCACGTTGAAGGGCAGCAGACGCCGGCGGGGCTCGGAACGGATGAAGTCAATGTCGTTGGCCAGCCAGTCTTGCTTCAGCTTGATGAATTTCAGGCGTTCATACACCGTGGCAAAAATCTGTTCGTTCAAGTCCGCCCAGAGGCTCTGAACCTCAAGGGTGAACTCCTTGTCGTTTGGGGTCTTGATATCCGATGCATTGAAGTCGAAAGCCACGACGCGTCCGCTCCGCACCCGAATCATGCGTTTGCCCCGCAGATAGTCTTCTTCAAGGCTGGCCGTCATCAGCTTGCGTGCCTCCACGTTGTGAGGCAGCGTCCGTGCGGCCATGAAACCTTCCACTGCCAAAGCTCGCAGGTCAGAACCACTAGAGTTTTGCGCAAACGCAGGCGATTGCAGCAACGCCATCGTACAAATCCATGAGAGCCCTGCTATTCGGATCTCAAACTTCGCCACGGTTCCAGCCTCCTGAGTGAAGTCGGGCAGGCTGCTCGCCTGTTCCAATATGGCAGCTATGGTAGCATAACATCCAAAATGCACTGCAGACCGCTGTTCCAAGCTCTGCGCGCCTGTACGGGAATGAGAGGTCGTTTGAAGAGGCGGCAACAGAATGGAGAAGCCAGGCTGGCCAAAGACCGCGTCACGCTGGATCGCGCCTTCTCAAAAGCTGGAATGTTTTCTCGAACCGAAGCGCTTAGGAGGATCCAGTCCGGCGCCGTCAAGGTCAACGGCAAAGTCGTGCGCGACCCCGCAAGCTGGGTTTCACTGTCGCGCGACTCGATTCAATGCGCTGGCCAGACACTGCGTGCGCGGCGCAAGCTTTACTTGATGCTCTACAAACCCACGGGTGTTGTGACTTCGCATGGCGACCCGGGGCAGCGGAAAACAGTCTACGATCTTCTGACCGGGTTGGAAGAATGGGTGTTTCCGGTGGGCCGGCTTGACCTGGATACCTCGGGGCTGCTGATCATGACCAACGACACAGCGTTTGGCGAGCGAATGACAAATCCACTCTCCAAAGTTCCGAAGACGTACCAGCTGAAGATCAACTTCCATCCAACTTCAGAACAACTCGGCCAACTGGAACGCGGCATTGAGCTCGACAACGGGGAAACGACGCTGCCCGCAAGAGTCAAGGTTTTGCGCCGGAACGACAAGTACTCGTTTCTCGAACTGGTTCTGGTTGAAGGAAAGAACCGGCAGGTCCGCCGCATGATCGAAGCCCTGGGCGGACGCGTCATGAAGCTGGTGCGCACCCGTATTGGCGGCCTTGCTCTTGGAAATTTGCCGATTGGTCACTATCGCATTCTCAGCCGCCAAGAGTTGGCGGAACTGCTGAAGCGGCCAAGCTCATAGCGGGTAGCCTCATACCACCCAGAGAGAATCTGACCGCCGTAGCGAGCAAGATTGATAAGAACCACCAAGGGCGCCAAGAACAAAGGGGGGACCAAGCCACCTCGCCAAGTGGAGTCTATTTTCTCTGAGCCTGATGTCCACCTGGCCGCCAGGTGGCGCCAGTCAGGATTCGAGAATTACCGCTTCTGAATGCAATAGAGATGATCGCCGGTGCGGATGAAAAGCTGGTTGCCGACCGCAATAGGACTCGCCAAAGTCGGGCTGTCCAGCTTGCTGACGCCCAAAATCTCAAACGCTGGTCCGGCTTTAACGACTGTCGTGGTTCCTTCTTCATTGATGCAGTAGATTTTGCCGTCGGCCAGCAGTGGTGAAGAACTGTAAGTTCCCAGTTCGATGCGTTGCGATTCGTAAATCGGCTTTCCCGTCGCCGCTTCCAGGCAGCTCAGTGATCCGTTATCCTTCAGGACATAGATGTACTTGCCGTCGGTCGTTGGAGTGGGTACGTCCGCGCCGAGGTTGTTCGTCCAGAGTTCATTCTTTCCTGTAATATTGCCTGAGCCGCCGGCACGGAAGGCGATGAACGGCCGCCCTCGAGTACTCGGCGTGAAAACGTTTCCGCCGATGACGAGCGAGGAAGCGATGGTGCGGTTCATCGGATTGCCTGTGGGGTTGAACCCACCCAAACGCCACAATTCCTTGCCCGTGTCCAGATCGTGTCCCGTCGCGTAATCGGCTCCGGAGATCACGAGCTGCAGTTTGCCTCCCACACTCACCACTTGTGGCGTCGCATAGTTGTCCGGCGATTCCGTTACTGCATCCGTGGGACGTTCCACCTTCCAGAGTGTCTTGCCCGAGTTCTTGTCGGCCGCAAACACGTAGGACGGATCGTCGGTTTTCATGCCGTGAAGCACTTGAACGTAAAGACGGTTGCCGTAAAGCAGCGGCGTGGAAGCATAACCGTGATTGAGGCCGAACTGGCCGTACTCAGCCTGGATATCCCGTTTCCAAACCTCCCTGCCGTCCACGGTCAGGCAGGCAAGCTTGCCGTTGCCAGTCATGATCCAAACAAACTTTCCATCAGTGATGGGCGAAGGGGAAGCTGAGTTCTGCTTTCGAAACAGTTGATTGCCGCTATCGATCTGGCGCTGCCAGCGGATGGAACCGTCTTTGCGGTTCACAGCCATGAGAAAGATCTTGTCGTGGCCGGCGGGATCCGCTCCGCGCTTATTTCCCCCGGCCAGGGAGACAAAACCTTCTTCGGCGGAAGTCACAAAAATGATGTCGCCCCAGACGATTGGGGTGGCGGCACTCCAGCTCGGCAGTTTCGCGCGCCAAAGAACATTGTCGGTCTGGCTCCAAGACACAGGCAGATTACGTGCGGTTTGGGTGCTGCCGTTCGAATCGGGCCCGCGCCATTGAGGCCAGTTGGCACGCAGGGAGTCCACGAGAAAGAGAGTGGGCAACAAACAACCGGCAAGAAGACCCAACTTGTTTCGACGATGCGCCATTGGTTCACCTCAGAATGAAAGGTAACGCGATGGTAGCATGTGGATTTGATTGCAACAACCCAGTCAACTGACCCAATGAACTGAGTCACACGCTCGCGTCAACGTCTCTTATTTGAGCATTGCAATTATAGTGACGCCTGTGCGTGCTTGTTCTGATGCGGTCACGGTCGTTAGAATCGGCCCCCCTCGCCCCAGCGAGGGAGAGGGGCTGGGGGTGAGGGGGATACCTCTCTCCTGATTCAACTCCCGCAACCCAGCTTTGGATGAGGGTCTCGGAACACTTGCGAGAACATCCGCCGGTCTAGCGAGTCTTTCGAGAGACGAAGAGTATCGTCACTATATTCTGTAGTTCTCGAATAGCACGTGCCTCCGCTTGAAGAACCCGCCAAGACAACCCCCAGGCCTGCGGCCTTATCACTCTTTGTTAAGGGGGACTTGTTGCGATTGGAGCGTTCAACGGCGTCGGCGAAATCGATGAAATCGATGCATTCTCGCGTGTTACTATGGGCCGTTCTTTTCGGCACTTCATGACTTGAACGATCCGGATTGCAGCGTCTGTTAGAGTGACCTTGAGTTTGCATTTATACCTTTCCTACGGAGGAAACGCATGACAACGATTACAGGTATCAAGGCGCGGGAGATCCTGGATTCTCGCGGCAACCCGACGGTGGAAGCCGAAGTGACGCTGGAGTGTGGAGTCACCGGGCGGGCCGCCGTGCCTTCAGGAGCTTCCACCGGAGAGCACGAGGCGGTGGAACTTCGGGATGGCGAGAAGGGGCGGTATTTGGGAAAGGGCGTTCGGACTGCGGTGAGAAATGTTAACGAACAGATCGCGGCAGAACTGCAGGGCTTGGATGCTCTGCGCCAAGCCGACGTTGACTACCGCATGATTCAACTCGACGGCACGCCCAACAAAGGTAAATTGGGAGCCAACGCTATCCTGGCGGTTTCCTTGGCAACAGCCCGCGCCGCAGCCGACGCGCTTGGTCTGCCACTTTACCGCTATCTTGGCGGCGTCAATGCACGCCTGTTGCCGGTTCCCATGATGAACATTCTGAACGGCGGCTCGCATGCCGACAACAACGTGGACTTGCAGGAGTTCATGGTCATGCCCGTGGGCGCTGCGCGCTTCAGCGATAGCCTGAAGATGGGTGTGGAGATCTTCCACAACCTGAAAAAGGTTCTTTCAAAGAAGGGCTACAACACCGCAGTGGGTGACGAAGGCGGGTTCGCTCCAAATCTGAAATCCAACGATGAAGCCATCGAGGTGATCCTTGAAGCAACCCAGCAGGCCGGTTTTGCACCGGGCAAGGATGTGTTCATTGCCCTCGATCCGGCTTCCAGCGAGTTCTATGAAAACGGAAAATATGTTTTCAAGAAATCGGATAAGTCAGTCAAGACCTCGGAACAGATGGTGGAGTTCTACAGCAACTGGGTAAGGCAGTATCCGATCCTCTCGATCGAGGACGGGTTGGCAGAGAACGATTGGGAAGGATGGGCGCTGTTAACCAAAGCATTGGGCCACAAGATTCAGTTGGTAGGCGACGATCTTTTCGTTACCAATACTGAGCGGCTGCGCCGAGGCATCGAGGCTGGTGTTGGAAACTCGATTCTGATCAAGGTGAACCAGATTGGAACGCTCACTGAAACCATCGAAGCCATCGAACTGGCCAAGGTCAACCGCTACACGGCTGTGGTTTCTCATCGCTCGGGAGAAACGGAAGACACCTTTATTTCCGATCTCGTCGTAGGGTTGAACACCGGACAGATCAAGACAGGCTCGGCGAGCCGCACCGACCGGATCGCGAAGTACAACCAACTCCTGCGAATCGAAGAAGAACTGGGCATACAAGCCGTGTTCGCCGGGAAGGCAACGTTTAAGCTGGGATGAACGAATGACGAACTACGAAGCTCTAATGACGAAACAATGACGAAGGTCGAATATCCAAACCAAAGACTTCGTCATTCGCATTTTGGGTTTCTTTAGTCATTCGTGTGTTTTCGGAGGATCAAATGAAGTACAAGATCGCGATTCATGAATCTGACGAAGGCTACAGCGTTTCTGTACCTGGACTGCCCGGCTGCTGGTCACAGGGTTACACCGTGATCTCAACTTGGCGGGTTTTCAGGGTTTGGACTTCTTGTAGATGTCGCTGCGGTGGCCAACTTCGTGAACCAGGATCACTTTCTCCTTCTGGAGTGGTTCGTAGATGATGCGGTAGTCTCCTTCGCGACATTTGAAAAGCCCAGCGAGGTTACCTTTCAACGGTTCCGGCTTGATCTTCTCAAAATGCTGAGCGAGCCAAGTGATTTGGTCGACGATTCTTTTCGCTACAGGAGGATCAAGCTTCTTAAGTTGCGGAATCGCATTCTTCAGTATGCGAGGAGTGAACACGCTTAAACCAGCTTGAGTCCACGAACAAGGGTTTCCAGTGACTCTCCGCGCTCGCCTTTTGCAACCGCCCGCTTCTGCCGCAGCAATCGCTTACGTACATTCTCTCGAAGAACTAGCCGCTCATCCGGATCACCTAAAAGCTGCATTAGCTTTTCTTCGACCACAGAGCTTACCATTTGGCGGAGCTCGGTCGTGCTCATGTCTGCAACGGTTTTTGCCATTGAGTACTCCTGCGTAAGGGGATTATAACGCGCCAAATTCGAAGTCTCCTTCAGTTCCAGGCATCTGGCTAACAGCCACGACACGTGCTGGCTTCATCGGATTGTAGCTTGCGACCTTTTCGAAACACAAACATTCCCGCAAAGTAAAAATTTAATTTTTAAGGGCTGACCCCAACTTGCCCCCCCAACTTGCCCCTGTCCAGATCTTCCTAAACATGGTGGTAGTGGTGCGAACGTCTTGGCGCTCAGCCGAGAGCGGCGCCGAGAGTCATCGTACGAAAAAGCGACAACTGCGGTGCGCCGCTCGTCGGTCTGCAGCGCTTTGTTAGACGGCGTGTCCGACCTTGTTTCGCTTTAGGCGACGAGGACCTTCAGTCATCGCCACCGCTCTAAGAGTGAATGGCACTGAGAGATCCTATTGTGAAACCGTCGCCCCCAAAAGCCGAATACTCCGTCCATCACCAGTCACCGCTACCTCGCCCTCTACCGTGACGGTGTCTCCGAGTTTTCGTTGCCGATCATTCCTCGGTTGAAGGCGATAGACCTTTTCTCGTTCAGATGTGTCCCACAGTTCGACCCAGACCGTGCCTGCCCCTGCCGACGTGCAAACACCAGTGCTTGGCATAGAGAACGTGGTTGACCCTGTCTCATACGTGAAACCATCGAACTCGCCCTGAACTCTAATCCTCTGCCCGGCGGGTTGGGTTAGCGCTTCACAGACTGTCAAAGTGCGGACGTTCGCAGCGAGCGGCGCTGGTGGCCTTTCGCAAGCCACAGCTATGCCGGCAAGCAGACACACGATGACTGCATGGTGCCTGGCTGTCCTACGGAACTTGCTGCTGCGTCTTCCGTCTTCTGTTGATTGGTCTTCGTCCATCTCTTTCTCTTAAGCTGCCTGTTCGTGGCTCAGCCGTCTAACGCTCGCGCTCACCGGCCGGAGCGAGCAACGCGAGCCCCGGTCCGGTGCAGCGGGAAGTTAGGTTGGCTTTAGACGGCATTGTTCAGGTCGATCGGGAGGCCCGCAGCCTTGAGCTCCCTTGCAAGCAGCAGGCGCCAGACTCCGGCGGAGTCGAGCTTTACGAAAAGGACGCCCTGGTAGTCGGAGGGTATCTCTACGCCGTCCTCGTAAAGTGGGCACACTCGATCCCGGCCAAGCGCGCCTATAAAGAAGCCGAGTTCCAATAGAACGTTTTGCCTCGCGCGCGGTCGGAGCTCAGTGATGTCAGCTTTTACGGAACCCCCTTTGTCGTCCGCCGTAAGCAGAACAACCGCAAAGGCAACATCCGAGTAATCCATGAACTTCTCGATAATTGTCCGACCCTTATTCGGCTGCTCATGGAGAACGACAGGAACGAGCTGGAGTGTTTCTAGAAAGCGTGCGACTGCTTCTCGTGAGCCTTCGTCGTGGCCGTGGACAACGAACACTCTGCCGCCTGGTGCAACAGGTTGTCTTTGCGAACCTACCGGTCGTCGCTGAAGTTGGGCCGCTCGCGCCAGTTTCGCGAGCCAAGAGAGACGGTGCTGAACAAGCTGCCGAAATGCCTGCCAGGTTTGGTAGCTGCTGTCGTATTGGTGTCCAACAACCAACGGCGAAGTGCCCAATGAACTCCATTCGGCGGATAGACCCGTTGATGGCGCAGCCTCGTCGAGCCAGCGGGCTACTTCATCGTCCCAGCTGACGAAGCTTTGATGAGAGCGCACAGGATCGTCATCCTCAAGGAGGCCGCGTCCCGCGCCTACCAGGGACTCCAGCGAAACCCGTTTGCCCTCTGGCTTGTCCATCAAAAGGTTTTCCGCAACCTAACAAGTTATTATCTAGATCCGGATATCATCCGCGACACGGATATCACAACGCTTGTTTAGTAACAATGAGCGTTTGTTTTCAAGAGCATCGTGCACGGTACATCATTGGCATTCGCAAGATACGCGGGCTTGGATCTCGTGACTTGCTGACTCTCCCCGCCGAACTGACTCGTCTCTACGAAATCAATCACAACGGGGTCGGACCAAGCCAGGACATTGTCGGATGGAGAGATCTGTTCGAAAAGAAAGTGTTTTCAAGGCTTGAACCCCCCTTTTGGCCAGACCGGCGAGATCTCAGGGCCACGGCTTGGCCGTGGCCACTGGAGATTGGACATTTGTGCTCCCCTCCCTGGCTGAGGAGGGGCGAGCGATGGCTCGGGACGGCGCAAGAATCGCATACTCGACAGGAAACGCTTGAATGAGGGTCGTCACCGGTAGATCCGTCAGACCACCCCCGTGTCGCTGCGCGCCAGTTCCCCTCCTCATCTGAGGAGGGGAGTTTGCTGCCGCCGCCAAAAACGTCCAATCTCCACGGGCCACGGCTTGGCCGTGGCCACCCGCGCCCCGGCTGGCGCCCGCACACATGGCATTCTGATGAGCCTTCTCCGGACCACCAACGCGCCCGCGAGGCCCTGCCGCTGCTCATCCATCTGCCGCAGTTCCCGCGCCCCGAAGTCATCAATTTCTCTGCGAGCTCTCTGCGCTTTCACACACCGTAACCCACGCGTGTGTCCTGCTCATCGCGACCTCGCCGTCGAAGGCATCTGATCCGCTATACGGGCGGAATTGAAAGTGGCGTACAGCATGGGCTAGCTGGACTCGCTCTGGGTGGAGCCGGCGCTCTTGCACACGCTTGCTTTCTTTCCGAAGACGAAACGCGCGCGGGAGCGCGCGTTCCACCATTCTGCACGCCTCGCTATGCAATTACGTTGAACGTCCCTCCCCTTTGTTATAGGAAACTGGCAGCCAACTTTGCCCGAACAGCGCATCATCGTTGATTGCGCTGAGTGGCGTAACACCGGAGTGGCTCAATGAATCAGCATCTGGTTACAAGCATTCTCTTTGACGGCACGCTTGCTCTTGAATGGGAAGAGAGTTCGCTGGCGGAAAATCACGACCGTCTGCGGTTCGAAAAGCTGCTGCTAAATATTTACAACAAGGAGCGAGCCAGCACGCCCGGGAAATGGATGATTGTTCTCGGCCTTTCGGAAGCCGGCATCCCACTGTCCCAGGCGCTTGAGTTCTGGCGTTCTTTTGCCAGCAACTGGGTCCGGCAGGTGCGTACCATGCCCGACGGCGAGCAGAAGCGCGAAGCGCTGCGACTTGGCCTCGTTGACGAGGATGCCCAGTCGTTTCTTGGGCGGATACCGCCGATGGTTGGAATCGATTCCGCAGACACAGCATTTCTTTCGCGTGTCTGGCAGACAATGCACGAGATATTCACTTTCGAAATCCGCGATTCCCGAGGCACGGTCGAAGAGTGGTTTCGAAAACTGGCGCCCACGCCAAAGCATGTCGATAGGATTCATTTCCACCTCGCTGAAACCCGCCGGGATGAGTCGCGGCCGTTCGCCTTTCTGGCAACCTACACAACACGAGTGGATGATCAGGACCGCACCCGGCACTTGCCGCTCAGGCACGCACTCGAGGAATACGGCGGCAACCAGGAGAAACTGTTGGAACTGCTGGCCACCGTCAACAAGGTAGGGAAGAAAAACCCTGTCATCGCGTCCATGATTGAATCCGGAGAACTCTTCCATCCCGTGGCCTTGACGCCGCGAGATGCCTTTTCGTTTTTGAACGGTGTGCCGGAATTCGAATCGGCTGGAATTCTTTGCCGGATACCGCGGTGGTGGAAGGGCGGCGCGCGCAAGGTCTCCATTGGCTTATCCGTTGGAAAACGTTCTCCCTCCACGCTCGGGTTTGAGGCGCTGCTGGATTTCACAGCCGGATTGCAGTTGGACGGCGAGCCAATCAGTGAAGCGGAAGCCCGGCTGATTCTGGAACGCGCCGACGGCCTGGCACTCATCAAGGGCAAGTGGGTTGCGGTCGACACCGCCTCGCTGGGAGAAACACTCAGCCTGCTGAAACAGGCGAAACAACTGGCAGAAACCCAACAGCTCACTTTTGCCGATGCCATGCGCCTGCTGATGGGAACAAAAACCGTTGCAGGCAACCCGGCAATTGAGGGCGCGGAGGTCACTTGCGGCGAATGGCTCAAATCCGTCCTGGAGAAAATGACCCATCCCACGCTGATCCGGGCCAGCGCTCCTTCTGCAGCGCTCAAAGCCGATTTGCGTCACTATCAGCAACAGGGCCTGAACTGGCTTCACTTTCTGCATGGGCTGGGGTTTGGAGCGTGCCTGGCCGACGACATGGGACTCGGCAAGACGGTGCAAGTGCTGGCTCTCTTGCAGAAAGTCAGAGTTCCGGGACATCCGAGTCTAATCGTCGTCCCCGCCTCGCTGCTGGAGAATTGGAAGCGGGAGATCGAGAAATTCACACCGGACTTGAAAGCCGTGATCATTCATCCGCAGGCGTCTGGGAACATTGCCGTTGACGATCTCCAACGAGACATCGGCACGCGCGACGTGGCCATCACCTCTTATGGCATGCTCAGCCGGTGCTCATGGATTGCGAAACAGGATTGGCTCTATGTGATTTGCGACGAGGCGCAAGCCATCAAGAATCCCGTGACGAAGCAGGCCCGGGCGGTCAAGGCCCTGCGGTGCCGTCATCGCCTCGTGATGACCGGAACACCGGTTGAAAACAGACTCACGGATCTCTGGTCGCTGTTCGACTTTATCAACCCCGGATTGCTCGGCTCGGTCTCCGAATTCAAGAATTACTCCAAAGGGCTGGAAACGAACCCGGAGGGATATGGCCGGCTGCGCCAGGTTGTCCACCCGTATATCCTGCGTCGCAGCAAGACCGATAAAACGGTTATCAGTGATTTGCCCGAAAAAGTGGAAATGAAGGCCTATTGCAACTTGTCAAAGGAGCAATCGGTTCTTTACCAGGAACTGGTGCGCCGCCTGGAGGATGACTTGGAGAATGCCACCGGCATCAAACGCAAAGGTCTCGTGCTCGCCTATTTGATGAAATGCAAACAACTGTGCAATCATCCTGACCATTTTACCGGAACCGGAAGGTTCCTGAGAGAAGCGAGTGGCAAGTTTCATCGCCTGTCTGAGCTGTGTGAGAGCATCCGGGAGAGGCGGGAGAGAATGCTGGTTTTCACGCAATTCCGGGAAATCATCGATCCGCTGGCAGGTTTCCTGGAGAGCCTCTTCGGCGCGCCAGGATTGACGCTCCATGGCGCCACCTCGATCCGGCAGCGCAAGGAAGCGGTCGACCGGTTCCAGAGCAGCCAGTATGTGCCGTTTTTCGTCCTCTCGCTGAAGGCGGGGGGAGTGGGGCTCAACCTGACCGGGGCGAACCACGTAGTCCATTTCGATCGTTGGTGGAACCCGGCCGTCGAGAACCAAGCCACCGACCGCGCCTATCGCATCGGACAGAATAGAAATGTGATGGTGCATAAGTTCATTTGCAAAGGAACCATCGAAGAGAAAATCGACGCCCTGATCGAGGATAAGAAAAAGCTGGCTGGAAGTCTGGTTCCATCAGCCGCTGAAAATTGGGTCACTGAACTGGATGACGATCAACTGCGCAACCTGTTCCGGCTAACGATCGACTCGTCAACCAGTGTGCCGGAGTAAGGCGCTGGTTGGGGGGGAGACCTTTGTTAGCCACGACAAGAGCGCTGTGTACGTTTGTCGTGTACAACTTTACCGGTACGGGAGAAGCCACGATGAATGCAGAAAGCGAGAAAGCGCATTCGTCGTGGCTTCCAGTGCCGTGCGATTCCCCCCCCAGTAACTAGCGCATTACATTCCGGACGGATTTTCCGTTTCAAAAATCTTAAATCGAAGGAGGACCTATGGCTTGGGGTTATTGGAACAGGTACACCTATGTTTCAAAGGCCGAAAAGATCCGCAATGCCGAAAAAGCAAAAGTGGCACTGAGGAACAAGAAGGGTGCGGCCATTGAACCGGTCGAAGTCGGCGGAAGGGAAATTGCGCGGACCTGGTGGGGAAAGTCGTGGAACAAGAATCTGGAGCAATATTCGGATTATGAAAATCGTCTGCCGCGCGGACGGACCTATGTTCGCAGTGGAGCAGTGCTGGACCTGAAGATTGCACCCAACACCATCACGGCGCTGGTGTCAGGCAGCCGGGCGAAACCTTACAACATTGCGATCAACATCAGGGCGCTCGACAAGAAAAACGAGCAGGCTCTCATGGACAAGAGCCGGGCATCCCTGGACTCGATGCAATCCCTGCTCTCCGGAGAGTTCCCCTCTGACCTGAAGGAGCTATTTCTTACCAAAGGGACAGGATTTTTCCCGGCCCCCAGCGAAATTGAGTTCTCCTGTTCCTGCCCTGACTGGGCGTCGATGTGCAAGCATGTTGCGGCAGCTCTTTATGGTACGGCAGTCCGGCTGGATGAAAAGCCAGAACTGTTTTTCATCCTGCGCGGCATACAGATCGCCGACTTCGTTGGCGAAATGGTCAAGCATGAAACCAAGAAGCTGCTTAAACGCGCCAATGCAAAGAGTGAGCGGGTCTTGGCCGCCAATGAGGAAGAATTGTCCGAACTGTTCGGGATTGTCATGGACAAGAAACCGGCGAATGGATCAGCCGGGGTTGTTCCGCGGGTTCCGGCAAAAGGCAAGCAGCAGCGCAAATCTGCGGGACCGCCGAAAAAGATTGTTCGAGTCTTAAAGAAAAAGCATGTCAAAGATCACATGAAAAAGGCCATGGCTCGCAGCAAGGCGAAGTGAATTCAGTGGCGGAAGGGCGCAGCGGCCTTTGCCGAAACTCGATCTGGAGATACCCTTGACGCTCAGGTTTCAGGCCCCTTCACGCTGAGGGGTCTTCACTGGGGCCCTTAATTCTTTGATTCCGCTCCAAGACCCCTCAGTTCTGAAAAGTGCCGATTTCAGTGGGGATCAGAAAATTCTGCATACCTCGAGAAAATTATCTTCAGAGCAAATGTGCGCGAAAACGTTTTCCATAGTTCTCATAGAATCACGCAGGGCCGAGTTTTGCAGCGGAATCATGAAGTGACCCGGCCGCTGAACGCCTCCCAAATCGAGTTCAAGAAAATTCTCCTGATTCGCTTTGCGCGTCTGGGAGACGTGCTTTTGCTTGTCCCGTCCATTCGAGCTCTCCGAAGCCGCTACCCCAAAGCCACGATTGAGGTGCTTGTCGATCATCGGTACGCCAGCATCCTCGAGATGTGCTCGGCTGTGGACCGCGTGATTTCGGTTAACCGGCTGGAAATGCGAGACGGCGGAAAGATCCCGGCTGTCGGAAAGATGTTTCGCTTGGCCCGGGAACTCCGCGCCGCAGCCTACGACCTTGTGCTGGACTTCCACAGCTTCCGGGAAACCCATTTGTTGACGTGGTATACCCGGGCTCGTTACCGACTGGGACTCAAGCGGGTGCATAGTTCCTATTGGCCGTTCTGCTTCAATCTAGGTCCGGCTCCTGAAGATGATGCGTTGCATGTCTCGGACGTGTTTCTTTCGATCTTGGGTTTTCTTGGGATCTTTTCGGTTTCGAACGGCCACTTGCTGGACTTGAGCCCAGAACTGAAACAAGAGGCGGATTCCTTTCTGAACCATCATCAGGTTGAAGCAGGTGCTCTTCGCATCGCGTTCAACCTGGGCCCGGGTTCACAATCGCGAACATGGCCGCCCGAGCGGTTTGCCGAATTGGCAGAGAGAATTATTGAGCATCATAAGGCCGTCGTCATTGCTTTTAAGGGACCCAACGACGAGTTGCTTTCCAGCGAATTTTGGCGCCGCGTGCGATCGACCCGAGTAATTCCAGCCCCTAATCTGACTTTGCCGCAGTTGGCCGCTCTGTTCAGTCGTTGCCATGTCCTCGTGAGCAGCGATACCGGCCCCATGCATCTGGGTGCGGCAGCAGGGGTTCCCACTCTGGGGCTTTTCAGCGTGTCGAGGCCTGATCATTACCATCCTCTAGGAGCGTCCAGCCGGTATGTGAAGTGTGACTCCATGGACCAACTTGACGTGGAAATTGTCTATCAGAACTTTCTTCAGATCCTCGCTTCGCTTCCGACCCAACACCCAGGGCGGTGAGACACGCATCGCGATCAGTAGAGACTGGATTCCTTCAGCAGCACAGCTCTCCCCGTGTAGAGCCAGCACAGAAAATCTGTGACGGCATCCAAGCGGCGGAATCCGCTGTGCTATACTGGCCGTCACTTCCCGGCGGACTGCCTGGTGCTCGGTGAGAACTCGATGAAGGAGTCACGATGCCAATCTCCAAGTCGGAGAAAATCTGGTTTAACGGAAAATTGGTGAATTGGGACGACGCCAAGATTCATGTAATGTCGCACGTGATTCACTACGGTTCGTCGGTTTTCGAAGGTATTCGCTGCTATAACACCTCGAAAGGCTCGGCGGTATTCTGTCTTCAGCCGCACGTGCAGCGCCTGCTGAATTCCGCCAAGATCTATCGCATGAATGTCGGCTATTCGGCTGACGAGCTGGCCGCCGCCATTCTGGAGACCATTCGCGCGAATAGGTTGAAGGAGTGCTACATCCGTCCTGTCATCTTTCGCGGTTACGGGGAGATTGGCGTCAACCCGCTGGGTTGCCCACTCGATGTTGTGGTGGCAGTCTGGGAGTGGGGAAAATATCTTGGCAAGGAAGCTCTGGAGCAGGGAGTGGACGTCTGCGTTTCTTCCTGGACGCGCATCGCTCCAAATACGCTACCCGCGCTGGCCAAGGCTGGCGCAAATTACATGAACTCGCAACTCATCAAGATGGAAGCCCTCGCCAATGGGTACGCTGAGGGCATCGCATTGGACAGTGCCGGCTACATCAGTGAAGGCAGCGGGGAAAACATTTTCCTGGTGAAGGACGGCAAGCTCGTTACGCCGCCACTCGCTTCTTCGGTGCTGCCCGGCATCACGCGGCAGGTTGTAATTGAAATCTGCAAGGAAATGGGAATTGAGGTTCACCAAAGCTCGATTGCCCGCGAGTTGCTTTACCTGGCTGACGAGCTTTTCTTTACCGGCACTGCGGCAGAAGTAACACCCATTCGCAGCGTCGACAAGATCACGATTGGCACAGGAACGCGCGGGCCGGTAACGACGAAGATCCAGGAACGGTTCTTCTCCATCGTCAATGCGACTGGTGAGGACAAGCAAAGCCGGCTGACGTTTGTTTGACGGAATTGATTCATTGTGTCATTGGTTCATTGTGTCATTGTTATCATTTTTTCACTGGCTCAATGAGTCAATGACCAAATGAAACAATGCCGACTGACTGCTCTGCCCGCCTCTTTTCTCTCAAGCTTCCCTGCTGCTTGACCGATAACCTAAACGGCTTTCAATCCATCGAGATTCCAAGCTAAATCATCCTTCCGCAGATGGAGATTCCATGAGCCTCAGCATTGACGAACTTTTGAGAATGGCGTGCGATCGCAAAGCTTCTGACTTGCACTTGAAAGTCGGGAACTACCCTTACGTACGGGTCAATGGCGAATTGGTTCCCTTGATCGAAACCAAGCGCCTCACCGCTGAGGATACGCTTGGCATTGCTCTCGGGATGATGACCAATCGCCAGAAGCAGAAGTTCAAGGAGAACGCAGAGCTCGATATGGCTTACGGTGTGGCTGGCCTGGGCCGGTTCCGTTGCAACTTCTTCCAGCAGCGCGGCAGCATAGCCGTGGTATTGCGCGTCATTCCAACGCACATTTACACGATCGATGAACTGCAGCTCCCGAAAGTTCTTGAGAAGATCTGCCAGGAGCGGCGCGGACTCGTGCTCGTCACCGGAACAACCGGCAGCGGAAAGTCCACGACCCTAGCAGCCATCATCGATTACCTCAACTCGAACCGCACTGAGCACATCATCACGATTGAAGACCCCATCGAGTTTCTGCATCGCGACAAGAAAGCGTTTGTCAGCCAGCGTGAGGTTGAAGTAGACACCAAGTCTTTCGGCGAAGCTCTGCGCAGCGCTTTGCGCCAAGACCCGGACGTGATCCTCGTCGGCGAAATGCGTGATCTTGAAACCATTCACACGGCGCTGATAGCGGCCGAAACGGGGCACCTGGTGCTCAGCACACTGCATACACTCGATGCCACGGAGACGATCCACCGCATCATCGCTGTGTTTCCGCCCCATCAGCAAAAACAGATCCGCCTGCAGCTGGCGAGCGTGCTGAAGGCGATCGTCTCCATGCGCCTCATTCGCAAAGCCGATGGGTTGGGCCGAGTGCCTGCCGTTGAGGTGCTTGTATCGACCGAATTCATTCGCGACTGCATCACGAACCAGGACAAGACGCGCATGATCCGCGACGCGATTGCGAGCGGAACCTCGCAGTACGGAATGCAAACCTTCGATCAGTCGATTTACAAGCTTTACACTGAAAAACTCATTACCTATGATGAAGCGCTAAAGCAAGCCTCCAACCCCGACGAGTTCAAGCTCCGTACTCAAGGAATTCGCTCCACCAGCGATGCAGCTAAAGAGGAGATGGAAAAGAGCGTCAGCAGCCAGTTCGAGCGAACCCACCGGTGAGCCTGAACAGCCGTCGCTGGACCAGCTCTATGCTAGCGCGCTGAAAGCACTCACACGTCGTCCCTTCCCAACTCGCGAACTGGAACAAAAGCTTCTCCGGTCATGCACTGACGCCGCCGCCGTCAACCTGGTCATCGAGAGGTTGAAGACCGCCGGATATCTTGACGATCGAAAGTTTGCCGAAAGCTTCATCCAATCCCGCCTTCATCACAAAGCACAGGGTCGAGCCCGAATTGAACGGGAACTTCGCGCCCGCGGCTTGAGTCCCAAGCTCATTCGGGAAGAGCTGGAGAAAGCGTATCCCGCCGAAGCCGAACGGGAACCGCTCCAGCACGCTCTCGAGCGAAAGCTCAAGTCTCTTCCCCCGCCAATGGATGCAAAAAAGCTCTCCAGGCTTTATAATCACCTGCTCAGGCGCGGCTTCCCGGGCGAGGCTATACGTCTGGAACTGCTCCGACGCCTGAAGATGGAGATGGAATCGGATTGAGCGACCGGGCTGGCTCAGACGACGAGCCGTTCTGATGTGACCGTTACGAGTTGGGCCTGGTAGCTGCTTCCCGCAGCCAGCGGCCGCGCACCGGCCTCCAACAGCTGAATTTCCCCAAGAACAAGAATCCCAAGAACGAACCTAACGTGAGGATAAATCATTTGACTGGACACGAGATTCGCGACCGATTTCTGGAGTACTTCCAGCAGCAGGGTCATCGCATCGTAAAGAGCTCCTCGTTGGTGCCCGCCAACGATCCGACGCTGCTCTTCACCAACGCTGGGATGAACCAGTTCAAAGATGTTTTCTTAGGAAAGGAGAAGCGGGACTACGTTCGCGCCACGACATCTCAGAAGTGTGTTCGTGCCGGCGGCAAGCACAACGATCTGGAAAACGTGGGCAAGACGGCGCGCCATCACACGTTTTTCGAGATGTTGGGAAATTTCTCGTTCGGTGATTACTTCAAGTCTTTAGCGATTCCGCTGGCTTGGAACCTTGTGACTAAAGAATATGGCCTCGACAAAAGCAAGCTTTGGGTGACGATTTACCAGGACGACGAAGAGGCGTTCGAGATCTGGAACAAGTCCATCAACGTTCCGAACAACCGTATTTTTCGGTTGGGAGAAAAGGATAATTTCTGGGCGATGGGCGACACAGGGCCCTGCGGACCTTGTTCGGAGCTCCACTACGACCAGGGTGCTTCAGCCAGTGAGCAGGGTCACGCCGATTGCCAGTTTCCGTGCGATTGCGGCCGTTACGTCGAGATTTGGAATCTGGTTTTCATGCAGTTCAACCGGGATTCCAGCGGGACCCTGACTCCCTTGCCGAGACCGTCGATTGACACGGGTATGGGACTGGAGCGCGTTGCCGCCGTCTTGCAGGGGAAGAGCAGCAATTTTGAAACGGATTTGTTGAAGCCCCTCATTCTCCAAGCCGCTGAAATCGCGCAGAAGGATTACGGCCAGGAGCCTGACTCCGACGTCTCGCTCCGCGTCATTGCCGATCATTCGCGTGCTGCTGCGTTCTTGATCAGCGACGGCATCATCCCCTCAAACGATGGCCGCGGTTACGTCCTGCGCAAGATTCTGCGCCGTGGGATTCGACATGGCAGGTTGCTTGGGCTGGAGGATCCGTTTCTATATCAGATGACAGGTTACGTCGCCGAACTGATGAAAGGGCCATACCCGGAATTGCTGGCGACGCGAGAGTACGTGGCCAAGGTGGTGAAGAATGAAGAACAGCGTTTCTCTTCAACCATCCGTATCGCTATCGATCAGTTGAGCGAAGCGTTCGCGAAGATCCAGAAAACGCCGGGGCCAGAGCACGTCCTTCCGGGCGACGTCATGTTCAAGTTCTACGACACCTTTGGTCTGCCGCTCGACTTGATGCAGGAATTGGCCGATGAAACCGGCGTGAAGGTGGATGAAGCGGGCTTCAATGCTAAACTTGAAGCGCAGCGCGAGCGTGGCAAAGCCAGTTGGAAGGATGCCGCGAGTTCGGGACCCACCGGCGTAGCCCCCAGCACCGAAAAGACCCAGTTCGTGGGATACACCGATCTTGAGGTCGCGGACGCGCGGATTGTAGCCATTCAATCTGAGGGCGAGCCGGCCGCGTATTTGCAAACTGGCGAAACCGGAGAAGTCTTTCTGGACAAGACACCGTTCTACGCCGAAACCGGCGGTCAGGTTGGCGACACGGGCACGCTCGAAGGCGACAACTCCGAAGCCCTCGTCCACAACACTTACCCATTGGTTCCAGGTCACTCGGCACATGAGACGAAATGCATTCGAGGTGTATTGAAGGTTGGAGACATCGTGAAAGCCAGAGCGGATGTGATGCGGCGGCTGTCCACGGAAAAGAACCATACAGCCACCCACTTGCTTCACGCATCGTTGCGAAATCTGGTGGGTACCCACGTCAAGCAGGCCGGCTCGTTGGTTGCACCCGACCGGCTGCGATTTGACTTCACCCACTATGCTCCTCTGTCTGCGGTGGAAATCAGTGAAATTGAGAATTTGGTGAATGCTACCGTGATGCAGAACTCTTCTGTCACGACTTCGGTGAAGGATTTGAACGACGCCATTGCCGGCGGTGCCATGGCCCTATTCGGCGAGAAGTATGGCAGCCAGGTGCGCGTGGTCTCCATTGACACGTTTAGCAAGGAACTTTGCGGCGGAACCCATGTTGGGCAAACGGGAGAAATCGGTTTGTTTAAGATAGTTAGCGAAGCAGGCATTGCCGCAGGTGTTCGAAGGGTGGAAGCGATCACAGGGGAGGGCGCCCTTGGCAGGTTCCGCGAGGACGAACGCCTGATTGGCGAGCTGGAAGAACTTGCCCGAGGGAAGCGCACCGAACTGCTCGGCCTCGTGGAGAAGCATCAATCCACGATCAAGACATTGGAGAAAGAAGTCGAGGAATTGCGCTATCGGATGGCGCGCAGCAAAGTGAGGGAATTACTTCAATCAGCTCTAGTTATCAAAGATGTAAAGATACTAACGGCGGTTGTCGATGGCTTGGACAAGGGCGGATTGAGGAATTTGGCTGACGAATTGAAAGCCCAGTTGGGCAGAGGCGTGGTAGTCCTGGCGACTGCGGGCAGTGACAAGGTTGCACTCGTTGCGGTCGTTACGTCGGACCTAACTGCTAGAATCCATGCCGGAAAACTTGTCAAAGAGATTTCAGCAATCGTTGGTGGGAGTGGTGGAGGGAAACCTGAGATTGCCGAGGCTGGGGGCAAAGACCCATCGCAGCTCGGGAAGGCCCTTGAAGCCGTGGGTTCTTTTGTGGAGCGGTCGCTGGCAGGCTGAAGCAAATCCTCAAGCAGTTCTATTCGACTTTTTGGCTTAGTTTTCCGTCTCACCCGTAAAGGCACGTTAAGCAGTTGCTGGTGAATGGAATTGTTGATTGTATCATCTCGTTGTTTTTGCTAAGGTTAAGCGCGATTTGGGAGGACCAAACCCTTTGCGACCTAAGTTCTCAGTGTGGACTGCGCTAGCGGTTTTCTTTCTGGGGTTTTCTGGCGGGGGATTTTCAGAAGGTCATCAGGCACAAGAGATCGTCAAGTTTGCAAGCTCAGAAGGAAAAAGGATTTACTCCAACACAGAAGAGATCTATCGTCTCGTAAAGGTTGACACGGCACCTGAGAAGTCCAAGCTGATTCCTCTGGAAGACAAATCAGCGGTTCCTGCCCAAATTGAGAAGTGGATTCATGAAGTTTCAGAACAACAAGGGGTGGATCCGGAATTAGTGAAAGCAGTGGCTAAAACCGAGTCGAACTACAATCCTTATGCAGTGTCAAACAAAGGCGCCTTGGGACTGATGCAACTGATTCCAGATACTGCCAAACGCTTTGGAGTTACGAACGTTTTCGATGCCAAACAAAACATTGAGGGAGGTGTGAAGTTTCTCAAGTTTCTGATGGGTATGTTTCCCAACAACCTCCCTTACATTCTCGCAGCGTATAACGCCGGCGAAAATGCCGTGTTAAAGTACAAAGGCATCCCCCCTTACCGGGAAACTCAGGCCTACGTTCGAAAGATCTCGCAAGCATACAACAAAAAAGGAAGCTTTCTGGTTGCGTCAAACCAGTCTGCGGCTGATCGTCGAATAAGTACCCACCGAGACAACTCGGGAAGGGTCGTCTATTCGAATTTGGACAGCGCCTATCGATAAGCAGCAACAAAAAAGGTAAGCCGTTTTTCAGCTTCCTCTGCAGCCAGCCGGTCCTGATTCTCGCACAGTTCAATGAAACCAGGAAAACAGCCTTTTGGGTTATTCCGGGTGAGTGACTACAGTGGTTCCAGGACTCCTGTCCTGGCCATGTGTGTTGGCTTGACTCTGTTAGTCTCGTTCGTTCTCCTGCCGACCCGGTTGTCCAGTGAAACTCCATCCAAAACCCAAGCGCCTGAACTCTACGACCAGGCAGTTCAATTGCGGACGGCACTCGAAAGCAAGCCCAAGCGTTTGCGCTCCAGCAACGACTACCAGAAGGTCATCAACAAATACCGTTCTGTCTATCACCAGTTCCCAGGCTCTTCAAAATCGGATGATGCATTGCTCGCAGTTGCCGAGCTTTATCAGCTGATGGGGAGCGACCTGAAGAACGCCAGGCATTTTCAGCAAGCCATTCAGGCTTATACCTTTCTGGAACGGGAATATCCGGCCAGTCCCTACGGAGCCGAAGGTCTCTTTACTGCGGCAGAGATCCATCTGAACGATTTGAATGACACAGCCTCAGCTCAAGAAGTTTTCAAAGACCTGCTTAAGCGGTACCCGCATTCGAAGAAAGCCCGCAACGCACGGGCACGGCTCGACGATCTGCGAACGCACCTGAAGCAGGCGAAGAAGTCCAGCAATCCGAAGCCAGTCGCTTCGAACAGCGATGATGGCCCCATCGAAGCCTTGAGCACGCGCGTTGAGCAGTCCGCTGAAGGCCGGGCGAAAACAGCTCAGTCCGAGCAGCCAGCCGTAGATCAGGGATCACCCAGACCGGCCGCGAAGACGCAATTAACCGAGGAGGGCATTCACAAGCCATCGCTGATTGAGGTGATTCGGTATTGGAACACAGAAGACTATACCCGTTTGGTTATCGATACCAGTCGGGAGGTGAAGTATATCGAGGGGCGGCTGGATAACCCCACTAGGGTGTTTATCGACATTCAGAACGTCCGGCTCTCCCCGGCTCTGGCCGGCAAGGCCATCGTCTTGAACGATGGCTACGTGACCAAGATTCGCTTCGGGCAATCGGCAGAGACCGTGGCACGGGTTGTTCTGGACATGGGATCCATCAAGACTTGCCAGGTCTTGCGATTGTCCGATCCACCCCGGATTGTCGTCGATGTTCAGGGAGTGGCTAGGAACGAGCAGGCGAAGAGCCAGATGCCGTCCAGTCCTGGATGGAGAATGCGGCATGGCGAACCACTGGCCGACGAATTGGACCTGCAGGCATCATTACCGAAACGCAGTGCTGCCAAACCAACCGAAGAGAGAAATGCGCCAGTGAAGCTTGCTGAACTGACCGCACCAAACGAGCAACTTCAGACGAAACGGGAGCGGAGCAAGAAGCCCGTCAAGACAGAAGAAATCAAGACAGCCACTGCGGAAGTGGCTCCTCGGGCGACGGAGTCGAAAAACATCGCTCGGTCCTCAGTACCCAAAAGCGACGGAACGCGTTCGCTCATCCGGACGCTGGGCTTGAAAGTGGGGCGGATCGTCATAGACCCGGGCCATGGCGGTCACGATACCGGCACTATAGGGCCCTCCGGTTTGCAGGAGAAGGACTTGGTGCTGGACATAGCGCTAAAACTCAAGACACTGGTTGAGGAAAAATTGGGCAGCGAAGTCCTTCTCACCCGCGCCGACGACACCTTCGTTGCCCTCGAAGAGCGCACAGCGATGGCGAATCACAGCCAGGCCGATCTCTTCCTTTCCATCCACGCCAACTCAAGCCGCAACCGGCGGGTTAGCGGAGTGGAAACATTCTTTCTAGACTTTGCCTCTTCCCTGGACGCTGAAGAAATTGCTGCGCGAGAGAATTCGAGTGCCCAAAAAACCATCTTCGAGCTGCAGGACCTGGTGCAGAAAATTGCCTTGAAAGAGAAAATTGAAGAGTCGCGCGAACTTGCGCAGATCGTGCAGAAGTCCGTCACCAGCCAGCTTCAGAAAGCTCACAGCCAAACCCGCGACCGCGGTGTGAAACAGGCGCCCTTCATCGTCCTGATCGGCGCAAACATGCCGTCGATCCTTTCGGAAGTCTCCTTTGTGAGCAATCCGTCAGACGAGAAGCTGCTGAAATCATCCAGCTACCGCCAGAAACTGGCTGAAGCGTTGTGCCGTGGAATCGAGGCCTATGCTGAGGCTCTGGGCGGCATCAAGACCGCCCGGATTCTCCCTTAAGCAATTCATCCAATCAGGAATACAATCGACTCCGAGGCTTCGCGTGTTGCCGTGCAAGTGAACTCCCGGCTCCCCATTGGCATCTCCCTATTTGCCAGACACATCATGATCCCAAAATTGTCGTTTCAAATCGCCACAGAGACACGGAGACACAGAGAGGTCAGAGAGAAATCCCAGTGTCCCCCATTTTCTTTTCACCCAGGAGGTCACGGAAAATGGGTTCATCCAGTGTTCAAATTCTATGGTCCCCGTTTCTCTGAATTCATTGCTGTCGCGGTTCACAGCGAAAACATCTCCGCGTCTCTGTGTCTCGGTGATGGCCTTTAGTGCCGTTTCTAGGATGATGCGCCAACTCGTTCTGGTCCTCCTTTTCTGCGGAGGGGCTTCTCAGACTGCTTTGGCCGACGCTGCACGAGCCCTCGCGTCCATCGAAAAACAAACGTCCTGGAAAATTCTGAGCGGAAGCATGGGAGAGGTCTACGACGGCAAGGCCCTGTCGAACTATCGGACTCGCGATTCCGCCATCATCAGCGAGTATGGGTTCGCCAAACTCACCAGGGCCTCGCTCATCAATCCCGAACAGCAACCCCTAACGATAGCGATCTATGAAATGTTGGATTCGGCAGCGGCTTATGGATTGTTCACCTATTTGAGGCCGCAGACCGCCGAGCCGCTCGCCGGAATCGGCAGGGCGGGCGCGGGAACTACCCACGAAGTCAGCTTCCATCAGAGCAAGTACTACCTCGTTCTGAGCTCGGAAACTGCGGGCGCTGCCTTGCGGCTATCCATGCTTCAGATTTCGCGAGCTGTCTCCAAATCGCTGCCAAATGACTTTTCGCACCCCATGGTCGCGAGCAAGCTCCCGGCTGAGAACCGCGTTCCACAGAGTGAAAAATTCGTGATGGGGGCGGAGGCGTTGTCGCAGCTCCTGCCTTTGGGCGACAAAGACTTGTCGCAGCTCCTGCCTTTGGGCGACAAAGACCCTTTTGGCCTTTCGACAGGCGCTGAAGCGGCCATGGCCAAATATGAACAGTCCCGGGGAGAAAGCGCCACGCTATTATTGATCCACTACCCAACGCAGCAGCTTGCGCGCCGCATGCTTGAAGCGGGTTACCAGCAGTATGCGTCTCACTATCCCAGCCAGACAGCTTTCTATAAGCGTGACGGCCCCATGGTCGCCCTGGTCCTGGGTTCAAACTCGCCCGAGCTTGCCACCACGCTGCTCGAAAAAGTCTCGTATGCTTCTATGGTGACTTGGGACCCGAAGGTGGAGCCGCCCAACATTGGCCAGGTCATGGTCAACATCTTCATTTTTTGCGGCATCATGTTGGGCATCACCCTTGTGGCTGGGTTCACTTTCGGCATCGCCCGCATCGTCCTAAAACGGTACTTCCCAGGCAGATTTTTCGACCGCACAGAGACCATGGAAGTTATCCGGCTGCACCTGGACGACAAGAAACCTTAAATCGAATAAGAGGACGGGGGATCTGTCTGAAGGAGTCTACGCGAGCGTCATTCCACTTCACACAGCAGCTCTAGAAGCTGGTCTCGATGCACAGCCTGCATGAAGGTCTCGACGACTTGTTGTTGACTGAACAGGTCGCCCATTTCCGGAATGGAACCCAGATGAGCTAACCCGCCAACGGAGGCGATGATCTCGGCGTTCGTGCTCTCAGCCAGGTTTGGATTCTTTGGAAACCGATTCAGGAAAAAGCCCAAAACCGGGACTTGGCGTGTGCGCAAACAGTCATCGGTCATCAGGGTGTGGTTGATCGTTCCAAGCGCCGAGCGCGAAACGATGAGTGCGGGCAGGTTGAGTGCGCGGATCATATCGACCACCACGAGGTTCTCGAACACCGGCGACATGGCGCCACCCGCTCCTTCGACAACCACGAAATCGTGCTTCCTGGCGATCTCATCGTAGGCCGACTTTATCTTGTCAAAGTGGATGGCGACTCCTTCAATCCGGGCAGCCAGCGATGGCGTTACGGATGTAGCCAGGCAATAGGGATTGATCCACTCCCACGGGTCAGTTGAGCCCGAAAACTTCACCAGCATTTCGGCATCCTGCGAGATTAGTTTGCCGGAATCACATTCGATAGCTCCGCTCGCCACCGGCTTCATCACCCCAACGTCAACTCCCTGCTTCTTCAGAAAGCCGACCAGCCCGGCAGCAACGGTCGTCTTGCCCACGCTCGTATCCGTGGCGGTGATGAAAACGCCTTTGTACTTGAAGTTCAGGCTCATGCGTTGTGGATTCCCCCCAAGGATCCAAGGATAAGGCGAGGCGTTCTCACCGTGCCGTGGAAATCGACTACGGCACCGGAAAGCAGCAGATGGCACCCGTCTCTTGCTCATTCCTGCCGGTATTATCCCCTGTCTTGTGCCAGCTCTGAAAGCTCTTTGGCAAGTCCCTCGACTTCATCACCTGAGTGCGTGGCGCACACGGTGATGCGCAGCCGGCTTGTGCCCTTGGGAACCGACGGCGGACGTATGGCTGGAACAAAATAGCCTCGCTCGGCCAACCGTTCACTCATTCGCAGCGCCGCCGCTTCTGTCCCGAATGTGAGCGGCAGGATGGGCGTCTCCGAGGCCGTCACGTCGAAGCCGCCCTCGCTCAGCCGCCTCTTCAAGGCGCCACAATTCTTCCAGAGCAACTCACGGCGAAACGGCTCCTCGCTGAGCAGTTGCAAGCTTTCCAAGGCCGCGCCGGCCGCTGAAGGCGGTAAAGCCGTGGCAAAGATGAATGACCGTGCCTTGTTGATGAAGAACTCACGCAGGTTAGCGCTGCACGCGACGAAGCCTCCAAACGACCCGAGTGCCTTGCTCACAGTTCCCATCGCCACATCGACACACGCCTCTCCTGCCGCAAGCTGACCTCGTTCCACAAAATGCTCGACGATGCCGCGGCCTGTGGAACCCAGAACTCCAGTCGCATGGGCTTCATCCAACATCAGCAGACAGTCATTTGCTGCAGCCAGTGCGGCCAGTCCTGGAAGATCGGCCACATCTCCATCCATGCTGAAGACCGCATCGCTGACAAGCAGCCGCCTTCGTCCAGCCGGCGCTTCTCGCAGCAGGCCTTCCAGATGATTGAGGTCCCGGTGCCGATAGACAAAGACCCGTGCGCGGCTGAGTCGGCACGCGTCGATGATTGAAGCATGGTTCAGCGCGTCGCTGAAGATCTGGTCACCTTCGCCCGCAAGGGCCGGGATGATTCCGAGATTCGCAACATATCCGGAAGAGAATACCAGCGCCGCTTCCTTCTGCTTAAAGCGTGCCAGCCGGGACTCCAGCCGTTCGTGGATCTCAAGGTTGCCACAGATCAGTCGAGAGCTGCCCGCCGAGGCATGAAACGCCTCAATGGCAGCCTGCGCAGCTGCCTTGACCCGCGGATGGGAAGCCAGGCCGAGATAGTCGTTGCTGGAGAAGTTCACCAACTGCCTGCCACGATAGAGAACGTGCCGGGCGCTTCCCCGCTCGATCGACTTCAGGAATCGGCGCTGATCCAAACTCTCGAGGCGCTCTAACTCATCAAGGATGAAATCAGTTCCTGGCATGCAGACCCTTCTGAAATGTGTTCAACTTGGTAGGGCACGGTGTCCCCACCGCGCCGCTGTTCCTACCTTCCAGGCAGCGGCGGGCTGGGACAGCCCGCCCTACCATTTTCCTTTGTCGCGCCGTCTGTACGGCCGGGGGAACTCATCTGGCTCTTCTCTCAATTTCCAGCACCAAGCCCTGCCACAACGATGGCCGCCGGGTCGAAGCCAAAGCGCGTCCGGGCGCAATCCAGCAGGCTCTCTCGGCTGACTCCTGCGATCAAGCTGGGGTACTTCTCCAAATAGTCGGGACCCAACCCTTGAGCTTCCGTGTGCTGCAACGCCCGCGCCAGGTTATCATTGCTTCCCATCTGAACAGCCCAGGCTTGAATCAGACTCCGCTTGGCCCGTTTGATCTCCTCGTCCGTGACGCCCTGATCTCTGATTCGTCCAAACTCTTCGCGCATCAGTGCAATCGCTCTCTCAACTTCGGATGGGTCGGCCATGATACGCACCGAGAACAACTGTTCCGGCGTTCTGCCTATAGCCTCTCCATGAATGCCATAGATGGCGGCATCTCCGGCCAGAACCCGATCGCCCAGCCGTCCGCCGCCGGGGGATCCCACCAGGATCTGATTCAGAATCAGCAACGAATAGTAGTCCGGCTGAGCCGCTGAAAGGCTCGCAAGACCAGCCAGCACCAGCGCGCTCCGTCTTGTTTTCAGCTCCAGAGGCCCGGCCGTTTTCTGGCTGGGCATCGTTCGAGTCGCGAAAGAGGGCGCCGCGCCGGCGTCGCCTGTCCAACCGCCGAAGGCGTCTTCCCCGGCAGCCAGGGCCTCTGCTGGGGAAATGCCACCCGCGATGCTGACAATCAATTGCCGAGGCCGATAGTAGCGATGATAGAAGTCTCGGACATCTGCCAGTCTCAGATTCTCCACACTTCCAGCAGTGCCGAGCGCCATTCTTTGCGACGGATGTCCCGCAGGGTAGAAGCGCTGTCGCAAGGCCTGCTCAGCCGCCCAATCTGCCTCTCCCTCCAGCTCGCGCAACCTGCCGAGCAATTCGTCGCGCACCTTGTCAAACTCAGACGATCCGAACGATGGGGATTGAAGCATTTCAGCCAGCAGCTGGAGGAAGCTTGCGCAATCTTTGGTTAGACCGTGAACGGTGGTGGTCGAGACCGCATAATCGATCTCGCTCGAAACCTCGGCGCCCAGATAATCGAATACCGCGTCGAGCGGCGCCTGGTTCTTGGTCGATATTCCCCGCCTCAACACTGCGTTCACAAGTGCTGCCACCCCTGCCTGAGCATCGGTCTCGCCATCTGCCCCGTTTCTGATGGATGCTCGGATCGTTACCGTCGAACCACTCTGATTTCCGGCCGCAATCAGAGTGACCCCATTCGACAACACTTTGCGATGTAGCTTCGGAGCTGGTGAATGCGCCGCAGGAATCTCAGCAAAGGTCTTTGGGTCAGACTTGGGCTTCCCCTGAAGAGACGCTTTGTCCGGGACCACCGGCGGATCAAAAATCGATTCGGGCGTCAAGACCGCTTGCAGCGAGGGCGTTCGTACGTTCAGCTCCTTGGGCGCCAGGGGAGGCTGCGGGTCAGATGCTGCGGGCGTCTGGATGTCCGGGCCCGAAGCTGATAGCGTTTCAACTTCAATCGTCTTCCGCTTCAAGGCGGGCACGACCAAACCCACCGTTCGCGCATTCTCCGCAAAATAGCGTATGGCGACGCGGCGCAGATCGTCTTTGCTCACGCGCGAAACTTTAGGCTCGAACTCGTTCAGCACTTGATGACTCGCGATAGATTCGAAGTAACCCAGTTGAAAGGCGCGTTTGGTCACAGAGTCTTGTCCGAGGAACTCGCCGACCACGAGGAGGTTCTTAGCTTTTGCAAGCTCGACGTCGCTCACTTCCTGATTCTTGAGGCGTTCGAACTGCTCCAGCACTGCTTCCTCTGCCGCTTGAAATTGGAACGCGTCGGGGAGCGTGAGCGTCAATTGATACAGGCTGGGGGCTTGCCTGGGCGTCATTCTGGAGCGGACTTCGAGGGCAAGTCCCGTCTCAACCAGCGCCTGAAAGAGCCGTGACGAGCCTTTCGCCACCGCCGGCTGCGAGCTTGACCAATGTCTCATGCCTTGCGCGCCGGTGAGCACCGCATCAACCACCAGCATGGCATAGAAATCGTCGTTAAACAGTTCGGGCGCTTGAAAAGCAAACTGAATGTAGGGTGTCGTGCCTTCGCTCGCGACCCGCACGCGACGCTCGCCTCGGCGTTCAGGTTCCCGGACCTCGGCTCGCCTCGGATCCGGCCCGCGTGCAATCACTCCAAATTGTCTTTCCACCAGGCCTAATGCGGTCCGGGTCTCGAAGTCGCCAACCAGAACAAGAACGGCATTGTTTGGGATGAAGTGCTGCCGGGAGTGCCGCGCCACGTCCTCGCGGCCGATCAGCTCGACGTCGGGCAGCCAGCCGAGAGAGGGCCAACGATAAGGATGCCGCTGGAGCGCCGCAGCCGTGACTTCGTCGTCTAGAAGGCGCCTCGAACTGTCTTCGCGTGCATGAATCGCTGCGATGGCTCTCCGCCGTTGTCCTCTAAACTGCAGATCTTCGACAACACCCGCTGACATACGCGCTGCCTCCAGCTTCAGCACCTCCTCCAAGGCGCTAACCGGAACTGTCTCGAAAAACCCGGTCTGGTCTGGCAGGGTCAACGAATGCCAATCGCCACCCGTTTCACGCATGAGTCGACCCGTCTGATCTCGCGAGTAGCTATCCATTTCTCGCAGGCTTAGCAGTCTCGCCAGATTCGAAAGTCCCGCGGCGCCTGCCGGATCGTCCTTCGATCCCACGCGATACCAGCAACCCACAGATACCAGGGGAGTGTCGTGGCTCTCTTGCAGCAACACTTTCAATCCGTTCTGCAACCTGGCTTCAGTGACTGAAGATTGCAGGCTCGTCAACGGTACCTGCGGTGTCGTCGCAACCGGCCGGTACTCTGGGATCTTGACCCTCGGCTTGGGAACAGGCACCGGTGCGACAGGTCTTCTCGGCCTCTGAACCTTGGGGGAGGGGATCTGTTTTTGCGCGTGCAGACCCAAACTTGGATCTAAACACATCAGCAACAGGAAAAACCAAACTAGAAGCTTCCAACAGACTCTGGTCATCGATTAAAGCTTTCCAACGGGAGAAGCGGCCTGCGCCGGCGACTTTTCGACCTTCACCAAACCCTTGCGGTAAGCCGACACGGCCCGCTGATGCTCCGCCAGGGTCTTGGAAAACACATGGCCTCCCCGATTGTCCGCTACAAAGTAAAGATAGTCTGACTGTGCTGGACTGAGAGCCGCCTCAAGCGAGCGTTTGCCGGGATTGGCGATCGGGCCCGGTGGCAAGCCGGGATGGTGGTAGGTGTTGTAAGGCGAGTTCGACTCGAGGTCAGATTGAAAAATTCTTCCGCGATAGCTTCCTTTCAATTGCGCCGCATAGATGACCGTTGGGTCACACTGCAGCAGCATTCCTTTCTTCAGACGGTTTCGGAACACCGCGGAAATCAGTTCCCTCTCGGAATCGACACTGGTCTCTTTTTCAATCAAAGAAGCCAGCGTGACCGCTTGTTGCAGGTTCAGCGAGGACTCGCGCAGCCGCGGCTCGAGCGCTGCGTAAACTTCACGAAATCGTCGCACCATGATGTGCGCAATCTCGTCTGCAGTCGTTCCCCGTGCCAGCCGGTAGGTGTCAGGAAAGAGAAATCCTTCAAGGTTCTTTGCATTCTGACTGAGATCGGCAATCAAATCGGCGCGGCCTGCTGCAGCCAAAAGATCGGCAGCACGGGCAAATCTCTTCTGTTCCATCAAAGCGCCAATCTCAAAGAGGGAATAACCTTCAGGGACTGTGAACTCGTGATAGTAGATGAGGCCGCGAATCAGCTTGTCAGCAACCTGGATAGCGGAAAGAGGCTCTGCGAATCGGTATTCGCCTGCCTGTAGCGGGCTTCTTGGTTTGGCGAGCCTGAGGTACGCGAGAAACACCGCCCAATGACGGACGACGCCTTCTCGTTCCAGCAGACGCGCCGTTTCGTAGGAGGATGTCCCACGTGGAATCACAACAAACCTCTCAGCTCCCGGCGCAGCTGAGTACGGCCGCGACCAGAAGAAGCGCAGGGCCACCGCCGCTCCTGCCAGTACCACTAGAAGAACAAGGACGGCCTTGATGAAAGGGCGTCTCCCGCCCCTAGTCCTGGCCATGTTCCTCCGCTGCTGGCGCCTCTTCAACTGCTGGAGCGGAATTGTGATGATCCAGGAAATCCTGCAGGATCACGACCGCAGCCAGCTTATCGATCTCTTGCTTGCGTTTGGACCAATGCGTGCCACGTTCGATCAACAGCTGCTCTGCAGCAAATGAAGACAACCGTTCATCCCACAAGCTCACTTCAACGGGAGCCACCGAGCACAACCGCTCCGCAAAGCTGCGCATGTGCAACGACTGTTTGCCGGCCGTTCCATCCATGTTCAGCGGATTCCCGACTACGACATGGCGTACTTCGTTTTCCTCAACCAGCCGCGCCAAGACTTCGAAATCTCTATTCCCGCTCGTCCTTTGCAGCGTAGTGACTCCGCGCGCGATGAGGCCGGTTTCGTCACTCACGGCCACTCCGATCCGAGCTTTGCCAACATCCAATCCCATGAATCGCACGACAGACGCCTCCCTTCGGCAGCTTCCAATCGGGAGCGGAGTATATTTCCCGTCCTGGGAGGTGTCAAGAAACGCCAGCAGCACGCTGTCAAAGTCCCCCTTAGCAAAGGGGGACAGCGGTTTCGGAGAAACTGCGCTGGGGTTGTCGTGACTCCGGCTGAAGAATCGGCCTGAAAGAGCGTGTGAGACCTCGTCCTTTTCTAACATTCCTGAAGCCTGCTCGAGATTGCCAAGCTCCGGCGTGTTGGCCTCAGACTTTCTTATCTCCATTCGTCCCGCGCCTTACTCTCTCTGCAATCGCTTCAGAAGCTGAATCTGACCAGCGTGGTAAACATCGTGATTCGCAATTCCGCAAATCAGCGCCAGGTTGCTCACCGTGCTGGTTGCAGGCGTAAAGCTCAGCGAAGCCGGCTTAAGACTGGCCACAGCCTCTCTTAGCCTGGTGTGTTCGCCCTCCAGTAGTGCCAGATCATTGCTCCAGGCTTTCTCGCTCAACTCAAGGGGCCTGACAAACCAGTTGCTGCCTTTAAGCGCAAAAGACCCTCGCTTCTCACCCAACAATCTGCGACGGACGACATACTTCCAGTAGGCTGCATGGACGGCAATCTCCCAAATGTTGTGTCGCTTGGGTGCCGGCCTCCAGGCAGCGGTCGGCGGCGTCAGCCCACGCAGCGATCCTTTCAGATTCGGACCATGCCAAGTTTTCAAGGAATAGGCTTCGTCGAGCATCTTAAGCAAGAGTTGGATTTCAGAAGACCCCATCGCGCTCTTCATCGCACACTCCAGAACGCCTGCACTTTTTGTTTGCCCCGACGCCTTGATTCAGCGGCGAGGTTAGCTTCTCCGTACCATGGTACCCAGCGCTCCGCTGCCGGTCAACGGGACTGACATTAGAGCTTGCGCTGAAGACCTCGTGTCCCTATCCTTAGCACCGTTCGACCTGCTCTGGCAGGCGACTTTAGCGCACAAGGACTGATTCTCCATGGCAAGATTTCCCAATCGCGAGCAGGCAGGCCGCGAGCTCGCAGCTCAGTTGTTGAAGTTTCAAAACCAGAAGGTGTTGGTGATGGCCGTGCCGAATGGTGGCGTGCCTACTGCCATTCCAGTGGCCCAGGCCCTCAAGGCTACGTTGCTCCCGGCGCCCATCCGGAGCCTGCATGTTCCGTGGCAACAGGAGACAATCTTCGGCTATGTCACTCATCAAGGCGTACTGCACCTGAATGAGCCACTGGTTGGACAGATGCGTCTGACGCCACCCGAGATCCAACGCATCGCCCGAAAGCAGCGCCTGGAACTGCAAATAGACCTGGAGAGCTTGGGAGTCGTTTTCCCTGACAACCTCCAGAGCAAAACTATCCTGTTGGTTGACGACGGAATGCACTCCGGCTGGACGATGTTCAGCGCCATCGAGACCGTCAGGCATCTAGGTTCAGCCCGGATCGTTGCAGCCGTACCCGTAACGCACTTCCGTGCGAAACGCTTTGTGGGCCGGCACTGCGATGAGGTTATTGCGCTGCAGACCGACGACATTGCTCTTTACCAGATTGGGAATTACTATGATGATTTCCCCAAATTGAACAGTGCTCACATCAAGGAACTGCTGAAAACCGTTCCCTTCGCCCGCCCAACCGCTGCCTGAGTGGGACCGCCCGGAGGCCGCTCCCGCATTCCATAATGGCTCAATTGCACGCCTAGACCCACTCGCTACGCCCGCCCCTTGCAAAGAAGCACTTGACAGCCTCGCCGCATCCTCTATAATTATGCACGTGTTTGCATATTTATTCGTTTCTGATCCATGAGCAAACAACGCAGACAGACGAAGATTCTCAACTTGATTCAGACCCGCCCCGTGCTCAGCCAAACGCAGCTTGGCCAGCGGCTAAAGGCGGAAGGCATCCACGTGGCCCAGGCGACACTTTCCCGGGACCTGCGGGCGTTAAACCTGGTGAAGACGCCGAAGGGCTACAAACTTCCGGAGCAGTTGGCTGCGGCGGAGGGCAACTCCGATCAACAGCGTTTGACCATCCTGCAATTCATGGTCGAAGCCGAGGCAGCCGGGAACCTCGTCGTCGTCAAAACTCATCCGGGAAATGCTTCGCCTGTGGCCCGTTCACTGGACACGATTGGGTGGAAGGAGATTGTGGGCACGGTGGCAGGAGATGATACGATTCTCGTTGTCACCGCCAATGCCACGACTGCGCGGCTGATCAGGCGGCGGCTGCTGGCCTTGGGAGACTAGAGGTTGATTAAACTCTCAATCTGAGAGTGCTTGGGACTTTCCAAGCAAAGGGGCTGAGAGGTTAAGATGGCAGAAGTCATGAATGTGGCAATCATTGGCGCCAGCGGGTATTCGGGTGCGGAGCTGGCCGGCTTGTTGCTGAAGCACCCAGGGGTACGTCTGAGTACCCTGATGACAGCCAACCTGGAGCGGCAGGATGGAAAGCCGCGGAAATACAGCGAGGAACTGCCGCAGTTTTCCGGGCGCTGTGATCTTGAGATCGAAGCGCTGAATCTGGATGCTTTGGTACAGCGTCAAACCCGGGCTGTCTTTCTCGCGACTCCAAATGAGACTTCGCATGACCTCGTGCCGCAGCTTCTGGAACGCCAGCTGAGGGTCATTGACTTAAGCGGAGCCTACCGGCTCAAACAGCCGGATCTGTACCCGAAGTGGTATGGCTTCGAACACCACTTTGCAACTGCCCTCAAGACTGCTGTGTACGGACTCACCGAGGTCCATCGCGCCAGCATTCGGCAGGCATCCCTGCTCGCCAACCCAGGCTGTTACCCCACTTCAGCCTTGCTGCCGTTGATTCCTTTGCAGCGGGCCGGGTTGATCGATGACACGTTCGACATCATCTGCGATTCGAAGTCGGGAGTTAGTGGAGCGGGCAAGTCTCCGACCACCGGCACGCACTTTTCCGAGGTGACGGAAAGCTTCAAGGCATACAACGTGTTCGAACACCGGCACGCTCCGGAGATCTGGCAGGAGTTGAATTCGCCCCGGCTCGTGTTCACACCGCATCTGCTGCCTATCAATCGCGGCATTCTTTCCTCCATTTATGTCCGCTTGAGGGAATCGGTGACGGAAGCATTGGTAAGGGAGTGCTACCAGGAGGCCTACGGTCAAGAGCCGTTTGTGCGTCTGTTTTCTCCGGGCCGCTTTCCGGAAATCAAGTTTGTCGCCCACACGAACTACTGCGACATTGGCTGGAAACTGGAGCCAGGTCGTTCCATGCTGGTGATTTTTTCTGCGATTGATAACCTGGTGAAAGGCGCAGCTGGGCAGGCTCTCCAGAATATGAATGTGATGCTGGGCCTCGAAGAGACAGCAGGACTGATGTAGAGGTAGGGCGGGCTGTCCTCAGCCCGCCGCTGCCGAGGAAGAGACCGGCGCGGTGAGGACACCGCGCCCTACCCGCAATGGAGACCCTGTGCGCGTCGTAGTCAAACTAGGGGGAAGTTTGTTGACCGACCTGGACCTTCTCCATAGAATGGTCGCCCAACTTTCCGCCATTCAGAGTGCCAACCATCAGGTGATTGTTGTCCATGGTGGGGGAAAGCATATTAAGGAGACCCTTGAGCGGCTGGCCATCCCCAGCCGTTTTCACCAGGGTCTCCGCATCACGGATGCACCCACCATGCGCGTGGTGCAAATGGTGCTTTCCGGTTGGGTCAACAAGGAGATCGTCGCTTCCTTCCACCAACTGGGTCGAAAGGCCGTCGGACTGTGTGGAGGCGACGGAGGCAGTTTTGTCGCTCGCAAGTATCAACCGGCAGACGAACCGTTCGACTACGGCTACGTTGGCGAGGTTTTCCAAAGTGATCCGAAGCTGATCGAATTGCTCCTAGGCGAAGGTTACTTGCCGGTGATGGCCTGCACCGCCATCGGCACCGACGGGGCTTATTACAACATCAACGCCGACGAAATGGCGGCAGCGGCAGCCATCTTCTGTCAGGCGGAGCGCCTGGTATTTCTCACCGATGTTCCCGGAGTGCTCAACGAACAGCGTGCCGTCATTCCCCAGTTGAGCCGCGAGAAGATGGCGGAGTTACGCAGATCGGGAGTCATTTCGGAAGGCATGCTTCCCAAAACACGCGCTTGCGAGCGCGCCCTGGTTGGGGGCATTCAGGCGATTCATATCGTGGGTGGCAAGGAACCTAATTGCCTGTTGCGCGTCTTGCTGAAGAACGAATCGCTGGGAACCGAAATTGTTTGACCTGGGAGCGCGGACGTCTCGTCCGCATCAGGACGTTACGAAATACCACAACCGTTCGGATGCGGATGAGACGTCCGCGCTCCCAGGTCATAAGGAGAGTTCATGAACCTGAAGCAGATCGTGGAAGCAGAATCAAAGTACCTGACCTCCAACTACAACAAGTATCCGTTGTTTGTGGAGAAGGGCCGAAAGTGCATCGTGTATGACTATGCAGGCAAGCGCTATATCGACCTGCTGGCTGGTATTGCGGTCAATGCGCTGGGACACAATCACCCTCAGATCACGAATATTTTCCGAAAACAGCTCAAGAAATCGGTTCACGTCTGCAACCTGTTTTACCACCCTTATCAGGCGCTGCTGGCTCACAAATTGGTGGAAATTTCCGGGCTTCAAAAAGCGTTCTTCTGTAATAGCGGCACGGAAGCAGTAGAGGCGGCCTTCAAACTGGCGCGCGGCTACGCTTACAAGAACCAGCTCGGCGAAGGCAAGCACGAGATCCTCACGCTCGACAACGCGTTTCACGGACGAACCTACGGCGCACTCTCTGCAACTGCCTCTGACAAATATCGCAAGCCTTATGAACCGCTGGTTCCAGGTTTTCGGTTTGTCCGGTTCAACGATGTGGAACACCTCCGGCAAAGTTTCAACGATCGCGTTTGCGCCATCATCATCGAACCACTGCAAGGCGAGGGTGGCATTCACGCCTGCAGCGAAGCGTTCCTCAAGGCCGCGCGCGAACTGTGCGACCAGCACCGGGCTTTGCTAATCTTCGACGAGATCCAGTGCGGCATCGGACGCACTGGGCGCTATTTCTACTACGAGAAATTCGGTATCCGTCCCGACATTCTTACGCTGGCAAAACCGCTGGGCCTCGGCATTCCTTTGGGTGCGCTGCTCACCACCGATACGGTGGCACCAACCTTCGGGCCAGGCGACCACGGCACCACCTTCGGCGGAGGCCCGCTGGCCTGCCGCCTGGGATTTGAGTTTGTGAAAATCCTGCAAGAAGAGAAGATGCTGGAAGAGATTCGTGAAAAGGGTGACTACTTCGAAACCAAGCTTCTCATGCTAAAAGAAAAGTATTCTTTCGTCGTTGATGTGCGTGGCGAAGGGTTAATGCTTGGCATGCAGCTCGACTTCCCTGCCCGCGGAATTGTGAATCGCTGCCTGGAGGCAGGCTTCATCATTAATGTCACCAGTGACAATGTGCTGCGCTTCCTGCCGCCCTACATCATCACGAAGAAGGAAATCAGCAAGTTCATCAAGGCCCTCGACCAAATCTTCTCTGAAGTTGCCAGGGAGCGTGCGGAAGGAAGCCCGGCCTCAGCCCAGGCCGGAGGCCATTAACTGATGTCCATGCAAACCTCGTTCGGGATTGAGTCTCTTGCGGACCAGAAACTGTCGGTCCACGACCTAATTTCCATCCACCCGCTGACTCTTCCAGACATCCAGCTCATTTTCGCCCGGGCTGAAGCGATGAAGCAGTCGCCCGCCGAGTATGCCACGGCTCTAAAGGGAAAGGCACTCGCGCTGGTCTTTGAAAAGCCTTCCTTACGGACACGAGTCACCTTCGACGTGGGAATGACGAGTATGGGTGGCAGCGCCATTTTCCTCGACCATTCTGACGCAAAACTGGGCGAGCGCGAATCGGTGCGCGACGTCGCCAGAAACCTGGAGCGCTGGGTCCAAGGCATCGTAGCACGGACCTACAAGAACAAGTCCGTAGTGGAACTCGCCGAGCACGCATCCATTCCTGTCATTAATGGATTGACGGACCTTCTGCATCCCTGCCAGGCACTGACTGACTATTTTACGATCCTGGAAAGGTTCGGTTCGCTCCAGGGATTGAAGTTCGCATACGTTGGCGACGGTAACAATACCTGCCACTCGTTGATCGATGGCGCGGTAAAACTGGGTGTCGAACTCTGGATCGCCACGCCCAAGGGCTTTGAGCCCAACCCCCGAATTGTGAGCGAGGCGGCGAAGTTTGCCCGGGAAAGCGGCGCGAGAATTAGCATACTGAACGATCCTGTCGAAGCCGTGCGCGGAGCGTCCGTGGTCTACACCGATGTCTGGGCCAGTATGGGCCAGGAGGCGGAAACGGAAGACCGCGCGGCGGTCTTTGCAGACTATCAGGTGGACAGCGAACTGATGTCCCATGCCAGAAAGGAGGCCGTCTTCATGCACTGCCTTCCGGCTCACAGAGGCTATGAAGTGGCTCCCAGCGTGATCGATTCGCCGCAATCGATCGTGTACGACGAAGCGGAGAACCGGCTGCACGTTCAGAAGGCAATCTTGTATTTGTTGATGAGATGAAACTGAACGGCTTCACTAAGAACCCCCCTTAGCAAAGGGGGAAGGAAGGCAAAACGACAGCGGTCGTGAAGCCTTCAGGGGGTTGTCGTTCAGGACCTTTAAACGTGAATGACAACCCCCGGGCGCTTTGCGCCCCCCCCTTTCTTAAGGGGGACTGTTCATAGGCACCAGATTCAAAAACAGCGACCCCACGCCGTTTCAATCGCGTAAGGAAGACCCTATGATCAAGAAAGTAGTTCTAGCTTACTCTGGCGGTTTGGACACCTCTGTCATCATTCCGTGGCTGAAAGAGAATTATCAATGCGAAGTCATTGCCATGGCTGGCGACGTCGGCCAGGAAGAAGAACTACACGGACTTCACGAGAAGGCCCTGAAGACGGGCGCCTCCAAGTTGTTCGTCGAGGATCTGCGCGAAGAGTTTGTGCGCGATTACATCTGGCCCACGCTGCGAGCCAGCGCGATCTACGAGCGCAAGTACCTGCTCGGCACGTCGATGGCGCGTCCCATCCTGGCCAAGCGACAGGTGGAAATCGCGCTGCGCGAAGGCGCCGACGCCGTGGCCCATGGCTGCACTGGAAAAGGCAACGATCAGGTACGCTTCGAGCTCACCTACAAAGCTCTGGCGCCGCACTTGAAGGTGATTGCTCCCTGGCGGGAATGGAAGATCAAGTCGCGCGAAGATGCCATCGATTACGCCCACCAGCACAATGTCCCCATCACGGCGACCAAGCAGAAAAACTACAGCGAAGACCGGAACATCTGGCACATCAGCCACGAAGGCGGCATTCTCGAGAACCCGGCTAGCGAAGCAGAAGAATCGATGTGGAAGCTGACGGTTTCTCCTGAAAACGCTCCCGACCAGCCGCGCTACGTCGAGATCGAGTTCGACCAGGGAACTCCGGTCGGCGTCGATGGAAAACGTCTGGCGCCTGTGGAACTGCTGCAGACGCTGAACAAGATCGGCGGCGAGCACGGTATTGGACGCATCGACCTGGTGGAGAATCGGCTCGTTGGCATGAAATCCCGCGGCGCCTATGAAACGCCGGGGGGCACACTGCTGGTTCAGGCGCACCGCGAACTCGAATCCATCTGCCTTGACAAGGAAGTGCTGCGCATGAAGGACCAGCTCGCGCTGAAGTATGCCGACCTCGTCTACAACGGCCAATGGTTCACCCCAATTCGCGAAGCACTGGACGCCTTTGTCGCTTCGTCACAGCGGACCGTTACCGGCTCGGTGCGGCTCAAACTGTACAAGGGGAACATCCTCGTTGCTAGCCGGAAGTCGGCCCACTCGCTATACCGGGAAGACCTGGCGACCTTTGGCGAGGAGGGGGTCTATAACCAAAAGGATGCGGAAGGGTTTATCAATCTTTTCGGTCTACCCATAAAGGTACAAGCACTGGCAAAAAAAGGCCGTGAGTCGTGAAAAGTGATTCGTGATACGTGAGACATTGCAGTTTCCGTATTACGTTTCGCGCGTCACGATTCACGCTTCACGTTTTCCGAATCCCTTATCACCAGATCATATGAAAACCTGGGGCGGCAGATTCACTGAACAAATCGACGCGGTCTTCGAACGTTTCAACAACTCGTTTGGCATCGACCAGCGGCTGGTGCTCGAAGACATTGAAGGCTCGTTAGCCTACGCCAATGCTCTGTCCAAAGCCGGCATCTTGTCTCAGGAAGAGCTCAAGCAGATTGGCAAGGGCCTTGCGGAGATCAAGAAGCGCATCGAGAAAGATCCGGCATGGCTGGCCGGTCAGAGTGCGGAAGACGTTCACAGCTTCGTCGAGGCGCGGCTGGTGGAAAGCATCGGCGACGCTGGCTTCAAGCTGCACACGGGCCGCAGCCGGAACGATCAGGTGGCGTTGGACACGCGTCTCTACCTGAAACGAGCCATCATCCACGTGCAGGTTCAGATCAGGAATCTCAATCGTGAGCTCTTGAATCTCGCCAAGGCCAACCAGGATGTGGTGATTCCTGGCTACACCCATCTGCGGAAAGCACAGCCCATTCTGTTTGCGCACTACCTGCTGGCATACTTCGAAATGTTTCAACGCGACTACGACCGCTTGGACGACTGTTTTCGCCGGACAGACGCCATGCCGCTGGGTTCGGGCGCGCTGGCCGGAAACGGCTTTCCCATCGATCGCGAGGCATTGCGAATCGAGCTGGGTTTCAGCCAGCTCACTCGGAACAGCCTGGATGCCGTCAGCGACCGGGATTACCAGGTCGATTTCGTGTCGGCCGCATCGCTCACGATGGTTCATTTAAGCCGGCTGGCTGAAGACATGATCATTTACTCGGCTCCAGAGTTTGGCTTTGTCGAACTTTCTGATGCGGTCACAACCGGCAGCAGCATCATGCCGCAGAAGAAGAATCCCGATTCGCTGGAGCTTATCCGCGGCAAATCCGCTCGCGTCATTGGGAATCTCACCAGCTTCCTTTCCCTGCTGAAAGGATTGCCTCTGGCCTACAACAAAGACTTGCAGGAAGACAAAGAGCTCCTTTTCGACACGCTCGACACGGTCACGGATTGCCTTCAGGTCGCCCAAGTGGTCATTCGAACCATGAAGGTCAATCGTTCCGCGGCGAGTCGCGCAGTTCAGGGTGACTTTCTGAACGCAACCGATTTAGCCGACTACCTCGTGCGCAAGGGTCTGGCGTTCCGCAAGGCCCACGAGTTGGTGGGAAAGATTGTTTTGCACTGCGAGCAGCGCGGCATCCAGCTTCACGAAGTGAGCTTGGCGGAATATCAAGAGTTCTCCAGCTTGTTCAGTGATGATGTGTTTATTGCCTTATCGCTTGAGAACAGTATTGGCGCCCGCTCTGTCTTCGGCGGAACGGCGGCCGCAAGAGTTGCCGAAGCATTAGAACAAGCGGAACGCTCTTTAAGCAGGGAAGGCTCTTCCCTCGGATAGGGGAAGGTCTAGAACCTGCCGACTCTTGTCCCCTTCTTCAAGGGAATCGAAGCTTTGAGAAAGGTTCGCCGCGTTTTTTGCGGCAGGGGGTCTTCATTAGTTCGCACCGCACCCCCTGTGGTCCCCCTTGCCAAGGGGGACAAACCTCAGGCCTTCGGCCAGAGGAGGCATGGACAGAATGCCCCTGCTGAGCGTGCGCTCCGTCTTGGACTGTGGATTCGGAACCGGGACAGATCAAGATTGTCGCGACGGAACTCGTGAGATCAGAATCAAGGAACTCTGATCGGCCCGAGCAAAATTGCACCAACGACGAAGAGGATGTCTGCATTGACCTTGAAACTTAGCACTGATGAGATCGTTTGTCCCCAGGGCTTCCTGGCCTCGGCCGTTGCCGGTGGCGTCAAGAAAGCTGACGGGAAGCTGGACTTGGGGCTGCTCTACTCCACTCGTCCCTCCATCGCCGCGGCGAGGTTCACCACCAACGTCGTCAAAGCCGCTCCGCTGCTGCTTTCGCAGGAACACTTGGAAAAATCCGGTGGAGAAATCAGGGCCATCATCGTAAATTCCGGAAATGCCAACGCCTGCACCGGCGACGCCGGAATGCAGGTGGCTCGGCAGATGGCGGAGCTTGGGAGCCGGATTCTGGGAATCTCAGCCCATCAACTGCTGGTGGCCTCGACGGGAGTGATTGGCGTGCAACTCCCGTTTGAGCGGCTGGAGAACCAAGCCGCTGCTCTGAAAGAGGGGTTGAAGCCGGAAGCGATTGGTGACGTCGCCAAAGCCATCATGACCACCGACACGGTCCGCAAAGTCTGTTCGGCGCAGGTGCTCATCGCGGGAAAGCCAGTCTGGATCAGCGGCATGACCAAGGGCGCCGGCATGATTCAACCGAACATGGCCACCACCCTGGCCTTTGTGCTGACCGACGCCATGATCACACGCAGTCTGTTGGAAGAGGCGCTCACCGAGGCATGCAACAAGAGTTACAACCGCATCACCGTGGATGGGGACACCTCCACCAACGACACGCTAGCCGTCATCGCCAATGGCGCTTCCGGCTGCCCGCTCATCGACGAGAAGAGCAGTAACTACGAGTTGTTTACCCAGGCATTGACGCAGGTTTGCCAGAGCCTGGCGCAGCAAATCGTGCGCGACGGAGAAGGCGCCACCAAGTTCATTGAAATTCTTGTGCAAGGCGCCGGTTCGGAGGCCCAGGCCACGCAGATTGCGCGCAGCATTGCGAACTCACCGCTGTTTAAGACCGCCATGGCCGGCGAAGACGCCAACTGGGGCCGCATTCTCTGCGCCGCAGGTTACTCTGGCGTGTCCTTTGATCCCAACCGGACTGACATTCGTATTGGCAGCCTGCCTGTTTGCGAAAACGGCATGGGTCTGCGGTTCGACGAAAGCCAGGCCAAACAGATCTTGCAGCAGCACGACATTCGCATCAGTCTCGATCTCAAGTCGGGCATAGCGTCTTCAACAATTTGGACCTGCGATCTCACTAAAGAATACATCCACATCAATGCCGACTACCGGACGTAGATGCTCTCCGCAGTTCAGCGCAACGCTCAATCAATCGTCTCCCCTTGGACAAGGGGGGACTTCAGGGGGGTTTAGGAGGTAGCAATCCAAGAACAATTGCGACGATTCAGCCTGCTCCCCGTTTTATTTGAACCGCCTATTTTCGATTCATCCAATACTGTTAGTTCGGAGGAAACAAATGACTGCCCATCTGTCGCCAGAAAAAATCCTGCAGGTCGGGCTTGGCTTCTGGGCCTCAAAGACCCTGTTGAGCGCAGTAGAAATGGAAGTCTTCACGGAGTTAGCGAAGCATCCGGAAGATCTGAAGAGTCTCCAAGGGCGGTTGGGGCTGCACCCTCGCTCAGCCCAGGATTTTCTGGATGCCCTGGTGGCCCTTGGCTTACTGAACAGAGTCGATGGCAAGTATCACAATACCCCTGAAACGGATCTGTTTCTGGACAAGAGAAAGCCGACGTACGTGGGTGGCATTCTGGACATGGCCAACAACCGCCTTTTTGGCTTCTGGAACCATCTCACCGAAGCGCTACGCAGCGGCAGTCCACAGAATGAGGCGAAGGGAGGTGGCGAGTCGCTGTTTGCAGCGCTCTATGCCAGCCCCGCGCGTCTCAAGGAATTTCTGGCAGCCATGACGGGCCTGAGTCACAGCGCCAACCTGGCCATTGCCCATAAGTTTCCCTGGAAGAAGTACCAGCGATATGTCGACGTGGGCACCGCGCAAGGGGACTTGGCCGTTCAAGTGGCGCTCGCCAACCCGCAACTGTCCGGCGTTGGATTCGACCTCGCCGAGGTAGAACCGATCTTCGAAGAATACGTTCAGCGGAACGGGCTTTCCGGGAGGTTGAGCTTCACCCAGGGTGACTTTTTCAACACCCCGATTCCCGAAACCGACGTCGTCATGATGGGGCACATCCTGCACGACTGGAACCTGCAGGAAAAAAAGACGCTCATTCGCAAGGCCTATGACGCAGTTCGACCGGGAGGCGCCCTGATTGTCTACGAATCGATCATCGACGACGACCGTTCGAAAAACGCCTTCGGCCTCCTCATGAGTCTCAACATGCTGATCGAAACTCCCGGGGGCTTCGACTACACCGGCGCCGACTGCATGGGCTGGATGAAGGAAATCGGATTCAAAGAAACTCGCGTCGAGCACCTCGTCGGCCCCGACTCGATGGTGGTGGGGGATTAAGTGAGCACGAGGCACCCCAATTGGGACATGGAAACCTCACGCCACAGCCCGCAGCCGAATTTCACTAAGCAGGACTACCAACTCATCAACCTGCCTTGGATTGAAAACCCCTTCCGGTCCCTGTGGGCTCAAGTCGGTGAACGGCGATTCGTAGAGTAACGCGGCCTCCATATAGCCTTGTTCTGTAAAGTGGTCGATGATTAGGTTCACGAACTCGATTTGATTCGCACTGAGCGTCTTGCCGGTCAGGAATCCGGCAAAAGCCTGCTTGGCAGCCTCGCGATCCAAACCGACCAGAGAACGCACGAATAGGCCGAGGCCGTGGCTTTCTTTCTTCGCTCGTTGCACCTCGGCAGGTCCGCCGATCCCGCTTGTTGTCAACATCCGTTCCAACTCGTCAAGATCGCTCGGCGTTAGTGCTCGGTTCCTGCGCAGCTTGTGAATCGTGATGTGATCCTCATGCTCGCTGAGGAAGGCCCGGGCCTTGGCGCGAAACCGTTCGAAACCGTCGGGCTTAACGAACCCTGGCAACTCCACTGAGGTCTCACTTCCCATCAGATCCTCAAAATCCGTGTAGATTGGTTTGCGCTGCTGCTTTTCGATCAGCTTCACCAGGGCACGCAGCCGTTTGCGAACGGTCTCCAGCATTGGAGTCGTCACGTCCTGCCACCATTCATCCGTTTGGAGATCTTGAATCAAGGGAAGTTGCTGCTGCACCATTGGAATGCTTGCCTTCTCCTCGAGAAGGCCGGCAATGAACTTCACCTGGTCGCGCAAACGCTCAAAACCGTGGTCAGCACGAAGAACAGCGAGCTGCAGGTTCAACATCAGCAGATCAAACCGCTTAGCTTCCTCATCTTCAGGTTCCTGTTCCGATGGCAAACCTGCCACCCCGTGCGCTAACTCCTCGATCGATTCAGCCGTCAACTTCCACCATGCCTCAGCGTGTGAGTATTTCTCCACCAGCCGCCGCCGCGGACGGACAATGAAGTTGTCAACATTCATGGCGGCAACCTCAGCACACAAGTGGGACGCCACTGCAGTGCGCAGTCCTTCTTCGAGGCTGGCCTCATCCACCTTGCCGCCTGTCGTCGAAGCAGCGGTCCGATGGTCAAGCTCCCCAATCAGGTCAAGCCGGGCCGCAAAGAGCCGTTTGCCGAGTGACTCCCCGAGTGCGCCGTCCGTGCTCTCCGGGTTCAGGCTGAAGAACTCCAGGTTTTGGCAGTAGTCGAAGAGGTAGAAAAATTCCTTGTCCTTGCCCGGCGCAAACAGATCGGGGCACAATCTGGTTCCACGTCCCACCATCTGCCAGAACTTCGTCTTCGACCGCACCAGTTTGAAGAACACGAGGTTCAACACTTCCGGTATATCAATGCCCGTGTCGAGCATGTCCACGGAAATGGCGATGTACGGCGCTTTGGTGGGAATTGAGAAGTCATCAATCAAAGTCTGCGCGTAAGGCAGCCCGCAGTGCATCACCCGCGCGAACTCGCCTTTGAGACGCGGGTAGTTGGCGTCGAACCGCTCCGTGATGAACTCCGCGTGATCCTGATTCTTTGGGAAGATGATCGTCTTCCCGAGCCGGTCGCCACCGGCCACTTTCTGCCCGCGTGTCATCAGATGCTCCAAGACTTTATCCACCGTGTCTTTGTTGAAGAGCCACTTGTTCACCGCTGCAGCTTCCACGCGATCCGGCACGTCGCCCTCTTCGTTCCACTCCGCCGCGTCCCACTGCTCCTTTTCGTCATCCGAGAGATCGTCGTATTTGATGCCCTCGCGCTGAAATTGCAGCGGCACGAACACCGCCTTCGGCGGCACGAGGTAGCCGTCTTTCACCGCTTCTTCAAGCGAGTAGGCATCCGTCGGCACGCCACGCTCAAGGTCAAAGAGCCCGTAAGTATTGAAGTCGATTTCGTCCTTCGGCGTCGCCGTCAGCCCGACCAGCAGCGAGTCGTAGTATTCAAAAATCGCCCGATATTTTTGGTAAACCGAGCGGTGCGCCTCGTCGATAATCACGAGGTCATAATGCCCGATGCCGAAGCGCCTCTGCCCGTCCTTGGCCTCGTCAATAAGCCCCATCATAGTCGCATAGGTTGAGACGAACACGCGCCCTTCCGCGCCCTTCCGCGTCCTTCTCGGTCACAAGATTCACGGGGAACGAATCCGGCAGGTGCTTCTTGAAGGCATTCACCGCCTGAGTCACCAGTGCCTTACGGTCGGCGAGAAACAGCACCCGCTTCACTTAGTTGCAACGCATCAGCAGATCGCACAGCGCGATCACCACACCCGCGTCTTCCCAGCCCCCGTCGCCATCACGATCAGCGCCTTGCGGTCGTTATCGCGTTCAAACGCTTCGCCGATCCGGCGAAGTGCGCGGTGTTGGTAGGGCCGCTCCACGATCTCGGTATTGATCCCGGCATCTGCCAGCTTCTTCCGCGTCTCGCGCCTCTGAATCATCAGCTCCAGCTCCGCCTTGTTGTGAAAGCCCTGCACGGCGCGCGGCGGATAATTCACATCGTCCCACAGCCAATGCTCGTAGCCGTTGCTGTAATAGATCACCGGACGCCGCCCAAACTGCTTTTCGAGACAATCTGCATAACCCTTCGCCTGTTGCTGGCCAATCTGCGCGCTCTTCTTCGTGCGCTTCGCCTCTAGCACCGCAAGCGGCATCCCATCATCGCCCCAGAGCACGTAATCCACGAAGCCCTTGCCTTCGTTGTTTGGCATTCCCTCAACGGGAAATTCGCGGTCGCACTCTTGATCCAGCGCCCAGCCCGCTTCCTTGAGCAGCAGGTCAATGAAGTAATCGCGCGTCTCGGCTTCCGAGTAATTGTGCTCGTCCGGTCGCGCGGCATTCGCCTGCTTCGCCTCTGCGACTTCGGCGCGCAGCCGCTTCAATTCCTCGTCCAGCGTGGTCTTGTCCGCGAGCAGCCCGGCCAGCTTTTCATCCCGCTCGCGCAGTTGTGTTTCCAGCCGCTGCAACTGCTCCTGCGTCTGCGGCGCGGCCGCACCGCCTGAAGGCGGGACTCCGAGCGTTTGGAGTTCCGGCTTCAGCCGGTCCGGGTCAAACGCCAACCCGTCCGCTGGCTCCGCCCCACGGGCGTAGGTACGCGCGAGCCAAAAACAAAAGTGGAACAACTCCCGCGCAGCCATGATGGCGTCGAGCTGCCGCACCGGTTTGTGGCTGTGAACCGCAAGATTGCCAAGGTCTTTAACCAGTCGCGCTTTGGAGAACACTGCTGGGCCAACGGCTTGCCGAAAGGTGGGTTCGTGAATGAGTGCGCTCAGGTGGTCCTGATAGGGAAGTTTCAACGCCGGATCGTGCTTGTAGCGCCAGTGAACCGCGAGATCCAGCGCCCGCCGCGCATAGAAACACGCCGCCCGCGCATCGGGATATGCCAGCGACTCCGCCTTGCTTGCAGCGTCGTGCAAGTCGGGCCACTCGGTTTCAAGGAAGGCGAAGTTGCTCATGCCGGCTTTTCCTCGCCGGCAATGAACCGCAGATAGGGATGCATCCAGGCCGGCGCGAATCGGAGGTCTTTCAGCAACCGGCGGCGGTCCTCAGGTTTCAACAACTTCCGCAAATGCGCCAGCCGCTCCTGGGTCACATGATGCCGACCCAACGAGCGCAGCGCGGCCATCACCAGGCCGCTCGTCCGCCCGGCCGCCGCCATCTTGCGCCGCGAACGCTCGCGAAACTCGATCGTGCGTTGCCCCACTTTCACCGTCCGCCGCCGCCGGTCTGCGTCATACACAATGCGCGCCGGCACTTGCTCCGAGAGATTCAGCAGATTGGCCGCCGCCGCTTCCGTCGTGTGGAGACGAATCCCATCCCGGCGCGCAATCGCCGCCGCAATGGCGTCCGAGGTGGCTGAGAGTTCGCCCAGAAACGGATGCCTGCGGGGAAGGTCATATAGCCCGCGCGCCACCCGCCGCAGGTTGCCCGCTTTCACCAGACGCTGGATCACCATCCCAATGGCGTGCGTCGAGCCGAGATCGAAGAAATCCGACCGGGTGAACACCTGGTCAGGCTTGGCTCGTTTCAGCCTCTTTAGAATCTTGTCGTTCAGGCTCATGGCGCGAATAGTGTGCGTTGCCCGTGTTATAAATTCAACGCCACATTTATTACACACTTTCCAGCCAAAGTGGCCATTGTGCACGTCGTGTGAAAGCGGCAGAGGCGCGACATGTTTATAGCACGCCACATCCCCAACAAATCTCCAGCCCCAACGGGCGACATGTTCAGTTTTGTGATCATTCCACGGGCTCAAATAAATACCGCTCCTCGTAAGGCACTTGAAATTTTTCGAGGAACTCCAGGTATTCCTCTCGGAATCCCCTTTGTCTGTGATGCTCTACCTGGTTTTGGATGTAGCGGATCACATCGGTGAGCTGCGAGTGCGAATAGGAGAACGCTCCGAAACCCTCCCGCCATGAGAAACGACCCCTGACCCAGCGATTCTCGTTAATGTGATTGGTCGAGCCCGTCTTGATGTCACCAACTAGATCAGAAAGCGCCATATTTGGTTTGAGTCCGATCAGGATATGCGTGTGGTCGGGCATGCAGTGGATAGCTAAAAGTTTCTGGCCCTGCCGAGTGATGATGCCGGTGATGTATTTGTGAAGCTCCTCTTTGCGTTCGGGGCGGATGAGACTCTGCCGGCCTTGCACGGCAAAAACGACCTGAATGTAGATTTGCGTGTAAGTGTTGGCCATAAAATCACCTGCGTATAAAGTTCAATGTTATTGGTTGGCGGGTTTTCCAAGCGCCAGAGGCGCGACATGTTTATAGCACTCCACATCCCCAACAAATCCCCAGCCCCAGCGGGGCGGCATCACGCCGCTCGCGCCGAACATAGTAGTTGAATTGCCGAAGGTCGTTTTCATGCCGCTCCTACGGAGCTTGGCTGCTTTGTTGGTTTGACGTTTCTATAAACATGGCGCTCCTCTGGAGCTCCTGCTCCCCGCAGAAGGCGTGGTGCAGGAGGGTGGCGAAGAGCGCGCCCAGCTCCGCCAGTGACGCGTGCTGCGCCGTCTTCAGCTTCTCCACCGCACGAACTCGACGGGCGAATTCGCTGTTGCACGCGTGGTGTGAAAGCGCCAGAGGCGCGACATGTTTATAGCACGCCACATCCCTAACAAATCCCCAGCCCCAGCGGGGCGGCATCACGCCGCTCGCGCCGAACATGGTGGTGCCGAAGGTCGTTTTCATGCCGCTCCTACGGAGCTTGGCTGGTTTGTTGGTTTGACGTTTCTATAAACATGGCGCTCCTCTGGAGATCCTGCTCCCCGCAGAAGGCGTGGTGCCGGAGGAAGTCAAGAGCGCGTCCAACTCCGCCAGCGACGCGCGCTGCGCCGTCTTCAGCTTCTCCACCGCTCCAACTCGACGGGCGAATTCGCGCTGCAACTCGATGGGCGGAAGTGGCACGGTCAGCTTTTCGATGCGAAACAGCGCCAGTTTTCCAATCGTCACCTGTCCGATGTGCGAACCGATTTGATTCTGTGTAACAGGCGTCTGCAACAGGGACGCAAGGTATCCGGCGTCGTAGGCTTTTTGGTCGCGAGGGACGAGCTTGGCAGCGTTCTCGGTCAAGTTCGTTCCATCGAGAGACGCTGGCACTGGCGCGATGAGGCCAATTGAACCTGCGATTGAAATAATCACGTCGCCTGTGTTCACGATGTAGCGGGCAATCTTCGCCTGCACTTCAGGTTTGAGATAGACGAGCGCTGCTTCGTCCACCGCGGCATCTTTGAGGTCAGTCAGTGACACGGATGTAGCGAAACGGGGTCGGCGTCAGCGAATACTCTTCGCCTTTTGGCAGCCGCTTCCCGCCCTTCACATCGCAAAGCTGCGCGATGGTTCGCACGGGCCAGCCTTTCGGGTTGGTGGCGGGGTCGCCGAAGAGGTCGAGGAAGAGGGATTGGGTGAGGGAGTCGAGTTGGGCGAGGGCGGCGCGGCGCTTGGCCCGCAACGCCTCTGCCCGGTCCAGCACCTCCGCAATCCGCCGCTGCTCCGCCAGCGGCGGCAGGGGGAGCGGGAGCTTGAGGCATCGGTCAATGTTTAGGTTGGAGATGTTCGTCGTTTGCTGGCCGAAGCTTCGAAGCGTGGTCTGAATCCGGTTGGACGAAAACCATCTGAAGAGAAAACGGGGTTCAACCTTGGCGCGATGCGGCCGGAGGACAGATACGAAGCCGCCAAAGCTGGCACGTCCGGGCAATTCGGGAATCCAAGAACATTTCCCGACGAGATTCCAACTGTTGGCACTGGAAACCAACACGTCGCCAGTTTGAACAAACTGATCTTCGCGCCTCACAAATTGCTCCCCAACCGACCAGACATCAGACAAATCCAACTCAGCCTGCACGTTCTTTGTCCGCATGCAGGCCACCGACCCGGGTGTTCCGGTTGGGACGACGTCGTCCGGCTTGAAGTTGATGCCGCGCACAAACTCGGCGACATCGCCGAGCGTGACGGTTTTCCAATCCGCGCTCACTTCAGCATTCCCTCCAATTCCTTCATGCCCTGCTGAATCTCCGCCTCCAGTTTGCCGAGGGCTTTCAGGATTTCTCCCGGCGGGCGGTGCGCGACTTCTTTGTGGACTACTTCCTTGTAGCGGCTCAGAGAGAGGTCGTAGCCCTGCGCGGCAATGTCGGCCTTGGGTACGTAGAAGCTTTGCGCGGTGCGGGGACGGGAGATTTCGCCATCCAAGGTAGGGCTCGGTGTCCTCACCGAGCCGTTCGACGTGGCGCGTTTCGGGGACGGCGCGCTGAGGACAGCGCGCCCTACCATCGAACGCCAGCGCGCGAGGATGTCCGGCAGGTTGTTCTTCGCGTGTTCGTCAGCGGTGAGCGCGACCTTGAACAGGGCCGAGCTTTTCCGGCGGCAAGAGTTCGGTGCGTTTGTCGTCGAGCGACATGCCGTCGGCGTCCACGTCGTAGAACCAGACGTGGTCCGTACCGCCGGAGTTGGTTTTGGTGAAGAGGAGGATGGCGGTGGAGACGCCGGCGTAGGGCTTGAACACGCCGCCGGGCAGCGAGATGACGGCGTCGAGTTTCTGTTTCTCGACGAGGAGCTGGCGCAGGGTCTTGTGCGCGTTGGACGAGCCGAAGAGCACTCCATCGGGCACGATGACGGCTGCCCTGCCGCCGGCTTTGAGCAGGCGCAGGAAGAGGGCCAGGAAAAGCAGTTCGGTCTTCTTCGTCTTCACGATTTGCTGGAGGTCTTTGGCACAGTTCTCGTAATCGAGCGACCCGGCAAACGGTGGATTGGCAAGGACGAGTGTGTATTTTTCCTCCTCGCCCGCGTGGTCCTGCGCGAGCGAATCGCGGTAGCGGATGTCGGGATTCTCCACGCCGTGCAGGAGCATGTTCATGCTGCCGATGCGGAGCATGGTGTTGTCGAAATCAAACCCGTGGAAGAGTTGGTGGTGGAAATGTTCTTTTAGCTTCGCGTCGCGCAGAATTTCTGGGTGCTGCTCGCGGAGATATTCTCCGGCGGCGACGAGAAAGCCCGCGGTGCCGCACGCGGGATCACAGATGACATCGCGCGGCTGCGGCGCGGTGAGTTCCACCATGAGCCGGATGATGTGGCGCGGAGTGCGGAACTGGCCGTTCTGCCCGGCGGTGGCGATCTTGCCCAGCATGTATTCGTAGAGATCGCCCTTGGTGTCGCGGTCCTCCATCGGCACTTGGTCGATCATGTCCACGACCTTTGCGAGGAGCGCTGGCGTGGGGACGGTGAAGCGCGCGTCCTTCATGTGATGCGCATAGGTGGAATTGTCGCCGCCGAGCGTGCGTAGAAACGGAAAGACGTGTTCGCTGATGACTGTGAACATATCCGCGGGAGCAAAGTTCTTGAAGCGAGACCAGCGGAAATCCTCGTAGGACCGGCCCCTGGAGTCTTTGCGTTGGGGAAAGACACGACGCTCGATGGGCTGCTTGAGCCGGACAGCTTTGTTTTCCTCCAGGGTGTGCAGGTCATCGAGCCGCTTGATAAACATCAGATATGTGATCTGCTCAATGACTTCGAGCGGGTTGGAAATCCCACCCGACCAGAATGCATCCCAGATTCGATCGATTTGATTGCGAATATCAGTAGTGAGCACAGGAGGTCAGTTCCTTATGGGCAAATGAATCGTACTCAGATTGGTATAGGAGCGAAAGCTGGCGTCCCGTAGGGGATTCGAACCCCTGTTATCGCCGTGAAAGGGCGGTGTCCTAGGCCGGACTAGACGAACGGGACAGTGTGGTGGCTGATACAGAAGGCCGTTGGAAAGGAGCGTTGGCTGTTTCTGGTGAGCCGTGCTGGACTCGAACCAGCGACCCTCTCCTTAAAAGGGAGATGCTCTGCCAACTGAGCTAACGGCCCAAAAAGCGCACCCATAGTAAAGGCACGCTACAGGGGTGTCAAGGCGAATTCGAGCGCAGGAGAGGTCGCTTCAGAGTGGGGTTGCTTCGGTGCCAGCTTGAGACCCCCTGCCGCAGAAAACGCGGCGTCCCCCTTGTCAAGGGGGACAAAAGGACGTTCCAGCACTCCGCCAGCATACCCTTTTCGCTCGGTGGGCTGTCCTGACTGATCGCGGGCGATTCGATTTGATTTTACTCGCGCAACCCCTACCCTTCTGCATTCACCGCGGCAATGAGGGCTTTGATGTATCCGAAGGTGTAGGCGAAGGCTTGATAGCCTTTCGGGTCGGCGGTAACTTTCGGGACGTGATCGGGCATCATCATCCCGTCGTAACCGACCTCTTTGTACACTCGCATCGCCTTCAGCATGTCCACGTCGCCGTTGTCGATGTAGGTCTCCTGAAAATTCAGAAACTTGCCTTTGATGTTGCGGAAGTGAACGTTGAAAATCTTCTTACGGCTCCCGAAGTGGCGAATCACATCGAGGATCTCCTTGCCGGGGTCCTGCAACATTTCAGAAACCGTGCCCTGGCAGAAGTTCAGCCCGTGGTAGGGATTCTCTTTGATGCTGAGGAATCCCTTCAATCCATCCACACTGCCGAGGACGGTATGCACGCCGCGATACCCCTTGTCATACGGCATACCCGGATCGTGTGGGTGGCAGGCAATGCGAGTTTTGTGTTCGGCAGCGACGGGAACGACGCGCTCCAGAAAATGAGTGATGCGCTCCCAATAGGCGTCGGGATTCACCGGCCCGGCCTCGGTCAGAGGCGGCTCTTGCTTCGCTTTGTCGTAAACAAAGGTGCTGTACCTTGAACGCCCACGACCCGGAGTCGACTCCGTTCTCACAACGCCCAGGATGCTCATGTTGTATTTGAGCGCCGGAATGCCCGCGCGGCTGGCGTTGCGGATCATCTGGCAGACATTGTCGATGTCGCGGTCGCGTTCAGGGCTGTTGGCCATCATGATGCTCGGCAGTTCGGCCTTGGTGATGTAGGCAGAACTGAGCGGCAGCGGAATCATATCCAGATGAATGCCGTAGGACTCAACCCGCTCGCGCAGTTTGGTGAGCCCATCGACGCTCCAGGCTGCATCCATCTTTGCAGAAGGCAGCGAGCTGCAAATATTGTTCACCCCCAACGAGCACAACACCTCCAGAATTTCATCCGATGAGCCGTGTTGCGTGCCCACCTTCATCAGTCCCTTGCGAGGCGCGCTGCGGTTGGAGCCTTGCGGCAGCACCGTGCGGCTGCCCATGACGCTCGCACTCGCCGTCGCTCCACCGAGCTGCAGGAAGTTTCTGCGATTCATGAGTCTCTCCTTTTGAAAATCCCCCTTATTAAAGGGGGAAAGAAGGCAACGCCTTCAGGGGGTTGTCTTGGCAAGTCGGGGAAGCCGTACAGACAACCCCCTGGCGCTTCGCGACCGCGTGAAGTCTTCTGAAGACTTTACCTTCGCACCGCCCCCTTTGTTAAGGGGGAATATTCATCCCCGTGGCGCCGCACCGTGGCATGAAGAACTCCTGTGAACTATGAACGGATCCAACAAAAGCTCCGAGCCGCTCTGAGGTGTCCTGACATAAGCCGCCAGCCTACACTTCAACCTGATCTGTTTTCCGCGATGCCGATTCGCGGCGGAGGAGGGCGGAGATCAATGCCAGTTGCGCTCTCGCCAGTTTCAACGGTTGCTTCAGAAAGTAGGACAGCGTCACCTGCACCAGCGCTTTTGCAAATTCAACCGTAATCTCTCCCGAAACGTTCAGAAGCCACGGATCTTCCCAGCGAATGGGACCGAATCCTTTTCGTCCGAGTGGAGCCGCTAGAACAACCTTCTCGATCTGACTTTCAGGCAGGAAAGCATAGTTGTGAACCCAACCGCTACCACTCATTCGGGCTGGACCAGCACCCCATGGCACCGAGGTGGCGAAAGCAACACCGGGGTAGGTATTGATCGTTACCATGCCATGCCGCAGTTCCTGCGCCATCCGCTGAATCTCAGGTGATTGCGGACGCGGAGTAAACAGCGAGATTCCCAGGTCACCACTCAGGCGGGTGGAGCTGGCGACGGCCAATGCATGGGTCGAGAAGCCTTCCATTGGGAGAGGCAGCAAGCCGACGACCGGTCCAAACGCTTCTTCGTTGAAAAACCGCATCTTTTCATCAATTCCCTGAATGAGGCAAGCCGGAAAATACTCTGAATCGGCTCGCGGCTGCTCTGGCGTCAACCGGGCACCCTCAGCCGCCAGGTCCACCGTCCATGCCTCAAGCCGCCGTGCTGCGGGTGTATCCACCAGTTTGCGGCAACCACCTTTGCCGCCGCCGCGCGACACAGCCAGCCTGAACTCATGGGAAAGCAACTTTTTGAAAGCCACCTGTTCCGAGGCAGGCACCAGCACCATTTGAAAGCTGACGCAGTGCTGGCCGTTGTTGGCCAACGCGCCGAAAGCAACCTGGCGTGCCACTTGCCTTCGGTCTGATTCTGTTGAGAGCGCGTCGGGAAAAACAATGGCAAGTGTCACGCCTCCAAGTTCCGCGGTCAGCTTCTTCTGACCTGCCACCTGGGCAACCGCAGCCGCCGTGCGCGCGCTACCCGTGAGGTGAATGTGCGAAAACTCGGGTCGGGCAGCCAACCACGCACCTACTTCTGGACCGCCGTAGACGACCCTCAACGCATTGGCGTCAATCAAGGGCGCCAGAATCCTTTCCAGGAGCGGGCCCACGAACTCGACTTTCTCAGAGACTTTTGCCACCACGCGCTGCTGCTGTTTACACAGCAGATGTGCGATGTCCAGGACGCCAATGCTGGCCAGGTTGAAGGGCAGCAGGCAGAGCGCCAATCCGCTGTCCGCAGGTTCCGGCGCTGACAAGACTGTGGGTTTGACCGCGTCGATCGAGGACTGCTTCAGTAAGACATGTCCCGAGAATCCGGGGAGCAACAGAAGTTCCAGAACATTCGCTGGCAGGACTTTGATGGCTTGACGACCGGCAAACTCAGTACGAGAAAACCGTGCCGAGAAATGCTTCAACCGGCGGAGCCGTTCGTGCGCTTTGGCATTGGCGAGGAGCCCGCGCCGGGTGGAAAGCAGCCCCCAAACCGACGGGAAGATCGTTTCCAGCCACACCTCGCCCGGCGTGACTCCCATCCGCTCAGCCGTTTCGCGAGCCAGGAGGTCGCCGTAGAGAAGAAAGTGCTCAGCCGTTTCCGCAAGCAATCGTGCCGCTGTGCCAATGTTCTCATCGGCCCAAGGCTTTGACCGTTCGGCGTCCAGCAAGGATTGCAGTGCGGCTTGATGGGATGAGTTCATCAATTGCGGTGGATGCCAGGGGATTTCTTTATGCCACGTCGCGGCACGTTCGATCCAGATAATCCCTCTTGACGGCGCCACGACGCAAGTCGAACGAATTCCCTTTCGGGAGGGAGGCTGTGAAAAAACTGAAAATCGATGACTTCTGGCGCTAAGCGGGCGCAGGGGGACGGTGGTCCCACGCGCCCGCTGCACCCAGGTGGAACGTGCACTCCGCGCGCGTTTTCTCCTGTGGATTCGGAAACGGGACGCATCCGGGTTGGCTCAACTCATTTTTTTCACAGTTTAGGGGCGAGGGCCATCAGGCGCTGGGCTGGGTTGTGGAGTTGGGTTGTGGAGTAAGGAACGAACTCTCCCCGGCGCTGGGCGACCGCTGTCGCCACGCCACCGCTGTCGCTGTGGTAAAGGCTTCAAGCCTTCACCGCCCTCCCCTGACGCTTCGGAAGTCTTATTGCCAAACCAACAACGGGGGTAATTTTGTGAGATTTAGATTTGAGAGAGAGTCAAAAGATGCCTGGCGGAGGCGAATGGGAATCGTTTTACCACAATACCTTGATAATACGTAACTTATTGATTCTTCAATTTACGAGAATGCCAAGAATTCAGGAAATTTCGGAATATAGGTACGTATTAGGTACATGAGCCGCCTTGCACCTGCGCTCCCTTGCGCGCATTTTGCTTAGATTCTTACCTTTTCAATCATTAACAAAAACAGTTCAACAAAGTCAGGCAGCCTCCAGGAGTTGAATGATGTTGCGGAGGGAAGCGTCGGCTTTGTAAGGTTTCTCGTCTGTGGTGGACGCGGGAGCTCCTGGATCGCAACTACGCTCTCCGGGCGCAGGAAATCGGAATTGGAAAAATCAAGACGGCGCAGGATTTGACTCAGGCAATGTCGGAAATCGTTCCCAGTGACGCACGCTTCGAGGTGGACTTTGCGGAAGCGCGTGTCTCCCAAGTTTACCTTGCCCGATATTATCTTCGTGCCCTTGAACGGAGGAAGAAAGGAGAAGAAGAGCCGGAGTGGATTCCCAACGACGAAGAGGAATTTATCAACTTGGAACATATCCTTCCTGAGAATCCGGAGTCTAATTGGCCGGGGATCGATCCCGACACCGCGTCTGCGAATTACCGCCGGATCGGCAACATGGTCATCATGCAAGCGAAAAAGAATTTGATGATCGGTAATAGTTCTTTTGCGGACAAAAAGCCCCACCTTAAAGACTCCGCGTTTTTGTTGACTTCCGAGATTGCCCAATACACCGACTGGGGTGTAAGCGAAATTAAAGCCCGCCAAAAGGAGCTTGCTAAACTCGCAATCGAAACTTGGCCGATCAAGATCTGAATCGACCCCGTCCGATCCCTTTCTAACAAGAATTGCTTGCCGGTTCACCCTAGGGCCTCTCCAGTAAGTCACCGAGTGAACATTGGCCTCATTGGAAACCTGCAAGTTAACTTTCTCTGCACAACGACATTCGCACCTCCACTCTTTCGAAAAACCGTTCCACTGATTTGACGCGCTCACAACCTGGACTTACCCTCCACTCATTTCCGAGGAGGTGTGCGCATGACCGCGATCGCTGAGGCTGCACCCAAAAGCAGTGAGCCCCAACCACGGGGCAATCTGGAAGTCGTCAAGAAGCGCAGACAGGTCAAAGTTGAAGGCCCACAGGAGTCTGTCCGCTACTTCATTGCCAAGGAGAATGGGGTGACAACGTTGCCCCAACTGGGCAAGGAGTTTTCGAGTGAAAAGGAAGCATTGATCGAGTCTCTGCGGACCGGGCTGACCTTCTTTGCCATTTCGGAGTGGAAGGCCATTCCTGACTTTTCTGGGAAGAACCCGCAGATCCTGAAACAGACCGTTGCCAGCAAACCGCATTCATAACCAGCTTCATTGAGTCGTCGCATTGTCGACTCTTTAGAGGGGACCCGTGACCTGCGCGGGAAAATGCGGCCTGGCCCTTTCGCCTGGTCGAAACTGCTTTGTCTTCGGCACAGGAGAGAAAGGACGCCAACGCGCCACTTCTTTCTGTATCTGTGCCAGACAGAAAGGAGAATTGAAATGACAATCGTCAGCCTTGCTCTGACGTGGGTACTGTTGCTTGCTGTTGAGGGCAACGCACAAGACAAACGGGAGCCAATCCGAATAGCAGTCATCCCGTTTGAAGACATCCTGGGAAACGCAAGCCCTGACGCGACGAAATTCACCCAGGTGCTGCTTTTGCACCTGTCTCGTGAAGAAAAACTTGCCGCTAGGGTCGCCAAGCCAGACAAACCCGGTACGGTACTTAACCGGGAAACAGCACTTGCTTTAGCCAAGAAGCAGGACGCTGTGTACCTCATCACAGGTCGAGTGATCGATGCCACGACGGGCCAGGGGAATTCAGGACTTCCGATTCCCAAACTGGGCCGTGTGAACAGCAACTCGGTCACATCGGAAGTGAAAGTGGAAATGGAAATCATCTCCGTTGCCACTGGCAAAACCGTGGAACGGCTTCGGGCTGAAGGAAAGGAAACACTACGCTCGAACCAGACCTGGGTCAACAGCCGGCTGGGAAGCATCAACCTAGGAAGCAGCACTCCGACTCATTCACCTATGGGACACGCCATGGATGAGTGTGCGGAAAAACTCGCGAAGAGAGTGTTGGGAATTCTCATTTCGAGAAAGTAACCACAATTAATTGAACTCGGCTTTGGCGTTCTTCGCCCTGGCCGGAAACTTTGGGTTTTCGGCACGGACAGAAGAAGCGCCAGACGAGCGTTTCCTTTCTGTCCGTTGCCGACACAGAAAGGAAATGAAAATGAAAATCCGAACGTTTGAAATCAACCGTGAAGGACGACTGATGGAACGCAAGGTGGAAGGGCAATTGGAAGACATGAAGCATACCTTGCTCGAAGCGCTTTATCCGGGCATTCAGCTTGCACGAGTCCAGGTTCCGGTCGAGCCCCTCGATTCCATTGAGCAAGCGCTGGCGGAGCAAGCCCTCGGTAACTTGAAGCTGGAGGGTGTGACTTACAAGCTCGTGGGCGCCAGCGGTTCGGCAAAGAGTGGCCGGTTTTACGCGGTCCCTCAATCGTACGAAAAGCAGGTGTCTGGCCGATTCCAAAATTGGCCAGAAGCCGCAGTGAGCTACTTCGGCATCCTGACTTCCGAATGCCGGCACGGAATTCTCCGCGCCGCCCATTTGCGAGTCCTGGTGGTGAAGGACAACGAGCTGGGGACCAACGACTGCCGTGGCTGGATCTCACAGGCGTTGTTTTCCTCAATCAAATCGCCAAATGGCGAATCGCTTCCTGCCGGGCGGTTTTATCAGTTCCGGATGGGATTTGATGCTGTCAATGCCAAGGGATCGTTCAAGGTGATGGACAGCGAAGTGGCCAAGCTGCTCCAGGCCGACGTAGTGCTGCCCGACAGTTGTCTCAAGCCGGCACTGAAGGACCGCAATCTCCTGCAGCGGCTTGTCTCTCCCGAAGGACGGCGCTTCCAGGGGCCGGCCGTCGTCGGCATTCGCGAAATCTCACGCGAGCTCGAATTCAGCTCCAGTTACACGCTGCTGGTTCATGCTCCGGAAGAATCGGTGCAGTGTGAGATCCTTCCTCGCGCCATGGCGGAAGCCCGCAAGGTCACCCAAGCTGTCACCGAGGGAAACTATGAAGCTTTGTTGACTCTTTTGGGCTCGTCCGAGGCTCAGCAGGAGTTGCCCCGATCTTCTGATCCGCGCGGGGACGAGAGGCTGGACTTCACTTCCTGTGAACTTCAGTCGATCAATGCTTACCTGAAAGCGGATGGTCAGGGATTGATGATGAAGTTCAAACCGTTGATCGAGCGCTTGAAGCGGCTGCTCGCTCGTTGGTCGTTCAAGCTGACGACCGCCGGAGGATTCAAGCTGCCGGGCTTTGCTCTGGCAGACGATGGGTTTCTGTTCGCCCATCAGGGAAGGATTGTGTCCGGTTCAGATTGGATCCCAAGGGATGCCACCATCGCCTCGCTGCCTTCGAAAAAGGGGTTGGTGGTGCGTTATCCCATTCGCATGCGGGAAGACCTGCTGCCGGTGAGCCTGCTTTCCGCTGGCGAGGTCATGGCGCTACTGGCCCAAGAACTCCAGAGACAAGGTCTGCAGATGGGAACTCTGGAAGCTCGCAGGCTGGTTGAGTTGGTCGAGTCGCAGCTTCAGTTGGCTGGGACGCTGACGCTTCATTCTCAGACAGCCAAGCTCAATGGCGGTGACTTCGACTTCGATTATGTCTCCGTTGTTGAAGACCGCCAATTCCCCGGGTGGGTGGAGTCTCGTTTCTCGAATCCTGGCAGACCGGCTCAGCAGAAGGACAAGCTCGCCAAAGTGAAAAGCTTTTGGTGGAACTTGCCTTCGGTCGCGATGTCGGTGCGCGGGAATGAGATTGGGTCGATCACCGATCTCATCACTTCGTGTCTGGCTGTTGGAAAGGAAGACCTGGCTTACGAGTTGGTAGAGCAGCTTCAGTGTGCGCTGGACAGTCTGAAGCATGGTGTAAAGGTGAATATAGAACGCATTGCCGAAATCCGCCAGCAGGTCAACCCGGCGCCCTGGCTTGCTCTGAAGCAAGTGAGGACCGTTTCTGAAATGCCTCTTCACTTTGCAGTTTCTGAGCATGACAAAGTAGGAAGGCTCTACAACCTCGTTCGCAAGGAGGTGCACGATCTGTTCGCCGAGCAGTTACCGCTCAGCGCTTACAGGAACCTAATCTCCGGCCATCACTGCACTCGCGAGATGCTGGAGGAAACTCGAGGGATCTACCTCTCTTATGCTGTTCAGGTGAGTGAGGTCATAAGGCAGAAGGAACAACTCCAGTCGGAACTTGCCAAAGCTCAGCAAGCATGGGAAGCGGTGAAGGAGCTGGGACCTGAGCACCGGGACCAGAAGCGGCAGGTAGCTTTCAAACGCCGGCAGGCACGAGCTGCCTTCCTGCACTTTGAAAAGGTAACAGCCAGGAAGGAGTTCGGGAATGCCGTTGTCTTGGTGAAGAAGTGGGCTGTTGGGAAGACGCAGGATCGTCCAGCCTGGGCCCAGGCTTTGCTCCACGTGGTCTGTGGAGTGAAAGACAGCAAGGCTACCGGCGCCATTCTTCTGCATGCGTTTCCGCAGGAGATGGTGGATGCCCTGGTGGAAAAAACCGGCGGTCGGCCAGTGCTGGTGACCGTACCGCAACTGCCGGACGGTGCAGTCAGCGTTGAGGTTGCGGAAGCCGACCAGTGTTGCCGGATCTTCATGACCCATGGTGAAGAAAAAACGCTTTTGATCGAGATCACGGCTGAAGGAGATGTGGTGATGGACGGCCGGAGGATCAAGTCAATCAAACCCTTCCCCTTGAAGTCCGGAAATGGGGAGCTTCGAGACGGAAAGGTGGTCTTTGCCGGAATCCCACAACATCCAAAGATCACACCTTTCAAGTCAAACGGTGCAGTCGCCTAAAACACTCTTGTCAGTTGTCCGTTGTCCGTTGTCAGTGGGCAAAACCACTGACAGCAGGCGGCGGACGACTGGCCTTTGTATTGGAGAGACCTCATGAAATTCATTCACGTCGTATCGTGCTTCATTCTCATTTCAACCAACACCCTTGCCCAAAAGATCGAAACCAGCCAGCCGGAGCGAGGGAAGATCATCAGGGTCGTGACCGCGCTCAACCATCTAACTGTGATTGAGGTTGCAGAGCCGGTGACGATGGTTGCCGCCGGCAGTCCATCCTTCAAGATTGAACGACGAGACAATAAGGTGTTCATCCAGCCTCTGGAGGAAGGCCAGAGTACGAACCTTTTCATTTGGACTCCGACAACTTGCTATGCCTATGAGCTGGAGCCCGCAGGTGCGATTTCCAGCATGCACTTTGCCGTCGATCATTCCCTGGCAACTGCTCGGCCGCTTGCAAACCCGCGAGACACCGCTGCAGCTTCAGACGCCACTTCGGCCATCACGCGGGCACTTGTGGCCAGTTTGCCGGTGAAACATGAGACGTCTCCCGCAATTAAGAATCGGGTAACGGTGATACTGAAGGACGTTCTGAAGCTGGACGACCGCCTGCTGATTCGCTACAGCGTTCGCAATCAGGGAACAGAAGCCTATGAACTTGAAACCCCTCAGGTAACCCTAATGGCGGACGCGAGGTCGCGCCGGTCACTGATTCCCTTGTCTCTGATGCAGCTCGACCAACGGGAAGCAGATCGAATCCAAAGTGCAAGTGAAACGCCCGTCCCTGTGGTTCATTCCGAGGTTCAGTCAAACAGCTTGAAACCGGGAGAAGAAGCCGTCGGAGTGATTGGCATCACGAGAGTTCCCGCGAAGGACGACCCAACCGTTCTTCGGCTCCGCTTCCTCCCAGACCCCAAGGGCAAAGTCACCGCCATCCTGGTGTTGTAGTCATGAGGCAACCCGTCACTCAGCAGCAAATGCACAAGCTGGCCATGTCGGCGTTCAGGAAGAGCAGCGATGTCGGCATGAAGCAGGCTTTGAAAGACCGATTGCTGGAGTCTGGCAACCCGTTCCAGTCCGAACAGAAGCGGCGGCCAAAACGCGGCGTTGTACTGGCACTCACCATTAGCGGCCTGCTGTTTGGCAGTCTTGTGTATTTCAACTTTCTTTGAGCACTCAGCTATCAGCCCAAGACTCCTTTAGGAGCCTACGCGCCTCAGCAACCCTCGTGGCCGACCCAAGAGTCCAACTTACAAGGCACCAATCGAAATTCAACAATCGCAAATCGTCAATTGGCTTGATCCGGATCCAGCAATGGCACCTCCCGATCGATACCGCAACACCGAACCCGGCCCCTGGGATAGCCCTGGTTTGGTACTCCTGATTCTCTCTGGCGGGTTCATCTGGATTTCCTGGGTGATTGCTCACGACCGACTACACCTCACTCACCGGCAGATCGCTGAGGTCGTCGTGTATCTTTCCTGCCTGTTCGCGTCTGTTGTCGCGGCCATTGTGATGCGTGTGACCGCTGAAACCCGGCGAGAGAAGCAGTGGCCGCATCCGCCGATGGTGATTTCATCCTCTCGTCTCGACCAGGAGATGCGGGCAGCCTGGGAAACAAGCTCGGTGACTCTAGGTTACGACATTCACGGCAGACCGTGGCTCTGGCCCGACCGCATCCGGGTTATGCAGTCGGTCCTGCTCGGCATGACCGGCAGCGGTAAGACCACGGCCCTCCGCAGCATCATCACTCAAGACATCTATCGCCAGGTAGGACCGTCTGGCGACCGCCACCACCTTCCCATGATCATCCTGGACGGGAAGGGCGACATTCAATTCTTCTACGAGCTGTTGCCTCACATCCACCGGGCAGGCCGTTTGCATCAGCTGCGGGTCCTGAGCCCGTCGCGGCCGGAGCTGTCGGTGCGTTACAACCCCTTTTACACCGACGACGACAACTACATGGCCCAGGTCAATATGATCTTTGGCTCCTTCCACCTGCGCGACGAATTCTTCGCCAAGCATCAATTGAACTACCTGGCAGATATCGTCCGCGTGCTGGTTTATACCGGTTGCCGCTTCAACTTCTACGACGTCATCGTCATGGCTCTCGACGCGGAGGTCTTGAAGGAGCAAGTTATCAAGGCCAGCAAACTGATCGATCGAAACTCCAGTGTCAGCGCCCAGCGCAAACTGAACTTTCAAATGAGCGTCAAGAACCTGGTTCAGTCTTTTCACGACAGGGAACGAGTGCCCAAGATCCAGGGCCTTCTCAACGAGTGCATGACCTTTCTGGATGACGAACTCTCAGTGATCACCGGTCCGTATGAAGACCTGCTCTCAATCGATGAGGTGATCAAAGACGAGCTGATTCTCTTTGTCTCACTCAACACCAACAAGAATACCGAATCGGTGAAAGCGTTGGGCAAGATGCTGTTGCAGAATTTGCAGCTCGTGGTGGGCAAACGGTACGAGAGTGAAGAGGAACGGAGTCGGTCCAACCGGCCCTTGCTCAGTGTAGTTCTTGATGAATTTGCGCCGTTCGGGTACCGCAACTTTCCGCAGATTCTGCAGACTGCACGGGGGACCCATACCGCTTTCCTGTTTTCCATGCAGAGTCTGCCGCAACTTGAAAGCGTGGGACGCGGCTTCAAAGAAGATGTCAGTTCCGCCCCCAACACGACGTTGTGCATGCGTACCCGAGATGAGAACACGGCCCAGTACTTCATCAAAGCGTCTTCCCAGCACGCGGTTCCTCGTCGCAGTTTGTCAGTACGGCGGCAGAAGCTCCTGTCTTGGGAACAATACGAAGAGACCGGCAGCGGCACTGTCACTGAAAGCAAGGAAGCCCGCGCCTTGGACGAACACATCAAAAACCTTCCCAAAGGCCAGATGGAAATCCTGATGACGGATGACACACAAGGGACCTTGCACCAATTGCTCCACGTTGTGCCACCACCAACCGTCAGCTTCCCCGGCTATGAGCCGCATCTGTTCAAACGTCAACTCTCCTCGCGCGAGTCTTCCAAGGGTGCTTGCCTGCGTTTCAAGGACGCAAACCTCCTCCGTGGTCTGAAACTCCCACGCAATGCACGAGGCGGCAAGTCATGAATGTTCTGGGTCTCCTTGTTCTGACAACTCAACTCCTGCTCGTTTCGCAGTCGACAATCGGCAGTCGTCAATTGCCAAATGAGAAGTCCTCAATCCGAAATCAGGAATGTGCAATCAGCAATCACCCCGAGCCTTGGTTTGAAAAGGTCCTACGACGCATCAACCCAACGGACTTCGACTATGGTGCATGGCTGGAAGAACGACGACAAACCCTTTTGGACGCCACAGCAACAAATCCTTACTTCTGGTTCAGCTTCGTTGTCTCACTAATCCTTGTGGTCACAATGTCGGTTTACGCGAAGCACCGATCTGACTTCCACAAGTTCACCTGGATGTCAGCCGGATGGCTGTCCGATTTCTACAACGAGATGCAACACGCCCGAGATCACTCCGACGCAGCCATCGAGCGATACAACCGGCACATTGCACACTGCAACCGCGCCATCGAAGCCGAAGTGGATGGAACTTGGAAATCTCAGCAGATCAATGAAGAGATTACCGAATGGAAGCAGAAGTACGAAGAACTGGCGCGGCTCCTGGACGAGTCCACTGCCGAGAGAAAGAAGCTCGCGATCACTCTAAGTGAGCGGGAGCGCACGATTGCTGATCTCTCTGTTCGGATCGAAGACCTTGACCAAAGAATCAAAGGGAAGCCCTTCACAATTTCGGGCCAACCGCTCACGGTCAACGAATCGAACAAAGTAATGGTGAACCGCATCAACCTGCTGGAACGTCAACTGCGGGAAGACCAAAGCAAAACCAGAGCCCTGAAAGGACATGCTTAGTCTCCAGCGGCTGCACGTTGCCGCAGCAGTACACCACAGATAAGTGAACTGTCCCCCTTGATAAGAATAAGGGGGACAGTTCACTTATCTGTGGTGCCGCGTCTTTTGCGGCAGGGGGTCGGATCGCCGGCGATCCTGCCCGCACGTGTTCGATATTCATGAGACCTAGGGCCCAGAAATGCTCGTCACCATCAAATCTTTCGGCAGTCTTTGGACCCGGCGCATCGGCCACGATCCCGATGATCCGAAACGTTTCGCCCGTGCTGCCTACTACAACACGACGGGTATCCGGGTCGGCGAGCAACTTCGTCACCGTTGGAAAATGGGAGGCGATCTCCGCTTCTATGGAAACGGCTGTGGCTTCAACCCAAATCATCCAGACCGTGCAGTTAACCAAACCTTCGAATGTTACAACTTGGAAGTCTGGCAAGAACACAACCGCGTCGCTGTAAAGCGACTCGTGAAGATTTCAGCCAAGCCAGACCATTACCTGATCGTTACCACAGGGGAGCAGACCGGAGGAATCGTCACACCCGATGATCAATGGAAAGCTGCGGATGTTGTTCTGGTGTCATTCAGCGAATGGAAGGATCAGCAAGAACTCATGCTACTCATGCCTCCCTGCAGTTGGATTCGCGGCAAGCTTGGAACGTTCTTTGTAGAACCGTCGCTGAACAGAAGTCTCAACGGCGAGCTGCGTCTTGATCATTGCTGAAAGGAAGTGGCCATGGCGCATCTCAAAGGCTCGCTCGCAATCAATCCCTGGCGAGACATTCCGCTGCTCCGCCAAGTCCTTTCCTCGACCGTGGTCTCCCACTCGCAGCTGTTTGAGTTCATGATGTTGGGAAACTACGAATCGAAACGCGACGCGTTCAACTGGCGGCTGCGCCGATTGGTCGAGTACGGCCTCGTGAGCAAGCAAACCCTTTCCCACGCCTGCCCGGAACCTCTCTATGTGATCACCGATTCAGGAAACCTTTGCCTTGAAAGTCACGGCGACTTTTATCTCAGTGAATCACCGTTCCTCAATGGAAAACGTCTCGAAGGTGTGAGCATTTGCCATTGCCTGCAGCTTAACGATATTCAATTGGCTTTGTTTCGATCGAAGCTCTTGAACCAGTGGATTCCCGAAGGAAGATTGCTGGCGCTGATGCGACTTGGAACATCACCCTACGCCAAGGCTTACGATGCAGTGGTCGAACTACTTCTGGAAAGCCGACTCATCCGATTCGGGCTGGAGTATGAGCATACCTTGAAGAGTGCGCGGCGCTATGCCGAGATTCGCGAGGCGTTAGAAGCTGAGCGCAATCTGGAGTGCATCCTTTACCTGACTCCCTCACGCGAATTGATAGCTGCATTAGCGCGGCACCTCCGCGGCTGTCGGCGACGGATTGTCTTTGCCCTGGTCGACGAGCTCAAAGAAGACCTCCTGAGCTCTAGAGTATTTCTCGATGGCCACGCCTCGTTACATACTTTTCGCGACTTGCTTCTGGAAGTTCCTGTCAGGTTTCAGGAATCATTGCCGTTCCAGTCTGCCGGCGAGTAGGCTTCTCGGAGCGCGTGCCAGGCTAAGTATTGACGCCTTCTTGACGACTCCTTCACGCCTTTTCCTCCGCTCCTCCACGGCTTCTCTGTTATCATGCCGACGAATTGAAACAACGAGGTTTAGCACCTGACTACCCATAATTCTGACTGTATTTCCAGAGGAGGCTCCGGTGCCTGTTGTTAGCGACCACCGTTTATGAAACTGACGGAGTAACACAGACCGAGTTCGTTGCGTTCGCTGGCTCTTGCACGGAACTCCACGGGAGCGAGCGAACTCTGTCAAACGCTCGCATGCCGGCAAATACCAAGCTAAGTCTACATACAGGATGGCATTTTCAGAACAGTGAATGTCACGCAGCAGAACGATCAAACGATGACAAAGAAAGGACACGACACGATGAATACCGCAAGACTGGTTCAGGTTGCCAAGGAAATTGAAGGCTTAGAGAAGAAGTTGGCTGCACTTAGAAACGAGGCCCGGACGATCTTAGGAGATCCCACAGAAGCTGCTCTTCCGAAGGCCAAGCCAGGCACCATCTCCGCCGCCGGAAGGAAGAAGATATCTCTGGCGATGAAAAAGCTATGGGCAGAACGGAGGAAGAAGCCAGCGGTCAACAAGAAGGCGGTTTTGGCTCACTGAAAGATTGTTGATCTTTTATCACCTTCTGTTTCAATCGGTTACCGAAAGCCTGTTGGAGTCGGTTGGCCCAAATTGAAAGAGAATGCAAACAACAGCTACAAATTCCGCTAGAGCTAAAATCCTCATCAGAACTCATCTCAGCGTTTGACAGAGTGCACTGGTTTGCTAGCCTTCAGTCAGAAGCAACAGGGAGGATATATGGCACGTCTGACTGATGAACTCCGGTCTCGTCTTCCGCCTCTTGATTCGCAGCCCAAAGAACAAGGATGGACGCCGCACCGGGAATCTCGACAGCGACACCCGATCCATTGGTTGTAAGCCCAAGGCCGCGCCGCGCGAATTGAAAGCGAAGCTCGTTCAATGTTGTGGGAGCGAGGGTGCTCTGCAATTAAGAGACGACCGAGAGATCTCGGGTCGAATCGTTGGTGGTTCTGGAGAACGCATTCTGAACCTCGAGCTGGTTCTGCCCATTGCTAACCTTCCCGGTAACGTCTGAGGGATTGACACCGAGCCGGAGGAAGGCGCTATGCCCAGGCGCTAGCTGGTGATCAAAGCGCAGTGAGTAGAAGTAAGATTCCTCAGTCGTCTTGAAATTGCCGGCTTCGGACACAAGGCCCCTGAATGAAGCCGGCAAAGGGCTCGGAATCAGTCCGAAGTTGCGCGGTCCTCCCTGGGAATTCCCATAAAGGGCTACGCGGGCAGTGTTACTTGCGATCGTGGCGTAAGGAGCAGCAATGGCAGCGGGGGCCGATCGGACATAGGTCTCCTGTTCTGGTGTCAGCAGAAGCGTCCCGCTGCTGAATGGGTTTGCTGTTTCGTTGAGTCCGAAGCCGTCACGACCTACGGTGGAAAAGCCGATGGAATTGCGTTGCGTCGTCTCGAAGGATAGGAACACAAAAGTCTGGTCCCGTTTCACAGGCCCACCGAACGTGACGCCAGCCTGGGTTTGGGTGTCGCCCGGATCGCGCTCCCCAGCGAAAACGTTGGTCGCTGACACGTGCCGATTTCGGAGGTACCCGAACGTGTTACCGTTCCAATCGTTGGATCCCTTTTTCGAAACGATGTTGATGACTGCGCTTGAGGAGCGGCCGAACTCAGCCATGTAACCCGCCTTGAGAATTTGAAACTCCTGAACCGCTTCCTGGGAGATCGTGGCCCGGACGCCATTGATGGTATTGTCGATGGCGTCTGCGCCGTCAACACTGACCATGTTGGCACGCGCCCGCTGGCCTCCGATGTTGAGGCCAGTGGCTGGGGCTGGCGCCAGTTGCGGCTGATTCTCTCGCGTAACGGCGGAGTCCAGCAGAGAGAAATTGATGTAATCGCGGCCGTTGATCGGCAGATTTTGGATGAAACGTTGGGGCACGGTCGTAGTCACTGAGGAACGACGAGCCTCAAGCAGTTTGGTATCCGCCAGCACCTCAATTGCTTTGAGCAGCGGACTGACCTGCAGACGAAGTGATAGCTCAGCCTGCTGACCAACTGTCAACGTGATCTCCCTAACCACAGTAGGCTGGAAGCCAGTCGCTGACACTTGCAGGGAGTAACGCCCGGGTGCGAGGGCGAGGAAGGTGTAGCTGCCATGTTCCTTTGTCCTAGCTGTTCGAACCAGCCCGGTGTCCAGGGTTTGGATCTTGATTTCGGCGTCGGCGATGACCGCATCGGAAGGATCGGTGATGGTTCCGTGAAGATCAGCGGTATTGACCTGAGCGAGGACTGGAGAAGACACAAGGGCAAGGAACAGCACAGACGCTTCAAGAACAACTTTGGGAAGGATTCTTTCATTTCCGAGAAACATAACCGACCTCTATTTTTGACTTATGGTTAAGGCTCGAACGGGAAGATCATAACTGGAGTGGATGCCTTGAGATGTGGATGTCTTGGATGAACTGCTATGGGTTTCTCGTGCGAATCAGCGGCGATGCGAATCTCAATGGCGGCCGGGATTACCGACCCTTAACTGTAACTCGCTTGAGGCTTCTGGCCTGTTGCCAATTCCTCAGCGTCTTCAGCAAAAACACGGCGGCTCCAGTGATCATGCCAATGGCAAGATTGTAGACGGGCATGATGACCAGTTGCGCCAAATAGATGATATGCAGGTGCTGCCGGAAGCCATTTGGCTGGTAGTTAAGCCGGCCCCACTGGGTGTCCAAGCGGGTGAGCGATGAGATGTCGTAGTGAGTTCCCCAGTGGAGGTAGGAGGCGAAGACCATCAAGACGACAACAGGAACACGTGCGGCCAGAATGAAGAGAGACAGATTAACCAGCAATTCCCGCCAACGGAACGCTTTCCATGCGAAATAGATCGCAAACGGAAACGTGAGCCAGCCGATACCAACAGCCTCAACGACCGCTTCTGGCGCTGAGAACTTCTCTAGCGTGAAACGGAGTAAAGAGACACAAAGGGCGAAGAGTGCCGGGATCTTCCAGAGGTGGAACTTGGGGGGCTCATTGTGGACAGTTGCATCGGCTTTCCTTCGCCGCGCCAAGGCAAAGTATGCCAACAGTCCAATCGCAATCAGGAGCAGTGGAAGCCAGTTTGCCACCGAGCTGAACGTTCCCTGCAGCTTGTCCACCGCGTATTGGCAGGCGTTCTTGCAGCCTTCGAGAACCCGGTTGCTGATTGAACTCTGAGCTAATCCTGACAGAAAGGATGAAAAGTTCATCGGCTTGTGCCTTCCGACATTTGATCGCCCCGAACATGCAAAAGACCGAGTGGGACATTGAGATGAACAGGCATTGGGTCTCTGAATATAACGAGTAAAGGTCTTACTTCAGCTGAAGTGGGTATCGATTCCACCCCCACCCAGTCTGGCGGATTGCCAAAGTGTATCTCCCAGGTTCGAAACTGCTAGCATCAACTTCGACCGGTAGAACATTGAGATGGCCCTGCATTCCAGCCTTTCCCTTTGCTGCCAGCACCTGGTTACGCCGTCCTGAGATTCGAACTTCATAGTTCCCTTCTTCGCTTCCTATTGGCAAATAGATGGAGAGTCTCAGCCGACCCTTCGGGAGGTTCAGGTCTCCATCCTGGTTGTTGGTCTCTCCACGCGCAACACCACGCTTGCGAAGGTCTAACACCACCACTTGCACTTCAGCCGGTTTCTGTTCCTGAGCTGAAGGCGGACTCGGTGCCGGCCCTGGAGCTGAAGGGGGTGTAACGACTGGTTGTGACGGTTGGGGCTGCGTCACAATGTCAGGCTGTTTGGACCGCTCTTGAAAGCCAAGCCTGAATGCGATCCATGACAAGAATCCCACAACCACCAACACGAGCACCGACCGCCTGACTCTTCTCTGGTTGAGGTACTGCTTCCGGTAAGCGGCCATCTCGTTGAAGCAAGGCGAACAGTGGGCACTGTGATCAAACCATTGCTGACGTTCCGTGATTGAGAGAGTCCCCACTCGAAAGACCAGGTTCTTCAGAACCTGAGATCCCGGACATCCTTTGCGCTCCGGATTGGGAAACGCCGTAGCAAACACACGTCGGCCGGTTTTAAAGAGGATCTTCTCTTCGCTGGGGGTGAGCGGAAATTCCTCTGGCTTAGTTTTGCTCATCGTTTCGCCTTCTGGCCGCTTTCTTGTCCTCTGCGGCATTCAGCTTCTCGATCTGCTTTTGAACACGGTAGCCAAACTGAGACTCGGCATTGTGCGGCGCCAAACCGAGGGCCTCGCCGATCTCTTTCCAGGAATAGCCCGCTGAACGCATGGAAAACATCGTCTGGATCCTTCGGTCGAGGCGGCTTAGGAAAAGTTTGACTTCGAGTTCATTTTCGTACGCAGAGACACAATCGACCATGAACCGGTCTTCAGGCAGGCTGTCCAAGGGGACGTATCTGCTTTCCTTTTGAAGGTGCCTCAGCACCTTCCGACGAAAGACCAGATAGGTAAAGGACCTCAGGTTGCGAATCACCTTGCGTTCCATAAGTCGGGAGATGGTGAAGACAGTCGCTTCCATAATTGCAGCTGCCTTGCTGGTGTCGTGGCAATGCCGATCGATATGAGCGAGCGCGCGCCTCCAAACAGCATGGGCTTCCTCTACGACCTCCTGGTTTGCAGTTCTTCCCTGGGAATCGTTTTCTGGAACCCACAAGAGCTCGTCATCTCTTCGTTTCATAGTAAAACACCAGCTCAGGGGACCTCACCTGGAAAGCGGCGTGCCGGCTCGATGCTGCGTTTGCGTGTTCACTCCCCTTCGAATCGGAGAAGTTCTGCTGGGAATTTGTTTTGTGACAAATTCTGAGTTATTGCCTCCCCCAAAGCCACTTAATTTGTAGAGGGGAAAATCGGCCCCAGGGATTCGGGTCTTCTCAGGCGCAAAAAGCCATTTAGAATGATCCTTACTCCGTGGAGCTAAATCTTTAGGCCCTTGTACCGACGGTGTCTGAAATTTCCCCTCTACAACTTAAGTGCCTTTCAGAATGGACAAAACTCAGAAGACCACTGATGTTTTTTTAGGAACCAGCGTCATTGGGTCCAACGACAGATGAATTGTTGGTGATATGAGCCTGATTGACTCCGAAATGAATCCTACATTAGCCGGAAGAAGCGATGCGCGAAAAACTCGACGCTGCTACGATTGGACCCCGAAACTGGATGCACTCCTGGAGCGCGGATATAGAAGCGGATGCGACCAAAGACGATCGGCAACCCGGCAGATATGCTCCCTTACCGGATGGCCATTCCAGGCCTGCTGGGACCGCGCGCGCAAGCTAGGCTTCAGCCGCAAGCGCAGCAACTTTCGACGCTGGTCAAAACGAGAGGAAGACTTCCTCCTGCAGTACGCCGGATCGAGAAATGTCCACCAACTAGCCCAGCAGCTTAAGCGAACCGAGAAGTCGGTTCGGGAAAAGCTGGCCAGCATGAAGATCGGCAGCCGGGTGGGCATTAGCGCCCGAGTTACCGATGGCCACACCAGGACAGAGTTGACTCAGTTCTTAGGAAGGAGCCCGAAGACCGTCCAACGATGGATTGATCAAGGCTGGCTTAAAGGGAGGTATGAAGGAAAGCAGAGGGCGGACGATACTCTCCGAATCACCGACGAAGACTTCCGCTCATTCTGGAAGAAACATCCATGGGAAGTCCCCTTTCACACGTTGTCGCGCGATGGGATGGAATGGTTTTTCAGCGTCATGATCGATATTCCGATGAACGAAGTTCGAGGTGATCCACTGGCACGTTCGCAAAGACGCAGCAAGGAGAAGGAACTGGCCATCGGAAGTCAGCAGGAAGAAGAAGCAATGGATGATTCAGAGTTGAATCCTTAGTTTAGGTAAGGGAGAAGGGCGGAGAGATGTACGAAGGGAGTTTCAACACGACTTCTAAAAGGCAGAAATCTCATAAAGTGATGGCGGATCAGTCGAGTAGCAGCATGGCAGCTGCGACTTGCCGGAAAAGTCGCCTATTGCAGGAATCGGAAATAGAGTCGCTATCTGCCGTGCCAAATCGATGAATTCTTGACGTACAAAACAATGAGACCCAAGTTGCAGCTACCGAAGATTTCTGCCCAGGGTCTCCTAACATTATTGAAGAGCAGAGAAGCGCTTGGGCTGAGGTGAGAGCGGCCGCCAAGCCAAAGCGAAGGTGTCAGAGCCCTCGCTCTAATTATAATGAGCGTTCAAGTTGAGACTAATTATCCAAGGCCAAGCCGTAAGGCTGCGAAGGCGCTGGGAATCGTTGGCCAGCCGTGGCAATCCTTGCTCCAACTGCCTGACGACGGCGTCCAGAGGGTCAAAGACTCGGTTGGGAAACTCTTTCTCGCGCACTTCATCCCAGACGTGTTCCTGCGGGTTCAGTTCCGGCGCATACGGCGGCAGAGCCAGCAGGCGGATGTTTTCGGGCACGACCAAATCCTTGGCCTTGTGCGAACTGGCTCCGTCGACCACCATGACGACGAATTCGGCCGGGTGCGCCTGGCTAACCTGAGCGAGAAACTCCCCCATGCGGAGGGTGTTCATCTCACGACACAGCCACCAGTCCATCTCGCCCTCGATCGGACTGACCGCGCCGTAGACGTAAACGAACTCCCGTTCGTAGCCATTGCGGAGCACCGGACGAAAAGGCAGCGGTGCCCAACACCGCTTGGGCCGTACCATCGGTCCAAAGCGGGCTTCATCTTGAAACATCAGCCGGACACGGCGGTTGGCCACAACCTCGGGCTTCACAAGGGCTTCCAGTGTTTCCGGGAGTTTTTTTCCACTCGCCTTGGGTGACAGGGTCGCTTTTGGGATGCCGCGTATCGGGAGCGACCTTCCGCCACCCGTGCCGTGCCAACAGACGGTACACCACCGAGGGGCTGACTTTCCGCCCCAGTTTTTCTGCCAACGCTGCCCGCAAGGGCGAAACCACCCGTACGCCGGCAGCGCGGGCCGATTCCACCCACGGTTCCAGGAACGACTTCTCCTCGTCCAAGCTCATCAGTGCCCGCCGCCGGCCTCCCCAGCGTTTCGGCCGAGACGGGGCCATTTTGACTGCGGCGCGGAAGCGTTGCTGGAGTCGGTGCACACTGGCACGCCCGACTCCCAGCACGGCGGCAGTTTCTTCGAGGGTCAGATGGGCCAAGGCAGGCAGCAAGATCGCCTGGGCCGCCCGCAATTGCCCGACATCGGTCGCTTGCGCCAAGGCTGTCCGCGCTTTGGCGACCAGTTTGGGATCGATGTGACGTGGTCTGGACATGCCTCCATTGAAACATATTTAGTCTCATCTTGAAAAAGAATTATAATAAATGAAAACAGCTCGGGTCCAATTCTCCTTCCTAACATCCTTCGTAGTGCGGAGGTAGGATTCAGGTAACAGACCTTAGGTTTGATTCCTTCGAAGTGGGATTAGGGTACGTCGAATCGTCTGTTCTGTAGGATGTCTCCATACCAGTTCGTCGACTTCTCAGAAAAACGCAAGTCAGAATCGCACCTTGATATCCGGGCGGTTCGCCAGATGGACAGTATCCACGAATCGCACCTTGCGTTCTGACAGGTTCATGACCAGCGAGTGAGTGCGAACCCCGTCGCCAAAGAAACGCACTCCCTTCAATAGGGCGCCATCGGTGACCCCAGTGGCGGCAAACACGATGTTTTTGGCCGGCGCCAGATCTTCGGTCGAATAGACGCGTTTCACATCCTTGATCCCCATCTGTTGCATCCGTTCGGCCTGCTTGTCGTCCTTAACAATTAGGCGTGCTTGGATCTCGCCGTTCAGGCATCTCAACGCAGCAGCAGTCAGTACCCCTTCCGGTGCTCCGCCAATTCCCATCACGGCATGCACACCCGTTCCTCTCAAAGCAACACTGATTCCGGCCGAAAGGTCTCCGTCTCCGATTAGCTTGATGCGGGCACCCGCTTCGCGGATCTCCTGGATCAACTGGGCGTGCCGGGGCCGGTCCAAGACGATGATCACCAGATTCTCCACGTCCCGGTCCAGGCGTCTGGCAATCGCGTGCAGGTTGTCTTTGACCGGCGCGTCCAAATTCACGGCGCCCTTCGAGGAAGGACCCACAATGATCTTTTCCATGTAACAGTCCGGCGCATGCAACAAACCGCCCTTCTCGGAACTAGCCAGCACCGCGATCGCCCCGGGCGCTCCCATGGCACAGAGGTTGGTCCCCTCCAGTGGGTCGACCGCGATGTCGACCTCATGAAGGTTGTTCCCAGGCTTCTTCGTCCCGACCTTCTCGCCGATAAACAGCATCGGCGCCTCGTCCCGCTCCCCTTCTCCGATGACAATCGTGCCATTCATGGGAATGGTCTCCATGCTGGCACGCATGGCTTCCACGGCTCATGGCTTCCACGGCTGCCTGGTCGGAGAACTTCCGGTCTCCAATACCCATGGTCTTGGC
>Ga0163150_10000187_pt1 | contig 113429 bp, 98 predicted proteins | sample OliLakLV19P2IB_FD_148628 | JGI IMG/M metagenome (GOLD analysis project Ga0163150, IMG submission 148628) | Freshwater microbial mat bacterial communities from Lake Vanda, McMurdo Dry Valleys, Antarctica - Oligotrophic Lake LV.19.P2.IB | ecosystem: Environmental > Aquatic > Freshwater > Lake >...
GCCCTACCGTCCCGGTGGTCGACGACGCCGGCTGGCCCGCCAATCCCATCGATGCGTTTGTCCTGGCCCGCCTCGAACGCGAAGCCCTCGAACCCTCTCCCGAAGCCGACCGCCGAACCCTCATCCGCCGCCTCACGCTGGACCTCACCGGCCTGCTCCCCACCCCGGAAGCCGTACACGACTTCCTCGCCGACAACCGCCCCGACGCCTACGAACGCCTCGTCGACACCCTCCTCGCCTCCCCCCGCTTCGGCGAACGGATGGCCGTCCACTGGCTCGACCTCGCCCGCTACGCCGACACCAACGGCTTCTCGATCGACGGCGGTAGGCACATGTGGGTCTGGCGCGACTGGGTCATCAAGGCCTTTAACGACAACCTGCCTTACGACGACTTCGTGCGGGAGCAGCTCGCCGGCGACCTCCTGCCCGACCCCACCGAGTCCCAGCGCATCGCCACCGGGTTCAACCGTAACCACATGATCACCCACGAGGGCGGGACGATCCCTGAAGAAAACATCACCAACTATGTCGTCGACCGCGTTAAAACCGCCGGCGAGGTGTTCCTTGGCCTCACCGTCGCCTGCGCACAGTGCCACGACCACAAATACGACCCGATCTCCCAGCGCGACTACTACCAGCTATTCGCGTACTTCAACGCGGTGGACGACCGCGGGCTCGACGGGAATAGCGGCGTCAACTCCGTCCCCTCGATCCTCGCCCGGACGCCCCTGGCGGACGCCGCCGAAATCGCCCGACTCCGTACCTCGCTCGACAGCCTGAACGCCCTCCAAAAGGCGCCCCACCCGGACCAGCCGGCCTGGGAGGAGGACCAGCGCCGACACTTGGCCGAACGCGGCCGCGGGTTCGAGCTCGTCCCGCTCGCCCCCATCAAGATTACGACGCCCAACTCCGGCAACACCGGCCAGATCCTGCCCGACAGCGCCTTCTTGATCGACGCCCCCGGCTGGCTCGCCGCGTATAACGTCTCCCTTGAAGCGACCGACCATGCCCCCATCGCCGGCCTCCGCGTCGAGTTCTTCCCCCACGAGGCCTCGGGCGGCCACATCGGGCACGGGCAACGAGATGACATGGCCGGCTCGTTCATGCTCTCGTCCATCACCGCCAGCCGCGGCGAACTACCGTCGGATCAGGTAGATCTCTACCGCACCATCCCCTTCGCGGACATCTCGGCCAGCACGATGCATCCGGACTTCCCGGCCCGCAACGCGCTCGACGAGGAGCCGCTCAACGGCTGGTCTCCCCACCCCGCCAACGACACCCCGCAACACCTCACGGCGACATTCGCCGAGCCCATCGACCCGCGACAGACGCCCTACCTCACCGTGATGCTGAATTTCGGGCTGGGGCAGAACCTCATCCCCGGCAAGTTCCGCGTCCAGGCCTTCCGCGGCGTCGATACCGACACGCCGCTGCCGGCCGACATCCTGGCCATCCTCCAGACGCCGGCCGGCGACCGCACGCCCGAACAGGCCGGCCGCCTCCAGGCCTACTTCTACGCCGAGGCCCCCCGAGCCGCACGCCTCCGCCACGCCATCGCCAACCGCGCCGAACGCCTCCTCGCCCTCGAAACCCCGCAGCCCACGATGGTCATGAACACGGCCGAGACGCCGCGTGAAACCTTCGTCCTCAACCGGGGGCAATACGACCAGCCTACCGAACGCGTCGACCCCGGCACGCCGGCGTTTCTGCCGGCCCTGTCGGAAGCCCCCGCCAACCGGCTCGGCCTGGCCGACTGGCTCCTGCAGCCCGACCACCCGCTCACCGCCCGTGTCGCCGTAAACCGCTTCTGGCACCTGATCTTCGGCCAGGGCCTCGTCGCCACCGCCGCCGACTTCGGGTCCCAGGGCGCGCTGCCCTCCCACCCCGAGTTGTTGGACTGGCTCGCCGTTTCGTTTGTCGACTCCGGCTGGGACGTTAAGGCCCTCCTGCGCCAGATCGTCACCTCCTCCACGTACCGGCAAGCTTCGGCGATTCCCGAGGATCTCCTGCGCCGCGACCCCGAAAACCGCCTGCTGGCCCGCGGCCCCCGCACCCGACTCCAGGCCGAATTCATCCGCGACGCCGCTCTCCAGCTGAGCGGGTTGATGACCGACTACATTGGCGGCCCCAGCGTTCGCCCCTACCAGCCCGCCGGCCTCTGGAAAGAAATCAGCCACTATGGGAGCTCGCCGGCCACGGCCCAGGTGTTTATCCAGGACCACGAGGAAAAGCTCTACCGGCGCAGCATGTACACCTTCTGGAAACGTACCCTTCCGCCACCCTCCATGGCCACCTTCGACGCCCCCAACCGCGAGGTGTGTATGGTGGCCCGGAGCGGAACCAATACGCCGCTCCAGGCGCTCGTCCTCCTCAACGACCCGCAGTTCGTCGAGGCCAGCCGCGCCTTCGGCGAACGCCTCGCCACGGAGCTTTCCGGCGATGTGGAGGCGCGAATCCAGGCGGGGTTTGAGATGGCGACGAGCCGGCTGCCGAACCGTAGCGAACTGGCCATCATCAAAACCCGATATGAGGAAGAGCTGGCGGCTTACCGCGCCGATCCAGATGCCGCTCAGGCCCTTCTTTCGGTCGGCGAATCTCCCCGGAACCCCGACCTCGACCCCGCCGAACACGCCGCCTGGACCACCGTCGCCACCCTGCTGCTGAATTTGAGCGAGACGATAACAAGGGGTTAAGGGTTGCAGGTTGGCAGGTTACAGGTTGGCAGGTTACAGGTTGGCAAGTTCAATAAGAAACGCTATGAATCCATTGTGGCTCTCCAGACTGCAGCAGCTCGAATCGCGTCGCGCTTTCCTCGGACGCGCCACGTACGGGCTCGGGCGCATGGCGCTCGGGGCGATGCTTTTCCCGACCCTGTTCGGGGCGAAGGGACAACAGCCGGCACTCGACCCTTCGTTCCGCGCGCCCCACTTCGCGCCAAAGGCGAAACAGGCCATCTACCTGTTCCAGTCGGGCGGCCCCTCGCATGTCGACCTGTTCGACTACAAGCCGGTCATGCGCGACCTCCACGCCCAGGAGCTGCCGGATTCCATCCGCGGCAACCAGCGCCTGACGGGCATGACTTCTGGCCAGACCGCCTACCCGGTCGTCTCCCCGATGTGGGAGATGCGGCCGTGCGGCGCGCACCGCACCTGGATCAGCGACCTGCTCCCCCACACCCAGACGATCGCCGACGACATCTGCATCGTGAAGTCGATGTATACCGAGGCCATCAACCACGACCCCGCCATCACCTTCATCAACACCGGCAACCAGCAGATCGGGCACGCGAGCCTCGGGGCCTGGCTTAGTTATGGGCTCGGAAATCTAAACGAAAACCTGCCGGCGTACACAGTCCTCCTCTCCCAGGGCACCGGCAAAAATCCGGGCCAGCCGATTTATCATCGCCTCTGGGGCAGCGGCTACCTGCCGTCGAGCCACCAGGGCGTGTTACTCCGCCCCGGAGCCAACCCCGTTCTGTATCTTCAGAACCCGCCCGGCGTCACCCCTGAACAGCGCCGCCGGCTGCTGGACGACCTCGGCGAACTGAACCAGATCCAGGCCGATGAGGTCGGCGACCCCGAAATCCACACACGCATCGACGCCTACGAGATGGCGTACCGGATGCAGACCTCCGTGCCGGACCTGACCGACCTGTCCGATGAGCCCGATGCCGTATTCGAGCTGTACGGGCCGGAATCCCGCAAACCCGGCAGCTACGCGGCCAACTGCCTGCTCTCCCGCCGGCTGATCGAACGCGGCGTCCGCTTCGTGCAGCTCTTCCACCGCGGCTGGGACCAACATATTGCTATCCAGAAGCAGCTGCCGGCGCAATGTCGGGACGTCGACCAGGCCTCGGCGGCACTCGTCAAGGACCTCAAACGGCGCGGCTTGCTCGACGAAACACTGGTCGTCTGGGGCGGCGAATTCGGTCGCACCATCTTCAGCCAGGGCGCCCTAGGGCACGAGAACTCCGGCCGCGACCACCACGGGCGATGCTTCAGCATCTGGATGGCCGGCGGCGGCATCAAGCCCGGCATCGAGTACGGCGTCACGGACGACTTCGCGTACAACATCCTCGAAAACCCCGTCCACATCCGCGACCTCAACGCCACCATCCTGCACTGTATGGGCATCGACCACAACCGGCTCAGCTACTCGTTCCGGGGACTGGACCAGAAGCTCACCGGCGTCGAAGAGGCGCACGTCGTTCGAGACATTCTGGCCTGAGCGCCCGAGATCGCCCAGATATCACCATTCAATAACGTGTGTGGGGTTGCCGGCACGACACCGTAACAACGATCCTGTCGGGCGTACTGATTACCCATTCATCGGCAACATCCCAACAACTTCATGTGGCAAACCATCGTCGACTGGTTCTTCAGCCTCGGCCCCACATACGGCGTCAACCCGATCATCTTCGGCAGCATCTACGTGGGCGCCATCCCCTTTTTCACGCTGTGCATGGGCTGGCTGGTGCGTAACCTACGCGCGAAGAAACCCATCGTCCTGCCCACACTGCTCGCCGGCTTCTTTTTTATCTCGGCCTATCTATACTTATTGATCGTCGGTCACAACATCCCTCTGTGGGTCTATCTCTTCATCGCCGTGCTGGTAGGGTACGGAGCGTATTCGACCGTCCAGAAAATTCGCGGCCAGGCCGCCGAAAAATAAGCCCAACCTCCCATGTCCTATACCTACGACGTCATCGTCATCGGCGGCGGCGCCGCCGGCCTAACCGCCTCGGGCATCGCGGCCAATTTCGGCGCAAAAACTATGATGATCGAGCGCCACCGGCTGGGAGGCGACTGTACGTGGACGGGCTGTGTGCCCAGCAAGGCGATCCTCAAAGCGGCCAAAGTGGCCCACTACATCCGTGAAGCGGCCGCCTACGGCATCGTCGAGCAACCGCTCGAGGTCGATTTCGCGAAGGTGATCGGGCGCGTCCGCCACATCCGCGAGGAAGTCTACCAGGATGCCGATAGCCCCGAGATCTACGAAAAAATGGGGATCGACGTGCGTTCGGGCCAGGCCTCGTTTGTCGACGCCCATACGATCGAACTGGCGCATGAGGGGACGTCCGAGCGTTTCAGCGGCCGGTTCATCGTCATCGCCGCCGGCGCCAGCGCGTTTGTCCCGCCCATCGAAGGCCTGCAGGACGTGCCCTACCTCACCAACGAATCGCTCTTCGAGATCAACGAACTGCCAAAACGCCTCGCCATCGTCGGCGGCGGACCGATCGGCACCGAAATGTCTCAGGCGTTTGCGCGGCTTGGGTCGCAGGTGACGGTGATCGACCAGGGCCCGGTGATCATGAGTAAGGACGACCCCGAACTGGCCGGCATGCTCCAGCAGCATCTCCAGAACGAAGGCGTCCGCTATGTGATGAACGCCGGCGTGAAACGTGTATACCGTCAGAACGGCCACATCGCCATCGAGGCTGAAGTCGGCGGCAGAAGTACGACCATCGAGGCCGACGCGCTGCTGATGGCCACGGGACGCGCGGCGAATGTGGCCGGCCTCAACCTCGAGGCCGCCGACGTCAAATACACGAATCGCGGTATCCCGGTCAACGAAAGCGGGCGCACGAACGTGAAGCACATCTACGCCATCGGCGACATCGCCGGCCGCTACCAGTTCACCCACATGAGCGAGCACATGGCAAAGGTGGCCATGACGCGCATGCTGCTCAAGGTGCCGATGAAGATCGATATGAAACACGTGCCGTGGGTCACCTTCACCGAGCCCGAACTCGGCCATGTCGGCGCCACCCGGGAAGAGCTCAAAAAGAGGGGCGTCGCCTATGAAGAGTACCGGTTTCCCTACACCAAAGTGGACCGCGCCGTGACCGAGGGTGAGACTACCGGCCTCATCAAAGTGTATGCAAAAGCATTCAGCGGGAAAATTCTGGGGGTAGATATTCTGGGCATCAGCGCCGGCGAACTCATCGGCGAATACGCCGTCGCCATGCGCAACGGCATCTCCCTCCGCCAGATCGCCGACACCATCCACCCCTACCCCACCTACGCCCTCGGCGCCCGCCGCGCCGCCGACCAGTGGTACGTGCAAAAACAATCTGCCGGCTTCGTCAAACTCCTCCAGTTCCTGTTCCGGTACAAAGGGCAGGTGAATGCCTATGTACCCGGCACGGTGGTTTAAAGGCAAAAGGGTAAAGGGTAAAGGCAAAAGGGAAAAGGTAAAAGGTAAAAGAGTCGATTCCTTTACCTTTTACCTTTTCCCTTTTGCCTTTTGCCTTTACCCTTTTGCCTTTGCCGAAGGCCTCAGCGGCCGCATCACCACCTCCGAAATCAGGTAGTTGTCTGGCGTTTCGAGGAGGTGGATGAGGGTGGAAGCGAGGTCTTCTGGCTGCATCGGGTTGGGGGATCCGCTGGTGCCGGCGACGGCGCCGAAGGACGTGGCCACCGAGCCGGGATAAACGCAACTCACCTTGATGCCGTCGTCGCGGACTTCCTTCATGAGGGCCTCGCTGAAGCCACGTAGCCCGAACTTGGTCGCATTGTAGGCCCCGAGGTTCGCCGTGCCCAGCAGGCCGGCGACGGACGCGATGTTCACGATGTGTCCGCCGAAGCCTGTGTCGGTGTTTTGCCGCTTCATGGCAGGCAGCACCGCTCGCGTGCAAAGAAACACCCCGCGGAGGTTGGTCTCCATCTGGAGGTCCCACTCGGCCAGCGTCTGGGTCTCGATGGGCCCGAACTGGCCGAGGCCGGCGTTGTTGACGAGGACATCCACCCGCCCTTCCTCCTCGATGGCGTGGCCGATGGCTGTTTGCACCTGATCTTCCTCCCTGACGTCGCACACGACTGGATGGAACCGCTCGCCCAGCTCGGCCCGCAGCGCATCGAGCTTATCCGCCGAGCGCGCCAGGCCGTATACGATGGCGCCGCGGCCGACGAGGGCGCGCGAAAAATGCTCTCCGAGGCCAGCGCTGGCACCGGTGACGAGGGCGACTTTGTCGGGTAAATGCATGAGGGGTGGCTGGCTGGTGTGATGGGATGACTTGATGCTAAACGCCCCATCATCCGATTGGATCATTCCCCAAAATTGGCGTACGTTTGGGGCGCCATCCAATCATAAACGACGATATGCGCCTACTCTCGACGCTCCTCCTCGCCCTCAGCCTCGGCTTCTCCACCCACGCCGACGACCCGATCCTGGGCTTCAAGCCTGAAAACGTCGCCGGCCAGCGGGCACTCGAAACGGAATTCGATAGCCACATGGACGCGGCCAACCTAGACACGTGGATGAAAACGCTGACGTCGAGGCCGCATCATGTGGGCTCGCCGGGCAGCAAGGCCAACGCCGAATTCGTCGCCGCGAAGTTCAGGGAATGGGGATTCGATACGGAAATCGAGGTGTTCCACGTCCTCTTCCCGACCCCGAAGGAACGCCGGGTCGAACTAATCCTGAACGGCAAGACGGCCTACAGAGCAAAGCTCGATGAGCCGGCGGTGGCCGGCGACGCCTCCTCCGCCATCCGGAAAGACGTGCTCCCGCCCTACAACGCCTACTCGGCCGATGGGGATGTCACGGCAGAACTCGTGTACGTGAACTACGGCACGCAGGAGGACTACGAGGACTTGAAGGAGATGGGGATCGATGTCGCCGGCAAGATCGTCATCGCACGGTACGGCCGTTCCTGGCGCGGGATCAAACCCAAGCTGGCCGCCGACCACGGCGCCATCGGGTGTATCATCTACTCCGACCCCCGCGAGGACGGATTTTACCAGGGCGATGTCTACCCCGAAGGCGCGTTCCGGCCGGCGCTCGGCGTCCAGCGCGGTTCCGTGGCCGATATGCCGCTTTTCCCCGGCGATCCGCTGACCCCGGGCGTCGGCGCCAAAGAGGATACCGAGCGACTCTCGAGGGAGGAAGCGCCAACCCTGATGAAAATCCCCGTCCTCCCCATTTCGTACGAAGATGCGCAACCGCTGCTCGAAGCGCTCAGCGGCACGGTCGCCCCGGACCACTGGCGCGGTGCGCTGCCGTTTACCTACCACATCGGCCCCGGGCCGGCCACCGTGCACCTGAAGCTCGCCTTCAACTGGGATATCGTGCCGGCCTACAACGTGATCGCGCGCCTCCCGGGCAGCGTCTACCCGGACGAATGGGTCATCCGCGGCAACCACCGCGACGCCTGGGTGTTCGGCGCCGGCGACCCCGTCAGCGGCACTGTCGCCATGATGGAGGAGGCCCGCGCCATCGGCGAATTGGTCAAAACCGGCTGGGGTCCGAAACGCACCATCGTCTACGCCAGCTGGGACGCCGAGGAACCGGGGCTCCTCGGATCCACGGAATGGGTAGAGTACCACGCCGGCGACCTGCGGCAGAAAGCCGTCGCCTACATCAATTCGGACTCCAACGGCCGCGGATTCCTCGGCGTCGGCGGCTCCCACACGCTGGAGAAGTTCATCAATGAGGTCGGCCGCGAGGTGACGGACCCGCAGACCGGGGTCTCGGTAGACGCCCGGCTCCGCGCCCACATGCGCGCCAATGGCGACGACGAAGGCGCCCGCCGCGCCGATCTCCCCATCTCCCCCCTCGGCTCCGGTTCGGACTACACGCCGTTCCTCCAGCACCTGGGCATCGCATCGCTCAACATCGGCTACGGCGGGGAAGGCGGAGGCGGATCCTACCACTCCACCTACGACTCGTACGAGCACTACATCCGCTTCGGCGATCCGAAGCTCGCCTACGGCATCGCGCTGGCGCAGACCGCCGGCCGCGCCGCCCTCCGCCTCGCCAACGCCGACGCCCTGCCTTTTGCCTTCGGCAACTTCGTCGACCACGTAAAGCGCTACGCCGGCGAAGTGCAAGAACTTACGGACGACCTCCGCGCCGAAACCAACCGGATCAACCAGCGCGTGGAAGACGGCGTCTACGCCCTCTCGGCCGACCCGACGAAACACTCGGTGCCGCCCGTCGTCCGCGAGCCGGTGCCACACCTCAACTTCGCCCCCCTCATGAACGCCGTGGGCGAGCTCGAACGGCAAGCCGCTGCGTTCGACCGCATGCTCCAGGCCAGCGTCACGACCGATGCCCTGTCCGCCGACGAGCTCGCCGCGCTGAACCGGCTGATGATCGGAAGCGAACGCGCCATGACGGTAGACGAGGGCCTCCCACGCCGCTCCTGGTTCCGGCACCACATCTACGCCCCGGGCTTCTTCACGGGCTACGGCGTCAAAACGCTGCCGGGCGTCCGAGAAGCCATCGAAGAACGCCAGTGGGACGAGGCTACCGCCCAGATCGAACGCCTCGCCGGCGTGTTGTCAGGTGTGGCGGCGCTGCTCAAAGACGGGCGATAGTGGGGGTGTGGGGGTAGTACATCGGGCCGACGGTTTTATAGTCCGACATCTGCATCTCCATATCCATTTTCCGCACGCCGGCGCCAGGCTGGGGCTCCATCTCGATCGAGAAACGCATTTTACGGAGGACGTACTCCTCCGCGTCGATGTACAGCATGCCCTGGCCGTAGACCGTCTCGACATCGCCGTTGAGCGCGGGGCCAGCGCTCAACTCGTCCATTAACGCCCCGAGGTCGTCCACGCTAACGACAAAGGTCGAGACCCCATCCACATCTTCCTTACCTACATATTTCGAGGAAGGTGCCAGTTTTTCGAACATCATGGACGACATCGAGAGCATGTCCGGCGGCGCGCTGGACTCGGCGGCAGCGTTCATCATCTCGGCCATGCCGCCCTCGAAGACCGACTTTGAGCGGAAGGTCTCCTGGCCGTCCGTCTTTTCGTAATACGTCGTCATCATGTCAAAAGCGGCGAACGCGCCTTCCGGACGCACGACCATCTGCATGTCATCGATTTTTCCGATCGCCTCGAGGTAGCGGTCCGACACCTTTTTCAGGATGTCGGAAGCGGACTGCCCGCGTGACGGAGCGACGACAGTAAGTAGTAGCGCCAGAAAAAAGCCGGCGCGCTTCGAGATCAGGAGCATGAGATATACGTTGTATGTGATCATGTCAAAAACTGAAAAACGAACGTTCATGGTTAACGGATCCTTGCCACCGGGAGAAACACCAGCGCCCGAAGCCATCGTCGACCGGCTCGCGCCCTATTTGTCGGACCGCCGCAAGGCGCGCATCGAGCAGGTGGTGGCGGGGCGGACGGATACGGTGGCGACGGTCGTCGAGGGACTCATCAACCTGGGCAACGTCAGCGCCGTGATGCGTAGCGCCGAGGCGCTGGGTTTCCACCGGTTCCATATCGTGGAAGCCGCCGGCCGCTTCAAGAAGTCCGCCCGGACGACCCAGGGAGCGGATAAATGGCTGGATATCACCCGATGGGAGGATGCTGACGCCTGCGTGGCCGGCCTCCGCGCGGCAGGATACACGATCGTCGTCACCCACCTCTCGGACGACGCCGTCCCGATCGACGCCATCGACTTTACCCGAAAGACAGCGATCGTGCTCGGCAACGAACAACACGGCGTGAGTGAACGAATGCGCGCCCTGGCCGATACCTGCTGCATCATCCCCATGGCCGGCTTCACGCAGAGCTTCAACATCTCGGTGGCTGCCGCGGTGTCGCTGTACCATGCGTATCAGGACCGCCTGCGCCGGCAGGGATTTCATGGAGACCTTACCCCGGAGGACGTAGCCGCCCTCCGGGCGCGGTACTACCGTCTGAGCATTAAACACGCCGACGCCATCCTGGCCGGCTGAGCGGACGTTCGAACATCGCGCCGGCTGTCATGTAAAACGTTCCCTGAATACGGTACCCATGAAGGTGAAGAAGTAGGGAGTATGGGCGTGTCCGTAGATACGCTACGGCGTATCTACTCCCTCCCCCTATACTCCCAAACCCAGTCAACCTAGTCCTTATGCGCATCCATCGATTGCAAACCCTTCAGCGGTTGCCCATCACGGTCGACGAAGCGTGGGAGTTTTTCTCGTCCCCCAAAAACCTGCGCCAGATCACGCCGCACTGGTTGGATTTCCGGATTACCAACGAGCCGCCTGACGAAATACACGCCGGCACGATCCTGGGTTATCAGATCCGACCCCTCCCCGGCATCCCTGTTCAGTGGGTCACCGAGATCACGCACGTTCGGAAGCCGCATTTTTTTGTAGATGAGCAGCGCTTCGGACCGTTTAAGTTGTGGCACCACGAGCATTCCTTCCGGCCCCACCTCGGGGGAGGCGTTGAAGTGGAGGATATCGTCCAATATGGCCTGTATCTCGGGCCCATCGGCTCGCTCGTGCACGATTTTTACGTTCGTAAACGACTCCACGACATTTTTATGTATCGGGCGCAAGTGCTCGAGCAGCGGTTCGGTCGCTTCGAGCCCGAGCCTCGCGGAGAACAGCGGAAGCCGAAGCCAGTCGCCAGCGAGCCGATGATGGAGCCGCGCCCCGCCGGCCCCAAGAACGCATCGCATAAACCTGCCAGCCAGGCGCCGGTGCCCGGCCAGATCACACTCAAGGACATCTACGGGGAATGAAGGAATCGGACAGCCTCGCGTCCCATTTCAGCCGGCACATCGCCTGGACCAGCGATCACCCGATTGGCCTCCGGGTCGTGTCCGCCGAGGGGCCGTTTCTGTACCTGTCGGATGGCCGGCGGATCATCGACCTCATCAGCGGTATCGCCGTCTCCTCTCTCGGTCACCGTCACCCGAGCGTCACCGCGGCCATTCACGACCAGGTGGATCGTTATCTCCACGTGATGGTGTATGGCGAGTTCATCCAGGAACCCCAGGTGCGCTTCGCCCGCCGGCTCGCCGAACAGCTGCCGCCCCAACTCCAGGTCGTCTACTACACCATGACCGGCACCGAGGCCAATGAGGGCGCCCTCAAACTGGCCAAAAAAGCCACCGGGCGCACCCGTCTTTTCGCCTTCGACCGGTCGTACCACGGCGACACCCATGGCTCTCTCTCCGTCACCGGCCGGAACGTGTACCGTGACCCTTTTCTACCGCTACTCCCGAACGTCACGTTCCTCCCGTTCGACGACATCGACGCCCTTCGCACGATCGACACGACCACGGCCTGCGTCATCGTCGAACCCATCCAGGGGGAAGGGGGTATCCGCGTGCCCTCGACGGCCTGGATGCTGGCGCTCCGCCGGCGCTGCACCGACACCGGCGCACTCCTCATCTTCGACGAAATCCAGACCGGCTTCGGCCGCACCGGAACACTCTTCGCCTTCGAGCAATTCGGGGTCGTGCCGGATGTGCTCACCCTCGCCAAAGCCATGGGCGGCGGCATGCCGCTGGGTGCATTCGTCGCCAGCGCGGATCTCATGGCGACCTTCCGTAACGATCCGCCCCTGAGCCACGTTACTACCTTCGGCGGCCACCCGGTGTCGTGCGCGGCCGCCGGCGCGGCGCTCGATGTGCTGCTCGCTCACAACCTGCCGGCCCGGGCCGTCGCCCTCGAACGACACATCCGGGAACGACTTGTGCATCCGCTCATTCGAGAGGTGCGCGGACGCGGCGCCATGCTCGGCATGGAGATCGTCGACGCCGCCACGACCGCGCGCGCCGTCCAGTACGGTCTGGACCACGGGGTGCTCCTGGGCTGGACGCTACACGCAGACTCCCTCGTGCGTATCGCCCCCCCGCTTACCATACCCTTCGATGTGCTCGAGCAGGCGCTGGACACCATCCTGGAGGCCCTCGACCATGCTCTGCCCGATTCGACTCAATCGCCGTAACGCATGACCCAGTTCATAGCCCAGACCCCTTTTCATGACCCCCGTTCATGACCCCGTAGATGACCCTGTTATGACCCTACACAGATCACCCCTTGCCGTCCTCCTGCTGCTCGCGATCCTCGCCGCCGGCTGCGTCAGCTCCCAGAAACAGTACGAACGCGCCATCGGCCTCGAGGAACGAGGCCAATATGCCGAAGCCGCCAATTATTACCTTCAGGTGCTGCGCCGGGAATCGGACCGCGCGGAGGCGAGGCAGGGGCTCGAACGGGTCGGCGGCATCGCGATGAATAATCACTTTTCCCGGGCCGGCGAACAAGAATCCCGGGGTGAGTTCGATGCCGCGATGAGTTCGCTGGACGCTATGCGCACCCTCCACGAGGATGCCCGCGATGTCGGCGTTCAACTCACATTGCCGGCCGACTACGAGGGGTATCGCGAGCAACTGAGCATCGCCGCCATCCGCGCCATCATCCAGAGCGGCGAACGCGCCGAAGAAGCCGGCAACTGGCAGGAAGCCCTCACCATTTACGAAGGTGTCCAGAGCCGCTTCGAACTGCCTGTCCAGCAGGATGAAGAAGTACTCCTCGCCCGCGCCCGCGTCCACGTCCGCTGGGGCCAACAGGAGATGCAACGCGCCTACTACCGCGTCGCCTTCGACCAGGGCGCCGCCGTCATCGCGCTCCTGGGGGCCAACCATCCCCGTGTCCAGCAGGGCATCGACCTCCAAGAGGAAGCCGTGCGGCTCGGCACCCGCGAGATCGCCGTCCTCCCCCTTTACCCCACCACGGAAGCCGAGGAGACGGCGCCGTCCGGCATCGTCAGCGCCCTGAACGACCAGCTCATCTTCGATTTCTGGGGAGAGCCCCCCCTCTTCCTCCGCCTGTCAGACCCTGTCGAAGTGCGCCGCGAGCTGCGCCGGCTGCGGTACGACACTCAGGTCGTAACCCGCTCCGAAGCGTCTGAGATCGGCCGCGCGGTCGAGGCGGACCTCGTGGTCGTGGGCGAAATCGTCCGCCTCCAGTTCGAGGAATCGCGCGTCCGCGAACGCACGCGCACAGCCCGCACCCGCGGTAACGCGCCAGTGGATACCACCTACATCGAGAAGAGCTTCACCTACCGCCTCGTCGCCGAAATCGCGATCAGCATCGTCGACGCCGACACGCGCCGCGAGGTGGACACGGCAACGATTACGACCGATGTGACGCAGGCCTTGACGCGAGGCGTCTACGCCGGCGACTATCAGGATCTTGACCTGACTCGCGAGGAACGTGAACGGTTCGACGAAGAAGAACTCGCCGAAATTGAACGGGACATGGAGGACGATTTACTTGACAAGCTTGCGCCGCGTGTCGCCGACCGTATATTCGAGGGACTGCTCAAGCAAATCAAGTAAGTTCAAGGGTTCAGGTTCAAGGTTTAGGGAGGTCTCCGAAAAAACGCATTGAACATCGACCATTGAGCTTTATACACGGCTTCCGTACACGCGAACCCATGAAATGGCTTAAAGACGTCCTACTGGATATCGCGGTCACGGTACTGATCGTACTCGCGACGTCGGGTGTATTGCCGTGGGCGCAGTGGCTTGTGTTTATCTACACGCCTTTTATGCTGGCGATCAAGGCCCTCGCCTTTTTCGGCGGCGGTCTCGGTCAGATCACCCGCCAGCGTAAGGGCGCCGAGGAAGCCCCGCCCGCCCTTTTCTTTCATGCCCTGTACGCCATCAATCTGTCGCTCCTCGCCCTGAACGGCTGGTGGATCACCGCCGGCCAGTGGGCGCTCATCTGGCTCCTTTCCTCTCTCGTCGAGCGCCGCGGTGGATGACTCGCCCGGTTGCCTCGCATGCTCACTAACTACTTCACCCTGCGCGCCCTGGCCACCGAGTGGGCCCGTTTGTTCCCCGGCGGCCTGCTGAAGGATGCCTACTCGCAATCCAAAGACGAGTGCACCCTCGCCATGGCCACGCCGGAGCACGCGTGGATGCTGCGCATCTCCACTCGCCGTTCGTTCCCGTATATTTTCCGCACCGACGGCTATAACCGAGCCCGCCGGAATGTCGCGACACGGTTTGCCGGAGCGCTCGACCAGGCTGTCATTGGCGTCCGCCTCGCCGATAGGGACCGCGTGATATACCTCGATCTCGCGGATGGTCGCGCCTTTCAGATCCTCCTCTTCGGCCCTCGCGCCAATGTACTCCTTGTGGATCCGGATGGGGTGATCGAGGAAGCCTTTCAGCGTAACGCCGCACTCGCCGGCTGCCCGACTCCCGTCCCGGAAGCGGCACCGTCCGTCGACACGTTCGAGGCTTTTGAAGGCCGCTGGCCACAGGCCGAACCCGACCTCGCACGCGCCCTGAGCCGCGCCATGCCGCTGTTCGATCGCGACCTGGCGCGTGAAACGCTCCACCGCGCCGGCTGCGACGCGCCGGCCACAATCGACATCGCGGCCCGGCAACGCCTGTACAGCCAGGCACGCGCCCTCGAAGCCGATCTCGCTACGCCGCAGCCCACCGTATACTGGCAGGACGATGCGCCCGCGGCGTTCACCCTCCTCCCGATGAACGCCTATGGGTCGCTCCGAGCCGAGGCGTTCGAATCCACGGATCGTGCAGTGGCCGTGTTTGTTCGCCGGCGTCTGGCCCTCGACCAGTTCCTTCAGGCCTACACGCCCCTCGAACGTGAACTGGAGCAGGCGGTGTCGCATTACCGGCAAAGCAGCGAACGAATGCTCGAAGCGCTCGCACGTGAAAGCCGCGCCGATCGCTACGAGCACTGGGCTCATCTCCTCATGGCCCAGCCCACGCCCACAGCGAGCGGAGCCGAAACCCTTACAGTGCCCGACCTGTTCGCCGACCAGCAACCCGTGACCGTCCCGCTCACCCCGGAACGTTCCCTCCTCGAAAACGCCCGCGCCTATTACGAAAAAGCGCGCGCCACCCGCGATGCCCGCGCCCACGCCGAAACCCGGCTCGACGACGCCGAACGCCAGACTTCAGAGGCGGAACGATTGCTCGAACGCCTCCGGCCCCTCACCACCGCCGCCGACGTACAGAAGTTCATGAGCGACGAGGCGGATGCCCTCGCGCCGTTTATGTCCGCCGGCGCTAGATCCATAGAACGCCTGCCGTTCCGGCGGTTCGACCTCGGGCAGGGATACGAGGTGTGGGTCGGGAAAAATGCGCAACAGAACGATGCGCTCACGTTTCAACACGCCAGAAAATTCGACCTCTGGATGCATGCCAGGGGCGTCGCCGGCTCCCATGTCGTGCTCCGCAGACCCGGTAGAACGACTCCGACGCCGCGTCCGCTGCTCGAGCGCGCCGCCGGCATCGCCGCGTATTTCAGCAAAGCCCGCGGCAGCAATCTGGTGCCCGTCATCGTCGTCGAGCGGAAGTACGTCCGTAAACCCCGCGGCGCCGCCCCGGGCGCCGTGCTCGTCGAACGAGAAGAGGTCCTGATCGTATCACCGGCGCTGCCGGTGTAAAGAAATGCGCACGGCCGGCGAATACATCTAAAAGATCCGCAGCCGTCTACCGCATCAACGAGTCTTGAACAATGGCAACATCTCCTTGAACCTTACACTTCAAACCTGATACTAAATCCTATGCATTGGTGGGAAGCGGTGTTACTCGGGCTCATACAGGGCCTCACTGAATTCTTACCCGTTTCCTCATCGGGCCATCTCGTGCTGGCGCAACACCTGCTTGGCCTATCGCCCAAGGGGTCGCATAACGTCACATTTGATGTATTTGTGCATTTTGGGACGGCCATGAGCATCCTCACCGTGTACCGGCACCGCATCCTCGAGATCCTCACCGAAACCCTGCGCGCGCTGGGCAAACCGGCCCAACTGCCCCGGCAGTACCATACCAACGAAACGTTCCGAACGGCCTGTTTCATCCTCCTGACGATGATCCCGACGGGCATAACGTACATCCTATTCAAAGACTTCCTGGAGGCCCGTTTTTCCGATCCGCGCTTCACCTGCGCCATGCTCCTCGTCACGGGCACGCTGCTCCTGTTGACCCAGCTCCGCAAAAACCCCTCGGGCCCCATCACCCCCATCAAGGCCCTGCTGATCGGCGTCGCCCAGTCGGTCGCGATGCTGCCGGGCATCTCGCGTTCCGGCTCTACCATCTGCGCCGCGCTCTACCAGAACGTGACGCCCCAGCGCGCGGCGGACTTTTCTTTCCTCATGCTTCTGCCCGTCGTGATTGGCGCCACGCTGATCAAGGGCATGGAGGTCCTTCAAACCGGCATCGAGATCTCCTGGACGAACTTCGGCATCGGCGCCATCGTTGCCTATGCATCGGGCATTCTCGCGATCAAGGTAGCCATCGAATTCGTCCGCCGGGGTAATCTGCGCTACTTTGCCTACTACTGTTTTGTGGTCGGGGCCCTGGGTCTGTGGCTGATCACGTGATCGGCCGTGGGCGTCGTTTGCGGTGAGGCAACAAAAAAGGGCATTTGCGCTTTAAGACGATACGTGATGCCGCTTTCGATACGTATGTTGTAGCCAGATCGGTTGTCCTCCGGCCCCCTTCCGCACGGTAGCCGCATCTCCATCCCCGGTCGTCGGCCGTGCAGATCCCCTGAGTAGTAGATATCCCCACGTATAGAGGCCGCTCCGGTTGTTTGTTGCCGGCGGCCATTTCGCGTTTCCCCCCACGATACCGTTTAGAGTGCCATGCGATCCAGGATTTTTGTTGTCGACGACGACCACCACTATGCCCGCATGATCAGCTACCACCTGGATAAAAATCCAGCGTACGAGGTCACGGTTTTTGCAAGCGGCAACGAGATGCTGGAGCAGCTGGATGAGCAGCCCCACGTAATCGTCCTGGATATCATGATGCCGGGCATCGGGGGGATTGAGACCCTCAAGACGATCAAAAAGCGGTATCCGGATCTCCCCGTGATCATGATGTCCGCCCAGGGTGTTGTAGATACGGCGGTAGAAGCGATGAAGGCCGGCGCGTACGACTATATTACGAAGGGAAGGGACGACCTCAATAAGCTTTCCATCGTTGCCAAGAATGCGCTGGACCGCGTCTCGATGTCGCAGGAGTTAGAAAATCTGCGTGAGGAAGTGTCGGCCCAGTACAGCATCGAGGGGTTGATCGGCGAAAGCGCGGCCATGCAGGCCTCGTATAGGCTCATCCACAAGACCCTCCGGGGCGACCTCACTGTCGCCATCCAGGGCGAAAGCGGCACCGGAAAAGAACTGGTCGCCAAGGCGATCCACTACAACTCCGTCCGTAAGAACGGTCCCTTCGTGGTGGTGAACTGCGCCGCCATTCCGCGCGAGCTGATGGAGAGCGAGTTCTTCGGCCACGAAAAAGGGTCGTTCACGGGCGCACACGCACGCAAGATCGGGAAGTTCGAACAGGCCGATGGTGGGACGATCTTCCTCGACGAAATCGGCGAGTTGAACCTGGATCTCCAGGCCAAACTTCTGCGGGCGCTCCAGAACTTCGAGATTACCCGCGTGGGCGGGAACGATACGATTCGGTTCGACGCACGCGTCATCTCGGCGACGAACCGGGACCTCATCCCGATGATCCGAAAGGGCGATTTTCGAGAAGATCTCTACTACCGCCTCTGTCAGTTCCCCATCCAACTCCCGCCGTTGCGCGACCGCGGCCAGGACATTCTGCTGCTCGCGCACACGTTCCTCAGCACCTACCTCAACGCGCACCCCGAATTCAAGGGCAAAAAGCTGTCGACCGAAGCGCGTAAGGTGATCCTCAATTATGCCTGGCCCGGCAACGTCCGCGAACTCAAGAGCGCGATCGAGCGGGCCATCCTGATTTCCGACAGCGCCGAGATTTCCGTCGAAGATTTGATGCTCCACGAGCGGACGATGATCTCGGCCTGGGCGGACCGATCCGCCGGAGCCCAGCCCTCTTCGACTGCCGTTGCTGAAAGCCGACCGCGGCCGAAGGCGCAACATCACGAGTCCGAGAACGGTATAGAGGTGGAAATCGAACAGGTGGCCGGCGTCACGCTCGGCCACAACGGGACGGACATCGTGCCGCTCGAAGAACTGAAACAGCAGGCTGTCGAACGCGCCTACCGCATTTGTGATGGCAATGTCGACAAGGCGGCCGTAGAACTTGGCATCGGACGGGCCACCATGTACCGATTACTGAAGAAGTACGAATTGATCGGCTAATCCATACGCGTGCCGTGCCGACAGCGCACGAACGGACTCCTATGCGGCTCTCGGCTTACGAAAAAGACGTCCAACGCGAGTTGGAGACGTGGCAACACGGGGATGCCTCCTTCCTCGTCAAAGCGCTCAACTGGGCCATGCAGCCCATGGACTGGGTAGTGGAGCGTGTAGTCCCGGCGGACCTCATCGATCAGGCCAGCGGCGCCGTCGAGCAGTTCATCACGATGCTCAACAACGCCTCGGAATGGACGATCGACACCAACGACATCCTCGCGGAAGCGCGCCGGCGCGGGTTGGAGGTGGACGATGTGGCGGACCTCCGCGATCAGCCCCTGGAAACCCTCGATGCCATCGCCCGGAGCTTCTTCAATCAGAACGCCCTGCTCGCCGCGGTAGAAGGCGGCGGTACCGGACTCGGCGGCGCGGTGTTTATAGCCGCGGACATCCCCCTGCTGTTTGGCATCAATCTTCGGTTGATCCAGCAGATCGGCGCGGCCTACGGATTCCTTTTGCGCGGCCCGTCGTACGAACCCCTCGTCCTATCGATCTTTAACGTGGCCTCAAGCAACGAGCCCCGCGCGAAACACGAGGCCATGCGCGAGATCAGCGTCGCCGCGGCGGCCATCGCCAACAACCTGGAGTACAAAGGCCGGGTTACAGGCACATTCCGGGATCAGAACCGCCACCTGCCGCGCGAGATTGCGAAGAATATCCTTGGGCGAAAAATCGCTCAGGCCATACCGATTGCCGGCGCCGCCGTCGGCGCGGGCATCAACTACTGGTTCACCACCGAAACGGCCGAAACCACCTATATGCTGTTCCGCGCGCTCTACCTCGAACGCAAACAGCGGCTCTAGCGCCACCACCCCTCCGACGTACGTCCGAACGCCCAATCCAATGCCCTTAGTCGCTATTGTAGGACGCCCCAACGTGGGCAAGTCTACCTTTTTTAATCGGCTCATCGAAACACGTCAATCGATCGTTCACGACGAACCGGGCGTCACGCGGGACCGGATTTACGGGGAGTCCGTGTGGAACGGCGTGGCCTTCGCGGTTACCGACACCGGCGGCTATGTCGCCCACTCCGAGGATCGATTCGAAAAAGCGATCCGCGAACAAGTTGAGATCGCCACCGAAGAGGCGGATCTCGTCCTATTCGTCGTGGATGTCATGACCGGGATTACGGGGCTGGACCAGGAACTGGCGCAGATGCTACGCCGATCGAAGACGCCCGTGATCGTCGTGGCCAACAAAGCCGACAATGCGGAGCGGCGCTGGGGGACGAGCGAATTTTATGAACTCGGCTTTGAAGAAATCGTGGCTATCAGCGCGTTGAATGGGTCGGGCACGGGCGAGTTACTGGATATCGTCGTCCAGCGCCTGCCGCCTCCTGTCGTGCGCGACGTCGCCGACGAGCGGCCGCGCATCGCGCTGATCGGCCGGCCCAATGTGGGTAAGTCGTCGCTCACAAACACGTTGTTGGACCAGAACCGTTCGATCGTAACCGAGATCAGCGGCACCACGCGCGACGCCATCGACGCCACGTTTAAATACCACGGCCGCGAGATCATACTCGTCGACACAGCCGGCCTGAGGAAACGAGCCCGCATCGTCGAAAACGTGGAGTATTACGCCCAGTTGCGGACTGAACGCGCGATCCAGGAATGTGATGTGGCTGTACTCCTCATCGACGCGACACAGGGCATCGAGTCCCAGGACGTCCGGGTCCTCAAGCAGGCCGAAGAGATGAAAAAAGGGCTCGTGGTCGCGGTCAATAAGTGGGATCTCATCGAAAAAGAAACCAACACGGCCCGCGATTTCACCGCAGACATGCACGACCGGCTCAAAACCCTCACGTACGTGCCCGTGGTTACGGTATCAGCCGTGACTAAACAGAGGGTGCACAAATTGCTGGACACGGCGCTCGACGTCGCGGAACGCCGCAGCACACGCATCCCGACGAGTAAGCTCAACGAGGCCATGCTCGATGCGATCGGCCGGACGCCGCCCCCGCTCTACCGCAACCGGGCGATCAAGATCAAATACGTCACCCAGGTACACGAGCGCCCACCCGTCTTCAGCTTTTTCTGCAACTACCCACAGGGCGTGCAGGAGTCGTACCGCCGCTTCCTGGAGCATCAACTGCGCAAAGCATTCCCGCTCGAAGGCGTCCCTTTTACGATCCACTTCAAGGCCAAGTCCACGCGTTAGCCCGGCGAAGGTAGCCGCGGCATACGATTCCTATCCCCCGAGACGTTAACACTCCGAGGCCAGCCGGCACACGGGTCGCCCCGGCGTCGTATCTTGTCCGTCCCGGCATGCCTTTCACCGCACGGCCCGATCGTACACTGGGTGTGGCCGGCCCATCGGGGGTATTACGACTGTGCTTCGCCCTCCCATCCAATCCAGGAATATCCATGGCAGGTGGTGGTCTAACGTTCGAACAGCTGGAAACGGCCTTCCGACACCGCAACTTCAAGCCGCTCTACTTTCTGTACGGCGATGAGCGGTTCCTGATGGACGAGTTGCAACGCCTGCTGATTGCCAACGGGCTGGAGGAGCACGAACGCGCGTTCAACCTGGACATCGTTTATGGAAACGAATCCGATGCCCCGGCGGTGCTGGCGCTTTGCTCCACCTACCCGGTCATGGCGCAGCGTCGCGTCGTGATCGTGCGGGAATTCGATCAAATGCGGGACAACCAGCGTTTCGCGACCTATGCGGAGCATCCCAATCCGACAGCCATCGTGCTCCTGCTCTGCGGGAAGAAGCCGAATCTCTCCGCACACCCCTACCGCGGCTTGAAGAGCCACGCCGAATGGGCGGAGATCAAGCCGCTATATGACAACCAGATGGGCGGCTGGCTTCAAAAACGTGTCCATGGCCTGGGATATACAATCACGCCTGAAGCCGTCCAGATGCTTACAGACTATGTCGGAGTCAACCTACAGGCCGCTGTTGGCGAAATCGATAAACTCATTACCTACATAGGCGACCGCTCCGTCATCACGGGCGATGACGTTGTTCGCGCGAGTGGACAAACGCGTGAGTTTAATGTATTCGAATTACAACGCGCCATCGGCGAGTACCGCTATTCTGACGCACTACGGACGTCGGAACGGTTGTTGCGCCAGGCATCAAATAGACGGGGAGAGGCTCTGATGATTGTATCAGTGCTAACCTCTTACTTCACAAAATTATGGAAACTTCACGGTATGCAAGGGCGCGGTGTTTCCGACAAAGAAATTGCAGCGCGTGTCGGAGTTTCTCCTTACTTTATTAAGGAGTACCAGCAAACGATCCGACGTTTCAACAGAATGTCTGTGGAAAACGCATTTGCATCTTTACTCGCCGCAGATTATGAATTAAAGGGGGGCTCGGGCCGAGAAGAGGGGCTTGTACTCTCCCTGCTCATGCGCCGTCTGGCCGGCACGCCTGGCTGAGCATGACACCAAAACCCGCTACGTGTACGGGTTGTAACGATATAGCTACAAGATAGACACACGGACTGACAGGTTGGCATATGCCATGCTGACCGTCACCGACCGATAGAACGCATATGACACCGACACCGTCGAAGAAAATAAAGGACGTCGTTCAGCGTAAGCCTCAGGCCAATCGGCATTTCGAATCGCTCTCTTCCATGAGCGATGAAGATCTGATGTCGTACTTCCAGGCCGGCACCGTCGAAGCGTTTGATATCCTCGTGAGCCGGTACAAAGACCCGCTTACGAACTATATATATCGATTCCTCGGAGACATGAAGGAGTGTGAGGACCTGCTTCAGGAGACGTTCCTGCGTGTCTATCGCAACCGCCATTCGTATCGCCGCATCGCGAAATATTCGACATGGCTGTACACGATCGCCGGCAACCTGGCGCGCTCGGAATACCGGAAGCGTAAGCGGCGCCGGCTGTACTCACTCCAGTCCGTAAACCGGGATGAAGAAGAGTACGAGGTCGAAATCCCGGACGAAACATTCTCCCCGGACAAGCATACGGAGAGTACCATACAGGATCGCCATATTCAGGAGGCTCTTCGTCAGATACCGGAAGAGTTTCGTGAGGTGGTCGTGTTGCGCGACGTCCAACAACTGGCGTATGAGGAGATTGCGGAGATTACCGGGTTGCCAATGGGGACGGTTAAGAGCCGAATCAACCGCGGCCGCACCAAGCTCCAAACCCTCCTGAAGGACGTGTACGTGCCGCACGAGACGAACTGATACCCGATGCCTCCCGAGACCTGGAATTTCCAGGACTCGGGAGGGCCGGTCCGGGTCGTCTGGGCGACTTTGCCTTCCTGGATGTACACCACGTACGTTTCAGTAAGTGCGTCTTGTTATGACAGACGGATACCACGACTCGGAAAACGAGGACTTTTCGGACCTGGACGAGTGGCTATGTGAGTATGTCGACGGCACGATCGACATGGCCGCTCGTCACGCTCTCGAAGACTACATGCGGGTGAATCCCGCACTGGCGCAGCACGTCCAGTGTCTGCTCCAGGCAAAAAACCTCCTTTGTCTGTACGGATGCCGCCATCAGGCGCCCCGCAGTCTTCAACCTCGCCTCCACGAACGGCTGGCGCGTGAGTCTCATGGCACCCCCCTACAAGGCGCTGCCTTCCTCACCTCTCGGCTCGGCAAAGTAGCCACAGTATCCGCTCTTGTCGCCCTCGTCATCCTGATAGGAAATCTACCACAAACCCAACCACCCGAACGCGCGATCCGGCTCCCCCCCTCCGCCGCCACGTATTCCCAACGCCCGTATCGACCGTCGCTCCGCGCCAGCTTCTTCGCCTCTCCCCTGAGCGCCCGAGCCGCCTCGCCCTCTTTCGCCTCCCTCAGCTACGTCCCGCGTGTCTACCCACTTGTCCCACCAGCCCTCTTTCTGGAAACGCTGGAGGTCTCCCGCCCCGTTACCGGCCCTACCGTCGAACCAGGCAGCAGCCTCTCGGAAATCGGTACACCCTAAGGGGTGTTGACATTCGGCGGATTGTCAACACACCCTAACGTTCGCAACACAATTCTTACACAAACGTGGCTATTGTCGTAGGCGCCAACCACTCACATGGTACGACTGCCGTACAGCACGTTCTTTTCCATCGATAGCGAAACTTGCACGATTGCATCGGGGTTTGTGGTGCTTCCAAATGGGACCAGACGTGCCTGCGGCAGGTCCGACTCCCGTGATGGCTACATTCCGGGCTCTTAGCTCAGCGGTTAGAGCGCTCGCCTCACACGCGAGAGGTCACAGGTTCGAATCCCGTAGGGCCCACTCCCAGACGTAATGATGTACCGGCGCATGCCACATGCCGGGCCCCCGCACCTCTATGGCAGATGGACTTTTCCTCGTTGGTACAGACCGTGATGTCGGTAAAACCATCATAGGGGTAGGCCTGGTTGGTCTCCTACGCGAAATGGGCATCGACGCCACGTTGCTCACCCCGATATCGACCGGTGGATCGGTGGAACGCGCCACCGATCTGCTCCGGCGAATCGGCGTCACGCTCCCCAAACGGCTCCTCAGTCCCGTATCCTACGAAACGCTGGCATCCCCCTACGTGGCCAGCCAGGTAGAGCATAAACCTGTAGACATGGAGCGTGTCTGGGAGGCCTACGCAGAACTACGCCAGCAAGGCAAGTTTGTCGTAGTTGAAGGAGGTGGCCTCATGGTGCCTATCACCAGCCGATATGCCCTGGTCGACCTTCTTAAGGACTTTGATCTACCGTCGATAATTATCGGTAAAACGGCTAGAGGTACACTTAACCACTGCCTCCTGACGCTTCGCATGATGCTGGCCTTTGGGCTGCCGCCCAGGGGCTTTATCCTGAATGGCTTCGGCCAGTTCGGCGACGGGTTTGCGGAGTCCCTGAACCCGGACGTTCTCGAAGAGCTCACAGCCCCCTTGAAGGTGCTCGCCGTACTCGAATGGCGGCCCGAGTACCAGGAAAACCCCGAAGCCTTCATTCGCGCGCTGAAGCAGCAAGATCGCATCGTTTCGTTACTGGAAGAACTGACAAACACCTCCTTCCAGAATCCTGCGCGAGACTATTAGCGCCCCGTCCCCACCCCAAACGGGCGGAGCCCGTAGTTGCGCACATCACTCTAAGTCTCATCACGTATGGTAGTCTACGAAGGCGCCGTGTATCCCACACAGCCTAAACCACTCCGGAGCCATATCCAGCTCTTGCTGGATCGTGCCACCGCACCCCGCATTGATGGCGAAATCCTCGCCCTGATCGTACCAGACAATAATCTGCTCGCCGGCGGCGCCGTCGCCGCGCAGATCTACAAAACCGTGGCCCGCGAGACATACGACACCGTCGTGCTTATATCGCCCAGCCACTCGGGAAGCTTCGAAAAGATCACCATCTGCAGCCTTGACTCCTACCATACCCCGCTCGGAGAACTCCCCGTCAATGTCGATGTCTGCAACGAGTTATGCGATGAGGACGACGACATCTTCCTGGACGATACCGGCCATTTCCATACGCTGGGTGTCGATGTGCAATTGCCGTTTCTCCAGGTGATGCACGGCTCGTTCAAGATCGTCCCGATCGTGATGGGCGACGAACGGCCGGCATTCTGCACGGAACTGGGCTCGGCCGTAGGCGAGGTCATGTTCAACCGCCGTACCCTGATCGTTGCTTCCGTCGATATCGTCCGCAGCACCCCGGAAAGCCTAGACACGCTCAAGCGGCTGTTCGAACTGGGAGACGTCGCCGGCCTCTCGGCCTTGCTGAATGGCTCGGAGATCGAAGTCCGCGGCAAAGGAGGCCTCATGGTCGCCCTTATCGCCGCCCTCCATCGCCGGGCGCGCCATATGCGGGTCCTGAGCACCGACCTGCCCGACAGCCGTCACCCGGGGTTTTTCGGCGCTATTCTGTATCGATAAAAAAAGCGCTTTTATGCCTCTTTTCGCCCTTCCGCCGGGCGAAACGCCCTGGCGAGTCGCCATCGTGGGCGCCGGTGCCCTGGGGACCACCCTCGCACTCCGCCTTCACCAGGTGGGGGTCCCGATCGAAGCGGTCGTTAGCCGCACCGAAGCTAGCGCACGGGCGCTGGCGGAACGTGTGTGCGCGCGCGGCGGCGCCGATCCGCGTGACCTCCTGCCCGACTCCGTCAATACGGTCATCTGCTGCACGCCGGACCGGGTCGTCGCCGAGGTAGATCACTTGGTAGCCGATGCCAGGGCTCGTTGGGCCGGCGCGCTGGTCGTCCATACCTCGGGTGCTCTGACCGCTGCCCACCTGCCGGCCTGCGCCGCCGCGGGTGCAGAGGTCGCCAGCTTCCATCCCATCCAGACGTTTACGAAGGACACCCACCCCGAGGCATTCGCGGGTGCGTACGTCGGCATCGAAGGCGAGCCGGCCGCGCTCGATGCCTGCACCGCCCTGGCTCTACGCCTCGGCGCGCATCCAATCGTTGTCCCGGCCGACCAGAAAGGGACCTATCACCTGGCCTGCGCGCTGGCGTCAAACTACCTTGTCACGCTACTCCACCTCGCTTCTGAGGCCCTGAGACCCATCGGCGTCGACACGCCGACGGCGTTCCGCATCCTGGCCCCACTTACCGACCACGCCGTGGCCAATGCGCGCAACACCACGCCGGCGCTCGCGCTCACCGGCCCCCTCGTCCGCGGCGATCTCGAGACGATCACCTCCCACCTCAACGCGCTCGCCGAACACGCCCCGGGCCGGCAAGCCACTTATCTAGCCCTTGCCGAAGAGACCCTTCGCATGGCATCACACGCCGGCCGACTGGACGCCTCGCAATCCGACGCCATCCGGCTGTTTCTGGAAGACCGCCGGCGCGACGCGAAGCCATGACTTCGACGCCCGGAATCCTGGAGGCCCGTGCGCGGGTTATACGCCCGTCCATCCGCCCGACACCCTCTTCCGCGCATGCCCGACCTCATTCAAACGCTGCTGTCAACCGATGAAACGGCCGTCGGGACCCGTTGGGATCAGTTAGAGCGCCGGATGGAGCAACGGTTCGGGAAAAAAGCCGGCATCGAGTCTGCCCTGTTCCTCATTGGCATCCAGGCCCGCGGCCGTGGCTTCGAGCCCAAGATGGCGAAAGAGGACAAGCAGGATCTCATCATGGAAGGCACCTACCTGGCCTTTGAAACACTGGGTCTGTATGAACGTGTGGTTACCTTCCAGAATGGGCGAACCGTCTGGCAAAAAAGCGCCACCCTTCCCGCCGGCCTGGGCCTCGAAGATCAGGAAAAATTGTTGCGGATTGCTATCTTGAAGTACTTCGAACAGGTCTGGCCCGAGCCAGCGGGCGCCCGGCCGCTTCGGCCCTCGCCCTGACCCATTCACCCTGCAAGACCTCAACCGATCGTATCCATCCACCCGTATGGTCAAGTCTACTCTTTTTCTTTTTGCCTCCGCCCTGCTGATGATGAGCTGCGAGGTACGCGTCCGCGATGGCAGTCCCACCGGTCTCACGGGCACCCTCTCCGACAGCCTCGCATCGGCCAGGGTACAATCCGATCGCCCTGTGAGCGGCTCCATTATGGATGTTCCCGTTACAGTCGCCAACCCTCCGGTAGAGGCGCAATCGAATTTTTATGAGATCGTGACACCCTACGGCAGCATGACTGTTCGACTCTACGACGATACGCCCCAGCACCGAGACAATTTCAAAAAACTGGTCGCCGAAGGATTCTACGACGGTACGACCTTCCACCGGGTGATGCCCGAGTTTATGATCCAGGGCGGCGACCCCAATTCGAAAGACGACGACCCCTACAACGACGGCATCGGCGGTCCGGGATACACCGTGCCGGCCGAGTTCAACCCGGCCCTGATCCACAAAAAAGGCGCACTCGCTGCGGCCCGGCAGCCGGATCAGGTGAACCCCGAGCGCCGTTCGAGCGGCAGCCAATTTTATATCGTCCACGGCCGAGTTTTTCAGGAAGCACAGCTGAGCGATGTCGAACAGGGGATGCCCTCCCGCATAGGCGAACCGGCCTTCCAGTTCTCCGGCGAGGCCCGACGTACATACATGCGGGATGGAGGCGCCCCTTTTCTCGACATGCAGTATACCGTCTTTGGCGAGCTGGTCAGCGGTTTCGATACCCTCGACCGCATCGCGCAGGTGTCGACCAATGAATCCGACCGCCCTCTCGAGCCCGTGTCCATGACCGTCCGGCCGGCGCGCGGGTTGTAACATGCAGGAACGCACCGAACAGGAACTCCAGCGCAGGCAGGAACGCGCGGCACTCGAAGCCGCCGGCATCAATCCCTATGCGTACAGCTGGAATGTGACCGATCACGCCGCCAGCACCCTGGCCGCGTTTGACGACGCCCGTCACCAGCAGGATGCCACCGGTGTCGCGCCCGAGCCGCTGATCGTGTCGATGGCCGGCCGCATCATGAAAAAGCGCGTGATGGGCAAGGCGGCGTTTATCGACCTGCAGGATGGCTCCGGCACCATGCAGGTCTACGTCACCCGCGACGACCTCCCCGAGGGCTTTTACAATGACGTCTTTAAACGCATGCTCGACCTCGGGGACATCGTCGGCATCGAGGGTTTTGTGTTTCGGACACAGACCGGCCACGTGAGTGTACACGCGCGCCGGCTCGAACTGCTCGCCAAAGCGCTCCGCCCCATGCCCGTCGTCAAGGAAAAAGACGGCATTGTCTACAACGAGGTCACCGACAAAGAATTCCGGTACCGACAGCGGTATGTCGACCTGTTCGTGAACCCGGAGGTGCGGCAAGTCTTCCGGCTCCGCGCGAAGATGATCTCGACCATGCGGCGCTTCCTGGACGACCGCGAGTATGTCGAGGTCGAAACCCCCGTCCTCCAGCCCGTCTACGGCGGTGCCGCCGCCCGGCCGTTTACCACACACCACAACGCGCTGGACATGCCGCTCTTCCTGCGCATCGCGGACGAGTTGTATCTCAAACGGCTCATCGTCGGCGGGTTCGAGGGGGTATACGAAATCTCCAAAGACTTCCGCAACGAGGGGCTGAGCCGGTTCCACAACCCCGAGTTCACGATGATGGAGTTGTACGTGGCGTACAAGGACTATCGGTGGATGATGGAGCTGGTCGAGGAGATGATCGAGCACATCGCCGTGATGCTGCACGGCAAGGCCGATGTTGAGGTGGGCGACAAAACGATCTCGTTTGCGCGTCCATGGCGGCGGGTGAGCCTGTTCGAAGCAATCCGTGAGCACACGGGCCACGACCTACGCGGGAAATCGCGCGAGGAGTTGGCCGCCGCCGGCAAGGCGTTGCGGCTGGACATCGACGCCACGATGGGTAGCGGCAAGATCATCGACGAGATCTTCGGCGCCTTTGTCGAACCCCGCCTCATCCAGCCCACCTTTATCACCGACTACCCGGTCGAGCTCAGCCCCCTGGCGAAGCGCCACCGGGCCGAGGCCGGCCTCGTCGAGCGCTTTGAAGCCATCTGCAACGGCAAGGAAATCTGTAACGCGTTCAGCGAGTTGAACGACCCGGACGACCAGCGAAGCCGCTTCGAGGAACAGGGCAGGCTCCGCGCCGCGGGCGACGATGAGGCGATGCAAATCGACGAGGACTACCTCCGCGCGCTCGAATACGGCATGCCGCCTACCGCCGGCCTGGGGATCGGGATCGACCGGCTGGCGATGATCATGACGAACCAAGAATCAATCCGCGACGTCATCCTGTTCCCACTCCTGCGACCGGAAGGATCGCAGGGCGCCGGCGAAGCCTGAGCCATCACCTGGTGATCGTTTTCGCGGAGCACGCGGCTGTACATGCGCGATCAGGCGGGTTATGTCGAGCTGATTCGAAACAACGCCAACTTCCGTCGGCTGTGGGCCGGGCAGTTGGTCTCCCTCCTCGGCGACTGGTTCAACACCATCGCCCTCTACAGCCTCATCGCCTCCCTTACGGGTTCTCCGCTGGCGATGGGAGGCGTATTCCTGTTTAAGATGGTGCCCTGGGCGCTGGCATCACCGGTTGCCGGCCTGCTCGTGGACCGCTTCAATCGTCGGCAGATCATGATCGTAGCCGACCTTCTCCGCGCCGTGGCGGTGCTGGGCTTTCTGCTGGTCGACCGCGCCGAACACGTGCCGCTGGCGTATCTACTCATCGCCCTCCAGGTCATCATCGGATCGGTCTTCGATCCCGCGAAGAGCGCCTCACTCCCCAACATCACCTCTCCCCGTGAGCTGATCACGGCCAACGCCCTTTCATCGGCCAGCTGGTCCGTGATGCTGGCGATCGGCGCCGGCGTGGGCGGGCTGGCCACGGAATGGCTAGGCATCCGCGCGGTCTTCCTCATCGACAGCGCCACCTACCTTGTCTCCGCCTACTTCATCTACCGAACCCGGATCCCGCAGCAGACAGGGCCAGCGGGAAGGGGGTCGCCCCTGGGGGCGGCCTACCGACAGTTTACCGATGGTTGGGGCTACCTGTTGAGCCGGCCGCAGATCGGCCGAATCGCCCTGGCCAAGACGGCCTGGGCCGTCGGCGGCGGCGCCACGGTGTATATGCTGACGCTGCTGGGGCAACAGCTTTTCCCGGGCACCCAGGCCGCCGGTATGGGAGCGCTGTTCTTCGCGCGAGGCATCGGGACCGGCATTGGACCTGTTCTGGCCCGAAACCTCTTTGTCGACCAGAAACGATGGCCGGCGGTGCTCGGGGTCTGTATCTCCCTGAGCGGGCTGTCGTACCTCACCATCGGATTTCATGCCTGGCCGATCGGCGCCATGCTGGCCGTAGGCTGCGCCCATGCCGCGAGTGGCGCCAACTGGGTATTCTCTACCGTCCTCCTCCAGCAGCGCACGATCGATGCGTATCGGGGACGCGTATTCGCATCCGAAATGCTGCTTGTACTCGGCACCGAAAGCCTGTCGATCCTCGCGGCCAGCCTCATGCTGGAATATGGAGGATTTTCGTTGCAGACCGCTTTCCTGGTGTTCGCCTCGTTGCAGGTTTTGAGCGGACTGGCGTGGCTCCAGGCCGTTGTGCCGGCCGAGCGCAGAGGGGATGCCGCGAGCCACGCCTGAGTCCATTCGTAGCGCCCTTTGCACACTTTGGCCCCGAATTTGATTTACACTACGGTGACCCACGCGATGGGGATCGGCAAGAGCCGCGACTCGCGTGGATCCAGCGCAGAGGGCATCTTCCGCGGCGGACATCCGTCCTGCTTACTGGAATAAGTCCCCGATTGAGAAAATACCTTCCTGGCGTCAGCCTCATCCCGGCGTCCCGAAAAAGTACCCCCGTCCCACGCGCCATGTTGCACCCGGGGAGACGCATTCGTACCATCCGTCGCCGGCCTGGCCGGCGGTCCACCGCTGCCGGCGACTTCACCCGGCGCGACCTCGTACCTCCATGGAAATTGAGCGTTTTGTAGTCGGCTCCTCAACCGAAGGCGATGGCCTTCCAGGGCACGATGCGCCGATACCTCAGTTGCACCTCTTTATCGAGCACTCCCCTTCGGCGACGCTGTTCATGAACGCGGCCGGTAAGGTGCTGTATGCCAATGCTCGGTTCTGGTCGTTGTTCGACACGTCGTTCTTCGATAGGAGCTTGAACCCGCTCACCATGTACCATCTTAGCGGGTTTGATGAAGGGTTACTCGCTTCGATTCGTGCGCTGCTAAATGGCCGGGCTACCGACTTTTCCCTTACGTCGCTCTACCGGATGGGCCCGGAATCCACCGCGCACCCGCTTCGTATTCGCGGGACCGCCGTCCGAGATGCACGGCAGACCGTCCAGGGCGCCGTGCTGGTGTTTGACAGGGAGGAGGAGAAGATCCAGGCCAAAGCGCCGTCCGTCACGGCGCATCCTGCGCCTCCGGACGACTGGTTGGCGCAGATGCAGCACGTGTTCATCCACACGATGAGCCACGAATTTCGCACCCCGCTCGGGGTCATCAACGGCTACGCCGAGTTGCTGCGTCAGGAGCTGACGGAACTTGGGGCGGCGATGCCGGCGGGGCTTCCGCCTCAGATTGACGAGTTCACCACGGCCATCCACGAAAACGCCCAGAAGTTACTGCTGCTCACCAATGAGCTGTTCGACCTATCTAACATGCGACAGCTCCCGCTCCTCCCCATTGGTCTGCATGATACGCTGCGCCCGGTAGCGAATCAGAATGGGGAGCTGCTGGCGCGGAAAGGCGTCCGCTTCGAACTGGAACTCGATGGCGACGAGATCATGGTCCGGAGCGACCGTAAGCGCCTCTATCAGGTGCTCGATATCCTGCTCTCGAACGCCGCCAAGTTCACCGACACCGGCATCGTACGCCTGGCGACCCACCACCAGGGGCACGAGGTAGAAATCGAGGTGACGGATACCGGCATCGGGATGTCGACCGAATTCATGGACATGCTTTTCACCCCGTTCACGCAGGAGGACGACCGCCTCAATCGAACGTACCCTGGCGCCGGCCTGGGCCTGGCGCTGGCGAAACTGTTTGTGGGGCTCATGGAGGGTCGCATCGAAGTCGTCAGCAAAAAGGGTGTCGGTTCCACCTTTAAACTCGTGTTGCCGACAGCCTGATCAACCCTTCAGGCCGTCTCCTTCGGGCGAAGGCCGTATCGGACGGCCAGCGCCACCGCCTCGTTCCGCGAGTGGACGTGCAGCTTGTCGTACAGATTCTTGATGTGGGAGCGGACGGTATCGATGCTTATGCCGAGATGATCCGCAAGGCGCTTGTAGGTATACCCGTTCACGAGGCCCTGGAGAATCTCCTCCTCACGCGGCGACAGCTCGTATTCGGAGCGCGGATCGCCGGTATGCTGGAACTGTTCGAGGATTTTGAGGGCCACGGGCCCTGAAAGAAAACTCCCCCCGCCGCGAACCACACGAATGGCCTGGAGCAGGTCGGGCGGCGCGATGGATTTGATCAGGTACCCGACGGCGCCAGCGCGAATGGCCTGGAGGATCGTATCTGTATCCTCAAACATCGTGATTGTGAGGATGAGCAAACCCGGCCACTCCTGGCGCACGATCCGGGTGCCCTCGATGCCCGTCATGCCCGGCAGCCCGACATCCATGAGCACGATGAGCCCAGCCGGCGGAGGTGTGGCTCGCCAGGTCCCTATGGCCTCCTCACACGAGCCATAGGCCCCGTAACACAGGAAGCCAGGCGAGGACTCGATCATCCACCGCATGCCCTGCCGCAGCCCGTTGTCATCTTCCACGATGGCGACGGCGATACTCGATTCAGGGGATGTGCTCATGGGGTTGGCAATGGGTTCAGGCCTGTGCATTAAACGGGCAGCGGACGGTAACACGGGTGCCGCCCTGCTCGACGGCGTGGATGAAGAGCGATGCGCCGGATTTGCCGGCGCGCATGCGCATCGTCCGTAAGCCATATCCTCCGGCCGGCGTGCCCGATGGGAGCCCCTTGCCGCTGTCTTCCACCTCCACAGTCAATGCATGCTCCTCCGATCGCATACGAATCACGATCATCGCGCTCCCGCTGTGTTTGATCGCGTTTGTCATCGCTTCCTTCACAATCAGGTAGAGATTGCGCCGAACGCGGGGCGGAAACACGATCGCATCGATCTCCGGCCCGATCTGCCATTCGATATCGATATCGCTGGACGCCGTCATCCGTTGCGCGAACCCCTGGAGCCGTTCGATGACGCTTCGAAACGTATCCTGCATCGGATCGATCGCCCATACGATGTCGGACATACTATCTACGAGTGCGCTAGCGGTGAGGCCGATTTCCGACAATAGCGGCGATACCTCTTCCTTCTGCTCGCTACGCTGGCGCGCCATGGTGGAGAGCAGGGACAGACTCATCAGGGAGCTTCCGATGTCGTCGTGAAGATCCATCGCGATCTGGGTGCGTGTACGTTCGATATGGACGAGGTGGCGGACGCGGTACCGATGACCGCCATACAGCGCACCGAGTAAGAGCAACAGTGCGGAGGCCCACACAATCGGGTGTTCATGGAACGGTCTCGGAATCGCAAATGCGTAGGCTACTGCCTGACTGAATACATTGGGCTCCACGCCGGCCTGCACCTCGAACTGGTATGAACCCGAGGGAAGGTCCGCGTAGTGCACCGCGTTTTCATCGGTTTCCCGCCACATGTTGTCGAAGCCACGCAACCGGTAGCGGTAATACACCCGATGCTGGCTGGCGAATGCTGTGGAACTGAACGAAAAACCTACATTCCGGTCGCGGGCAGAAAAACGCAGCGGCAGGGCCGGCGTGTTGTTGATTCCGTTCAAATTCACCGCCGTGAGCAACACGGTAGGTGGGGGCAGCTCGCGGTATACAACCGAAAGCGGCATGACGGTGAGGCCGCCCGGATGGGCGACCCAGAGCGCTTCGGCGCTAGTCACTGCGCCGGCTACGATACTGGACAACAGGCCATCCGACTGTCCAATGTGATACCGGGGCGTCAATGCTTTTTTTACGGCATTGCCCAGGCGGAGCCGGCGAATGCCGTTATCGATCTGCCGAAAGGCGAAGGCGTGCAGGCCGTCGTGGGCCTCGACGGCCATCAAGCTATCGTTGAGTTGCTCGACACGCGTGATCTCCTGGTCCGGGAGTACGAAGAGTACATCGTCTCCCTGGATGCAAAACAGCCCGCGACCTTGCAGCGACACCCAGATGCGACGCCCTGAATCCATCGCGACCGTTCGGACGCCCACGCCGCGCAGCGCTGGAAACTCCGCGATCACCCGGACCTCCGCCACGCCGGTATCGGCGGACGACTGCTTCTCCACGTCGAGCAGCCGGCCGTTATCCCACACCAGGAGCCTGCCGTCGGGCGTCAGGGTGTGTTCGTACAACATGCGCTCATCCGGCAACCAGTTCACAAGCCGATCTTTCGTGCCATCGGGATCGTGCCGATAGAGGCCGTCCGATTGTTTGAAGAAGCCGGCGCCGGCGCCATCCACAACCCCGCGGATTGCGCCATCGTGCGGTCCGACCTGAACCCAGCGCTCCGCGCTGGCGAACCGATACCAGGCGTGGTCCTCCAGCGCATACAGCTGACCGTCCTGGCCATCGATGAGCGCCGTCCACCGCGCGTCAGGGGCGGGCTGAAACACGCCGGGTTGTGGGGCAACCCGCACGAGGCCCCCCGTCCGAGACGCAACCCAGATCGAACCGTCGCCGGCGCGGCCGATGCCTTCGAGCTCGACCAGGGGTTGGCCGGCCGCTTCCATCACATGTTCCACACCCGGGTTGATCAGTTGCACCAAGCCGTCCTGCGTGCCGATCCACGTATTGCCCTCATTGTCGCGAAAGAGGCAGTTGATCCGGTTGGTGGGTAGCCCGCGTTGTTCATCGAGTGGGGTGATGGGCGCCTCTTTCTGAAGATCCCACATGAGGCCGCCGAGCCGCCCGGAGGCCACGGCGATGCGATCCGGCGTGACGCATATGTGTTCGGCCCCGTTCGCGGCAAGGACGAGTTCGAGGGAACCGTCAGAAACGATCCGGTAGAGGCCCTCGTGCTGATGCGTGACCCAGCCGGTACCATACATGTCGAAGCGGAGAAAGCGCCAGGTCGAGGCCTGCATCTGCGCGAGCTCCTGACGGAAGTGGACGACACCATCTTCCATCATCCGGCCCGGCCCCAGCCGGCCGTCGAGTACCCACACCGTGCCGTCCGCAGCGATATCGGCGCTGACGATGCCGGCGCCCTGCGGCGTCCCGGCGGCATACCGGTAGGGGGATCGTCCAATCGTCTGCGTGGCGAGATCGATGGACCATCTCATCTGAGGTCCAAACAAAAATAATGTATCCTCGCGCAGGACGAAGCGATGGATCCGCTCGTTGGCCAGCATCGGAAACGGCTGGGTCGCCCTACCGTCCTGGACGAACCACACCCCGTGGGATACAGTAGCCACCCAGAGGCTACCGTCCGGCATGGCCTCCAGCTCGTAGACCGACGCCGGCGTGGCCAGATCGGCGAAGTCGATGTCGATAAACTCCGCCCCGTTGAACACACTCAACCCGGCGGACGTGCCGATCCACAGCCGGCCATCCGCCGTCTGGGCCAGCGCTTTTACGTTTTCGTGCGGCAGTCCCTCGGAAATCGAATAGTGACGAAACGGGACACGGCTTCCGGCCACAGCCGGCGAAGTCATGCCGTACAGAAGGATCGCCGCACAAGCGATCCGGCAAAACATACGCATAGGTATTCTGTGGGTCATTGTAGGCATCGTCCGATAGGCAGGAACTCGGGCCGAGGTCCGGTGAATCGACGAAGGCGACCCCGGTAGAGGTCGACTGCGTGTCGCCGCAAAGCGGCGGGGCGCATCATGAGAGGCGAGGGGCTGACTGGAGTCCCGGGCCGGGCGCGGTAGGCGGGACACGTTGTTTCGAAGGATCGCGTATTTCGTACGATTCCTTAAACGTGGGGCCCGGCAGGCGCGCAGATCGGGATGAAACAGGATGATACGTCTACGTCGGCGCTTCGACAGGGTTGAATTGACTCCTTACATATGCGCCTTTGGCTATGCTCACATCTTCATGTGATGGGAAGGCCACTCCTGGAATCAAACGCTACCACATACTACTCCCACGATAACCTGCCAATGCCTGTCAAAATGCCGATCATAGTCAGATTCCAGGGGGATGTAGGGCATCCCCCGCCACACATGCATGCGATTGCAGTCCCTCACATCAATTGCGTTACTTAGTCCCACGGCAACGAGCTCCACCGGCTCGTACCTACACGATGCACCCAAAATCAACTCTGCAATTCGCATAGTCCTAACTATTCTGGAGGTAATTACTACATGAAAACGAATCGCGTCTTTACGACGCTAAGAAGCGTCAAAGGTCTTTCTTCCCTGGCTCTGGCGCTCGGCCTGAGTGTCGGCCTGATGGGATGCGACGGAGCTTCGGATCCCGAGGCTGAAGCCTGTGGCGGAGAAGGCATCCTCTGCAACGTATCGGGTGTCGCCGGCAGCGCGGGGTTCACCCGAGAAGGCACGCTTGCCATCGAGTCCCTCCACTACTGGCCTGTCGATGTGACCGTCGGAACGGCCGGCGAACTGTATATCACCGACTGGAACAACCACGTCGTCCGTAAGATTACGCCGGCCGGCATCACGGAGAACTTCATCGGGATCAGTCAGCTCGGCGACGACAACGTCGGCCCTGCCGACCAGCTGTCGTTGAACCACCCGACCGGCTTCGTGATCGGTGACGATGGCGACTACTACCTGGTTGCCTGGCACAACTGGAAGATCAAAAAGTTCGACAGCGCGACCATGGAAACGTCGGTCGCCGTGGGCAGCACCCAGGGCTTCGTGGGCGACGGCGGCCCCGCGACGGCGGCTAAGATGGACCTGCCGAGCAGCCTCGTATTCGACTTCGACGGCAATATGTACATCTCCGACCAGGCCAACCAGCGCATCCGGAAGGTCACGACGGACGGGACGATCAACACGTTCGCCGGCGGCGCCCGCGGCTACGCGGATGGCGTCGGCATAGCCGCGCAGTTCTCGCTGCCCGCTGGTCCCGACGCCGGCCCGGGCGGCCGTATCGCGATCAACGACGATCGCACGACCCTCTACATGGCCGACACGCAGAACCATCGTATCCGCAAGATCGATCTGGCGACGGGTGCGGTCACGACCATCGGCGGCACCGGCACGGCCGGCTACACCGGCGACGGCGGGCCGGCAACGGCGGCCACCTTTAACGCCCCAGCCGACGTGTACCTCACGCACGATCAGGAACTGTTCATCGCCGACGCCGAAAATAACGTGATCCGCAAGATCGACGTCGCGGGCAACGTCTCGACGGTTGCCGGCACCGGAACGCGCGGCTTCTCCGAGGACGCCACACTGGCCACGGAAGCCGAACTGGATCGCCCGTACGGCATCGCCTACGACGAAGCGAACCACCTGCTGTACATCGCTGACACGTTTAACCATCAGATTAAACGCGTCGACCTCAGCCACGCGGAATAATTCGCGAATGTCCGCACAAGAGGGCTGGAGGGATGAGGATTCGTAAACCCTCGTGTCTCCAGCCCTTCCACTTTTTCCCGATCCGCTTTCGTTTCTCGTCGTTATTTCCTGTCCGCACGCATGACCCTGCTGCCACACATCCGCTCTCCCCGTATTGAATGGGCGTTCAACCGCTTCATCCGCTTCGCGGTGCTTGGCGCGTTTTGTGTGGCCGGCTGCGATTTTAATCCAGACTTCTCCGAGTTCAACGACCCCGTCGAGACCGGTCCAGATCGTCCCGACGCCTGCATGGAGGAAGGGCCATTGTGCACCGTCGCCGGCGTTGCCGGAGAAGCCGGCTTCTCCGGCAACGGCGGGCCGGCGCACGACGCCCGGTTCAACTTCCCGATCGACGTCGCGATGCCGCCTCTTACGCTCGCGCAAACCGGGGATCTGTATGTGGTGGACTGGCAGAACCACGCCATCCGCCAGATCACGCCCGACGGCAGCGTCATTTCCTTCATCGGCAGCGGCATGCCCGGCGACGGCACCGAAGGCGACGCCGGTCAACTCCAGCTCCAGCTCCCGACCGATCTCACCATAAGCCCCCGCGGGCATTTCTACGTGAGCGATTGGCAGAATGGGAAGGTCAAGGTGATCAACCCGGTCACGCTCCGTGCCGTTGATTTTTATGGCACCACGCCCGGGTTCGATGGCGACGGAGGCCCGGCTGTTCAGGCGCGCATGAACCTGCCAAGCAGCTTCATCTTCGACCCCAACGGCGACATGTATGTCTCCGACCAGCACAACCAGCGCATTCGACGCATCGGGCTGGACGGCGTGATCTCCACCTATTCCGGCGAGCAAGCCGGCTTCTCCGACGGCCCCCTCGGAATCGCTCGTTACCACTTCCCCGATGACGAGCTGCCCACGCCAGGCGGCAAAATCCACATGAACACCCACGACTGGACGCTGGTGGTCGCCGATACCGAAAATCACCGCGTCCGCCGTATCAATGTGCTCACGGGTGAAGTGACCACGATTGCCGGCAATGGCTCACCCGGTTATGCCGGGGACGGAGGCAACGCGCGCTCGGCACAACTCAACCGACCGACCGATGTCATCTTCCGGGAAGATCATCACATCTACATCGCCGACTCCGGCAACCACGTCATCCGAAAAGTCGACCCCTTCGGCTTCATCACTACCGTCGCGGGCACTGGCGAGGCCGGCAACTCGCCCGACGGCACGCCGGCGACGGAGGCCCGGCTCAACACGCCCATGGGAATTTTCTACGATGAAGTCACGTTCACCCTGTATATCGCCGATACCTACAATCATCAGATCAAGAAAACGAAAGATCGCTAACATGACGACAAATCTGCACCGCATGGCCTCGTTTACCCTGGTTCTGGTCCTTGGCCTGCTCTTCGGCGCCTGTGAACATGCCGGCACGGAAGACGAACCCCTGGTCTGCAATACCGCTTTTAATGCCGGCGACTACCCGGCCTCGACAATCTCGTTCGAGGATGACATCAAGCCGATTCTGGCCAACTATGGCTGCAACTCGCAATTCTGCCACGGGGCCGATACGCCGCCATCCAACTTCTCCGTACGGACCGCTACCAGCATCCTCGGCCCCGGTAACGAGGCGGAACAGCTGGGGGTCTGCAATGTGACGCGCGGCGATCCCGAAAACAGCTACATCATCCGGAAGCTGCGCGGCGATGCCGGCATCATCGGCGGCCGCATGCCCGAAGGCGGCGGCCAGATCGACGACGCCGACTTCCAGGTCATCCGTCAATGGATCCTTGAAGGCGCGCCCAATAACTGACGCGCCGGCAGTATCCGACCGAACGCCCCATGAATGCACGCTTCAGCCCGCGGAGACGATGCCTGGTCCGGCTCGGCTCCGCCTGGCTGCTCTGGTGTCTGATTGGCTGCGGCATCGTACATGCCCAGGCGTGGACGCTCCCGAAAGGCGCCTCGTACACCAAGGTCTCATACGGCGCCAGCACGGCGGCCTACCAGTACACCTTTGACGGACGGCGGACGGATTTTATCGACGGCCTCCCCGGCGATACGTTTAAGGACCGTAGCCTGTACCTCTACAGCGAGCTCGGGCTCTGGGAACACGCCACGCTCGTGCTGAACGTGCCGTACAAACGCATCTTTGTCCGTGACCACGCCTTCCGGTTTCGCGTTTTCGGCTTTGGAACCGCACAGATCGGGTTGAGGGTTGGCCTGCTGCCGCTGTTTGGGGTACGGCCTTCATCACATGCGCTGGCGCTCACCGGGACGCTGGGGGTGCCCACCGGCTACACCCGGAACTACGCGCCCAGTGTGGGGACGGGGCAATGGGATGGGCAGATGGGGTTGCACTACGGGCTCAGCCTGTGGCCGTTTCCCGGATATGCCCAGGCCGGCGCCAGCGTCCGGTACCGATCGCCCCTCTTCCTGTTGTCGAACGCCATGGAGTGCCGGCCCGGGAACGACATCGACTGCATCCCGGACCGTAAACCGCGCTACGGACACGAGATGATCTACACCGGCGAGGTCGGCCTCACGCCGTTTGACGGGATCCTGCTGCTACAGGCCATGGCCGGCGCCATCTGGTCCATCGACGCGCCGACGGTGGGCTTCTCCGCACTCAACCCGATCCCGACGCATCAGCGCGCCGTGAAAGTCGGACTGGGCGCCGGCATCTACCCGTTTCGTCTGCTCCGCATCGATGCACTGCGCACTCTGGGCTTCAGCGCACAGTACTACCGCACCCTGGGGGGCCGCAACGCCCTCGACGCCCGCGAGTTGTTCCTGGGTATCGACTATCAGCGCACGCGACATCCATGAGCGATCAACCACTCACACGACGCGCATTTTTCCGGCGCTCCGCACAGATCGTGGCCGGCGTGTCTCTGGCGTCGCTGGCCGGCTGCGATAGCTTTGGCGTCCAGCCGGTAACGGATGGGATTGATTTCTTGCCGTACATCACCCCCAACGACGTCTTTTTTGAGCAATTTGGCGGCGACGGCGGCGTGCGCGACTGGCCCGGCATCCAGCAGATCGCGCGGGATGCGTGGTCGATGACCATCGACGGCGCCGTAGCCTCACCCTCAACCCTTCGTTTCGACGATATCCTCGCCCGGCAGGATCAGGAAACGACCGTGCTCTCCACGCTCCGGTGTATCCTGGACAACAACGCCGGCCAGGGGCTGGTCGGCACCGCCACCTGGACGGGTATCCCGCTCCGGCTTTTCCTCGATGCCGCGGGGATCGACCGGGGCCGCGGCCGCCGGTTGCGCTTTTATGGCGCGGATGGGTTTACGAATAATCTACCGCTGGAGCGGGTGTACGACGAAAACCGGAGCGACCTCGTTGAGCCTCTCCTGGTCTATGGAATGAACGGCAACTCGATGTCGGCCACCCACGGTTCGCCTATCCGGCTCCTGGTGCCCGGCTATTACGGCTATAAAAGTGTGAAATGGTTGACTCGCGTTGAGGTCTCCGACAGCGACGACGCGTTCGGAACGTACCAGGAGGTGCTTGGCTATGCAGACGACGGCCGGATCGATGTGGCGTGTAAGTCGACCAGCATCCTCCGCGGCGCCCGCGTCCCCGCCGGCCCGACACGGATCGCCGGCTTCGCGCTTAGCGGCCACGGCCACATCGACCAGGTCCGCATCACCATCGACGGCGCACCGCCCCGGCCGACGCGCCTCCTCACCCTGAACGAGCTAGTCGCGGCCGCCCCCGGTATCCTCGGCGCCCTCCAACTCACGGATACGGACCGATTCCCCTACCCCTATCGGGGGGTGTGGACCCTCTGGGAATATCTGTGGGATGCCCCTCCCGGCAGCCATGTGGTGCGTGTGGATGCCCACGACGCGGCCGGAAACGAACAACCCGTGACCGATGACGACCCGACCGACGGCCAGAACCCGGCGTTTGAATTCACGGTGACTGTTACACCGGCCGAAAAGGCCACCACATGAGGCCAGATGGTCAATCCCGTACGCTCGTGGATAACCTGATTGTTACATCCATCCAGGAAACTCACGTGCAGAGTGGGGTAGAAGTACACCGTTAAGCTACCTTGCGTCAGGCCGACATTACGACACATCCGCGCAGCGATTGTCCTGGCGAGCTTTATCGTCGGCATCATCGTCGCGCCGCTTTCGCACTACGCCTACATGGCGTGGAGCGACGTGCTTGTGTCCGTCGACGCCGCCGGCGCGCACCACGCCGGCATGGGGCACGCGATGCCCCCTGCTCCCGCCATACCCAAAGGGACCACTGTCGCGGACGATATCGACGCATTCACCTGCTCCTACTGGAGCCTCTTCGGTACATTCGTAGCCGTAGGGCATGCCCAGCCGCCCGTCCTCTTCGCCCCGATATCCGGTTTCGCGCAGGATGAAATTCCGGCCGGCGAGCCCTTGCCTATCTCTCCATCGACCGCCCATCTCCGCGGCCCACCCGTCGCCTGAGGCCCAAGGTGATCCGAGGCCCCTCGTCTGCCCTCTACGCCAACACGAGTCAGGGCTTCATCCCCCCGAAATCGGCGACCTGTACCGCGGCGTGAAGGTGCCTACGTTGCAGCCGGCGAACTTCGACTCGTACGAAGCCGGCGGATGGGCAGCCTTCTAGCAGGGCAAGCTGTATGTCAACGCCAGCCTCCGATCAAACGGTCCAATTGTATGAAAACCACCCGAACCGAGCGCCTGTTTACGTGACGTGGGAAGACAAGACAGCGCAGGCTGTAATGCTGGGGCACACCACCGGTGATGGCCTGGAGTGGACGCCGATCCGCTTCGAGAACGCCGCATTCCCGGCGATCTCCGCCGGCGCCAGCGGCTGGCTCGCGGTCAGCCAGCACGAGAGCGATGCGGTCATCGCGATTAGAAAATGAGCCGTGGATTCAGGCTCAGGGAAACGCCGGCGCCTCGACCAGGCCTGGATCCGGACGATTGTTCTCTATGGCCATCCGCACATTGCGGATAAAGCCCTCGAATTTCGTCCGCTTGACCGGGTTTTTGCCGAATCGTTTTCGGAACGCCTCGATGTCGAGCTCGATCCAGTCCTGAAGCTCCGTATCGACGATCCCATCGCGCGGGGCATAACGGGGTTCGCGGGACGGATGTTTGAACTTATTCCAGGGACACACATCCTGGCAGACGTCACATCCGAAGATCCAGTCGCCGATCTGTCGCTGGAGCGCCGGCGGAATGTCGTCGGCCCGGTGCTCGATGGTGAGGTACGCGATGCAGCGGTTGGCGTCCACCGCGTACGGCTGGTAGATGGCATCTGTGGGGCAGGCGTCGATGCAGCGGGTGCAGGAGCCGCAATGGTCGGGCACCGGTCCGTCGGGTTCGAGGGGAACGTCGACAATCAGTTCGCCGATAAAAAAGAACGACCCCAGGGAGCGGTTGATGAGATTGGCATGTTTGCCCATCCAGCCGAGACCGCTTCGCCGTGCCCAGGCTTTGTCCATGACCGGAGCAGAATCGACAAAAGCGCGCCCGGCGATGCCGCCGGCTTCCGCATCGAGCCATGCGAACAGTTCGACCAGCTTCTCCTTCAGCACCTCGTGGTAATCGTCTCCCCAGGCATACCGGCTGATCTTGCCCACCCCCGAACGTTCTGAATGCGCGACTGGCTGGTAATAATTGTGGAGCACCGATACCACCGACCGGGCTCCATCCACAAGCCGGCGCGGATCGACGCGTTTGTCGAAGTGGTCCGCCATCCACCCCATCGTGCCGTGTCGCCCCTGATGGAGCCACTGTTCGAGCCGGGCGGCTTCCTCGTCGAGCGGACCGGCACGAGAAACGCCGCATGCATCGAAACCAAGTCGACTGGCTTCCTGCTTGAGCGCGCCGGCGAGTCGCTGCTGTGCGGCCGTATCGAATCCGGGCATGGGGATAAAGACTCCTGGTGGCAAGGTCCGTCAAGATACGGCTTCGCGCGTTCAGGGTTCGCGGTATCCCGGAAAGGTCGTGCAGGCCACCATCTCCGACTCGACGCGTCGGTTGAGTGAGCAGGTGGGATCCTCTTTCCGATTACACGGCAGGGCAGCACCTACGGCGCGGAGTGCGAGGCGTTCCTCGGCGATTTCTCCGGCTATATAGTAGTCGAAGACCACCTCCGCGCGTTCTCGGGCGATGCGGTACGCCTCTTCGTGCGTGTCTCCCCCTTCGGTATAGCCCACCACCTTGACGCAACAGGTCGGGTTGGCCAGCAGCGCTTCAACGTTTTCATCGAGCCGCGCCCGATTCGCCGGCGATAGCTCCGTTTCAGCAGGATCGAAATAGAGTGTATTTAGCTGCACGATCACACAGCGATCGGGCGCGGCTTCCTCGGGAATCAACGGAGGCTCGTAGGGTGGAAATTCCCGCGGCTCTGGGAGCGGCAGAGGGGGCACTTCTTCGACCACCCTCTCGAGGCGACGCAGATTGAAGCGCAGACCGGCCAGGATGAGGGAGGTATTGTGTGGATGCCGTGTGCCGGCGTTGCGCACGACATAGTTAAAGTTGACTCGGAAGCTTAGGTCGAGGAAGGCCGAGAATCGGGGTGCGAATGAATAATCCATCCCGACTCCCAGCGGAATGCTAAAGACAGAACGGGAGGGTCCATTTTGAAGACCGCCAGGCTGGTTGGGCTGGCCAGTCGGTGCCCCAAACGGATTGGCGATCAGACTTCCGAATCCCGAATAGACGTAAGGAAGCCAGCGGTGTTTGGTGCCGGGTAGCGGCGTATAGACGACCTGCGGCTCAAACCAGAGCAGCTCGCGCTCCAGAAACTCGTTGGTAGCCGCTCCCCCTGCGTTGAAGTCGCCCAGATTCGTGAGACCGACCATCCCTCGAAAGAAAAAGCGGTCGCGAACAATCGGGAACGAGCCGAGGACGACGAGAGCCGGGTCGCTGGCGCGGGTAAAGTTCGAGTCGCTTCGATCCTCTGATAGATCCCGCCGACCGTGGTATGTAAATACCCCTGCACCAATGCCGACATGCGCCTGAGACCCTCGGAAGGGGAGGCGCTGGGCGACTGCCGGCGGCGCGAGGGCAAACAAGAGTGGAAGCGCGAGCAGCGCGCGTGTGAAGAAGCCTTTCATGGCACAGTCAATAAAACCAGCAAACGGGCGCTTGATAAAATGAGGAGCTATTACCTCGCATTCGTCACATACGCCCGGGCCCACGGTAGCGACATCCGAGCCAGCGGTTTTGGAAAACACAAACGGGCCTGCCCGAAGCAGGCAGACCCGTTGTACCATTCAGTTGATACGTTTCAGGCTAAAAGCCTTAACGCACCGGAATCGTATCGACGCGGCGGTACTGCTCGATACCTTCCTTCTTGCTCGTCGTGCCGGACACGAGGCCTTTGCCGACCGCCATGGCGCGGCTGATGGCAATGCCGCTCTCGGCGTAGAACTGTTCGACGGCGCGTGCGCGATCCTCCGAGAGACTCTGCGCATTCCGTTCGCCAGGAGCCGCATACCCTTCAACGCGTACCGAGGTGTTCGGGCAATCGTTGAGGATCTGCAGGTTTTCCTGGAGCGCGGCGCGCGCTTCCGGGGTCAGGACGCTCGAGTTACGGGCGAAGTACGCCGCGTTCATTTCGATCACTTCGCTGCAATATTCCGCTTCGAACACACCGACTGTAAGCGTCATGGAGCGCGTATCCGAGCCATCCGCATTCGTCGCCGTAAGCGACACCGTATAGGTGCCCGGCGTGTCGAACGTGTAGGTCGGGTTAGCCGACGTGCTGCTGCCCATGTTGCCGAACGACCAACTGTACGTCAGCGGCACATCCCCACGGACGTTGGACGTAAAGGCGACGGGAGTGCGCGTATTGGGGTTCTGCGGGTTAGCGCTGATCGTGACAATCTCAGCGGGAACCGGGGGCCGAAATACGACAACCGTGGTCTCACCGGAATCCGGGCCTTTCTTGTTCGTTGCCGTAACGGTCACCGTGTAGGTGCCGGGCTGGCCGAACGAGTGGGTCGTCGACTGGCCAATGCCGGTGCGGCTATCGCCAAAATTCCAGTTGTACTCGATGGGTAAGCTGGCCTTTTCATTGACGTTAGCCATGAAGGTACCAGATTCATTCGTCCTCAAGCTGTCGGGCCCAGTCACCGAAAGAACCTCGACTGCGGTTTTACAACCGACCATGCTCAAGGCACCGATGAAAAGCACACCCGTGAGCAAAAGCGAGGAGCTTAGTTGTTTCATCATGTCTTTTTTCTCCTTGAGAGATATGTGATTATGCCGGAAATCGGATATCGCCTGGCGTTCGGGTAGAGCCGCCGGGCGCAATGCCTTTTAACCGGTCAGGAAAATAAGCACTCGTTGACCGTAATTGCCAGAAATTACGATTATTTCTGCGAAATCAAGGGAGCATGAAAGAAAATAATCCCTTTTTCAACAAACTTGCCAGCACGAAACCGTTAACGAATGGCCCGCAAGGCATGTTGCCCCCTTACCACTCGAACTACTCGATATGCGGGAAGTTGCCTGCGTACCGGTAATGAGGTTAAAGAGCGTTGACGCCCTTCTCAAGCCGGCTTTTATAATGAGCGGCTTTGCTCTTGTTGAGGATTCGCTTGGTGGCCAGCCGATCCAGATAGGCTTTGACGACCGGCAACATCGCCAGTGCTTTTTCCTTATCCTGTTCGGTGGACAACTGCTTGATCAACGTGCGCATTCTGCTGCGGTGCATCCGGTTTTGCTCGGTGCGCCGCAGGGTTTGCCGTACGCGCTTCGCCGCTGATTTATGCTGTGGCATATAATTTGAGGCTTAAAAAGAGTGAATCTGGCAAGTTTTTTCGCTCGCCGTAAACAAACGCAGCGCGGGCAAAGTTTCCCGGGCGGATCTAACGCCATCCTATTACATTATAGTTTCACGTTCCCCAACCCTGGGGCGGTGCGAGATGCTCCATGTCACGTAACGCGTGCGTTTTTCACATAGCCCGGCTGCTTCCGGAGCCGCACGCGACCCCTCCCGTTCATCGGGTCAGACTATTAGCCGCCGGCGAGATGTTGTTAAAGTTCCTTTCAGAATTCGTCCGAGGTTTCCGAAACACCTACACGATCATCGTGATGGACGAGCGGCAGATCCAGGACCCACGCCAGTACCGGGTCAAATCGAGCCGATTCCTCCAGTTATGGCTGGCTTCGCTGACGTTAGCCGGCGCGATTACCGTGAGCATTGTGGCGTTCACGCCGCTCAGGGAACTCATCCCCAGCGACGGCACGGCGGAAATGCAACGCCAGATTGTCGTCAATTCCCTGCGGGTAGCGGCCTTACACGACTCGCTTGAGGCGCAGCTCAGCTACGCGAGCCAACTCCGCATGCTTATCATGGGACATGTGGATTCTACCCTTTTTGCCAACGTCGAGGAGCCCGTCCGCCCGGCGACGGTTCCCCAACCCCGGCAACCCCGATCAAACTTCGAGGCGTCCACGTCCTTCCTGGCGGATCACGATCAGCCGGCCATGACCATCCCCAGCATGCCGGCCAACTTTATTCCGGGCCCCAAGTTGGCGGCAACCACCGGCGCACAGTATCTTTCGAGCGTGCCGTTCCCCGCGCTCCCCCCCGTGGAAGGTTTTCTGACGCGCGGGTTCGACGCAAGGACAGGACATTACGCCGTCGATGTCGCGGCCGAAGAAGGCAGCATCATCCGAGCGGTAGGCGACGGTTACGTGATATTTGCCGACTGGACGCATGAAGGCGGCTACACCATCTCCGCCCAACATGCCGACGGATACGTATCGGTATACAAACACGCACGACAGTTGTTGAAGCGCGTCGGCGACCGAGTAAGAAACCGTGAAGCCATTGCATACAGCGGCAATTCCGGCGAGATTACGTCTGGACCCCACTTGCACTTTGAGCTCTGGCTAAACGGACTCGCTCAGGACCCACGCTATTTTTTCGTAGGGTGGTAGCGCTCTATCCACGCAAACCCCACCAGTTATGGCACTTTTCGGCAGCAATAAACAAGAACCCATGGCAAGGCAGCAAATAAGCAGCATGCCCTCCCCCAGTCAGATCAACATGATCGGAGAGGGCACCGTATTCGAAGGAACGCTTCGTTCGGAAAGCGACCTGCGTATCAGTGGCCGGATCGTCGGCAAACTCCATGTCGGAGGCAAGGCGATCGTGGCGACGGAAGGCGTAGTTGAGGGCGAGATGATGGCGACGAACGCTGAGGTCGCCGGCAGTGTACAGGGTGAGATCCGCATCAAGGAACTGCTGGTACTCAAGGGTTCCGCTCGCGTCGACGGCAACATCGAAGCCGCGCGTCTCATCGTCGAAGAAGGGTCGATCTTCAACGGCAAATGCCAGATGACGAAGGAGGCCCCGACGGCCAAGGTACACCCCGTTTCACAAGGTTCCTCCTCCCCTGGAAACGCCCAACACAACGAAAAACGCGTGGCCGCCAACCAGTAGGGCGTCAGGCGTCTTCCTGAAGCGTTTCGTGTCTCGCCATGGTCCATCCTCCTGAAAAACGACCTCCGAGCCACTGGCTCCAGGGCATGGGCGGCGCTCAGCGCTACCTGGGCCTGGGCATTCAGGCTGGCGCTACGGTCGCGTTTTACGTGGGCGGCGGGTTATTGCTGGACCGCTGGCTCGGCACAATGCCCTGGCTCACACTCGTCGGATCCGTACTGGGTCTGGTTGCGATGTTTGCCCTCTTTTTCCGATTAAACGCCCAGCTGACCCGCGAGCACGACGCTCGGGAGGAGAAGTCATAGCTCTTCTGAGTAGCCCCTCTGAGCGCGGCGAACCGCTTTCACCCAGAATTCACCAGAAGCGCCCCGATTGCGGGGCGCTTTCTTACTGTTAGTGCGTTTTCCAGGCGGTTCTTTTGAATGAGTCTGATCAAAGACGACCCGAAACCGCCATGGCAACATCCTCATGGTAACTACTGTATGGTTCGGCGTGATGCTCGGCCTCGCGATCGGCTGCCTTTACGGCGGGGCTGTTTTCGGCGTGGTCCATCTGGCGAATCGATACCAGGATAATCGGTTTCTGATCTTCGTCTTCGGCGGCATGCTGCTGCGCATGGTCGTCGTGCTCCTCGTGGTCAGCGCTGTATTGCTTTTTGTGCCCGTCCACATCGTGGCGTTCGCCTTGGCACTGGCCGGTGCGATCCTGCTGGGCCTGGGGCTTGAAGTGTGGATGCTTCATCGCCGGCTTCATTCGAAAACCGGCTCTTCATAGAAGACATCGCTAGTAATAGTAAGCATGCCTGTATCTCTTTTAGGTGGCGGTCGTGTCTGGTTACTCATCGGCGCCGTGATCGCGGCCTTGTTGTTGGCGTTACCGACGGCCGATCACGGATCGGACGCGGGTGACGGCAACCCTGACGCCGTGGGGCACTCCGCGGATGGGTATTACTTCGACCTCATGGTCGGCCACCGCAAGATCGAACTCCCGCGGCTTTTCCTGACCCGTGGCGCGAACGACCAGCTCCGTTTCGACGCGTTCGGTTCCACGCATGGCGCCGTCGAATCGGGTCAGTATACACTCGCCGACGCGGCTGGACAGCCATTGGCCGAAGCTGAACTCCTGTCGATTGCGGCAGAGCACAAGCAGGTCTACTACCCGGTCATCCCGCGAGATGGCGGCGCCGTCGTGATCGACTTCTCGATTAGCCGGCAGATACTGTTTGTCTTCATCTCGGCGCTGGTATTGTTGATCATCGCTTTCCGTCTGGCAAGCCGCTACCGGATGGGTATCGGCGCCAGGCAGGCGCCGAAAGGAGCCTGGCAAAACATGCTCGAGGTGCTGATTCTGTTTATCCGAGACGAAGTGGCCAGGCCGGCGATCGGCCCTACATACAAGAAGTACGTGCCGTATCTGACAACGGCCTTTTTCTTCATCCTGCTCGGCAATCTATTGGGCCTCGTGCCCTGGGGCGTCACCGCCACGTCCAACATCATGGTGACGGCCACACTCGCCTTTTTCACATTCATGATTACGCAGTTTTCGGGTAGTAAGGACTATTGGAGGCATATTTTCTGGCCGCCCAACGTGCCCATCGGCATCAAGTTTATCCTTATCCCTATCGAAGTCATCGGCATCTTCACGAAGCCCGTAGCCCTGGCTTTCCGTCTTTTCGGTAACATGATTTCGGGTCATATTGCCATCGTGAGTTTGCTAGGGCTGATCTTTATCTTCTCGGCCAAGATTGGCCCGGTGGTCGGTGGCCTGTTTGTGCTGTTCAGCGTCCCGCTGACGATCTTCATCTATCTGCTCAAGATTCTGGTCAGCTTCATCCAGGCCTATATCTTCACCATGCTGTCGTCCGTGTTTATCGGCATGGCTCTGGAGGAACACCACCACGACGATCACACCCACCATGCGCCGGACGGTACCGTCCACGCCGCGCACTGATCGCCTCTTTTCGCGTTTCAATCAATCACTAACGACAACGTACATCAAACCATATGGGTAACTTAGGTCTTGCTTACATCGCCGCTGGCATTGGTCTTCTTGGCGCCGCTCTCGCGGCTGGTCTTGGCATCGGCCGCATCGGCGCATCCGCTGTCGAGGGCATAGCGCGTCAGCCTGAAGCCGTCAACGACATCCGCGGCACGGCCATCTTGCTGAGCGCCTTCATCGAAGGCGTGGCTATCCTCGCCGAGATTTTCGCGCTGGTATTCTTCTTCATCGCCCAGCCCTGAGCCGTATCAACCGGCTTTCGCCCCCGGCAAGCGGTCAGGTCCCTATACATGGCGCCGGACTATGCCGAATGAAAGGCCTAAACGCAACGAACGTATGCTGGCAATGATGCTAGTTGGCCTACTGGCCGACGAACCGATGCCCACCCTCCTCAAGGTCGATCCGGGTCTGGCGATCTGGACGGTCATTACGTTCTGCCTGGTGCTGTACCTGCTCTCGCGTTTTGCCTGGCCGACGATCTCCGGAGCGCTCGAAACCCGCGAGTCGTCCATCCAGGAGGCGATGGATCGCGCTGAAAAGGCGCTGGCGGAAGCCCGACAGATCCAGTCGGACAACGAGGTGGCGCGCCGGAACGCCGAGCAGCAAGCGCAGGGCATCCTCCGGGACGCCCGCGATGCGGCGGAGCAGATCCGGTCGACCGAAAAAGAGAAGCTCCAGGTGGAAGTCGCCCGGATGCGCGCTGTCGCAACGGCCGAGATCGAACAGCAGACGCAGAGCGCTATCGAGTCCCTGCGCGCCCAGGTCACCGATCTGGCGATCCAGGCCGCCGGCAAGATCCTCCAGGAGAATCTCGACTCCGATCGGCAGCGCAAACTCGTCGGCAAGTTCATCGATGAGCTGCCGAAGAATTAGTTACAAGTTACAGGTTGACAGGTGTCAGGTTCTTGCACCTTCACACAGTCTGCCAACCTGTAACCTGCCAACCCGCCAACCATTTCCCTTATGAGCCAGACGATTGCCAGGCGGTATGCGCGGGCCCTGTATGCGATGGCCGAACAGGAAGCGTCCATCGATCGGGTGGATGCGGACGTGGCAATGATCCAGGAGAGCTTCGGCGCCTCGTCGGAGCTTGCTCGTTTCTTTGCCGACCCTATCCTGAGCGCTGAGAAAAAACGCGCCGTGATCGCAACGCTGTTCGGTCCGCGCGTACACGCCGTGACGGCCCGGTTTCTCGCCCTACTGGTAGAGAAGCGGCGGGAGTACCTCTTTCTGGAGGTTGCCCGCAGTTACCGAGCCTTACGCGACGACCAGATGAACGTGGTCCAGGCCGATGCGCGAGTGGCGTTGCCACTGGAGGTCTCGGAAGAGAAGCAGCTACGCGACGCCCTGGAGCGCCTCACGGGACGGACTGTCCGTCTAAAAACGCATCTCGACCCGACTATTCTGGGCGGAGTCGTGATCCGAGTCGGGGATACGGTGTACGACCGCAGCGTGCTTAACCAACTGAGCCAATTGAGAGACCAGTTGGAACAGCGCAAGCTGTCCACAAATTGATTCCCGAACCGTACGACGTTAACGCACTTTTAAGATAGAGACTTATGGCAACGGCTATTCGACCCGATGAAGTCACTGCCGTCCTGAAGCAGGAACTGGGCGGTTTCGCGGCAGGCACGGACATTTACGAAGTAGGCACCGTCTTGCAGGTGGGCGACGGTATCGCACGCATTTACGGTCTCTCCAACGTCCAGGCCGGCGAGCTCATCAGTTTCCCGAGCAGCGGCGTGACCGGCATGGTGCTCAACCTCGAAGAAGACAATGTCGGCGCCGTTCTCTTTGGCGAGGCGAACAAAGTCAAGGAAGGCGACCAGGCCCGGCGTACGGAACGCATCGCGTCGATCCAGGTCACCGAGAGCATGCTTGGCCGGGTGATCGATCCCCTGGGTGAGCCCATTGACGGCCTGGGCCCGCTTGGCGGCGAGAAGTTTGACATGCCCCTGGAGCGAAAGGCGCCGGGTGTCGTCTACCGCCAGCCCGTCACCGAGCCGTTGCAGACCGGCATCAAAGCCATCGACACCATGATCCCGATCGGCCGCGGCCAGCGCGAGCTCGTCATCGGCGATCGTCAGGTGGGCAAAACGGCCGTTCTTGTGGATGCGATCATCAACCAGAAAGGAACGCACCAGACGGACAAGCCTGTCTACTGTATCTACGTCGCTGTCGGCCAGAAGAACTCGACCGTGGCCAGCGTGCGCCGCGCCCTCGAGGAAAATGGCGCGATGGATTATACGGTCATCGTTAACGCGCCGGCCTCGGCACCAGCGCCGCTCCAGTACATCGCTCCATTTGCGGGCGCGTGTATCGGCGAGTACTTCCGCGACACCGGCCGGCATGCGCTTGTGATCTACGACGACCTCTCGAAACAGGCCGTCGCCTACCGCCAGGTATCGCTTTTGCTTCGGCGCCCGCCAGGCCGCGAAGCGTATCCCGGCGACGTGTTCTACCTCCACAGCCGCCTGCTCGAACGTGCCGCCAAAATCAACAACACGGATGCCGTGGCCCGTCAGATGAACGACGTGCCCCCGTCGCTCCGTGGCAAGATCAAGGGCGGTGGCTCGTTGACGGCGCTCCCGGTGATCGAAACCCAGGCCGGCGACGTGTCCGCCTACATCCCGACGAACGTGATCTCGATCACCGACGGGCAGATCTACCTCGAGGCCGACCTCTTCAACGCCGGCGTCCGCCCCGCCATCAACGTAGGTATCTCCGTCAGCCGCGTGGGCGGCAACGCGCAGACGAAGGCCATGAAAAAAGTGGCCGGCACCCTTCGCCTCGACCTCGCCCAGTTCCGCGAACTCGAAGCGTTCTCGAAGTTCGGCTCGGACCTCGACGCGGCCACCCAGCGCCAGCTGCGCCGCGGCGAGCGTCTTGTGGAAGTGCTCAAGCAAGGTCAGTACCAGCCCGTGCCCGTCGAACACCAGATTGCCGTCCTCTACGCCGCCACACAAGGCCTGCTCGATGAGATTCCGGTAGCAAAGATCAAGCAATTCGAGAAAGAATACCTCGAACGGCTGACCCTCTCGCACGCCGATGTCCTCCAGAGCGTCGTCAAAGGCGGCACGCTCACGGATGAGGCCGCGGCCACGTTTAAGAAAACGGCGCAGGATCTGGCGAGCGTTTACCTGAACAAGTGATTGGTTACAGGTTGGCAGGTTCCAGGTTACAGGTTCCTCTTGCCTGGCGACATGGTACTAGATTCTGCCAACCTGTAACCTGCCAACCTGTAACCTCAAACCTTTCATCCATGGCGAGCCTTCGCGATATACGTAAGCGGATTTCCTCCGTGAAGAGCACCCAGCAGGTGACGCGCGCCATGAAGATGGTGGCCGCGGCCAAGCTGCGTAAGGCGCAGGAACGCACCTTCGAGATGCGGGCCTACGCTTACAAACTCGGGGAGATCATCAGTCACCTGAAGCAGCACATCGACCCCTCCGCGCACGAACTTTTTCAGCCCCGCGATGAAGTCAAAAATGTGTTGTTGATCATCGTCACGGCCGATCGTGGCCTCGCTGGCGCGTTTAACGCCAACATCATCAAGCTGGCGGAACAGACGATCAAGGAACGGTACGAATCCTATCATGCCGCCGGCGCCCTGCACCTGATCTGTATTGGCCGCAAGTCGCATGAGTACTTCCGTCGTCGGAATCACCAGCTCGTCGGCGACTTTCGAGGCGTGTTTAACGATCTCGAGTTCGAGGACGCCAGCCGGATCGTGAATACGGCGGTCGAAGGGTACCGGGAAGGCCGCTGGGACGAAGTTCAGGTGATCTATAACGAGTTCAAAAACACGATCTCGCAGAACCGGATCGTCGAACCGTTGCTCCCGATCCCGCCGGACCAGTTTCGTACCCCGGTGATGGAGCGCGTGGTCGAACGTGTCGCGAAGACGAAGGAAGGCCAGTCGGTCGACTACATCTTCGAGCCCGATCCGATTTCGATCCTCAACGTCCTCGTGCCCCGATTCCTGCACTTCACTGTCTGGCGGGCGTTGCTTGAATCGAACGCGGCCGAGCAGGGCGCGCGCATGGTGGCGATGGACAATGCGACCTCCAATGCCGAGGACTTGATTCGCGACCTCAAGTTGAAATACAACCGGGCGCGCCAGGATGCGATTACGAAGGAACTGATCGAAATCACGAGCGGCGCCGACGCGCTGGGGAAGGCCTAACGAGCACGACACAATTCCCCCCGGCCGTGCGAACCAGCCTTCGGATCGCGCGTTAGACCGCTACTTCGCACTATTCAGCCATTCCGTGCCACGGCGATACATCGATTGCATCGCCAGGGTATGGGTCCCGACCCGGAGAGGTGGGTGAGAGGCTGAAACCACCGGTTTGCTAAACCGACGTACGTAGCAATACGTACCGAGGGTTCGAATCCCTCCCTCTCCGCCCAAGCCCTGGAGGCATGCTTCCAGGGCTTGTTTTTTTCCATGCGCCCCGGTCTATCCCATCGTCTTAATCAATCCGCAGACAGACATGTCCGGCAAGGATTCCGATGTTCGACCCGAGGATACAATCGCGGCCCCTCACATGTCCCACGGTATCTCCATCCGCGAGGCCTTTCGGGTTTGGGTGTATATCGCCATTCATAGTTTCGGGGGACCTGCGGGCCAGATCGCGGTCATGCATCGGGTGCTGGTCGAGGAGAAGCGTTGGATCAGTGAAGACCGCTTTCTGCACGCGCTGAACTATTGTATGTTGTTGCCTGGTCCTGAAGCCCAGCAGCTGGCCACGTATGTCGGATGGTTGCTGCATCGGGTACGCGGGGGACTTATGGCCGGCGGTTTGTTTATCCTACCCGGGTTTCTGTCCATTCTCGCGCTGAGTGTCCTGTATGCCAAATTCCAGCAAACCGCGGCGATCGAGGCACTCTTTTATGGCCTGAAGCCTGCGATTTTGGCCATTGTCCTGGAAGCCGTATTTCGAATCGGGCGACGTGTGTTGAAGAATAATGTCATGTTGGGTATTGCGATCCTCGCATTTGTTGGCATTTTCTTCCTCGGCATCGCGTTCCCGTGGATCGTGTTATCCGCCGGCGTCCTGGGTCTGTGGGGCGGGCGATTTTACGAATCATCGTTCTACGTGATCAAGCCGCGCCAGACCTCCGATAACGTCGAGGAGATCGCCTTTGCGACCGACCGACTGCAACCGGTTGCGCGTCCGGCCGCGATGCGTTCCGTTCGCACCGCGATCACCTGGCTGACGATCTGGCTGGCGCCGCTACTCGTACTCTCCGCCTGGTTAGGACCCGAGAGCGTGTTCGTACAAGAAGGGTGGTTCTTCAGCAAGGCGGCCGTGGTGACGTTTGGCGGTGCTTACTCCGTGCTGGCGTACATCGCTCAGGAAGCGGTCGCGACATTCGACTGGCTGGAGCCTGGCGAAATGCTCGATGGATTGGGAATGGCGGAAACAACACCGGGCCCGCTGATCCAGGTCGTTCAGTTTGTAGGTTTTATGGGCGCGTTCCGACACGCGGCAGGTATCGATCCGGTGTGGGCCGGCGTCTTCGGCTCCGTGGTGACAACCTGGGTGACGTTTGCGCCGTGTTTCCTCTGGATATTCCTCGGAGCACCTTACATCGAATATCTTCGTGGCAAAAAAACGCTTTCGGCGGCCCTGTCTGCTATTACCGCGGCGGTCGTCGGTGTTGTGCTCAACCTGGCTTTATGGTTCGCCCTTCACACCCTGTTTGGGGTAGTCGACGAATCGTACTGGCATGGCGTGCGGCTTTATATCCCGTCCTGGTCCACCCTCGATCCCGTCCTCGTGGCCATAGCACTGTTTGCCGGTTTCGCCACGTTTCGCACCCGTCTGGGCATGGTGTGGACCATGGCCATCAGTACCCTACTCGGCATGATCGCCTTCTGGATTATGGCAGGTTGACCGGATGAGGGTCCGATTTGCCCATCTTTTCGCGTGTGGGCATCGCCGTCCTGACTTCCGATTACCAACATTAATCACCGCTTGCACATGAAATCGGTCCTCTCCTTCACCCTGGCCGCCCTGCTCTCCCTGTTTCTGGTCTCCCGTCCCTTCCTCGCGGAAACCCGCCTCCCGCCGGCGCGCACGGGCAACTTCTACGTATCCAGCTTCGCTGGGGACAAGGTGACCGTATTCGACTCCACGGGCGTCTACCTGCGCGACATCATACAGGACCATCTCGCCGGCCCCCGAGGCGTCGTCTTCGGCCCCAACGACCGCCTGTATGTCGCCAGTCAGAACAACGACCAGATCCTTGTTTTTGGGTCCGACGAGGCGTACATCACCTCCTTCGCGCACGCCGAACTGGACGGCCCTACCGGGATGGCGATCTCCCCGGCTGGCGAATTGTACGTCGGGAGCTATAACAACGATCAGGTCGTTGTTTTCGACCTCGATGGCGCCTTCCTCCGCTCGTTTACGGGAGGCGGATTAAACGGCACCAACTGCGTCGCATTCGACACCCATGGCAACAGCTACGTCTCCAGCGCGCTTACCAACGAGGTTGTCAAGTTCTCCCCCTCCGACGCCTTCGTGAAGACGTTCACCGGCGGCGGGCTGCTCAGCCCGATGAGTATCGCCCGCGATATTAGCGACTTGTTGTACGTTTCAGGCGGCAGCTCCAACAATGTGGCGGTATTTGATACGACGGGCAGGTTCATCGCCGCGATCACCCACCATATGGACACCCCACAGGGTATCGCGTTTGACGATCTGAATCATATGTACGTCACGTCGTTCAGCCAGAACGTGGTGCAGCAATACGCGCAGGACCGGAAGCACGAACGAGACATCACCGCGGGCGGCCTTCAGGTGCCCCGCAGCATCGCTTTCCGGCCGCTGCCAACCGCCACATCGACGGAGAAGGCGGAACGGCTGCTGGATGGGTTCGCGTTGCATCCCAGTTTTCCGAATCCCTTCCGGGAAGAGACGGTTGTCCGTTACACCGTGCCGGCCGGAGACGCAACCGTGTCCATCGAGGTCTTCGATCTCCAGGGACGTCGGGTCGCGACACTTTTTAATGGCCGGCAACCTGCCGGTAGCCATCAGGCCGAATGGGACGGGTGGGACGCCGGCGGCCGCCGCTCGAGCGCCGGCATCTATGTGGTCCGTCTGCGGACCGGGCCGGCGGTGATCTCCCGGAAGATCGTGCGGTTGTAGCTGAACTATTACCTCAGCGCTCCCGGATCCGGCGGAGCGCCTCCTGGGCCACGGAGGCCAGCACCAGCCGGCCACTGAGGGCGGCACGCTCTTCCAGCAGGGTCTCCCAGTGATCGGTCCCCTCCCACAGGACGTGCTTGAGCGCGGCCAACGCATCCGGGCTGAAGCCGGCGAGCCGGGCGGCGAGGTCTTCCACGGCGCGGTCGAGCGCCTCGATAGAGGGGTGGAGCGCGGCGTAAAGGCCGTGTTCGTGCGCCCAGGACGCCGGCCGTTCGGTTGTATCGATCGCCAGTGCCGCGAAGGCGGCGTTCCCGATCTTTCGTTCGATGGCCGGCCCGACCACGAAGGGTCCGATGCCGATGGACAGTTCGCTAAGGCGGACGGCGGCGTGCTCCGTCGCGAGCGCATAGTCGACCGCGGCCGCCAGTCCCACCCCACCGCCGACGGCTTTGCCCTGGATCCTACCGATGATCAGGTGTGGACAGCGCCGGCAGGCGTTGATGACGCGGGCGAATCCACCAAAGAACCGCCTGCCGGAGGCCTCGTTGTCAATGGCCGCGAGTTCATCGAAGCCAGCGCCGGCGCAGAAGGTCCGATCCCCCCCGCTCGACAGAACGATCACCCGCACGTCGGGTGCGTGGCCGGCTTCCTCGATGCGATCGGCCAGCTGCGCCAGGATCTCGGCCGGGAGCGCATTGTGGTTGGGCGTGGTGAACTTGATGCGAGCGACGCCAGTCGCGGTGGAGAGCGTGACAGAGCCTCCGGCTGGCTGGAAACGGGATGCGTCCATGGGTGTGATCGATTGCAAGAGAACGTTAAGAACGTTAAAAAATAGCGCATCGGCAGAGATTCCTGAACATCCCCCGCGGTATCGCGTAATAGTGGCGCTTTTTAACCCGATCTACATCCGATCGGGATCGTAGGAGGGGTGGCAGAGCGGTTGAACGCACTGGTCTTGAAAACCAGCATACCTTCGCGGGTATCGAGGGTTCGAATCCCTCCCCCTCCGCACGAGCCCCGCACCGTTGAAAGTCAGCGAAGGGATCTCGTTTCCGGCGTCCCGTAACAACTGAAGTGACGAGGCGTACAGGAGCGTTGTTTACGATTACATCCAGATTGTTCGCTCGTCCCGAAACCGTCATGACTTTGCCAAAGCCCTCGCCCGACTGGCGCCTTTATCGCTTTTCATCGCTGCTCGTAGCCGGCGTATTCCTTGCGCTCGCCGGTTTCGCACCCCGCTACAGCCAGGCGCAAACCCCCACGCAGATCACCTTCGATGAGGCTGTACGTATCGCCCTCGAGCAGAACGTGTCGTTGATGCGCTCCGCGAACACCGTGGAGTTGGACGCGATCAACCTCTCGCGTCAGCGAAGCGCCTTCCTTCCCGATCTTTCTATGAACGCCAACGCCAGCCAGAACTACGGCCGGAACTTCAGTACGGAGGTATTGGACTTCGTCGATCAGACCACGAACCGCATGAACGCCTCGGCGAGTAGCCGGGTCACCCTGTTCGATGGGTTCGGGCGCGTTTCGGCGTACCGTCAGGCGCAGCGAAACCTGGAAGCGAGCGACTTCGACTTTGAGCGGCAGCGGCAGACAGTCGTGTTCAACGTGATGTCCAGCTACCTCAACCTTCTCGAACGGCGGGAGCAGATCCTGATCCAGCAAGAGAACCTGGAATCCCAACGGCAGCAACTCGTTCAGATCGAGGAGTTCACCAATGTGGGCTCGCGTCCCATCTCGGACCTCTACCAGCAGCAGGCCGCCACGGCCAATGCCGAGCTAACCCTCATCAATGCCGAGCGGGCGTATCAGTTGGGCGAAGTCGGCCTAATGCAAGTCTTGCAGCTCGACCCTTTCGGCGCTTACGCATTCGTAGCGCCGGAAGTGACCGATGCGCTTCTGATGCCGCAGCAATACGAGGTGCCCGTGATGCTTCAGGAGGCGTTCGGGCAGCGGTTGGACCTGAAGGCGCGTGAAAATGACATCATCGCGGCGCGTGAGGGTATCCGGGCGGCGCGATCCGGCTTCTTCCCGAGCCTGAGCCTCGCGGCGAATACCAGTTCGAATTATGACGACCAGAGTACGTTCAGCTTTTCGGACCAGTTCACCGACATTCGCCGGAGTAGCTCGATCGGACTTAACCTGAGCATCCCTATTTTCGATCGCTTCGAGACCAGCAATTTTATCCAGCAAGCGCGTGTGCAGTACGATAACTCGCGTCTGGTCCTGGAAGACCTCCAGCAGAACATCGCGCTGGACGTACGGCAGGCGTACCTGGATTACGTCACTACCGAAAAGCGGCTCGACGTGACCGAGAAGCAAGAAATCGCGGCTCAGCAGGCCCTCACGGCGGAGCAGGAGCGCTACAATGTAGGCGCGGCGACGCTTGTGGAGTTATCGCAAGCGCGCGCCAACTTCGTGCAAGCCGCGAGCGACCGCACGCAGGCCCGGTTCGATTTTCTCTTCCAGAAAAAGTTGATTGATTACTACATGGGCCGGCTCAATCCGACCGAGCCGTTGTTTCAGCAACCATAAGCCCGTTTGACGGTTATTTGGAGGCGCCTTCGGGCGCCTCTTTCGCATCTCCCTACTTGAAAGGCCGGGTTGGCCACCTTATATGGCGAAGAAAAAAACGTCAGCTACACGACTGATTGTGTACCTGCTGATTGGACTTGTGGTGGTGGTCGGCGCGCTGGCGGGTCTGCGCGCTGCCGGCGTGTTGGGCGAAAAAGACACGTCGCTGGTCGTCGAAGTAGCCGACATTGAACGGCGGAATATCACCCAGATGGTAACCGCATCCGGTAAGATTCAGCCGGAAATCGAGGTTAAGATCAGCCCGGACGTGCCCGGTGAAATTGTAGCTCTTCCCATCAACGAAGGTGACTATGTGGAGCAGGGGCAGTTGCTGGTTCGCATCCGTCAGGACGACTATGCCGCCCAGGTGGAGCGCGGCGAGGCCAGCGTGCTTCAGTCCAAGGCCATGCTCGCTCAGCGGCGTGCGGACATGTTGATTGCCGAGATCGAACTCAAGCGTCAGCGGGGGTTATTCGATAAGCAGGCCGTCTCCGAGAGCGAGTTTCAGCGCACGGAATCGCAGTTTGAGGTGGCTAAAGCCGGCTACGAAGCCGCCGAATACTCTGTCCGCAGCAGCGAGGCGCAGTTGAAGGAGGTGCGAGAGCAGTTGGCGAAGACGGCGATTTACGCCCCGATGAGCGGCACGATCAGCATGCTGGACGTGGAGTTGGGCGAACGCGTGGTGGGCACCAGCCAGATGGCCGGCACCGAGATGATGCGTCTGGCGAAGCTGGATCAGATGGAGATCGAAGTAGACGTCAACGAAAACGACGTGGTGAACGTCACGTTAAACGATTCCGCGCTGATCGAAGTCGACGCCTACCCGGAGCGCGGCTTCCGTGGCGTCGTCACCGAGATCGCGAACTCGGCGCGCGTCACGGGCGCCGGCACGCAGGAGCAAGTGACGAACTTCCCGGTCAAGATTCGGATCGTGGATACCCACAATCTGGACGAAAAGGAAGGGATGGCGGCTTCCCGTGGCGTGCGCCAGGAGGAAGTCCCACCGACGCCGCTAGAATCGCCCAACTTCCGCCCGGGAATGAGCGGGACGGTGGATGTGTTCACCGAGACGGTGCGTGACGCCATCGTCATCCCTATCCAGGCCGTAACGGTTCGGGATTTCAACCGAATCAAGGCCGAAGCGGAAGCCTCGGATGAGTCGGCGACGCCAATGCAGGAAGTGGACAACCAGGAAGCCGGCGTACAGGAGGCGGGTGAGCCGGAGAATGTCGTCGAGGACCTGCGCAAAGTCATCTTTGTAATGGTGGACGGGAAGGCTCAGATGCTGGAGGTTGAAACCGGCATTTCGGATGATACCCATATCGAAATCAAGAGCGGTCTTACGGGTACGGAGAAGGTGATTATCGGTCCCTACAGCGCCATCAGCCGGCAACTTGAGCCCGATGCCGCCGTAAAGCTCGAAGAACGTAAAGGCCGCCCGGCCATCGGGCCCCGCTAATCCCCAAACGCAACGCGCTGCAATGAAGAATCCCGACCAGTCGTTGATCGAGCTTACTCGCGTCACAAAAGTCTACCAGATGGGCGATCAGGAGGTGCGCGCGCTCGACGGCGTGTCGCTGAAGGTGGATGTAAACGAATACGTGGCCATTATGGGGCCATCCGGATCTGGCAAGTCCACGATGATGAACATCATCGGCTGCCTCGACACCCCGACGAGCGGCACCTATTTTCTGAACGGCCAGAGTGTGAGTGAGATGAGCGATAACGAGCTGGCCATGATCCGGAATCGAGAAATTGGGTTCGTATTCCAGACGTTTAACCTGCTGCCCCGGGTCACCTGTCTCCAGAACGTCGAGCTCCCACTCGTGTACGCCGGCATGCGGAAGTCCGCCCGTCGCGAACAGGCCATACGCGCGTTGCAGAGTGTGGGATTGGGCGATCGCATGTCTCATAAGCCCAACGAATTGTCCGGCGGTCAGCGCCAGCGCGTGGCTGTGGCCCGCGCCCTCGTCAACAAGCCTTCCATCTTGATGGCGGATGAGCCGACCGGCAACCTGGACTCGAAGACCGGTGACGAGATCATGCACCTATTCGAGTTGCTGTACCGGCAGGGCAACACGCTCCTGGTCGTGACCCACGAAGAAGATGTCGCCCGTCACGCCCGCCGTGTGGTCCGGCTGCGCGACGGCAACATCGAGAGCGACATTCGCGTGGACAACCCGACCCTCGCCCATGTGGATATGGCGGTCGCATAGGGTGATCTTACAGATTAAAAATTACAGGTTAAAGGGACGTTTCTGGTTCCAGTGGCATCACCGCACCCCCATTCCCATTTAATCTTTACCCGGCAATTTCCAATAGTATGACGTAATCATTGCATCGTGCATGGATAGGGTTCGATGCTATGCTCGAACCGGACGGGGCGGTCGCTCCGGGGGACGACGACAGCTTGAAATGGAACGGCGATGCCGTCGATCGCGCGGCAGTCGCGCGCCGGCATACCGATCGAGTAGGTGGCGATCCAGGTTTGTCCGTCGTCCTCGACGGAATCGAACTGGATGTTCGTCCCGCCCGTCGGCGTGGGGACGGCGACGAGCAGTACCATCGCATCTGTAAAATCGACGGGGGGCATGGGCAGCAGCGTTTCAAGCCTGCCCAGCAACGCGTCCCAGCTTTCAGCATCTCGCACGACCATCTCCACGGTATCCGCAAACGCGGCCGACTGCCCGCGCATGAGGGCCTCGAAGTACACCGCGGTAGACGGAGAAATCGCATCGGGATCTTGTGCGGGCTCGCAGGCCGCGAGCGCAACGGGGAGGCAGCAGCAAACCGCCAGATTAGGCCAGAACGAGGAATGTGTAAAAAACATGTGTGCGAGCCGGAAACTCAAAGGTGTGTGTATAAATTCCACTCTGATAATACCACGTATCGGCATCAATAAACGGCGAAGAGCATGGACGAGCGCATCATTATTCGGGGCGCGCGTGAACACAATCTGAAGAATATCGACCTCGATATTCCCCGGGACCAGTTGGTCGTGATCACCGGGCTGTCCGGTTCGGGTAAATCCAGCCTCGCCTTCGATACGATTTATGCCGAGGGGCAGCGGCGCTACATGGAAAGTCTCAGCGCCTATGCTCGCCAGTTTCTCGGGATGATGGAGCGCCCTGACCTGGATTTCATCGACGGGCTGTCGCCGGTTATCTCCATCGAACAGAAAACCGTGAGCCGCAATCCGCGCTCCACGGTGGGCACCGTCACGGAAATCTACGACTTTCTGCGCTTGTTGTACGCGCGCGCCGCCACGGCCTACTCCTACATCTCGGGAGCGCCGATGCGGAAACAGTCGGACGACGAAATCATCAACCGCATTCTAGCGTTTGAGGAAGGCACGCGGTTGCTGCTGTTGGCGCCTGTAGTAAAGGGCCGCAAAGGCCATTATCGAGAGCTTTTTGAGCAGATCGGCCGGCAGGGCTTCACGCGGGTTCGGGTGAATGGCGAGTTGGTGGAGATCACCGACGGCATGAAGCTCGATCGGTACAAGACACACGACATCGAAGTCGTGGTCGACCGCGTGGTGATCAAGGAGGACATTCGCACCCGCCTCAGCCAGTCGATCGACATCGCGCTCGGGATGGGGGGCGGCACGCTGGTGGTGGCGCTGCTGGATGGCGAGAAGATGACGGACTTCCTGTTTAGCCGGCACCTGTTTTCGCCGGAGGACGGGTTGTCGTATGAGGATCCATCCCCCAACTCGTTCTCGTTCAACTCTCCATACGGCGCGTGCACCGAGTGCGCCGGCCTGGGGACCAAACAGGAGCTGGATCCAGCGCTGATCATCCCGAATCCATCCAAAACCATCGGTCAGGGCGGCATCGAACCGATCGGCAAGCCGCGCGACATCTGGATGTTCAGCCAGCTCAAGGCCGTTGCCGAGATCCACGGATTCGATTTCAACACGCCACTCAACCAGCTGACCGAAAGCCAGATGCAGGTGCTGCTGGACGGCGCCGGCGACGAACAGTTCGAGATCGTATACACGTACAAGAACCGCGAGGTGGCCTACAAGCATCGGTATGGAGGCATCAACCAGCACATCTGGCACACCTACAGCAACTCCACCTCGGTCACCGCCCGCCGGTGGGCCGAGGGCTACATGCGCGCGATGCCCTGCAAGGCCTGCGGTGGGGGCCGGCTGCGCAAGGAAAGCCTGGCGTTTCGGCTGGGGGAGAAAAACATCGCCGAGTTGGTCCGCATGGACCTCAACGCCCTGCGCGTCTATTTCGGTCAGTTGTTATTGACCGAGCGCGAGTGGATCATCGCCCGGCCCATCGTGAAGGAGATCCGGGAGCGGCTCGAGTTCCTGATCAACGTCGGCGTAGGGTATTTGAGCCTCGACCGGCCGGCGCGAACCCTCTCCGGCGGCGAAAGCCAGCGCATCCGCCTCGCGACCCAGATCGGCACGCAGCTCGTGGGCGTGTTGTACATCCTGGACGAACCCAGCATCGGGCTGCATCCGAGGGACAACGACAAGTTGATTTCTTCCCTGCGACAGCTGCGGGACATGGGCAACTCGGTCCTGGTCGTAGAGCACGACCGCGAGATGATCGAGGCGGCGGACTTCGTGGTGGACCTCGGTCCCGGCGCCGGCGAATACGGCGGCCACATCGTCGGGCGATCCGCCCCGGCCGGCCTGGTGAAGGGGTTTAACGGCTACGAAAGCCTCACGGCGTCGTACCTTTCGGGCGAGCGCACGATTGCGTTGCCGCGTGAGCGCCGGGCCGGCAACGGTTCGTGGCTCGTGTTGACGGGCGCCACCGGGCACAACCTGAAGGGGGATACGCTCCGGCTGCCGCTGGGTACGTTTATCTGCGTCACCGGCGTCTCGGGCTCGGGGAAATCGAGCCTCATCAACCAGACGCTTTACCCGATCCTGGCCAACCATTTCCACCGGGCCATGCTGGTGCCTCTCCCCCACCAGGGGATTCAGGGCTTGAATCAGATCGACAAGGTGATCGACATCGATCAGAGCCCGATCGGGCGCACGCCGCGGTCTAACCCGGCTACCTACACCGCCCTCTTTTCGCACATTCGCGACCTGTTCACGCAGTTGCCGGAATCAAAAATTCGGGGGTATAAGGCGGGTCGTTTCTCCTTCAACGTGAAGGGAGGACGCTGCGAGACCTGCAAAGGCGCCGGCATTGTCAAGCTAGAGATGAACTTCTTACCCGACGTGTACGTGGCGTGCGAAACGTGCAAAGGCCGGCGATACAACGCCGAAACGATCGAGGTGCTGTATAAGGGAAAAAGTATTGCGGACGTGTTGGAGATGCCGGTTTCCGAGGCGTTGACGTTTTTTGAGAATGTCCCTCGGATCGAGCGCAAGTTGCGGACGCTGGAATCGGTAGGCCTCGGGTACATCCGACTGGGGCAGCAGGCGACGACGCTTTCCGGCGGTGAGGCCCAGCGCGTGAAGCTGGCAAAAGAGCTGAGCCGACCCGGGACGGGCAGCACCCTGTACATCCTGGACGAGCCGACGACCGGGCTCCACTTCGAAGACATCCGGCACCTGCTCAACGTCCTGCGCGCCCTCGTAAAAAAGGGGAATACCGTGCTGGTGATCGAGCACAACATGGACGTCGTGAAGGTCGCCGACCACGTAATCGACCTGGGCCCGACCGGCGGCATGGAAGGCGGGCATATCCTGGGAGCCGGCACGCCTGAAGAGTTGGCGCGGATGGAGACGTCGACATCGACCTATCTCCGCGACGAGTTGGAGCGCACGCGGCGCTTCCAGAACGGGAATGAAGAGGAGATCAACCTCGATGCATTCATGGGCGAGGGCGACGACCTCGATGACACGGACGAGATCGAGGAAGAAGAGGAAGAGACCAACGAGCCGGTAGCCTGAGGTGGAGTCGAGTGTGGAGAATCCGCAGACCAAAAACGCCCCTAACCATGCGCCAAAGGCGACAACCCGGCGCTCAAAAAGAATGATCTAAAATAAGATGCACTGAATATACTATATCCTTTCACCGACGCGCCCACGCCTTCCCCATCGGCATCACCCCTCTTCCGCCGCCGGCTCTCTCTGCGTCGCCGACCCGCATCTTTGAACCCTGCCCACGCCTATGTGGCGAAGCTCGTTAGCGGCCAACCGGGACCTGCCGGCCAGGCCGCTTGATTTCGACCGTCGGGACGAACGCATCGTACAGTCCGTCCGCCGGCTGGCCATGACGGTCGCCCGCATGTTCAGCGCGCCGGGGGCGTTTGTCGCCCTCTACGAAAAAGACGAGCTGCTCCAGATCATGGCCTGCTTCGGCATCGACCTGGCCGCACAACCGGAGAGCGGATTCCTCTCCCCGGCGCTTGTTTTCCCCGGAAAAAGCCTCATCGTACCGGACACCGACCTCGAGCCCGCCTTCGCCAACGATGTCTGGGTAACCAACGCCGGCATCCGCTTCTTCGCCGGCGCCCCGCTCATCGACACCTCCGGCCACCCCGTAGGCCTCCTGTGTATCGTCGACCGCGCCCCGAGGGCGTTTGCAAACGGGCATATCAAGCTGCTGCACGATATGGCGTCGATCGGGGTCAGCGAGCTGAGCACGCATCACCGGCTGAGGGTGCAAGAACAGGCTTTGCAAGAGGCTCAGGCACGTGTGTCCCGCGTCGAAGCGCTGTACGAACGGATGACCGCCGGCCTCCCGATCCCGCTCTTCGCCGTGGACGCCACCTGCCGGGTCCTGAACTGGAACCCGGCCTGCGCGGAAACCCTCGGCTACAGCCAGGACGAGGTGCTCGGACAGCCAATCACCCCCTTACTGGCCGAAGACGCCGTCACCGGGGGGTTCGACACCATCGTCCAGCGCGTCTTTAACCGCCGGCGGATTTCAGGGCTCGACCTCAAGATGCGCACGCGGGCAGGCAGCATCCGCCGCCTCTCGTGCCGGCTCCTCCCGGTGTACGACGCGCTCGGGCAGATCGAAGCCTGCGCGTTTATGGCGGCGGACATCACCGCGCTTCAACGGCTCGAACAGGCCAACCGGGAACTCGACGCCGGTAACCATCTACTCGCCGGGCTGACATCGGCCTGCTCGTTCGCCCTCACCCAGGAGGCCGACGGCACCTGCTGGCTCCAGCGCGCCTCCAGCGCGTTCGGCCGAGTGACTGGCATCCGGTTCGACACCTCGCAGCCGCTGCGCTGGACCGACATGGTGCATCCGGACGACGCCGGCCCGATGCTCGCCGCCTACCAGGCCCTGAGCCTCCAGCAGTCGGACACCGTCTGCGTCCGCCTCCGCATCCCGGACGCCGGGCACCGGAGGATGCAACATGCGGTGCAGCTGGTGGAACACGACCCGGCAACTGGTGCGCGCCGTTATCTGGGTGTCTTGCGCATCGACAAGACCGGGTGGCCGCCGCCGGCCGTCGACCTGCTCGACTCGTCGATCCTGTCGATTATGAGCCACGAGATCCGCACCCCGCTGACTTCGATCCTGGGGTTCGCGGAGTTGCTTGGCGCCCAGGAAGACGCGACCCATCGCCGGTTCGCGGCACTCATCGAAAAAAGCGCCGGCCGGCTCTTCGATACGCTCGGCGCGCTGCTCGATCTGTCGCAGCAGGAAGATCACCTGCTCGCGTTCGAACCGACCCTTTCGGACTTCGGCGCTCATGTCGCCGAAGTCGCGACGCCTTTCCGGGAGGACGCCATTGCCCGGGGTCTGCTGTGGCACTTCCACGCGCCGGCGGAGCCCGTCATGGCGTCCATCGACCCTGAAGCCTCCACCCGTGTCCTCAAGCAGATCCTCAGCAACGCGCTCAAATTCACTAGTCTTGGTGCGATCCAGATCATCGTCGCCTCGACAGAAGACGCCGTCACGCTTATCGTACAGGATACCGGCGTCGGCATCTCGGCCGAGTTCTTCCCTCACCTCTTCCGCGAATTCCAGCAGGAGTGCACGGGCATCACCCGCCCCTTTGAAGGTGCCGGCCTCGGCCTCGCGATCGCGAAGCGGCTTGTAGACGCCATGGGTGGCGTCATCGCCCTCGAAAGCGAAAAAGGCGTAGGCACCACCGTGACCCTCCGTTACACGCGGGCCGCCTGAACCTTCGCCGGCGGCATCGCGTTGGAGGGGCACTCTTGTCCGCCAACCCAACACCCGCGCCGATGGAACCGCCGATCATCCCCGCCTACAACAAACCCGATGCGCCCGGCATCTGGATGAGCTTCGACAACACGGTGTCGGTATACCACATCATCGAAGCCGGCCACGACTTCGAGCGGGCCTCGCAGGACCTCTTCGCGTTGCTCAAACAGGCCAACGAAAAATTCCCCGAGTGGCCCCGTGTCCTCTACCTGGAAATCCAGGACCACCTCGACTCCCTCGGCCGGTTCGACCCGGACATGGTGGAGCTCCAGCAGGAATTCCTCATCCAGGCCCTCGGCGAGTTTTGGACCGCCCTCGACCTGCCGCTCGTCTCGGTCGTGAACCCGAATCCTCAGAGTAACGCCATCCCCGATTCGCTGGCGGTGCGTCCGCCGGAACGGCGGTATGGGTGATGATTGATGGGCGATCGTCGATGGTCAATGGGCGATGGTCATTGAGCGTTTTCTCAGGATTAAGGGCTGATGAGCGTTTTCTTTTTGTCGTCATCCCCCGGTCAGGCCCGGGGCAGGCTCCCGACCCCGATCGGGGATCCATAGAAGGCATGAGAATATCTCGTTTGCGGTTCCAGATGTGATTCCCTGTAATTTTTGATGTATGTATGGATCCCCGCGTTCGCGAGGATGACGGTGCTGAAAGAGACGAGGTGATCATCCCACCCCCCTCGCTAATCGCTATTGCCTAATCACTACTCGCTAATCAATGCGTCTATTCTTCCTCTTCCTCCTCCTGACCCCATCCTCTCTGCTGGCTCAACACCTCCCGATGCCGGCGATTCTCCCGCTGCGTGAGCAGGCGGCAGTGATCGACCGGGTGTTGCTCGATCGGTTCGAAACCGTCGTTCCGGCATTGATGCGGCGGGAGGGGATCGATATGTGGGTGATCGTGGGGCGCGAGTACAACGAAGATCCGGTGATCGAAACCATGCTGCCGGCCACCTGGCTCGCGGCGCGCCGGCGGACGATCCTCCTCTTTTACGACCGGGGCGACGAGGCGGGCTTGGAGCGCCTGGCCGTCGCCCGCTACGCCGTCGGCAACGCCTTTCCGGCCGCCTGGAACCCCGAGGAGGAGCCCGACCAGTGGAAGCGCCTCGCGGCGCTGATCGCCGAGCGAAATCCCCGCAAGATTGCCCTCAACCGGTCGAGCACCTTCGCCCATGCGGACGGGATGACGGACACCGAGTTCGACGCCCTGACGTCGGCGCTGCCGGCCGGCCTGCGAGGCCGGATTGTCTCTGCTGAAAACCTGGCCGTGGGCTGGCTCGAAACGCGCACTGAGCAGGAGATGCAGCTCTACCCGATGATCGTGCGCATCGCCCACGCCATCATCGCCGAGGGGCTCTCCGAGCAGGCCATCCAACCCGGCGTAACGACCACCACCGACCTCGAATGGTGGTTTCGCGAGCGTATCCGGTCGTTGGGGCTTGTCACCTGGTTCCACCCGAGCGTGGACGTCCAGCGTGCCGATACGGCCGACGCGCGGAGCGATTTCTCCACCCGGCCCGGGGAAACCACCATCCTGCCGGGCGACCTCCTGCATGTCGATTTCGGGATCACCTACCTCCGCCTCAACACCGACACCCAGCAGCACGCCTATGTCCTGAAACCGGGCGAGACCGAGGCGCCGGCCGGCCTCCGCGCCGCGCTGGCGGCGGGGAATCGGCTACAGGACATCCTGACGAGTCAGTTCCAGACCGGCCGCACCGGCAACGAGATGCTGGCGGCCGCCCGGGCACAGGCCATTGCCGAGGGGCAGCGGCCGTCCATCTACACCCACCCCATTGGCTTCCACGGGCATGCCGCCGGGCCGGCGATCGGGATGTGGGACAGCCAGGGCGGCGTACCCGGCACGGGTGACTACCCGCTGTACCTGAACACCGCTTATTCGATTGAGCTCAACACCACCGTAGCCGTCCCGGAATGGGGGAAAGACGTGCGGATCATGCTGGAGGAGGACGCCTTTTTCGACGGGGACGAGGTGGGATACATCGACGGCCGGCAGACGGAATTTTGGCTGGTGCCGCGCCTGTCCGCCAACACCCCTTAAACCTTACACCTCGAACCTGGAACCCTTCAAAACGGAAACCCCTGAGCGTGGGTGTGAATGAGCAGTTGGGCGGCGGCTTCGCCGTGGCGGTAGGGGAGGTGAAAGGCCGGCGTGCGCTCGACGAGTTTGCCGAGGTAGCGGACCGCCTCGCCCCGGTGCATTTTTAAATTGAGGCAGTTCTGGAGCAGTTCGAGCGTGGCCGAGGCCGGGGCGGTGCGGACGAGCCGCATGTCCGCCTCTGGGCTGTACTGGGGGAAGATGAGCGCGGCGATGGCGCAGCGGCCGGCGTCGATCTGGCCCTCGCGCAATTCGATGGTGCGTTTTTCGAGTTGCGCCACCTCGCCGGGGCTCAGCAGGCGGTCGTCCTCCGTGGCGGCGTGCTCGCGCATCTGCGGCGTGAGGGGGAACGGCACCAGCTCGCCGGTTTCAAGGGAGACGGGCACGATGTCGTCCGACAGGTAGGACCAGCCGCGGAGGCACAGGTTGGATACGAGGGTGCTTTTGCCGCGCCCCCAGGTACCGCACATCACGACGGCCCGGCCTCCCTTCGCGGCGGCGCCGGCGTGCAGCCACAACAGCTCCCGGTGTTCGCGCACGAATCGGAACACGATCTCGAACTTGAGGCACTGCATCGCGCCATGGAGCGTGCCGTCGTGGTCGCCGAACTGGTCGGCCCCATCCACCACGTAGCGATCGCCCTCCCGACGAACGGTCAGCGTGTCCAATAGTTTATACGGCACCGGGACGAGCAGCTCGCGAAAGTTGTGCGCCAGCGGGACGAGGACTTCCTCGACCTCTCCGGCGACGGCGACTTCCTGATTGCCAAACGAAACAAAAAGCGTCTGCATAATCCGTATCAGGCGACGTCGGCCTCGTTATTGACCAGCGACTGTTTGTCCTGGATCAGGCCAAGCACCAGGAACTGCTCCAGCGCGAGGCGCACGTCGACGAGGAGTTCGCCGGCCGGGATGTCGAACACGCCACTCAAATCCTCGCAGATCTGCACCACGGTCTTCGATCCGTCACAGGCATCCCAGATGGCCTTGGCGGATGCGTTGAGGGAGAACCCCATTTCAGAGTTGCCGTCGTAGAGGACCATCTCCTCCAGAACACCCTGCGAGAGGACGTCCGGCCGTTGGACGGGGATCATATCTTCAGGAATCATCATGCGACCTATCGGGGATGCTTACGAGTACGATCGGCGCCACGTACAGCCCGGACCACACGCTTCCAGGTCGAAACGGAAGTCGGTCTCGGGCGCGCCTCTAGTACAGGTCGTCACGGCCCGCGGGTCTACAGAAGTGATCTGACGAATCGCGCAAATCGCTCTATATGGACGGCATTCGAGCGTTTAGGCGTCCTTACGAGCCGTCTGCGGAACGAGGAACAGGATGATCAGGAACGCGACGGCGCCGGCGTAGAGAAACGTCTTATTCCCCGAGAACACCCCCATCATCGCGCCGAATAGTACGACCCCTTCCCCGGCCGCCCAGCACACAAGTGTGTACGACAGAAATTGACGCCCCACGCCGGCCTGATCGCGTTTGCGTCTGAAGACGAACACCACGCCGGCCAGCGCGAGCAGCATCGCGATGAAATAACCCACGACGATCGGATGATCGGGGGGAAACAGCGGTTCCACCCGGCTACCCAGGAAATACGTCAGTGTTACAGCGATCGCTACCGTCAACACCATCGCAAACTTGATGAGAGTCAACGAACGCTGCATATCGGATGATGTGGATGCCATAGACGCCTTTTGAGCGGAGAGACTGGTTCTTAAACGGGGGATTGGACCTCCGCCAGAGCCGCCGCGTAGGCGGCCTGGAGGGCGTCCTCCTCCGAGGGCGTCAGCGGCGTGACCGGCGGTCTCATGTGACGCCACCCTTCGGCTCCGGTTCGAAGCTCGGTCAGCAATTTGAGCGCAGGAATCATGGGGAAGGACTCGATGGCCTGCCGGACAGCGGACATGCGGCGCTGGAGGTCGTCCGCCTGTGGGGACTGCCAGGCATCATACACCTCCGCCGCGAGGCGGGCCGTGAGGTTGACGGTGGCGGATATGCAGCCGGCTCCGCCGGCGCGTAGCACATCCACCAAAAACTTCTCGCTGCCGGCGAACACCCGGAAGCCAGGAAACGCCTGCGCCATGGCGCGCATGTTCTCCACGTTCCCGCCCGAATCCTTCACCCCGACGACGACACCCGGATAGGCGGCCAGCAGCCGATCAATGACGGACAGGGAAAAGGGGACGCCGGTCATCTGGGGAAAATGATAAAGATAGACTTCGGGCGATGCGGAGCCGATCTGCTGAATGAGCGCGTCGAACGCGGCGATGAGGCCGGCGTCGCGCACGTTTTTGTAATAAAACGGCGGCAGCACCAGCAGGCCATGGACTCCATGATCGAGCGCATGCCGCGCGAGGGCCACTGTGTCCGGCAGGGCGCAGCAGCCCACGCCGAGCATGATGCGGGAAGGCGGGATGCCGGCGTCCAACAGGCGTTCGAGCAGTTCCGTCCGTTCGGACACACTGAAGCTCACCGCTTCGCCGGTGGTCCCCATGATCGCCAGACCCGCGCAACCGCTGTCGAGCAACCACCGCGCATGCGCGGCCAGGCGGGGGTGGTCGACCTTCAGATCCGCCGTCAGCGGCGTGAGGCTGGCGGCGTAGACGCCGTCGGGCAGGCGATGCTCCATGGGATGGGACGATGAAGTGTACGGCGGCGACCCGCCGCGTAGCGGGTCGCCGGCGGAAAGGTATACGCCCCGCTCCGAAACGTCAACAGCCCCGCTACGTTACACCAGAAGCGATCGGGCCGGCATCTCAAAAAGAGATCCACCGACCCCGCGCCGGGCTCGAAGGGGTAAAATTCCACCTATCAGCGCCGGCATATTATTTGAGCCGGGCCGGGTTCGACCCGGAGGACACCCGCCCTACCGTTTCACCTACCCATCCTGTACATCATGTCAACAACGCGCTTATTATATCGATTTACCTATTTCTTGATCGCCTTGATCGTCGTCACCTCCGCCGGCTGTGACAGCAACAAAGACGAAGCCGGAGACGCCCCGGACCTCTTCCCGGCCGAGGCGTTCACCATGCAGACCGATCTGTTTAACCAGAATCTCGCTCCCAAGCAGGCTGTGGGCATCAATTTCGCCGCCGCCGCGCTCCGGGTTTGGCCGGTCTCTCTGGCGCTTGGAGCCAACCTCATCATCCCCTCCGCCCTGACGACTTCGGCCCTCCAGGCCGAGGCGGTTTCGGAGGATGACTCGTGGGTCTGGGCGGCCACGGCTGTCGCCAACGGCGTCAGCACCGCGTACAGTCTTATTGGCACCCGCCACGATGAAGGGACCGACTGGAGCATGCGGATCACCGTGCAGGGCGGCATGGGCGGCGAGACGCTGGATGACTTCGAGCTGTTTACGGGGCGGACGACCGACGACGGCGCCTCGGGCAACTGGAGCCTCTTTTACCCGATCGACGGCGTCTCGACGAATGTCCTGAGCGCCGAATACGCCATCGTCAGCGAGACGGAAAAGACGATCACCTACACCATTCCGGTAACCGCGGAAGACAACGCCGGCGACACCATCGAATATGCCGAGATCGACAGCTTGAGGACGTTCGACTGGTTGCAGGCCGCCGCCAGCATCCAGCACTTCGTCACCTGGAGCGCATCCGACAGCACCGGCTCGATCACTGCTTCTAATTTCCGCTCGGGCGTCAAGAGCTGCTGGGATTCCTTGCTCAACGACACCCCCTGCCCCGCGGAGACCCGTTTACCCTGAACGATGTCACACAATGACCCATAAATGAACCCTCCGCGCGTTCCCGCACGCGTGGGGGGTTTTTTGATATGCAGCTGACCCTTTCCTCAGACAAACGCGCCTGCGGCATGGCCGCGGCGGAAGCCGGCGCCAGGCTCCTGCGCGCCGCCCTGGATCGGGCGGGACACGCCACGATCGTGCTGGCCACCGGCGCTTCGCAGTTCGAGATGCTGGCTCATCTGGCGAGCCTGCCCGACATCGCCTGGCAGCGGGTGACGGCGTTCCACCTGGACGAATACGCCGGCCTTCCCATCAGCCACCCGGCCTCATTCCGCAGATATCTATGGGAGCGATTCGTCCGGATCCTCCCCCTGCCCCTCCGCGCGATCCATTATATCGACGCCGAGATCGACGCTACCGCGGAAGCCATGCGTCTTTCCGAACTGATTGCCGGGCATCGCGTCGATGTAGGCTTTGTGGGAATCGGCGAAAACGGGCACCTCGCGTTTAACGACCCGCCCGCGGATTTCGAGACGACAGCGCCCTACCTTGTCGCGACGCTCGATGAAGCGTGCCGCCGGCAGCAGCTGGGAGAAGGGTGGTTCGCGACGCTGGGGGACGTGCCGCGGACGGCTGTATCCATGTCGGTCCACCGGATCATGGCCAGCGAAGCGATCATTTGCACGGTCCCTGAAGCCCGAAAAGCGCATGCGGTGCGCGGTGCGGTGGAGGGGCCCGTCACGCCGGCGGTGCCGGCGTCGATCCTGCAGCGTCATCCGCAATGTGGGATCTTCCTGGACGGCGAGGCCGCGGCGAGGCTCAGCCGCTGACCGGATAAGAGGTCTGGAATCTACCGATTTCGATAAAAGAGGATGCCGCCGCTGTCTCCCCCGACAAACAGGTCCAGGTCACCGTCGCCGTCGATATCCACAAAAGCGGGGGTAGCCAGCGCCGGCATGGGGAGAGGCAACAGTTCAGGCTCCGCCGTGAACTCCATCACCTCCGGCGTTCCCACATTGCGAAAGAGCATCAACTCGCCCTTCTCCCGGCCGACGAGGAGGTCGTAGTCCCCATCGCCCTCGATATCCACCAGCGCAGGGAAACTGCGGCGGCCGCCGTCGATCTCCATGAACTCGTCGGAAACCAGCGTGAACGCAGGTTTCTGCGGGGTGCCGTCGTTGCGATAGAAGTTGATCGTGCCCGAGGCTTCGCCGGCCATGAGATCGAAGTCGCCGTCGTTATCGAGATCGGCCAGCGCCGGCGTGCTGTTGCTGCCGCGCGAGAGCGTCACCGTGGCCAGTTCGTCGTGCACATAGTTTGGCGTCTGAGCTGTACCGGTATTCCAGTGAATCTGCATGCCCTGAAACCAGGTGCCGAGGAGCAGATCCTGATCCCCGTCTGCGTCGAGATCGGCGAATGCCGGCGCGGGATGGTAGATGGCGGGGAGGTCGAGCGTGTCCGCCAGTTGGAAGGCCGGATGCGTGGGTGATCCCGTATTTTCGAAGTAGTAAGCGAGCGCTTTTTCGACGGTCGAGGGGTCGATCTTGTTTGTGACGATCATATCCTGGTCGCCATCGCCATCCCGATCTACAAACGCCGGGATGCTTTCGAGGCCGACATCGATGCCAGCGATAAAGCGGCGATCACGAATCACATAGCCGCCCTCGGCGGTGCGCTCCATCAGGATGAGGTTCTCGGCGGCCGTGCGATTGGGGTTAAATGCTCCCCCGAGGACGCCGACGACGAGGTCGTTGTCGCCGTCGCTATCCCAATCGGTAAACGCCGGCGCGTTGTAGCCCGTCGTGATGAGCGGGTTGCCGATGGGGAAGGGCTGCGGGTCGTTGCGGAGGTAGGGTTGCGCGCAGGTGCCCGTGTTTTCGATGAAGAGGACACCTGGCTCGAAAAAGTCGCCCCAGAACAGGTCCTGATCCCCGTCGCCGTCGTAGTCGTGGAACGCCATCGTATTGGCGCCGTGGCGGCTGCCGGCGAACTGGCCGATGATCTCGATATTTTCGAAGCGTTCGGCGACGAGGCCAAACTGCGGCAGCGGTGCATTGGGCGGTCCCGTGCTCTCGTAGTGCATCACCGTCCCTTCGACGCGTCCGATGAAGAGGTCGAGCAGGCCGTCGCAGTCGATGTCAGTGAAGTTCGGGATATTCTGGCGGTCCGCGAAGATAGGCGCTCCGGTGGCGCTACGCACGGTGTCCGAGTTGGCCGCAAAGACCGCGCGTTCGGATGAACCCGTGTTGTGATACAGCTGCATGTAGCTGAAGGGGCGTTCCGCAAGGATGTCGAAATCGCCATCGGCGTCGATATCGACGAATCGGCTCCACTCGCCGATATCCAGATCCATATAGCGATCCGTTTGCCAGCGCCATTCCGGATTCTGGTGGGTGCCGATCCGTTCGAAGAACATCATCTGGCCGGTGATATTCTGCAGGAAGAGGTCGTCATCGCCATCGCCGTCGATATCCACGAACTGGGGCCGCGGAACGTTCAGGCCGCCAAGGAACGGGTGGCCGTACAGCCGGCCGGCGCCATCGCGGACCTCAAACGCAAAGACATCCCGCTCGAATTCCGGCGCGGCAGAGTCCTGTGGGCCGGTCGCGGCTTCCGGCAGAGCGGCCGGCAGGCGCAAGGCGCACCCAGCACCCATGCAGACGAGCAGTAGTAACAAGACCCCGATCGAGTGCTTCATGGGGGAGCGATTAGAAACGTGCATTCGTCCCGAGGCCCGACGGGTAGTGCTGCAGGGTGATCGTTTTGATGACGGTATTGGTGGCGGTGTCGATAACGACAAGGGAGCCCGGCTGCGGTTCAGCCGGCTTTTCGGGCATCGCGCCATGGTTGCTGTGATCGGCGTGCGCCTGAGGGTCCGCGCCGGTGGCCGGCGTGGCGGGCATCGGCATCGTGTGCCCACCGGCGAGGTTACTATTGGCGACAAAGACGCGCCGGCCATCGGCCGAGACCACGCTGCCGTCGGGTTGTGAAATCCCTTCTCCCTCGATGGTCGTGACGATCTCGAGCGATTCCATGTCGACGACGGTCACGACGTCGGCCATCTTATTGCCGATGTAGACATACCGGCCGTCCGGTGTGAAAGCGGGGTGCCACGGGGCCATCCGCATATCCATGGTCTTGACGACACTCAGTTCCGGCGTCTTCGTCACATCGTACACAAAAAACTTCGCGCTCAGCTCGCCGCCGACGACGAGCCGGGTGCCATCCGGCGAGAACGCGAACTGGACGAAGGCATGGATCGGGCCCTCGATGTCGTGCAGGGCGATCTCCTCCGTCTCGATGTTGTAGGTGATAAACCGGTTTTCGGACATGCTGCCGGCGAACACGAATGTACCTTGCGGATCCACCGCGAGGGCATGCGGGCGGGCAATAAACACATCGACTTCCTCGATCGACATATCTTCCCGATTCACGACACCCATCCGTTTGGGCGGATTCACGGCCGTCATCGAACGCGCCACGTACAGCGTATTTCCCGTGGGGTGGAGGGCCAGCATACCCGGCGTCTCGAACTCGGCCTGAGCGACGAGCTCGTTGGACCGGTTAAACTTCAGGATGCGATTCGCCCCGATGAGCGTCACGTACCAGAAGGAGCCGTCGGGTTCGACGACGATGTGGTGCGGTTTCGCGTTCGCGGTGAAGCCCAGCGCCGTAAGATCGACGGTGGCGACGAGTTCCAGACTTTCGCTGTCGATCACCGACACCGCGGCGCTGCTCTGGTTGCAGATGTAGACATACGCCGGCTCGAGGCGGAGTGGGGCCACGGTAAGGGCGGCCGGCTCAGCGACCGCGGGGCCACTCTGTGCACAGGCGGACACGACAAACAACGATGCCAGCACGAAGGCGCCGACCAATTGCGAAGCGAATCGGTTGATCATAAGGTCCCTGAAAGAAAGTAGTACGTTCAAGGTCAAAGGTTCAGAAACTGTTGAGATTTCCACAACCCGAGGCAAAGTCATCCCCGCGAAGGCGGGGATCCAGCCCTCAGACTGGCATTTTTCTGGGTCCCCGCCTGCGCGGGGATGACTTGCTCACTATGCAAAACGCAAATCTCAACAGTTTCTCAAGGTTCAAAGTCAAATGTAAAAGGTATTTTCCACCTTAAACAGTAGCCCTTGAACCTTGAACCTCAAACCTTACACCCCTAAATGTCTAGATCCTGCGTTTTGAGCAGGAAGAGCCCTTCGCCGATGCTTGTCACCGGGATGACGCCGCTCTTGAAGTACGGGTAGGTGCTCCAGGCGCCGCCAAAGCTAACGCCCTCTTCGTTTGGCGTCGTGTCGAAATGGCCCCATTCCACCGGGTTGGCCGGGTCCGTGATGTCCAGGATACGCAGGCCGCTGGTGTAGTTCGCCAGGTACATGTAGTTGCCCTTGACGTAGAGGTTGTGGTCGATCGACTCCGTCGAGTGCATGAACTCCTTCACGAGCTGGGGGTCGTCGAGGTCTTCGAGATCCCATACGAGCGTTCGCGTGTGCGAGACGTTACCGCCCATTTCATCCAGTTCGTCGTTCATGTAGAAGTAGCGCTGGTCGTCGGTGAACCAACCCTGGTGCGCGTATCCCACGTTCGGGTAGGTCGCGCGGGCGAGGGCGACGGTGTTCTCCTTATCCGTGACGTCGGCGATGCTAATTGCCGTTTCATTCGAGCCGACGCAAATTTCCTTGCCGCGGTGCTCGGTATCCGGACCCTGGTAGACGACGCACTGGGCATCGTGCGAGTAGCCCGTGCTGGCGCGGCCCGTGGTGGGGTCGGAGAAGCAGCCGGCGAACGTCGGGCTGGCCGGCTCGCGGATGTCGATCATGTGGAGCCCGCCGCCGCAGGTTTCGCCGCCCGAGCTGCTGCCGACGGCGTAGGCGAAGCCGGTTTCTTCGTTGATGACGATGTTGTGCGCGCTGGCGATGTTCGTATAGAGCGCATCGGGCTCAAAGGTCACGGGCATGTCAGCCGGCTTGACGTCGCGCACCTGGCGGAGGTCGAGCACCTGCATGCCATGTTCCGCCGCGCCGTCGGCGACGACAAACACGTGATCCTTGTACACCTTCATATCCCGCCAGGTACTGGCCGGCGAGTTGGCGGTCTTGGGTAGATCTCCCACAAACACCGGGTTGTGCGGATTACTGATTTCTACGATGGAAAGGCCATCCGTGCGGCCGGCGAGGACATATTCCTTGCCCGTCTCCGAGTCGGTCCACCCCCATACATCGTTCATATTCGAGCCGCGCTGGCTGCTGAGGCTTTTGATCGGCACAAACGACATCAGGTCCACTTTCTCGCAGGTGAAGATGTCGGAACTGCCTTCGGAGCAATCGACCTTGGCGCCCGTGACCGCCTCCATGCTGATCACCTCCGCATAGAAAAACGCCTTTTCTTCCCAGGCGCCGCTTTCGGAATTCCGTTCGAAGATGGTCGCGATGCCCTCGCCATTATCAGCGCCCGGCGATCCGATGGCTGCAACGGCGCCGTTGACCGCGATGGTCGACCCGAAGCCATGGCCGCTGACCGCCTGTTCGCCGCGAATTTTGGTAGCGCCCGTCCACTGCAGGTTTTCAGTGATCGCGTGCGCGTAGACGACGCCAGTGAACTGATCGGCCCCCTGGGCGCCGACGAACACCTGATCGTCGGTGATCGCTATGGACGCACCGAAGCCGAGACGCTCCGAGCTATCGAAGGGGACGAGGGTCGTGCCCAACTGCCACTCACCCGAGGCGTCATCCTTCTGGTACACATACACCGCACCCGTAAAGCCATCGATGCCCGGGGCGCCGATAAACAGATGCTGTTCCGTGATGGCGATGGCGGCTCCAAACTGGGCGTTTTCGCTCAGGCTATCGGCCTCAAGTTTCGTCTGTTCTTTCCACGAGTCGGAGGCTGAATCGTAGGCGAACACGTAGGCCGCTCCGCGCCCATTTCCTTTGACGGGCGAACCCACGACCAGGAGATCTCCTGCAGTCGCCAGGGTCAACCCGAATAGATCCCCTTCCACGGTTTCCGCGGCGGAGAACACCGAATGCTGTTGCCACGCGTTGCCCTGTTTCTTAAACGCGTATACGGCGCCAGTCTGCTTGTTGCGGCCGGCGGCCGAAGCAATCACGAAGTCGCCGGCCACGCCCAGCGCGCGCCCAAAGGCGACGCCTTCCGTAGCATCTTCGGGGGACAAGACGCCGGTTTCTTTCCACGCACTCTGCGCGTCTTTCTCGAACACATAGGCAGCGCCTGTCGTATTTGCGTAACCCGTCGCGCCAACGATCAGCATCGATCCATGGGTCGCCATGGCGCGGCCGAAGTTGTCCCCAGCCATGCCGTTGGAAGCGATGAGGCGGGACGCTTCCATCCAGGAGCCGTTCGACGAACGGGTATACCGGTAGATCTCGCCAGCGGCATTGCCACTGCGGGACGAACTGACGAACACTTCGTCCGCAGCTACGGCGACGGAGCCGCCAAATGCAGCGACGGCGGCTTCGGTGGTTTCAGACCGCATCGACTGTGCTTGCGCCGCGCCGGCGAAGCAGGCTGCTAGCGCGAGGGGCAACAGCAGAAAGTATCGATTTTTCATAGGTTAGATCAGGTTTTCGGAACGTACACTCTTCTCTTTCAACTCGCAGGCACACCAATTATTGCACGCTTCCCAGATGCTCTTTGCGGGGAAATGAGGATGCGCGGCGCCGACCTGACGATGACAGGGAAGATGACCTCAATCGTATATGGGTGCGATTCAGGCCTCCTTTAACGGGGCTTTCCACCGAAAGATGCACCTGCCGGTTGAACGAACCGACAGCCGCGACTGCCGTTCTATGCCCACCCGAAAACGTGCGCACATGGCTGGCATCTACCTCCACATCCCGTTCTGCAAACAGCGGTGTGTCTACTGCGATTTCTACTTCGTGACGACCGTCCGCGACCCCGCGCCGTTTGTCGACGCCCTCTGCCGTGAGATAGCCGACTATGGCGAGCGCTTTGGAGGCCGCGAGCCGATCGACACGATCTACGTTGGTGGCGGCACGCCGTCCCTGCTGGCGCCGGACGATGTCGCCCGCATCCTTTCCGCCCTGGGCGATCACTTTGACACGCGCGGGGTGCGGGAGACGACGTTCGAGCTCAACCCGGACGACGGCACGCCGGCGTACCTCGATGCGATCCGTTCCGCCGGCGTCGACCGTCTTTCCATCGGGATCCAGTCGTTTTTCGAGGAGGATCTCCGGTGGATGAACCGGGCGCACTCGTCCACCCAGGCGCGGGCCATCGTACCCATGGCTCGTCAAGCCGGCTTCACGAATTACTCGATCGACCTCATTTTCGGCCTCCCGGCTCAGCCGCCCGATCGCTGGCATGCCAACCTGAATATCGCGTTGGAGTTGGAGGCGCCCCACCTCTCTACGTACGGCCTGACGGTGGAGCCGCGCACACCGCTCGGCAATCGAGTCAAACGAGGCGTCGAACCCGTCGCGACGGAAGAGGTTATGGCAGAACGGTATCGCGAAACGATGCATCGACTGCGTACGGCCGGCTACGACCAGTACGAAATCTCGAGCTTCGCGCTCCCCGGGCGTCATTCGCGCCACAACCAGCTCTACTGGCGTCATGCGAACTACCTGGGGTTCGGGCCTGCGGCTCACGCCTTCTGGTGGGACGAGTCCGGCCCCCGCCGGTGGGCCAACGCCCGAAGCCTCAGACGCTACCTGGAGACCGGCGGACAGGCCGTGGATATGGAGGAGGCGCTTGATCCGGATACCCTGGCCAACGAATACATCATGCTTCGGCTTCGAACCCGGGAGGGGCTCGACCTCGTCCGGCTGCGCGAGCGGTATGGGCGCGACCTCGCCGGCTCGCATACGGCGGATCTGGCGCGTTTCGCTGCGGAAGGGTGGGTGGAGTTCTCGGAGAGTCACCTTCACCTGACGGACGCTGGCTTCCTCCTTTGCGATGCCCTCACGGTAGCGCTTATCACCTAGAAAGCGCTTTTAAAATCCGTTTCCACAGAGTATCCTTATAGGGTCGGACACCTGTCCGGACCCAAGCCCCTTCATTCAACCTGACTCAACCATGAAGCGTCTGAACCCTTCTTTACCCTGGCTCGCCGCGCTCGCGCTCGTCCTGTCGTTTTCGCCCGGGGCCCTCGCACAAACGGGCGTGGGTACCGCGCCTGCCGCCGGCGCGGACATCCTGTTCGACGGCTCCCGCCAATCGCTCGACGAAAACTGGACCTACTGGGAAGGCCCCTGCTTCGTAGCGGCGCTGCCGATCAAGTGGAACATCGTCCAGGACCAGTTCGATGGCACCGGCCCGGTGCTCTCTTCGAAGGACCCCTACTCAACGACCTATGGCGAGGCCGATATCGTCACCAAAAAGGCGTACAAGGACTTCAGGCTGCACGTCGAATTCCTTATTCCGCGCGCCAGCGGCAACAGCGGCGTCTATCTCCAAAATCGCTATGAAATGCAGGTCGTGGAAGGCGAAGATGGCGTGCACGGCATGGCGGCTGTGATCAACGAAAAAGAAGCGCCGTACGAACTCTTCAACGGCCTTCAGAAATGGAACGCCTACGATATCCAGTTCCGCGCCGCGCGTTTCAAGGACGGCAAGCGGACGGAGCCGGCAATGGTGACGATGTACTTCAACGGCACCAAGGTGCACGAAAATGCGCCGATCAACCAGGTCTGGGGCGGCATCTGCTCGGCCATGAACGGCGCGAACGACGGCGGCAAGGGCATCACCGATACCCCGGGCGGCCTGAAGCTCCAGGCGGAAGGGCACGACGTGCGCTACCGAAACATCTGGATGATGGAGAAGGACTTCGCGACGGCGGACACGAACTTTTAACGAGGTCACGGAAGGGCGTCCGACCGATCGATGCCGTAAAGCACAACCTCCAAATCGGGCAACCGGTGGCCGAGTTGTTTACCGGTCGCTATCCCCTCATACGCCATCCCCAACTTCTCCATCACCCGTCGAGAGGCCAGATTCCCCGGAAGGGTGATCGCCTTCACCCCCGACTGATCGAGTTCCGTAAACGCATAGTGGATCGCCATCCGGCCGGCCCGGGTGGCGATCCCCTGCCCCTGAAACGCTCGCATCACCCACCAGCCCACCTCCAGATGGCTCGTCGTGCCCAGAGGCTGGAGGCCGGCGACCCCGATCACCTCGTCCGTTTGTTTTTGTACCAGCGCGCCCATGCAAACGCCGGCGGCATCCAGGTGGCGTTGTTGTCGGGCAAAAAAGTCGTCGTTCATGGCGTCGGTCCAGGGGATACCGTCCGACATGTAGCGCATCATGACCGGATCCGCCGTCATGGCGCAAAACGCCGGCCGATCCGTGGGCTCGTGCCAGGGGCGGATCAAGATACGGTCGGTCTCAATCGTAAATCGCATGGGAAACGCAGGTCTTCCTCAAGCCCGATCCACATCTTTCGTGAGATCAAGGACGGCGGAGAAACGATTCTCCGCCGCATCTCGTCTCAGGACACGTCGGGCGACGGCATGATACATAAGAGCGAGTGCCAGGACGAGCGGGGCGTCCGGGAAAGAAAGGGGCTCGCCTGCCGACGCTGGCGCACGTGCTCGGCGATGCGAAAACCCGTTGGGAGCGTGTTCAACTGGCCTACTGGTATGGCGGCGGCGCCTACGAACTTGAAATGACCAGCGGTTGCGCGCTCTGGCACCATCACGGAAAGCCCGTTGTACCGCTACGCTGGGTGTTGGTGCGCGATCCGGTCGGAAAGCAGAAGCCGCGGGCTTTCCTCTGTACCGATCAGCAGGCCAGTCCCCAGGATATCCTCGCCTGGTTCGTACGTCGCTGGTCGATGGAGGTCACCTTTGAGGAGACACGGCGCCATCTGGGCGGGGAAACACAGCGCCAGTGGGTGGAAACACAGCGCCAGTGGGTGGAAACACAGCGCCAGTGGTCGGACAAGGCGATCCTGCGCACGACGCCCTGCTTGCTCGGACTCTTCTCGCTCGTGACCCTGATGGCGCAACAGCTACATACCCGCCATCAGCCTACCCCGACAAGTACCGCCTGGTATGAGAAAACACTCCCAACCTTCTGTGACTCCCTTGCCAGCGTACGGATGGTGCCCTGGAGGCATACCGGTTTTTCAATGTCGCATTCCAAGACCGACATGTTTATAATCCCTCGTCCCCTATTCGATCGCCTGACAGTAGCTCTAGCCTACACGGCATAGGGACAAAGTCGAGATAAGGAACGAGCATACTGGCCGTCGCACGTGGAGAGCGACAGTAGGCCAGTGCAAAATTTTTACGCCTCCCGCTCCGCCGGCTGTAGCTTCGCCTGCCGGAAATCGTGAACAGTCTTCCGTTTTAGCGGCGTGACAAGGCTCGGATTCATCCGGCTCAGCCAGGAAATGATGCGCGCGTGCAGTGGGAACACGATCATGGGGAGATTTTTCGTGAGCCCGTCGATCACCGCCTCGGCCGCCTTTTTGGGCTTCATCGCGCCAAAGGGGATCTTCTTGATGACGTCCTCCGGCCGGACGCCCCGGTATTCCGCCCGCTCATAGATCTCTTTCTGGAGATATCCCGGGCACACGGCGCTCACCTTGATGCCATAGGTAGCCGCCTCCTCGCGAAGGGACAGGGAGAAGCCGATCATCGCGCTTTTAGAGGAGGCGAAGGGCGCCAGAAAGGGAGCGCCGATGAGGCCGGCCACCGAGGCGGTATTCACGATGTAGCCGGATTTCTGCCGCTGCATCACCTTGAACGCCGCCGTAGCTGCGTACACCGCGCCCCAGAAGTTGACGTCGAACACGCGATGCCAGTCGGTGATATCCAGGTCGTCGACCTCGCCGCAGATCGTGATGCCGGCGTTGTTGAAGAGGTAATCCAGCCGGCCGTATTCATTCGCCACCTGCTCGACCAGTTCCTCCACGGCCCGCTTGTCCGTCACGTCCAACGGTACCGCCTTTGCATGCCCCTCCTTCTCCTCGATCAGCCGAACGGTCTCGGCCGCTGCTGCCTCGTCGATGTCCGCCACGACAACGTTGGCCTTGTGGTGCGCCAGTTCGAGGCACAACGCCCGTCCCAATCCCGCGCCCCCTCCAATGACCAGGGCGCTGTTGTTTTTGAATAGATGCTGCATACGAGTAGGTTACAAGCTGGACGGGGGCGACAATGCGGCGCCTGTTTTCAGCGCACGGAAGTGAATATACAACAGGCCAACTAAAACACCCTTCCCCTCGCATCCACCTCGAGCGCCTCGACGGGTTCGCCGGCGCGGGCCCAGTAGACGCGGTCCTGCAGGTTGATGCAGGGGCAAATATGATTGGGGATGATGGTGAGCCGGTCGCCCACCTTCGGGCGGGAGAAATACCGGGTGAGGTCGATCTGACCGTGTTCCTCGGTGAGCTTTTCGATGCGGGCCTCGGGGTATTCGATCACATAGCCGTAGCCGCTGTCCGGCGCCGGCCCGCAGAGGTCGCTTGTAAGCGTTTTGCTGCCGGCATCCACAACCACTTGCCCCGGCACGGCATCGCTGACGACAGTGCAGACGATGTGTGCGGCACATTCGTCGAGCGAGACGTAGCCGCCGCGCACCGTGTTCATGTCGTTGAAGATGTAGGTGCCCGGACGGATTTCAGTGGCGTGATGGATGTAGTGCGATTGGTAGGCGGTCGGGGTGGAGCCTCCCGAGACGATCTTCGCCTCCAGGCCCTGGCGGGACCACAGGGCGATCGTCTCGCCGAGCAACGCGTCGATGCCAGACAGGATCGCGGGTTGGGTGTCCGCCGGCGACTTGATGTGGCCGGGATAAAACATGATGCCGTCGAGCCGGAGGCCCGGGAGGGCATCGACCTCCTGGGCCAGTGTCAGGGCGGCCCCGGGCGTCTGCACGCCGGTGCGGCCGAGGCCCACGTCGAGGTCGACCAGGATCCCAATCGTCGAGCCCACCGCGGAGGCCGCGCCGGACAACACGCCAGCGGCGTACAGGGAATCGACTCCCACGCGGATGGTCGTCGAAAGCGCCAGATGGGCCAGCAGTGCGCACCGCTCCGGCTGCACGGCCGGGTAGGCCATGAGGATGTCGCCGGCCAGCCTGGCCATCACCTCGGCCTCGCCCGGCTTGGCGACGGTTAGCCCGATCGCGCCGGCCTCCAGCTGGAGCGCCGCGAGATGGAGCGATTTATGGGTTTTGATGTGTGGCCGGAGCCGCAGGTCGTTCGCCCGGGCATAGGCGGCCAAGCTCTCGATATTCTGCTGGACGATGCCGGCATCGATCGCGATGAAGGGAGTGGGAATCGCTGCATCCGTCACAGGTCGGTCCTCTTCGTTCAGGTGCTGACGCCGGCTTCGATCTCCAGACCGAGCAAGTCCCGGCCCTGATCCACGAGGCGGTTCACCTGCTCGAGCCCATCCATCGACTCCTGGCAAACCCGCCCCAGTTCTTCCAGCTTACCGCGGATAAAATTCGCCGAACCGATGATCTTCAACGCCTCCACGATGTCGTTCCCCAGCCGGATGCTCGCGTCCAGGTCGTCGAGGCAACGCTGTGCTTCCTGGGACTGGACATCGTACGCACGCTGTGTATCCTCAAGATACCCGAGCGTCTGGTCGCGAATAAACGGGTCGTTGATGGCCTGCGCCCGCAAGCGCAGTTGATCCAGCATCGGGTAATAATTCAGGTTCAAGTCGTCCAGGCTGACGCGAAGCTGGACGACCGCCACGTTCGCCTGCTCCCACTTCTCGATAAACGCCAGCGTTTCCTCCTCGTTGAACTGCATCTGGGCATTTAGCAGGATGTTCTGTTGCGAGGCGGCCGCCTCACCCATCACCTGCATCACTTCGCCCTGCTGGGTCTCCACCCCCTGAATCGCCTGGCTGAACCGTGCCGCCAGCGCGTTTTCGCCATTGGTGTTGGTAGCGGTGCATCCCCATTGCACGGCCAGAAATAACACGCCGGCCAGCGCCGAGGCGCCGTGTCGAGGGACGCGTTGATAGACAGTACCTCCATCCGACTGGCACTTCATATGGGCTCCAGGTTTGATGTTCGAGGTTCAAGGAAGGGGGCGCGTGCGACACGGCGAAGCGCGTTACCGCAAGGTCATTCGCCTGAAAAAATAGATCCCTGAGCCGCAAAATACGCACTATAACGCCGGCTTGCCAAAGAAGGTTTGCATCAGTTCCCGCGGTGGCGGCGGGGTTCCCAGGGTGAAGCCGACGGCGCCCAGCACTGACACGGCAAAGCCCCAGATGAGCGGGTCCAGCCCGGCCGGCCGCCAGGGCTGGAAAGCGCCCGTGAGCAGATACCCCGTCGCATACAACGCCAGGTACGCGCCAAATCCGCCCAACATCGCCGCGATCGCGCCGCCCCTGTTGAACCGTGGCCAGTAGAGCCCGAGCGCGACCGGCACCAGAAACGCCGACGCGAGCCCGCCCCCGCCGAATACGATGAGGTATTGCAACACGTTCGGCGGGTTGAGCGCCCCGAGCGTCGCCAGTCCGCCGACAGCGAGGGTGCACCCGTAACTGAGGGTCCGGATCCGGGCATCCGAGACGGTGGGATCGAGGTGTGTCTGGTAGACATCGCGCACCACCGACGAGGCGATCATCAGCATGAAGCTGTCGACCGTTGACATGGCGGCTGCGAAAGGGGCGGCGATAAACAGGCCGGCCAGCCACGGCATGGCCGCCGCATCCGCCAGGGTGAAGGCCATCAGGGGCATAATGCGATCGGCCGACTGGTCGATGCCCGGCACGAGAAGCCGCGCGCACACGAAGATCACGACCAGCGGGAGGTAGATGAGGGTGAAGTAGATCGACAACGCCGCGATGCCCCGCCGGAGCGCAATGGTGCCGTCAAATGCCATCAGCCGCACCATATTGCCTGGCTGGCCGGTCCCTGAAAGCGCCCAGAAGACAAAAAAGGAGAAGGCCAGACCAATTGGCAGAAAGCCGTCCGCGCTCGTCGGACTCGGCCCGGGAGGGGTCAGGTACACGCCCTTTGCGCCGGCGCCGTAGGCATACTCGCGCGACTCCCCCGCTACCGCTACCGCCCCGCCGGGCAACATCGGCGGTTGCCCGCCAAACGATGTGGCGACGGCTTCGACCTCCGCCGGCGTCGTGAGCTCCACCACCGGAACGGGTTCGGACACGGACGCCCCGGCAGGTACCAGCGCCGACCGGTTCGTGCGCATCCACCGAAGACCGCCGGCGCTGTCGGGCAGAGTGAGCCAGGTGTCTACCGGAATGAGCAGACCGGGCGCCTCCGCGGGAGCCGCCGTGGTGAACGCGACGTCGCCGAATCGGGGCGGGGTCATTTCCCCGATCGCCCGGGTCGCCCGGTCGAGGCCGCCGACCTGATGAAGCGTCAACATGAGCATGGTCAGCACGCCGATCACCATCACTCCGCCCTGGAGCATGTCCGTCCACACCACCGCCCGAAACCCCCCGAACGTCGTGTAAAAAACGACCAGCACCGCAAAAAACAGCAACGAAAGCACATATTCGGGGCTCTCTCCACCGGGAACGCCGCCGAGGAGATCCGCAAGGCCGACCGCCGCGAGGTGCATCGCCGGCAGCGTGCCCAGCACCTGCTCCAGGATGAGTGCCGCGAGTTTGAACTGGGGAATCAGGTATACCAGCAGCATCGTGGCGATCAACAGGGTGGCGATGAGCGCCAGCGCCGGACTCGCGAACCGAGCCCGTAAGATATCCGGCAGGGTGATCGCGCCGGAGATCCGCGAGAACTTATTGAGCTGCTTGCCGAGCAACCCCATGCCGCAGATCGGAAAGATCATGTAGCTGGCGATCCAGAGCGCGAGCGACCAGCCATGGGTGTAGATGAGCGCCGGGAAGCCGGCAAACGTGCCGGCCGACGCGCTCGTGGCGCCGTAGGTAAGCGCCAGCGCGAACATCCCCAGTTCGCGGCTGCCCAGAAAATAATCGCCCAGAAACCCTGTACGCCGGCGGCCGGCGCGGTGGGCGAGCCAGCCGAGCGCAAACACCATCAGGGTATAACTGGCAAAAACGATCAGCGCCACGGGAAGGGGGGCCCGTGGGGTGTCTCATCGGTGATACCGCGCAGCGCGAAGGCGATACTGAAGGCTGTCGCTGCCCCCCAGGGGACCGTCACGCCCCAGAACACCCACGCCGGCCACCCGAGCACACGGTCGTTGACGCCGGCGGGATGGTCGTATCCGAACAGGCCGGCGTAGCCGACCGTCCAGGCCATACACACGGCCCAGGCGAGCAGGATGAACCATGCCTCGCGACGCGCACGAAGAAAGGCCGGATCGGGGGTGAAGTCTGGCTCAGATTCCATAGGCTCGCGGGATAAACCGGTCAGGGCTTCAACTCGAGAATCATCTCGATTTCGGTGGAGGCGCCACGAGGCAGCTGCGCCATCCCGATGGCCGAGCGCGCGCCAACGCCGGCGTCGGGTCCGAACACGTCGATCAACAGCTGCGAGGCACCGTTCACGACCACGTGGGGCTCCGTGAAGTCGAGGTCGGAATTTACATAGCCGGTCACCCGCAACACCCGCGCGATCCGGTCCAGCGAACCCAGTTCCTGGATCACCATCCGCAGGTTATTCGCGGCGCACAGGGCCGCCGCGCGCTGGGCCTCTTCCACGCTCACCTGCGACGGCACCTTGCCGGGGCTGACGAGCTTACCATGCGCCACAGGAACGGCGCCGGACACATAAACCGTGGTGCCGTGAACCACGACAGGTTTGTAGATGGCGCCCGGGCCGGGAATATCGTTCAGCGGGTAGCCAAGTGCTTCGAGTTTTTTGTCGCGTTCTCCCATACGTTCAGCTAAATGAATGATCGAGTGCGAAAGAATATGGGCGATGGAAATTCGAATTGCAACCACGCCGCGCCGTCAACGCAACGCCTCCCCGAAGAAACGCAGCCAGTTGCCGTGGAAGACCGCATCGATGTCGGCCGGCGAAAAGCCGCGGGTTTCCAGGATGCCGGCCAGTCTCTGCAGATCTGAAATCGTCTCCAGATCCCCGGGCGTCTGCTCCGTCCCGAAGCCGCCGTCGAGGTCGCTGCCGATGGCCGCGTGGCGGGTATTGCCGGCGAGCGTGCACACCCGCTCGATGTGGTCCGCCACGGCACCCAACTCGACGACTGCCGGCGAGGTCTCCCCACGCACCCATCCGGGATACAACATCCAGGCATCGAGCGCTGCACCGATGACGGCGCCTCGCTCGATGAGCCGGCGGATCTGCGCGTCGGTCAGCTGGCGCTGGTGCGGAACGAGCGCCCGACAGTTGTGGTGACTGGCCAGCACAGGCCCCCCGAAGGCGTCGAGCGCCTGGTCGAAGCTCTCGTCGGAAAGGTGCGTGACGTCCAGAATCATCCCCAACCGATCAAACACACGTAGCAGTTCGAACCCTCGGGTGTTGATCGGGCCTTCGACGCCCGTCCCGGCGGCATATTGCCCCAGGCCGTAATGCGTGAGGCCGGCGGCCCGAAGTCCATCCTCCCACCAGGCTTCCGCCTGTTCGGGACGGACCATCGGGTCGCACCCTTCCATGCTCAGGATGATGCCCGGCACCCGCGTCGCGCCGGCCTCCCAGGCCTGCCAGTGGGCGCGCAGGTCGGCGGCCGTACGCAGCATTCGCAGGCGGCCGTCTTCCTCTAGTTGCCGGTAGTAGGCCCGCTGGGCCTGAGCGGCCGCGTGGGCGATGGCCGGCGTGGCGTGTTCGAGGTCGGTGCGTTTATATCCGGGTTGCGGCGTCTGCGCCGCACCGCTGCGCGCGAGGAGCGTCGCCACACATACGGCAACGCCGGCCGCCGCCAGCTCGGGCAGCGAGGTCGTGCAGCGTCCCCGGCCGGGCACATCGGTCATGTGCGCCTCGCAACGGCGCAGTTCAGTGATGGAGAGCGTCAGATCGCGGTTGTAAGACACCGCGTTCCACGCCAGGTCCAGGTGGGCGTCGAAGAGGAGGCGCATGTTGGCGTGTGCGAGTGTGGGGGTGTGGGAGTGTGGGAGTGTGGGAGTGGGTTCTCCCATACCCCCACACCCATTATAGCTTCCTCAACCGTACCTCCTCCACCGCATGCCCGGGGCCTTTGCGCAGGACGAGGTCCGCGCGATCCCGGGTGGGGGCGATGTTTTCGGTGAGGTTACGGGCGTTGATCTCGCGCCAGATTGTCTGGGCAAAGGCGTCAGCCTCCTCCATGGATAGCGTCGTGTACCGGTGAAAGTACGACGACGGATCGCGAAAAGCGGTCCGGCGGAGGGTATGAAATCGTTCAAGAAACCACTGCTCGATGAGTGCAGGGTCGGCGTCGACGTAGATCGAGAAATCAAAAAAGTCCGACACATACACCGGAGGCCGCCCCTCTGCCGGCAGGCGCGGCGTCTGGAGGACGTTGATCCCTTCGAGGATCACGATGTCGGGCTGCCGGATGTCGAGCCGCTCTCCGGGCAGGATGTCGTACGTATGATGCGAGTAGATGGGCGCCTGGACGACGGGCTCGCCGGCCTTGAGCGCGGCCACAAATGCGACGAGTTGACGTTGATCGTAGCTTTCCGGAAATCCCTTGCGCTTCATCAGTCCCAGCGCCTCAAGCTTTGCGTTCGGGAAGAGAAAGCCGTCGGTCGTGACGAGATCCACCCGAGGGTGGTCCGGCCAACGCGAGAGGAGCGCCTGGAGGATGCGGGCCGTGGTGCTTTTTCCAACAGCCACGCTGCCGGCGAGGCCAATGAGATAGGGCACTTTCGCCGCTGAGTCGCCCAGAAACGTCGCGGTAGCCCGGTGCAAACGCTGGACGGCCGCAACGTAGAGGTTCAGCAGGCGCGAAAGCGGCAGGTAGACCTCGACCACTTCGCCGAGCGAGAGGTCCACGTTGAGCCCACGCAACTGCTCCAGATCCACCTCCGATAGGGTCAGCGGTGTATCTTCGCGCAGGGCGGCCCATTCAGGGCGGGCGAAATGGATGTAGGGGGAGTTCAAGGAAAAAGGGAAAAGGAAAAAGGGAAAAGGGAAAAGGGAAAAGGGAAAAGGGAAAAGGGAAAAGGGAAAAGGGAAAAGTTGAATTGTGAATACGACGGATGGTTGCTGGGCGTTCGGTGCCATTTCGGGTACCGTGCAACGTTAAACGCTGGCAACGCAACGCGAAACACCCGGCCTGGAAAAAGTTCTTGTCGCCCCGCAACCGATGCGACAACCGGGCGTATCAATTAGACAATTGACTAAATATCAAAATGAACACCGTCTTCAAAGCGCTGAACGACCCGACGCGGCGGGCGATCCTGGACATGCTGAAGCGGGCGGACCTGACGGCCGGCGAGATCGCCGATGCGTTTCAGATCAGCAAGCCGAGCATCTCGCATCATCTGGATCTCTTGAAGCAGGCCGGCCTGATCGATGCCGAGCGCGAGGGGCAGTTCATCCGGTACTCGCTCAACACCACCGTGCTCGACGACACCTTGAAGTGGTTGTTGACGCTCACACAATCTAACGGGGATTCGAACCACCATGAAGCTTCGTGAATTGATCAAGTCCGACTGGCCGGCGTGGCTGGTTGTGGGCCTGCCGTTTGTCGTACTGGCTGTGGTGTGGGACCGCCTCCCGGCCGAACTGCCCATGCACTGGAACATGTATGGCGAAGTCGACCGCTACGATGCGAAGGGTTTTGGTGCCTGGATGATCCCGCTCCTCGGGCTGGGGATGTATGTGCTGATGCTGGCGATTCCCTGGATGGACCCCAAGCATCGGATCGACCCGGGCCAGAAGGGGGTGAAGGCCTTTCGGCTGATCATTCCTGCGATGATGACCGGGATGTTCGGCATCGTCTGTCTGAGTTGGCTCGGGTATCCGATTAACACGTCCAGCGCCGTGTACCTGTTGCTGTGCGTGCTTTTTCTGGCGATGGGCAACTTCATGGCTACGATGAAGCCCAATTATTTCATCGGGATTCGCACGCCCTGGACGCTCGAATCCCCCGAAAACTGGCGCAGGACGCATCGACTCGGAGGAAAATTATGGGTCTTCGGCTCTCTTGTGATGATCGTTTTATGGTTATTTCTGCCCGTTGGCGTCTACTTCTGGGTATTCATGGCCGGCGTGCTGACCATGTCCCTCGTTCCGGTCGGCTACTCGTTGGTGCTCTACCTCAGGGACAAACGGACGGCAGAGGGTTCCAGGTTCAAGGTGTAAGGTTCAAGGCGACTTCCTTGAACCTCGAACCTTAAACCTTAAACCGTTCCGTCAGCGCACGGCGTTTTTCGTAGGCCTCGCGGGCAATACGCACGTCTTCCAGGAAGTATGGCAGTTCTTCGAGGAGCAGCGCTTGGGGGCCGTCGACGAGCGCCTTACTGGGCTCCGGGTGGAAGTCCACCAGCACCATATTGGCCCCCGATATGATGCCTTGCGCGGTGACATGGAACAGATCCAGCATGCCATCTGGAGCCGCCTGGCGGGTGCCGACGGAGTGCGAAGGATCGACACAGACCGGTAGACGAGTGAGGCGTTTGAGGACCGGGACGTGGGCGAAGTCGACCATATTCCGGTGCGGGCTGGCGAACGAGGCCTTCATGCCGCGCAGGCAAAAGACGATGCGGGAGTTGCCGTAGGTGGCCAGGTATTCGGCCGCGTTGAGCGACTCGGCGAGCGAGATGCCGAAGCCGCGTTTGAAGAGCACCGGGTAGGTCTGCTGCCGGCCGATGAACTTCAGCAGCTCGAAATTCTGGGTATTCCGCGTGCCCACCTGGAGCATGACGCCGGTCGGTCGGCCGAGCCGCTCCAGCGCGGTGTCGATTTCCTCGATGTGGCTCTCGTGGGTGATCTCCATCGCAATCACCTTGATCCCGTACTTGCCGGCAAGCTCGAATACGTACGGCAGACAGTCCTTCCCGTGACCCTGGAACGAGTACGGATTCGTACGCGGCTTGTAGGCGCCCATCCGGGTACAGACCTGGCCGTGGGCCTGGAGGGCCTGCATCATCCGCTCGACGTGTTCGGCCGTGTCCACCGCACAGAGGCCGGCGAATATGTGCAGGTTGTCCTGATTGAAGGTCACGCCGTTGTAGGAGAAGCCGATCGAGCGTCGGTCGTCCTTGTGCCGGCCGATCATCCTGTACTCTTCCGAAATACGCACGACCCGCTCGACGGCCGGCAGCCCCTGGATGTCCTCGATCGCCAGCGCCGCCGTGTTGCCGATCAAGTAGATCTCCGTGAGCACCTGCAGTTCGCCGCTTACAAGGTGTTTCTTCACGTCGATGCCCGGAAGCTCGGTAAGGTGTTTCCAGGTGTGAAGAAAGGCGTCCGACGTCTCGTCGATATTCGGATGGAGGATAACAAGCATGATCGTTCGGTCAGGAAGCGGTGAGAGGGACAAAAAGGTACAGGTTTCCTCTTTCTGGATTCAAGCGGGTCCGATGAAGAATTGCCTCATGAAAGCCCTTCCAGGCGATAGAATGCCAGGAAGTGGGCTCAGGGTGAAAACAAAACCGCCGATACCTCGTGTAAGCCCCCATTCACACCGTTCCCGTCTACACCATTCGGAAGCGGCTTTTAGTTCACTGCTTTCCGGGATGTACTGGGGCGCGTCGTATTTGAGAAAGGACCAAGGGACTGCCCTGTGAACCAGGCGGCCCGTGCAGGAAATCGACGCGCCTGTTCTATTCTAGACGATTATTCGGTGCCACTCGCACCAGATTCCCTTCGTTCGGATAAAACCCATCGAGCATTTCGCGCCGGCATTCCGGTGCCGCGCAGTATCCTTTCTGCCTGACGCTCGATACCCTCCAGCGCGTCAATTGCGCCTTGCGCTAGCCGGATTCCTCTATCCAATTATACATGACCTTTGATCAGCTAAACCTGAGCCAGGACGTCCTGCGCGGCGTTCAGGCATCCGGTTATACGACACCTACGCCCATTCAGCAGGCAGCCATCCCCGTAATTCTCGCTGGCGACGACCTGATTGGTTGTGCCCAGACGGGCACGGGTAAGACGGCGGCCTTTGTGCTTCCGATCCTGGACCGCCTGCTCGCCGGGCCCCGCCCGCAGGGCCCGCGCCGCGTCCGTGTACTCGTCGTCACCCCGACACGCGAACTCGCGCTACAGGTAGACGAGGCCGTCCGCACCTACGGCAAGTTCACCCCATTCCGCAGCCTGCCGATCTACGGTGGCGTGGGCATGCAGCCGCAGTTCATGGGCCTTCGCAAGGGCGCCGACATCGTAGTCGCCACGCCGGGCCGGCTACTCGATCACCTCGAACGCGGCAGCATCTCGCTGGCGCACGTCGAGGCGCTCATCCTCGACGAGGCCGATCGGATGCTCGACATGGGCTTCATCAACGACGTTCGGAAGATCGTCGCCGCCACGCCCAAAAAACGGCAGACGCTGCTCTTCTCGGCTACGATGCACGGACCCGTTCGCCAGCTTGCGGACAGTATCCTGAACAAGCCTCAGTTCATCGAGATCGGACAGCGCCGCAACCCGGCCGACACCGTCGAACAGGCCGCCAGCCTGATCGACGAGGCGTCCAAAATCGACCTGCTCTTCCACGTGCTCGAAACCGACAACGTGAACAACGTCATCGTGTTCACACGCACGAAACATCGGGCCGACCGCATCACGCGCCGGCTCAACATCGAAGGCTACTCGGCCGTCGCGATCCACTCCAACCGAAGCCAGGCCCAGCGCCAGAAAGCGCTGGAGGGCTTTAAAAAGAGCCGTTATCGCGTCCTGGTTGCTACCGACATTGCCGCGCGCGGCATCGATGTGGACGGGATTTCGCACGTGATCAACTACGACACGCCGAACCTACCCGAGAGCTACATCCACCGGATCGGCCGCACCGGCCGCGCCGAGGCCACCGGCCGCGCCATCACGTTTGTGACGCGGGACGAACTGGACTACCTGCGCCAGATCGAATCCTACACCGGCCACAAGATCGAACGCGTGGCGTATGCCCCGTTCGCCGACCGCCACTTCGAGGAACCCCGTCGCTCCGAGCACAGCCATGCCCCGGAACGCGGCGCGCGGAATCACCAGAAACCGAGCGGCAATCGGCGTCGGCCGGAAGCAAGGGGGCAACGGAGGTAATGGATTAGCGATTCGTGATTAAGGATAAGCGATTAGCGATGGGGATTGAGTTCGTTCAATCCTTGATCGCTAATCGCTTATTCGTTTATTCGCTAATCATCCTCCCCGCAGGCTGCTCATAATCCGCTTCACAGCGTCCCGTTTCACCCGATCCGGGGCCATGCCGGGCGGGAAACGGTGGTGCAGCAGGCTGTAGACGACCCCATTCAGCATCGCGAAACACGCCGCGCAGGTGACACCCGCGTCCTCCACGGACGCCAGTCCCTGCGCGGCGCTTTCGCGTAAGGCCTCTGCCGCCAGATCGTGTCCCGGCATCATCGGGTACCCCCGAGCCGGTCCATCCCCACCGGCGCCCGGCGCCATGACGAGGATTTCGAACAGCGCCGGGTTGTTGAGCCCGAACTCCAGGGATGTCCACAACAACGCCTCGAACCGCAACATCGGATTCGCGTGTTTACTGGCTATCTCCCTCGAAATACGGTAATGTAGCCGTATGCCCTCTTCGACAAGCGCCTCGACGATTTCCTCCTTGTTTCGGAAATAATAATACAACGTAGACGCCTTACACCCTACCTCAGCGGCGATCTTGCGCATCGAGACATGGTCGAACCCCTGCTCCAACAACAGCCGGCGCGAGGCATCCAGAACGGTGGCCTTAAATTCAGGTTGTTCCATGGGCGAGCCCGGAGAGCACGGTGATAGGGGGTGCCGATAGCATACTGCGCACCGCGCTATTGGTCAAGCGCCAGATCCCGGCCTATCCCAATTTTGCTTCCTACCTCGAACGATCACTCCCTCCCGTCTTCTCGCAGGACAACCTGACGCCCAACGCCACACCCCCGCACAAACCGACTCCAAGGGTGTTCCATATATAACCTATCTCCCCCGCTGGTTCTCCAGGCCAGCCGACGATGCACGCCTCCCCTTAGTCCTGACCCTGAGAGCACCCACGCGTCCCGTGAACGATGGGGTGGCTAACCCGCTGTCTCGATCAATTACATGGAATTACACGGACTCCGCTTCTCCAAGCGTTACAGACAGGCGACAGACTTTACAAATTGTTAACATTTAAGCACACATCCGCCATACACCTCACTGTTAGAATGTTGCATATTTGTCAGAAATCCTCCCTACGTGTTATAGGAATATTCCTACAAGCCGAAACACCTGGGGATTGATTGCCCCTCATAGGACGTCCTCTACTACGTCCAATCTGCAAGCTATTTTATTCACTCAGTACTGTACGCACCATGATGTCTACCCTACTAATGAAGGGGAGGGGGCATGTTATGCCAGCGCCCTCCGGTATCGCTTCGCGTTTTTCGAACTGGGCTCTCGTTATCCTGCTCGGAGCCGCCCCACTCGCTTCCCAGGCTCAGGATCTCTCGGTTGCGCGTCAATGGAACGACGAGCAGCTCGACGCCATCCGAGTCGATGTGGGTCGCCCAACGGTTCATGCCCGCAACCTCTTCCACGTCTCGGCCGTGATGTACGACGGTTGGGCCGCATACGACGAGACCGCCAAAACCTTTATCCTCGGCAACACCTTCGGCGGACACGCCTGTGATTTTGGCGGCGTTGCCGTGCCAGCCGATGTGGCCGCCGCGCGCGACGAGACGATCAGCTTCGGCGCCTACCGCATCCTCTCGCACCGGTTTTCGCTGTCTCCAAATGCAGCCACGTCCCATGCGCGCTTCGATGCACGCATGGATTCGTTGGGCTACGATATAACGAACACGTCGACGGACTACGCCACGGGTGGCCCGGCCGAGCTGGGCAACTATATCGCGCAGTGTATGATCGACGCCGGCCTCGAGGACGGCTCGAACGAGCAGAATAACTACGCTTCGACGATCGGCTACGTGCCGACCAACCAGCCGCTAATCATGGACTGGACGGAGTCGCGCATCACCGATGCAAACTACTGGCAGCCGATCGCTCTGACCCATACCCTAAATGAGTTAGGGGAGCCTATCGCGGTAACACCCCAGGGATTCCTGACACCGCACTGGAGTTCAGTAGTACCGTTCTCGTTGGATCCTGACGATTTGGAGATGAAGGAGCGGCATGGCGTGATGTACCCGGTGTATAACTACCCCGGCGCCCCGCCGAAGTTGACCGAGGTAGGTAACGACGAGGAGTCCGAGTTCTACAAGTGGAACTTCGTTGTCGACATCATCTGGTCCTCGCACCTGGATCCGAGCGATGGCGTCATGTGGGACATTTCGCCGGCCTCGCGTGGCAACAACCCGTTCGACAGCTACCCGACGACGTTTGACGAATACAAGGCTTTCTACGACGAGCTCAACGGCTACGTCACCGCTGGCCTGGGCCATGCCGTAAACCCGTACACCGGACAGCCGTACGAATCCGAGATGGTTCCGCGCGGCGACTGGGTTCGTGTGTTGGCCGAGTTCTGGGCCGACGGCCCCCGGTCTGAAACGCCTCCCGGCCACTGGTTCACGATCCTCAACCAGGTGAACGAACATCCTGCTCTCGTCAAGAAGTTTGGCGGTGTGGGCGATGTGGTCGAGAACCTCGAATGGGACGTCAAGGGCTACTTCATGCTTGGCGCCGCCGTACACGATGTGGCGGTCACGGTGTGGGGCCTCAAGAGCTACGAAGACTACGTACGCCCGACTTCGGCCATCCGCGCGATGGCCGAACGCGGCCAGAGCACGATTGACTCGCTCGCGAACTACTCACCGGCCGGCATCCCGCTTTACGACGGCTACATTGAAGTCATCGAAGAGGGCGACCCGCTCGCCGGCGACAGCAACGAAAACGTCGGCAAGATCAAAATCTACGCCTGGCGCGGCGCCGGCGCGGTCGTGAACCCCGCGACGGATGTGGCCGGCGTGGACTGGATTCTGGCCTCCCAGTGGCGCCCTTATCAGGCGGCTACGTTTGTGACGCCTCCGTTCGCCGGCTATGTCTCGGGGCACTCGACCTTCTCCCGCGCGGCGTCGGAGATCCTGACGATGATGACGGGCGACGAGTACTTCCCGGGAGGCCTCGGCGAATTCCACTTCACGGCCAGCGACTACCTCGTTTTTGAGGACGGCCCGAGTGTGGACATGACCCTTCAGTGGGCGACCTACCGCGACGCGTCGGATGAGACGAGCCTTTCCCGCATCTGGGGCGGCATCCATCCGCCGATCGACGACGTACCCGGCCGCCGCATCGGCAAGGCGATCGCCGAGGACGTTTTCCTTGAAGCAACCCAGTTCTTCAACGGCACCGCCACCAGCGTCGATACGCCGGCGCTGGCGCAGGGCTTCGACGTCGACCTCTACCCGAACCCGGTCGGCGCCAGCCGCCGGCTCAACGTGGCGGTCGACGGCGGCAAGTCCGGCGTGACGCTCGAAGTGTTCAACGTCCTGGGCCAGGAGGTCCTCACCCAGCGTGCGCCGGCGTTCCAGAAAAACGTCTCGATCGACACGAGCAAGCTGGCGGCAGGTGTCTACCTGGTCCGCGTATCGGGTGACGAAGGCACCGTCTCCCGCCCGGTGACGATCCGGTAATTCGTCTCGTCTGTCCGTGAGGGGCATTAAAGGGGTAGCGGGTTCGCCTGCTACCCCTTTTTTTTACACCTCCCGGGGCCCCCTCACTCCCCCGAAAAGCCCGTTCACCCGGCCAGTGAGCCCACCCGGGGCAAGCGGCTGGCATTTATGGCGCGATCGTTTTTTATTGGGTCGGATTTTAGTAGGTTGATCGCCGTACTGCAAGCAAGCTCTGTATCGACATGACAGGTCCCACCTCACCCCCGGATGGACCGCGCAAGGACCGCTGGTTCGTCTCCCAGCCGTTGCGATGGGTGCTCCGAGTCGCCCTCGCACTGGCGGTATTCATGCTGGCGAATACGCTGTATTTGCTGGCGAATCGATTCGCGGATATTCTCGGCTGGACGTTTTTTGCCGCCGGCGAGACCTCGCTCCCGGCGCTCTTCCAGGCCATGGTGTTATCACACACCGGCATCGGCCTCCTCGCCGTGGTGTTGATGCTGGCGTTCGGTATCGGCCACCTGCCCCGGGTCTGGAAGCGCTACAAACGGCCCAGCGGGCTCACGGGCATTGCCTACATGGTGCTCGGCCTGATCCTGGCCGTCACCGGGCTATTCATCCTCTCATCCTCCGCCAGCCGCGACAATAGTTGGGCCTGGTGGCTGCACGTGGTCTGCGCCTTCGCCGCGCCAACCGCGTACGTCCTACACCGCCTCCGCAGCCGGAGCAACCGGCCGCAATCCATTGCACACTGGCGCTTTGGCGGTGCCGTCGCCTCGCTCCTCCTGGTTTTTGTCGTATGGCACAGCTTTACGAACCGAGACATTGTCCTCACCGACGAGGCCCGTATGGCGATGGCGCAGGGGCTCCATACCGGCCCCGGAGCACGCGATCGCAATCCGGCAGCGCTGGCCGGCGACGGGTTTGTGCCCGCCGGCTTCGTTCCGGCCGAAAGCCCCTTTTTCCCTGCCGCCACGACTACCACCTCGGGTAGTTATCTTCCCTCCCGCATCATCACCCGCGACGATATCGGAGCCCAGGAAACGCTGTTGGATGAGATCGCCCGGTATGGGTTCGTCAAGGACACCCCCATCGGCGCGGAGACCTGCCAGCGGTGCCACGCCGATGTCGTGGCCCAGTGGGAGGATTCCGCGCACCGTTTCGCGTCGTTCAACAACCCGTTTTATGAGGCTACGCTCGAGGACATGCGCGCCAACGCGGTCGAGCCCAATCCGTGGATCGAGCGGCATATCGCCACGTTCCCCGATATCGGCGCCGACGGCGTCGGGCGGGCGAAGAGCAAGTGGTGCAGCGGATGCCACGATCCGGCGCTCATGCTCGCCGGCAAGATGAACCAGCCCATCGACCGCACCAAGGCGGAAGCTCAGGCCGGCCTCACCTGCCTCGCCTGCCACGCGATCGACACGATCCACGACCGGACCGGAAACGGCAACTACAACATCGCCGACGAGCAGGAGGACCCCTACCTCTTCGCAACGGCCCGCACCGGCACGGTCGGCGCCCTGCTCCACGATGCCGCGCTGAAGGCCAAGCCGACGGTCCACATGCGCCAGATGCTCAAGCCGTTTTTCCGGACAAGCGAGTACTGCGGCACCTGCCACAAAGTGAGCCTACGCGAACCGGTCAATAACTACCGCTGGATCCGCGGACAAAACGAATACGACAACTGGCACGACAGCGGCGTAGCCCTCAACGCGGCCCGCACGTTTTATCTCCCCCCCGTGAAACGCGTCTGCCAGGATTGCCACATGCCCTTCGAGCCGGCGCCGCTGGGCGACGTTTCGGCCCGCGATGGGATGATAAAGTCCCACCGCTTTATCGCCGTCAACACCGCCCTGCCCCACCTCCGTGGCGACACGGAGACCATCAACCGGATCGAGGCGTTTCTGCGCAACGAGAAGCTGCGTGTAGAGGTGTTCGCCGTCTCGAGCGCTTCGAATCCCGAACCGATCATGGACATCGCTGGCACCCTCCCACCGCTGCCGGCCGGGGAAGAGGTCATGGTGGATGTCGTCGTCCGCAACCAGGGGGTGGGACACACGTTCCCGGGCGGCACAAACGATTCGAATGAAGGGTGGCTGGAGTTCACCGTAACCGACGAAGCCGGCGTCACCCTTGCGATCAGCGGCGCCATTGGCGCGGACGGCCACCTGGATCCCATGGCGCACACGTTCAAAGCGGTCCTGGTGGATAAAAACTCCAACCCGATCCAGAAGCGAAACGCGCAGGACATCCACACGACGGTCTACGCCAATGTGATCGGCCCGGGCACGGCCGACCTCGCCCACTATACCTTCCGAGTGCCCGAGGCGATGGCCGGCCGATCGCTCACCGTCCGCGCCCGCCTCCTCTGGCGTAAGTTCGACCGGGCCTACACGGAGTTCGCCTACCACGCGAACCCGGCCGGCTTTGCGGCCTTTGATGCCGTGCCCGATCTCCCGATCACGGAAATCGCCGCACACGCCGTGACGTTGCCGGTGCTGGTGCCGTCTCAACTGGCCGCCGCACCGCTGCGCCCCGTCGCCGCCGGCGACATGGACCCGACGGCCTGGATCCGATTCAACGACTACGGCATCGGCCTCCTGCTAGAAAACGACACCCGCGGCGCCGCCCGCGCCTTCGCCCGCGTCGCCGACCTCGCGCCTGCCCGTGTCGACGGCCCGCTCAATCTCGCTAAAACGGCGCTCCAGGACGGCAACCTCGCCCGCGTCTACGAGCATCTCAACCAGAGTGAGGCCATCGAAGTCGGCGATCCACGGGTGGCCTGGGTTTGGGGCCTAGCGCGCCAGGAAGATGGCCTCTACGACGATGCCGCCGACGCCTACCGCTACGTCCTTGAATCTTTCCCCGAAGACCGCGCCACCTGGCGGCAACTCGGACGCACCCTGTATCTGGATCAACAGTACGAGCGCTCCATCGAAGCCTACACGCAGGCCCTCGCGATCGACCCTGAGGATCGGGAAGCCCATTACCACCTGATGCTCAACCATAGGGCCCTCGGCCAGACTGCCGAGGCCGCGCTGGCCGAGGCCGCATTCGAGCATTACCAGATCGATGAGTCGGCCAGTGAGGTCGCACGCGCCTACCGCCTCAAGAATCCCGGCGTCAACCTGATGGTTCAGGATATCCGGATTCATCGACTTGAAGTGACGGTAGCGCCATGAAGCTCATTCAAAAAGAACGATCTACCACTCTACATCGGCTCAGGTTGGCTCAATCCCTCTTTTCCCGTCATACTGGGCCCCGACCCAGGACCCAGAAAAGTGTTGCAATCTCTCCTGGATCCTGGATCGAGTCCAGGATGATGGGCTTATCCGATGCTTCGATCGGCCTAGTTTTAGTGTTGGTCGCTCTCAGTCTGGCCGGCTGCGGCGGACAGGAAGCCCCCCGGGAGCAGCCGAACTTCACCCGCGAACGCCCCGGCTTCACGCAAGACCGCGCGGCGGCCGACGGCGCCGCGCTCCGCTTCACCGATATCGCCCGGGAGGCCGGCATCGACTTCGTCCACGTCACCGGCGCCTTCGGCCAGAAATGGATGCCCGAAACCATCGGCAGCGGCGGTGGATTCTTGGACTACGATGGGGATGAATGGATCGACCTGCTGCTGGTCAACAGCGCCGAATGGCCGGGACACGAATCAGGCCGGCCGGCGCCCACCGCCAGACTCTACCGAAACAAGGGCGACGGCACATTCGAGGATGTCACGGTCCGCGCCGGCGTGGACCTCACCCTCTACGGCATGGGCGCGGCCTTCGCGGATTTCGACGCCGACGGCGATACGGACATCTACCTCACCGCCGTAGGCGACAACCGCCTGCTCCGCAACGACGCCGGCCGATTCACCGATGTAACCGCCGCGATGCGCGTCTCCGGCAATAATCTGGCGGCGGACGCCCCGCCGGCGTGGTCCAGCAGCGCCGTCTGGGTGGATGTGGACCGCGACGGCTGGCTCGACCTGTTCGTCGCGAATTACGTCCGCTGGACGCCCGAGACAGACATCTACGTGACGCGGGACGGCAAGACCAAGTCTTACGCCACCCCGGAAGGATATAAAGGCGAGTCAAGCCGACTGTACCGCAACCTCGGCGGCCGGGGTTTTGAGGACGTGACCGATGCCGCAGGCGTCTTTAACCCCGAGGGCAAGTCGCTCGGCGTGGCCGTGGCCGACTTCAACGCCGACGGCTGGCCCGACCTCGCGGTGTCCAACGACACCCAGCCCAACTTCCTGTACATGAACGCGGGGGACGGCACGTTCACGGATATCGGGATCGCCGCCGGCATCGCGTATGACGAAGTGGGCCGCGCCCGGGCCGGCATGGGGATCGATGTGGGAGATATCAACAACGATGGCAAACAGGCCATCGCCATTGGCAACTTCGCCCGCGAGCCGATCTCGCTCTATACCCAGGTGGGAGATGGCGCGTTATTCCAGGACCGCGCCGGGGCGGCGCGCCTCACCAGGCCCTCCTTGCTTTCGCTGACCTTCGGCATCCACTTCGCCGACCTCGATCTCGACGGCCGGCTGGACCTACTAGCCGCCAACGGCCACATCGAACCCGAGATCAACGCCATCCAGCAGGACATCACGTTCGCGCAAAAGCCTCAGCTCTTCTGGAACGACGGAAAGCAGTTTGTCGACATCGGGGACCAGGCCGGTGCGGCTTTCGCCGAGCCCATCGTCGCCCGCGGCCTGGCGACGGCGGACATCGACCTGGACGGTGATCTGGATGTGCTGATCACAGTAAACGGCGGATCTCCCAGGCTCCTGCGCAACGACACTGAATCGGCCGGCTGGATCCGGCTCGAGTTCGAAGGGAAATCGCCCAACCGGCAGGCTATCGGAGCGCAGGTGGCCGTGTGGGCCGGCGGCGTCGCCCAACGACGCATGGTGCGGACGGGGTCGTCCTACCTGACACAGTCGGACGCCACGGCCCTATCGATCGGTCTCGGGGCCGCTTCGCAGGCGGATAGCGTGCTCGTCCGATGGCCAACCTCGGGCATCGTCACCCGCGTGGGACCCATCCCTGCCGGTGAAACGCGAATCGTGCGGGAGTGAGTATCACAGCACATCCTTCAACGCCTGCGCATCGTGCGGGCTGAGCTCGCCCAGGATGAGGTGGCCCATGCGGTCACGCTTGGTACGGAGGTACTTTTCGTTGACGTCATTCGGCGCGATTTCCACTGAGACGCGCTCGACGATTTCGAGGCCGTAGCCGGCGAGGCCGACCCGTTTGGTGGGGTTATTCGTCATGAGGCGCATTTTCCGGATGCCTAGATCCCGAAGTATCTGACAGCCGGTGCCATAGTCTCTGTGGTCCATGTCGAACCCGAGGGCTTCGTTGGCCTCTACCGTATCCATCCCCTCTTCCTGCAGCTTATAGGCGAGCAGTTTATTGACCAGGCCGATGCCGCGGCCTTCTTGTTTCATATAGAGGAGCACCCCACGCCCCTCGAGTTCGATCTGCTGAAGCGCCATCGCGAGCTGATCGCCGCAGTCGCACCGCATCGATCCGAAGATGTCGCCGGTGACGCACTGAGAGTGAACGCGCACAAGCACCGGGTCCTCCTCCGTCCACTCGCCTTTATGGAGGGCCAGATGGACGTCGCCGGTGAGGCGTTCCTCGTAGGCTGTCAGCGTGAAATCGCCAAAGCGGGTTGGCATATGGACGGAAACCAGTTTGCGCACGAGATTCTCGTGGCGCAGACGGTAGGCGATCAGGTCCTTGATAGTGACGATGCGCATGTCGAACTGGCGCGCGATGACGCGGAGTTCGGGCACGCGGGCCATGGAGCCGTCTTCATTGAGGATTTCGACGAGCACGCCGGCGGGCGCGAAGCCGGCCAGGCGGGCGAGGTCGACGGCCGCTTCCGTGTGTCCGGTGCGGCGCAGAACACCGCCTTCTAAGGCCCGCAGAGGGAAGACATGGCCCGGTCTTGCGAAGTCATCCGGGCGCGAAGTGGGATCGGCGAGCGCGGCGATGGTGCGTGCGCGGTCCGCCGCGGAGATACCTGTCGACGTGCCGATCCGATAGTCCACGGACACCGTGAAGGAAGTCTCGTGGAGGGCCGTATTGGAGCTGACCATCATATCCAGGTTCAGCTCTACGGTCCGTTCGCGGGTGAGCGGGACGCAGATGAGTCCGCGCCCCTGAGTGGCCATAAAATTGACCAACTCCGGCGTGATCGTCGCGGCGGCTCCGATGAAGTCCCCCTCGTTCTCACGTTCCTCGTCGTCGACGACGATGACGAGCCGGCCGTCTCGGATGTCCTGGATGGCCGCTTCGATCGAGTCGAAGCCCGCCGGGTTGCTCCCGTTCGGTTCCGCGTGTTCTATATCCATACCCTTGCGCATGAATCAACGTCCTGAATGCTCTATCGCACGGCGTTTTACCCGCAGAATGGGGTCAGGTTCGATGGACGAGCACGCGGAGAGGCATCGTCGCCGCTATTCCTTCACGTCGATGCGCGCGATGGCGCTCTTATCGACGCGGATCTTGGTGCTGCTGCCCTTGTCGATCTCAACGAGCACACTGCTTTCATCCACCTGCGCAACGGTGCCGTGGATGCCACCGATCGTGACCACGCGCTCCCCCTTTTTCACGGCTTCAATCATCTTTTTCCGTTCCGATTCGCGCTTTTGCTGCGGGCGAATCATGAAGAAGTAGAACACGACGAAGATGAGCACCAGAGGCAGAAACGTCAGAATCGGGTTCTGATCCTGGGAGGGCTGCGCCATGAGGAGGAGGTCGAAGGACGGCATCATGGGATGGAGCAACAGGTTACGGGGGTGCAGAGTGGGGGTGTGCCGAGAAGATACGGCGCTCGAACGAGAAGTTGCGACAAAAAAAGTAGGGCAAGCTTACCGCATCGCACCGCTACAACCTCCTACCGCTGCTACCTTCCGGTCCTGACGGGGTTCAGAGGGAGCTGGTCGTACGGGACTTGCCCCATGTTGGCGCGAGACGTTTTGATCTCGCGGTTGGATGGGGGCAAACAGGCGAAAGCGGGAATGGTTCCGGCTGCGCCGAAAGGCAAAAGGGAAAAGGCAAAAGGGAAAAGCTAAAAGGCAAAAGAGTTGATTTTTCACCATTAGTCGTGGTGCAGGGTATGCTGGCAGCCCCAAATGTGTCTAAATCAATAGGTACATCACGCATTTTCGACACGGAGATTTGACAGGGAGATTTGACAGGGAGAGCCTCCCGCAGGAAACCATCAATGTACCCCATGAACAACCTACACACGCGCTTCTTCGAATTCGCTGTTGCTCTGGCGAATTGTGTCGAGCAAATGCCAGGCACATACCTGGGTAGACATATCGCACATCAACTGATTCGGAGCGGTACCGCACCTCTGGCCAATTATGCGGAGGCCGGAGCCGCGGAGAGTAGGCGTGATTTCATTCATAAGATGGGCATCTGCCTGAAAGAACTCCGTGAATCGGTGACCTGGCTTCAACTTGCCGAACGCCTGGCACTGGGCAACCCAGAAGCACTCGCTGCCGTGCGCGATGAGGCACAACAACTTACGCGAATAACGGCTCAGTGCATACTGACCGCAAGAAAGCGCCTAAACAACAACCCGCCCTAACCGGACCGATTGCTCCTATCCCCACCACCCTCCTCCCCCAATCCTCCCTTTTCCTTTTGCCTTTTCCCTTTTGCCTTTTGCCCTAATACAGCGTATTCGCATCCACATCCACCGCCAATCGGTAGCCATGCGGCAGGGCGCCCAGGGCTGTCGTGGCCTCGCGGAGGAGCCGCTGCAAGTCGTTCCCGGCGACTCGCCGCGTGGCTTTCAGGACGACGTGGTAACGGAACTGATTCTTGACGCGCCCGATAAGCGCCGGCTGGGGCTCGAGGACCTGCACGACGCCGGCCGGCACGCCCTGCGCCCAGCGCTGCGCCAGTCGCTCCACCTCCTTCTCCTCTGGCCCTCGGAACTCGACCCGCGTGACGCTCCCGTACGGCGGATACCCGAACTCCTGACGCCCGGGCAGGGCGGCGCGAACAAATCCATCGACGTCGTGCGCGCAGGCGAACTGGATGACGGGGTGCCGGGGATTGCGGGTTTGCAGCAGCACCTCGCCGCATAGGCCGGCGCGGCCGGAGCGGCCGGCGACCTGGGTCAGTAGCTGAAACGACCGCTCCTCGGCCCGAAAATCGGGTATCAACATCCCCACATCGGCATCGATCACCCCCACCAGCGTCACCCGCCCGAAATCCAGCCCCTTTGCCACCATCTGTGTGCCTACCAGGATGTCCGCGTCACCACGCCCGAACCGGTCCAGCAGCGCATGGTGGGCATTTTTCCGGGTCGTCGTATCCAGATCCATCCGCAACACGCGGGCCGCGGGAAAATAGGCCGCCAGCTCTTCCTCCACGCGCTGGGTGCCGGCGCCGAGCCGGCTCAGCTCGGTGCTCCCGCACTGCCCGCACACCCGAGGCATCCGCTCCGCCTTGCCGCAATAATGGCAGCGGAGGTGGTTGTGCGCTTTGTGGTAGGTGAGGGTGACCGAGCAATCCGTACATGCCGGCGACCAGCCGCACGCCATACACTCGATCACGGGCGCATATCCGCGGCGATTCTGAAGGAGGATCACCTGCTCGCCCCGCGTCAACCGCAAGGCGATGCCCTCCCGCAGCGCCTCGGAGAGGGCGCCGGGCAACTTGTGCTTCTTGCGCTCTTTTGTAAGATCCACCACCCGGATCTCGGGCAGCGACGCGGCCTCGCGACCGGGCACGGGCACGCGATGCGGCATCAGCAGCAGCGTGTATTTGCCGGCCTCGCGGGCATTGACGTAACTCTCGAAACTCGGCGTCGCCGAGCCCAGCACACACACGGCCCCGCTCATGTGGGCGCGCATCACGGCCACATCCCGTGCATGGTACCGGGGCGCGGGGTCGGCCTGTTTATAGGAACCCTCGTGCTCCTCGTCCACCACGATCAACCCGACATTTTCCAGCGGCGCCAGGATGGCCGAGCGGGGCCCGATCACGACATCGAAGCGGCCCCCGCGCAGGTGCCGCCACGCGTCGTACCGCTCGCCGGGGCTCATCCTCGAATGCAACACGGCGATCCGGTCGCCGAAGTGGGCCCGAAAGCGCTGGACGGTCTGCGGCGTCAGGGCGATTTCCGGGACGAGGATGATGCCTGTTTTCCCTTGTTCCAGCACCCGCTTCAGGGCGGCGATGTACACCTCCGTCTTCCCGCTGCCGGTGACGCCCTGGAGCAGAAACGTCTCGAACCGGCCGGCATCGATCGCCTCACCCATCCGCTCGAGCGCCGCCACCTGCGCCGGGTGCGGCGCGTGGTTCGGAGGGGCATCCGGCACGGCCGGCATCTCGCCGAGGGGGGTACGGATCACCTCGCGCTCGATCACCTCGACATACCCGCGCTTCGCCAGGCTGGTGAGGGTGCTCGCGGAAGCGCCCGTCGTGGCCAGCAGATCGCGCTGTGACATCACCTCGCCATCGGCCAGGGCATCGAGCACGGCCTGCTGCCGGTCGCCCAGCTTTTCCTCGCCGGCCGGCGCGCCGAGCCGGCGTACGTACTTCACCTGTTTGATGCGCACCTGCGCCTGACCGACGGCGCTGCGCACCACGATCAGCCCCTCCGCCTCCAGCCGATCCACTATCGGCCGCGTTACGCCATGGATCGCCTGGCGCAGTTCCTCGAACGTGGTCTCCCCCTCCTCCTCCAACCACCGCAGCACCGCCGCCTCGCCCCCTCCAATCGACGCCTCGTCATACCCTTTTTCGGTTCGGGAGATCGAGCGTTCTTCGGCTACGTCGGTGCCCGACGGCAGCGCCGCACGCAGCACCTCGCCCCAGCCGCAGACGTAGTAGTCCGCCATCCAGCGGGTGAGACGGAGCATCGTGTCGGTGAACGCCGGCTGATCGTCGAGGACGTCCAGAATCGCCTTCAGCTTTCCAGTCGCGCCGGAATCGCCCACCCCCACGATCACGCCGGTCTGGCTCCGGTGCCCAAACGGAACGAGGACGCGGCAACCCACGCCCGCACGCTCCCGCAGATGAGGCGGTACCGTGTAGGTAAACGGTTGATCCAGCGGCAGCGGCAGGGCTACCTGGACGGTTTCAGGCATCGATCCCCACCATCTCCGCGCTCAGCCGCCAGAGCCGCTCCGCGTCGTCGTCGTGGTAGGCCGCCGACGCAGCGCGGACGGATTTCTTCCCGTCGAAATACTGACCCGTTACGCCGGCCACGTCGGGCGAACTGGCCAGGTATATAGACGTCTCCGCTCCCTGCTCGGGGCTCAGGTAAAACAGCCCGAGTAACCGAAACCCGATCGCCAGCGGGTGCCAGCCGCTGCCGGCGATGTTCGTCCGCACCACGCCGGGGTGCAGGCTGTTGGCCGTCACGCCCGTTCCGTCCAGCCGGCGCGTCAGCGCGCGGGTGAAGAGGATGTTGGCGAGCTTGGACCGGGCGTAAACCCGGTACGGAGCAAACCGGCGGACGGCCTGCAGATCGTCGAAATTGAGCCGGCTCCGCTTGTGGGCATTGGACGATACGTTTATGATCCGCGCCGGCGGGCTCGCCTTCAACCGGTCCAACAACAGGTGGGTGAGCAGGAAATAGGCGAGATGATTTACGGCGAAGGTCATCTCGAACCCATCGACGGTCTCCTCCCGCTTCGCGCGGACCAGGCCGGCGTTGTTTACCAGCACATCCAACCGATCGAACCGATCCAGAAACGCCCCCGCCACCCGCCGGATGTCGGCCAGCGAGGCGAGGTCCGCCTGGAGCAGGTGGATGGCGTCGTTGCCCGACTCGCGTACGATCCGCTGCCGCGCCTCCTCGCCGCGGGCCGCGCTGCGGCAGAGCATCACGACCTCGTACCCCTGTCGGGCCAGTCCGAGCGCCGTATGGTACCCGATGCCGGCGTTGGCGCCGGTTACCAATGCAACTAAAGGTTTTAGATTCAAGATTACAGATCCTACCGCTAGTTTCGAGGTGCGCGCTAAATGGCGAGAGCGTTAAAAAACGCTTTTACGTTGTCTGCCACCGACTTCGGGCCGCCGAAGATGGCGCTGCCGGCGACGATGACGTCGGCGCCGGCGTCCACCACGTCGCGGACGTTGGAGGCTTTGACCCCGCCGTCCACCTGCAGGTGGATGTCCAGCCCCCGCGCCTTCATCTCCTGGCGAAGCTGGCGGATTTTCCGGGTACTGCCTGGAATGTACGCCTGGCCACCGAAACCGGGGTTGACGGTCATCACCAGCACGAGGTCGACCAGTGGCAGGATCTCATCGAGCGTCGAGAGTGACGTCGCCGGATTGAGCGTGACGCCGGGCAGGGCGCCGGCCTCGCGGATCTGCTGGACGGTCCGGTGCAGGTGCGGGCAGGTCTCGACATGGACGGTGATCCGCTGCGCGCCGGCCTTCGCGTACGCGTCGATGTAGCGCTCCGGCTGTTCGATCATCAGGTGGACGTCCAGCACGGCGCCGGTCTCCCGAGCCAACGGCTTCAGCGCCTCGACAATGAGCGGGCCGATGGTGATGTTGGGGACGAAGTGGCCGTCCATGACGTCGATATGCAGCCATTGCGCGCCGGCGACCACCGCCTCGCGGGCGTGCGCCTCAAGCCGGGCGAAATCGGCCGACAGAATGGATGGGGCGAGGATGGGCATAAAATGGTTGGCAGGTTGCAGGTTGGCAGGTTAGCAGGCCTGTCCTGAGGGACGGCGGCGAAGCCGACGGACCCGAAGGATTGCAGGTTGATTAGGTGGAATACTACGTTTGATCTTCGAAACTGGGCCTTGCTTTCGATAAGGCCCCTCCTCAATCCGAGGAGGGGCAAATCCCGTCGGCGCGAAGCGTTGACGGAATGGGGAGGAGTGGAAACCCAGGCGACTCCTCCCTCCAGGAACGACCTCTACTCAATAGCGGCGAGAACGTTCACCCTCCCCCTCCGTAACGCCCCACTGGCCGGGATGACCAAGAGTCACCTAACAGCTTGATCACCGATACCTTAATACGATGCGCTCGCACTTCATCCTCCTATCCTTGCTTCTCTTCCTCGCCGGCTGCGACAGTGGCGGCAACGACGACGGCCCCACGCTCGAAGAAGCCTGTAGCATCGATCTCTCCCTGCTGCGCGATGGCGGCGTGGGCAAGGACGGGATCCCGGCGCTCACCAACCCGGCGTTTGTATCGGCCCCATCGGCCACGTATTTATCCGACGACAGCCGGGTGATCGGGCTTGTCGCCGGCGACCGCGTCATCGCCATCCCCCATAACATTCTCTGGTACCACGAGATCGTCAACATGGACCTCGCCGGCGCCCCGCTGGCCGTCACCTACTGCCCGCTGACGGGGTCGAGCATGGCGTTCGACCGCACGGCCGCCGGCGGCGCGGAGTTCGGCGTATCGGGCCTCCTCTTCCAGAGCAACCTGACGATGTACGACCGGAACACGGAAGAATCCTTCTGGCCCCAGATGAACCGCCAGGCCGGCTGCGGCGAGCGCGACGGAACCCGGCTGGAGATGGCGCCGGTGATCGAAATGACCTGGGCCGGCTGGCAGGCGCTACACCCCGATACAGAGGTCCTGTCGGGGCAGACGGGCTTCGGGCGTAACTACGCGGAATCGGGGTATCCGTATGGCGATTACGAAGTCGAGAGCAACCGGCGGCTTCTGGTTCCTTCCCTGCCGATCGATGGCCGCCGGCCGCCGAAAGAGCGCGTCCTGGGCATCCCGGGCGCGGACGCCGTCGCCTACTCGTTTGGCCTCCTGGATGACGGTTCGCCGATGCGGGTCGTCGCGGATACGGTGGACGGGCAGCCGGTGGTTGTGTTCTGGGACCCGGCCAAAAAGGCCGCGATGGCCTACCGCCCCGTCCTGAACGGCGCCCCGATTGTCTTTGAAGTCCATGAGGGAAGGATCGAGGATACGGCGACAGGTTCGACCTGGGAGGTAGACGGCCGGGCCGTGGAGGGAGAGCTTGCCGGCAGCCGGCTGGAGCCGATCGCCGAGGCCTATGTGGCGTTCTGGTTTGCCTGGGCGGTGTTCGAGGAGTCGACGAGACTGTGGGGGGTGCCGTGAAGGTCCCGCCTGATCACATTGTCAACAGCGCCAATGTAGAGACGCTCCTGTGGAGCGTCTCAGCGAGGCCACCATGTCGCCGGAAATTCTGGATTTGGTTTGCAGAAAAGACGCTCCACAGGAGCGTCTCTACGGTATTTCTTGTATTCATGCTCTCTGCCGCCCACGCCCACGCCCAATGGACCCAGGCCCCACGCACCGGGTGGGCGCAGGCGAGTGTGTACCGTCACCAGACCTCGCGCACCTTTAACGCCGAGGGCCGGTCGGAATCCATTTTCGCCGACGGGCACGCGGCGACCACCTCGTTGTACCTCACCGCGGCGATGGGCCTTTTCCGGGGCGTGGACGTGTGGGCGCAGCTACCCATCAACCATCTTATTTTCGAAAACGCCGCCGGCCGGCGCGAGCGCCTCGGCGTGGGTGACCCGCGGTTTTACCTGCGTGTGTCGCCCATGCTGGTGGGCAAGAACCTGCCCGTCGCGCTCCGGGCCGGCGTGAAGTTACCGGGCGGCGACTTCCCCGTCGACGCCGAGATCATCCCGCTCGGCGAGGGGCAGCGGGACTGGGAGTTGATGGTGGAGTTTGGCCACTCGTTGTATCCGAAGCCGGTGTACGTCGCCGGCTGGGTTGGGCGTCGGTGGCGGGAGACCAATGTGGAGGCCGCCCGGAAACCGGGTGACGAATGGTTCGGGTTCCTCTCCGCCGGCGGCCAACGCGGCCGGCTGGTGTGGAAGATGGTCGTGGAAGGATGGCGGGGCGATGCGCCCCGGATTCAGGGCTTCGCCATCCCCTCCGCCCGCCGCGAGATGGTGCAGATTACCCCAACGGTCGGGTGGGATGTGGGCCCGGGAGTCGTGGAGGTCGGGGTGCGGGCGCCGGTTGCCGGGAGGAATCTACCGGCCGGGCCGGCGGGGGTGGTGGGGT
>Ga0163150_10000193_pt1 | contig 111507 bp, 99 predicted proteins | sample OliLakLV19P2IB_FD_148628 | JGI IMG/M metagenome (GOLD analysis project Ga0163150, IMG submission 148628) | Freshwater microbial mat bacterial communities from Lake Vanda, McMurdo Dry Valleys, Antarctica - Oligotrophic Lake LV.19.P2.IB | ecosystem: Environmental > Aquatic > Freshwater > Lake >...
GGATTGCTTTGGGGAACAGATGAGGTTGAAGTGTTCATGTCATGAATGGGGTTGAGGTTGAGTTCATTTTTCACTCGGAGTGTGGCCCTGTCGGCCCCGCTCGCTCAACCCCTTCATGGCATCTAACTGCTCCGCGCGTCACGGTAGCTGCTATTTCTAGCTCGGACCCGTCTCCTCCGAGCGTGGCGTTGTCCTACGTCCGTTGCCGCTTTCTTCGCCCCACCACGCAGCTACCGCGCCGCGCTCCGCAGTCGCTGAGCTTGGGGTCGTTAGGCGTTGCTACACCTCTCCCGTGAACGAAGCCTTGAAGACCAGTTTGCCATGCGTCACCCAAAGATTCGCGGTGCCCGTCGCCGTTGCTCCACGTTTGCTCGTCGCCTGGCCGAGTTCACGAGCTGCTTCCCAACAGCCCACGACGAGCGCGGCTACTGGCACTTACACCTACCCATCGCGCAGAGCTTCATTGACTCGCCGCGCGCGGCTCAGAGTATCCGGCGCGAGTGTGTTCAGTTGTTACTCGATGCCGCTTCCCGACTCACCGCACTCCGCCCGCCATCCGTCACCGCTCGTGTCGTGGCCGCTGTTTCCACGCCTCTCCTTTTCGATTCCCAGCTCATCGCCTTCTTTTCCGCCGACTACTTTGCGTCTTTCTTCCTCCGCGACGGCCCAGAGCAGCAGTGGTCAGCACTTCCAGCGTCACGCAGCCTTGCTCGCGAGTGGAGTCTTGCGCTGCCGTCCGGTTTTTCCGAGCGTGGCTTTCACGAGCACATCCACGATGAGGACTACGAGCAGCACGGAGAGATTTGGTTTTTCGGGGAGTTATCCTGAACGCGCCGCAACGCCTCCTGAGTAACAGCATTGAGATGGTGTTAGGCGGGAACGAGTTTCATGTGGAGGGCGAGGGCCTGGTTCTGGAGGTTCTTAAGGCGGCGGGCGGTGCTGGCCGGGGTGCATTCAAACGCTTTGACGACATTCTGGACAGATGATGCTTGCGCTGGCCGATCATGCGCCGATGATGCGCGCGGGTCGGGAGGAGCTGACTTAATGGTGAGAACAAAAGAACACAAAGCCGTTTTGCTGCGCTGGCGCGGTGTCATTGCTTTGGCCGCTTATCTGGTGCTTCTCTTTTGCGCGCACGTGCATGTGGTGTTGGAAGCGCACGAGCATGGCGTCAAGTCTGGTCACGCTGAAGAGCATGAACACGATTCGGATCACGATCACTCTCCGCACCCGGCCGATGATCACAGCCTGACCGCGACCGTGCCGTGCCTGGACAAGGGAGAGCAATTTCTCGTTCACGATTTGGTGATGGTCGCGGAGTTTGTGCTGGCTCCAGTCGAACGATCATCGCCTGACCTCGGCTGGATCGAAGACAAACCGAAGCATCCGCCGCCACGGCTACCTGAGCAGCCTCGCTCACCTCCACTCGCTTAGTTCCTTCGCCGAACCGCACGCAATGCGTGCCGGTTTTTTCTTGTTCGCATCGTGAACGCTCCGTCGATGCGCCGGACTGTTTCCGGAGAGTGGGGGCCAAACATTTTCCAATTTTGATTTTATGAAGAGACATTTTGTTTTGATGACCGTTTACCTCGCGACTGTGCTGGGCATTTCCAATTCGTATTCTGCGGATGCGTTGAAAGGACCGCCGCACGGTGGGACGCCCGTCGTCGTTGGTTCGCACGGCTATCACCTGGAGCTGGTTCGCGATGCGGAGAAGGGGCGCCTCCAGGCGTATGTGCTGGATGGACACGTCGCAAATTACGTGAAGGTGCCCGAAGCATCGTTCGACATGGTCGCAACCATCGGCGGCAAGCAGGAACGGCTGACCTTCCATCGCGTGCCGGCCACAGGAAAACCATTGGCGAAAGAATCCAGCCTGTTTGAAGGAACGGCAGATTGGGTGAAGACTGCGACCAACTTCAACGCGGTCATTCCATCCATCACGCTCAAGGGTAAAACCTTCAAGGACGTGAAGGTCACATTCCCGAAAGGGTCGATGCACCGTGCGCACTAATCCCTTCAACGTCCTTGCCTCTCTGGCGGCGGTTGCAGCGGCAGTGTCATTGCTGACTGGCTGCAACCGCTCCAAGAGTGGCCACTCTCACGAGGCCGACGGCGGACACGCAAACAACGGAGAAGCCGCGCACGAGCACGAGGAGAAAACGACGCAGATCACCGTATGGACGAATGGCTACGAGATCTTCGCCGAACACAAGGCGCCAGTGGCCGGCAAGCCGATGACGTTTGTTACTCACGTGACGGATCTGGAGACGTTGGCGCCGCGCCGCGAAGGGTCGGTGAAGTTTCTTCTTCAGCACAACGGTGGCGATCCGGTCGAACATCTCCAGGCAGCGCCCGCGCGTGCGGGAATTTATCTGCCAGGCCTGACCTTTGCGCAGCCGGGCAAGTGGCAAGTCCAAGTCGTAGTTCAGGACAAGACGATCTCTCTCGGGACCATTGAAGTCTTTGCGGACGCACACAAATCGGCGCACGCCGAGTTTCCCGAAGCGCCGGAAGGCATCAGCTTCCTGAAAGAGCAGCAATGGAAAATCTTGTCGAAGGCGGAGCCGGTCACGAAGCGCACGCTGGTGGAGCGTGTGCGTGTGCCCGCGACCGTGACGGCGAAGCCTGGCTTGCTCGCGTCGGTGAATGCTCCCATCGCGGGGCGTTTGCTTCCCATCGAAGGCCAAGCGTGGCCGGTCATCGGCGACAAAGTCGAAACGGGCCAGACGCTCGCACTGCTACAACCTTCGTTCTCCGAAATCGGCGCGCGGATGGTGGGAGCCGAAGCGGAAGTAACGCGCGCCAAACTCGCGCTCGAACAATCTGACCTGGCCTTCAAGCGCATCGACGCTCTCGGCAAAGCGGAAGCCAAGACGCAGCGCGAAGTGCAGGAAGCCGAGTTCGCTCTCAAAACCGCACAGGCGAATTACAACGCCGCACTCTCGTTGCAGGCAACGTATCGCAGTGTCACGACCGGCCTCGGCGCGAAGACGAATGGCGGACAGCCTGTCCTGGAATTGAAAGCGCCTATCGCTGGCACTGTGGTCAGCCAACTGGGCGTGGCCATTGGAGAATACATTTCGGCCGAGCGCACGCTCTTCACGATTCTCGACGCACGCACCGTGTTCATCGAAGCGAAAGTTCCCGAAGCGGATGCCCGGCGATTGAGCGATGCGAAAGGTGCGAGTTACGAACTGTCCGCCGAGCGCGGAAAATTTCAGCCCATTCTCGACGAGGGCAAAGGTCGATTGGTGTTTGCCGGCATTCAGGTGGATGCGCAAACGCGCACACTGCCGCTCATTTACGAGTTGCCGAACGCTGATGGCCGTTTGCGCGTCGGGGAAGCGGTGACGCTCTACGCGGAAACGGCGCACGCCGAGAACACGCTGGCTGTGCCCGATTCCGCGATTGTCGAGGAGGACGGCCAGTTCGTCGCGTTTGTGCAAGTGGCGGGCGAAACATTTGAGAAGCGCACGCTGACGCTGGGCATTCGCGACGGCCACTGGGCGCAAGTAAAAGAGGGATTGAGTGAAGGTGAACGCGTCGTGACGAAAGGCGCGTATGCGATTCGCCTCGCGTCGGTGTCGTCCGTGATTCCCGCGCATGGGCACGCGCATTGAGGGTTGGCAGAATGATGGGTGGCAAAACCATGAGAACGAAAACTGACCAGACCTACTTAACCAACGCCGATAAACTTTGTTTACGAACTGCTCAACCCACTTCCCAGAAAACATCATTCTGCCACCGATAATTCTGCCAATCTCATCGTATGCCTATTCACATTGATTCCCCCATCCGCGTGTTTTCGCAGGAAGAGTTTCACGTCGTCGCGCATCAGGTGCTGGGGGTGGCGTTCGACGTTCACAACGAGTATGGCCGGTTGCTGGATGAAACATTGTTCAAACGACTCATCGCCGCCCGTTGCGTGACGCGCGGCGTCAGCCCGGTCGAAGCGGAAGTGCGCCTCCGCGCGACCCACTTGGATTTTGCGAAGGACTACTTCATGGACCTGCTGTTCGTTCGCGGTGTCCCGCTCGAAGTCAAGACCGCCGAAGCCCTCGTGAGCGCGCATCAGGCCCAGACCTTGCACTATTTGTTCCTCGCTGGTCTGCGGCATGCGCTCCTGATCAATCTGCGCCCGCACCGGGTCCAGCATGAGTTCGTCTCGACGACGCTGGACGAAGCTGCGCGCAAGCAATTCCGATTTGTGGACCGGGGCTGGCGCGAGTTGGACGCCGATAGTGGGCGGCTGAAATCTGTCTTCCTTGAATTGCTGGCCGACTGGGGCGCTTACCTCGAAGTGGCGCTCTACCGCGAAGCCATTATCCATTTCTTTGGCGGCGCGGCGCGCATGTGCCGCGGCGTGGAGGTATTTGACGGTGGCGCGGCTATCGGCACACAGCCCGTCTGTCTGCTCAATGAAGACGTGGCGTTCGCCTGCACCGCGATAACCCGGGCGTGGGAGGAGATGCGAGAACACCAGCGGCGCTTCTTGTCGCACACGCGTCTGCGCGCGGTGCAGTGGATCAATCTCAACCACGCGAACATCGAATTCACGACCATTACTCGTGAGGGGTTGGCAGAATGATGGGTGGCAAAATCATGCGGAGGAAAACTGACGAGACTCTGTTGTTCACCGCTGAACACTCCTGTTTAACCACTGCCCAATCCGCTTCCCTAAAAAGCATCATTCTGCCACCCATGATTCTGCCAACAACACTCCTGCCATGATCGACAAACTCATTCACTGGTCACTGCGCAATCGCGCGCTCGTGCTCGTGGCGGCGTTCGTTTTGCTGTGCGTTGGGAGCTACACGGCGGTGCGGATGCCGGTTGATGTCTTTCCCGATCTCACCGCGCCAACAGTCACGGTCATCACGGAAGCGCACGGGATGGCGCCGACGGAAGTTGAGAGCCAAATTACCTTTCCCATCGAAGCTGCAATGAATGGCGCATCCGGCGTGCGGCGCGTGCGTTCTTCGACCGCCGTCGGCATCTCGGTCGTGTGGGTCGAGTTCGATTGGGGAACGGACATCATGGCCGCGCGCCAGGTCGTGACTGAGAAGCTTACTTTGGTGGCGAACGAACTGCCGCCCGAGGTGGAACGCCCGATCCTCGCGCCCGTGAGTTCCATCATGGGCGAAATCCTTTTCATCGCGCTCACGTCGGACAAACACAGCGCCATCGAACTGCGCACGACTGCCGAGACCGTCATTCGGCGCCGGTTGCTCGCGGTGGCTGGCGTGTCACAAGTGACGCCCATTGGCGGCGACACCAAGCAGTATCAGGTGAAAGTCTCCGCCGAAAAACTGCTCGCCTACGGCGTCACGCTCGACCAGGTCACACGCGCGTTGGCCGCTGCCAACGAAAACGTCTCCGCTGGTTTCATCACGACGGGTGGCGCGGAATACCTCGTCACCGGCGTGGGTCGTGTGCGCACGCTCGAAGACATCGCGAGCACCGTTGTGTTTGCAACCAATGGAATTCCGACGCGCATCGCGAACATTGCGGAAGTCGTCATCGGCGCTGCGCCGAAGCGAGGCGAAGGGTCCGCCAACATGAAGCCGGCCGTGATTCTCGGAATTCAAAAACAGCCCGGCGCCAACACGCTCCAACTGACGAAACAGCTCGATACGGTCCTCGACGACATCTCGTCGAAGCTGCCGGACGGCATGACGATCAATCGTCACATCTTTCGCCAGGCTGACTTTATTTCCATCGCGGTGCGGAACGTAACGCACGCATTGCGGGACGGCGGCATTCTGGTCGTGATTATCGTGCTCATCTTTCTGGCCAACGCGCGTGCGACTTTGATTACGGTCCTGGCGATTCCGCTCTCGCTTGTCACGACGGTTCTGCTGTTGAAAGCGTTTGGCGCCACCATCAACACGATGACGCTCGGCGGCATGGCCATCGCCATTGGCGCGCTGGTGGATGATGCCGTGATCGATGTAGAGAACGTCTTCCGCCGCCTGCGCGAGAACTCGACGTTGCCGGAGTCACATCGCAAATCCGCTTTTGATGTCGTTTATCACGCGAGCGTCGAGATTCGGAATTCCATCCTGTTCGCCACGCTCATCATCGTGCTCGTCTTCACGCCCATCTTCTTTCTGTCTGGCGTCGAAGGCCGTTTGTTGAAACCGCTCGGCGAAGCGTACGTGGTCGCATTGCTCGCGTCGCTGATCGTTGCGGTGACAGTGACGCCTGTCCTCTGCCTGCTGCTTCTGCCTCGGAGCAAAGTCGTTCGCGAAGGCCGTGAGCCGCGCACCGTTCATTGGTTGAAAGCCCGCTACAGTTCCATTCTCAATCCTGTGCTCAAACATCCGTGGGTCGTCACGGTTCCAGCGCTGGTTCTTTTCGTGGCCGCGCTGGTGGGCGTGGCATTCATGGGCCGCGCGTTTCTGCCGGAGTTCAATGAAGGTTCTCTGACGATCAGTGCCGTGACGCTTCCAGGAACTTCGCTCGCGCAATCGGACGAGCTTGGCCGCGTCGTGGAAAAAGCACTGCTTGAGCATCCCGAAGTCGTGTCGGTCGCGCGTCGCACCGGTCGCGCTGAACTCGATGAACACGCGCAAGGCGTCGAGTCGGCTGAACTCGATGTCTCGTTGAAGATGCAGAAGCGGAGCAAACAGGAATTCCTCGGCGCACTGCGCAAAGACTTCTCACTCGTGCCTGGCATGAACGTGACGATTGGCCAGCCCATTTCGCATCGCATCGATCACATGCTGTCCGGCACGCGCGCGAATGTGGCCGTGAAGATTTTCGGCACCGACTTCGGCAAACTGCGCAGTCTCGGTGAGCAGGCGCGCAAAGCGATGGAGGCGGTGCCGGGCGTGGTGGACCTGTCGCTCGAACAGCAACTGGAGATTCCGATTGTGAAGGTCCACTTCAATCGCCACGAGATGGCGCGGCACGGTCTTCTCGTTCGCGATGTCGCGAGGACACTTGAAGCAGCCTTGCAAGGCGTGACTGTCTCGCGCGTGCTCGAAGGGCAAAACTCTTTCGACCTCGTGGTGAAGCTCGGCGAAGACCGTCTGCATCGGCCCGAAGAGTTGAATGACGTGCTGGTGGACACACCGGGCGGCGCAAAGATTCCGCTCAGGACCGTCGCCGACGTGCGCCGGGAAACGGGTCCGAACATCATCAACCGCGAACAAGTCGAGCGGAAGATGGTCGTGATGTGCAACGTGGCCGGCCGCGACGTGACTTCCGTCGTGAATGACGTGCGCAAGCGCGTGGACCCGATCGTTTCGGCCGCGCAAGGCTATCGCGTCGAATACGGCGGCCAGTTCGAGAGCGCCCGCGAAGCGAACAAGCTGCTCGGCTTGCTCAGTATCGGTGTCGTCATCGGCATCGCTTTCCTGCTGCACCTCGCGTTTCGCTCTGCGCGCGACGCCATTCTTATCATGTTGAATCTTCCGCTGGCGCTTATCGGTGGCGTCGTCGGAGTGTTCATCTCTGGCGGAACTCTTTCCATCGCGTCGCTCGTCGGCTTCATCACCGTCTTCGGGATCGCTACGCGCAATGGCATCATGCTCGTCTCGCACATTCGGCATTTGCAGGAACAGGAGGGCGTCACTGATTTCCGCGAGGCTGTGTTTCGCGGCGCGATGGAAAGGCTCGCGCCCATTTTGATGACGGCACTGGCCGCGGGCCTCGCCCTGATTCCGCTCGCGCTTGGCGGCGGCAAGCCCGGCAACGAAATCCAAACGCCGATGGCGATTGTGATTCTGTTCGGCCTGCTCACGTCGATGCTGCTGAACATGCTCGTGGTGCCCGCACTGTATTTGCGCTTCGGCAAACCGATCCAACTCACAACCAAAGGAGAAGCGGTATGACACAATACGTCATCAAGGTCTTAATCTCGGCGGTGCTCATCGTCGCCGTTGCGGAGATTTCCAAACGCGGTTCGTTCATCGGCGCACTGCTCGCATCATTGCCGCTCGTGTCGGTGCTCGCCATGATCTGGCTCTACATCGACACGCGAGACACCGAGAAGGTCGCGCGCCTCGCCACGAGCATCTTCTGGCTCGTGCTGCCGTCGCTCGTGTTGTTCCTCGTGCTGCCCTGGCTGTTGCGCGCGAAGTGGAATTTCTACGCCAGTCTCGGTGCCTCCATCGCTGTCATGCTGGCGGCTTACGGCGTGATGCTCGCCGTGCTGAACAAATTCGGAATCAAACTTTAAGGAGCCATGATGAAAACTGTTCTTCTGCTCACCGCCTTGGCCCTGGCGGCCGTTCACGTTGGGACGGCCGCAGAATCTACACTACCGCCGCGCATCGACAGCGTGACGCTTGATCAAGCGATGCAACTGGCAGAGCAGCATCATCCCGAGTTGGCGGAATCGTGGGCCTTGTTGGACGCCGCGCAAGCACGTCGCGCACAAGCGGGTCGGTGGCCCAATCCCGAAGCTGTCGCGCGCATGGAGAGTGCGCCCGTCAACGGACGCACAGCGGCTTCCGCCGAGTATGTGGCCGGCGTTTCCCAATCAGTGCCGCTGGGCGGAAGACTGTCAGCAGCCCGCGATGTGGCGCGGCTTGAAACCGATGCGGCTGCCGCGCGTATCGAATTGAGGAAACGTGAAGTGCGCGGCCGGGTTCACGGCGCATTTGCGACTGCGCTCTATTTCAACGCCGCTCAACAAACTTTCAGCAACAACTTCGCGAGCGCGCAGACGCTCACGCGCCTGACCAAAGCGCGGGTCGAAGCGGGCGATGCCATTCGTGAAGACCTCGCGCGTGCCGAGATGGATGAATTTCAGGCGCGAGTGGAAGCGAAAGCCGCCGATGCCGCGCGCCGATTGGCCATCAGCGAACTGGCTGCGGCCTTGGGCCACGCCAAAATCGAGATCGCTTCCGTCCGCGGTTCGTTGAACGACGTATTGGCCTTGCCGCAGATCGAAAGCGCTGTCGCCGAAATCGAGAACAGTCCGCTCGTGCTGACAGCCGAGTCGGACCTGGCGGTGCAACGTGCCCGCGTTCGACTCGCCAAAGCCGAGCGCATCCCCGACATCAACTTTGACCTGTTCTACCGCCGTCTCCAGGAAACAAGGCAGGATGCTTTTGACGCTGGGGTGCGCATTCCACTGCCGCTGTTCACGCGCACCGGTGCTCGCGTTCGCGCAGCTTCGGCCGAAGCGGCATCGGCTGAGGCGCGCGCTGCCTCCGCACGACTGACGGCGCAACAGCAAGTCAACCGCGCCATCGCCGATTTGAATCGCGCCGTGGAATCCGCGCGCATCATCAACACTGAAGTGCTGCCGCGCGCGCAATTGGTCCTGACCAACGCCGAAGCCCGCTACAACCTCGGCGACGCCAGTCTCGCGGATGTTCTGCAAAAGCGCCGCGACTGGAATGGGACTCAAACGGCTTACCTGCAAACTTTGCGCGAGGTCCACGACGCCTGGCGTGCGCTCGTTTTGTTTGTTGAAACCGATCCTCGCAAGAAATGATGACAACCACCGCGCGGGCCAAATTTTTGGTGGACGGAGGAAGGCGATACGCTGCGGCATTGATCGTTTTCTCGCGGTGAGTCCCGTTTGCACTGTAATAAACCCAACCCTCGCCCGTCATTGACACTGATGAATGGCTCCACCAAGTTGCGCCGCATGAGGGTCGCAACCAAAACATCGCCAGCCATGCGCGTCATGGCTGCGGTCGTTCTGGTCTGCTGGTCGGTGGCGCTGGCGATTTGCTGGCATCATTGCGCGACCGGCGCTTGCAGCGGCAATTCGAAGGTGGCCGCGAAAGCGCAACCGAGCTGTCACTCAGTTCCGGACAATTCTGACCCAGGCAAATCCAACCCGAACGATGCGGGCAGCGCGTGCTTTGCGAAGAAGCCGTTTTCGGGTGAGAAGCTGATCGTAAACGCTGCGGCTCCCAGTCTTCATCTCGGCTATCTTTCTGCTGCGCTGAATTTGGTCGCGTTCGAATTGCCGCGTGCCTCTCAGAGCTTTCATCTCCGCCAAGCAACTCCGCGCGATTGGGTCTTCACGCCCGAAGTGTCTCTTGGCCCGGCGTTCCACAGCCTCGCCCCTCCCGCTCTTAGCTGACTGAATCGCCACGCGCTGTGCTGCGCGTCTGATTCAGCTTCCCCGTTGGCCTCATCGCATACGCGTGAGGACTGCACCTCCATTGAACTGAGAACGAAGATGAAACTATTTCCATTATTTGCGGTCGTGCTGGCGGGTTGCGTGAGCAGCCCAGAACCGCTGCGCCTGGATACGACGCATCCGGCGAACCCTGACGCTGCGCAAGCTCCGTATGTCGCGGAGCACAACACGCTGCTCGCGGTGACGAATTCAATCGCAGTGGCAACGAACGCCGCACCCGCAGCGGAACACGAACACGACAAGCACAAAGCAAAATGAGTATGACCGCACTGAAACCCACTCTCGTTCTGCTGGCCGCGGTGCCGGTGCTGTTCGTCGGCTGCACCAGCACGAATCCGCAAGGAGCGTTCGATGATGCTGCGGCTACAGTCACGGCCCGCACCGGACATAAACTGCAATGGATGCGAGACGATGATGCGCGCGATCACATCGACCACGCCGTAACATCCATGCTGCAAACGACAAACCTGATGGCTCGCGATGCCGTCACGATTGCACTGCTGAACAATCGGTCTTTGCAGGCGGACTTCGAAGAGATAGGAATTTCTCAGGCTGAATTGGCGCAAGCGTCTCGACTGCGAAATCCACAATTCGAGGGGCTGTGGCGCGTGCCGACACGGGGCGCGAAAGTTGTGAACGCCGAGTATTCTCTCGCTCAGGAATTTCTCGATCTGCTGACGCTGCCCGCGCGCAAAGCGATGGCCGCTCGCAATCTCGAAGTGACGAAGCTGCGCATCGCGCATCAGGTTCTGGCGCTCGTCGAAGAAGTTCGTGCTGCGTTCCATACCGTCCAGGCCGCGCAAGACCTCACGAATCGCCTCGCGCTCGTGGTGGAAGTGAATGAAGCCGCGGCGGACATTGCGAAGCGGCAACACGACGCGGGGAACATCAACGACCTCGAATTGTTCAACCAACAAGCCGCCTTTGCGCAATCGCGTCTCGACCTCACTCGCGCTCAGTTACGATGGCGCGCCGACCGTGAGCGGGTGAACCGTCTGCTCGGGTTGTGGGGCAAACAGCTCAACTGGCAGATCACCGAGCCGTTGCCTGGATTGCCCGACAAAGAATTGCCACTCGAAAACCTGGAAGCACTGGCGATTCGGCAGCGGCTCGATTTGTCGGCGGCTCGCGAGAGCACGGCGAATCTGGAAGGCGCGTTGCGTCTGAAGAAGAGCGTGCGCTGGCTGCCCGGCGCGAGCATCGGCGTGAACGCCGAACACGAGTTGGATCACTCCTGGGTCGTAGGGCCGAGCTTGAGTTTGGAGATTCCGATCTTCGATCAAGGACAGCCGGAGATTGCCCGGCTCGCGGCGGAGTATCGCCGCGCAGCGAGAACTCTGGAAGCATTGGCGGTGAACATTCGTTCCGAGATTCGCGAGGCGCGCGACACGCTCGTAGCCGCCCGCCACACAGCCGAGTATCACCAGAAAGTTCTGCTGCCGCAGCGCCAACGGTTGTTGCGCGAAACGCTGCTCCAATACAACGCGATGCAGAAAAGCAACTTCGAGCTGCTGCTCGCCAAAGAGCGAGAACAGCAGGAAGCCCAAGCCGCCATCGAAGCGTTGCGCGATTACTGGATTGCGCGCGCGCGATTGGAAACGGCCGTGGGCGGAACCGCCCAACCCATTTCAACGAATGCGGCGCCTGCACAAACCACGCCGCCCAAAGCGCAGGAACATCAGCACAACCATTGAAAGGAGATTGAACCATGGATCGTCGTCAATTTTTTACCGGAGCCGCGAGCGCCGTTGGCGGAGCAGTGCTGGCCAAGCTCATCCCTACGGCTGCCGCTGCGCCAGCGGGGACCAACGCCGTGAGCGTGGGCAAGACCGTGCCGTTCATTCCGCCCGCGGATTGGAAAGGCTACAAGCCGGTCATCACGCCGAACGGCCTGACGCTGCCGTGGAAAATGGTGGAGGGCGTGAAAGTGTTTCACCTCGTCGCCGAACCTGTCACGCATGAGTTCGCGCCCGGCCTCGTTGCTGAATGTTGGGGCTACAACGGGCGCGTGCATGGCCCGACCATCGAAGCCGTCGAGGGCGACAAACTTCGCATCTACGTCACCAACCGGCTCTCCGCTCCGACCAGCGTTCACTGGCACGGCATTCTGCTCCCGAGCGGAATGGATGGTGTGGGCGGTGTTTCGCAGAAGGCGATTCAGCCGGGCGAGACGTTCAAATACGAATACACGCTCCAGCAGCACGGCACCTTCATGTATCACTCGCACCACGACGAGATGACGCAGATGCAGTTGGGGATGATTGGACTCTTCATCATTCACCCGAAGAACCCAACCACGCCGCCGCCCGCCCGCGATTACGCGATCATGTTGAGTGAGTGGAAAATCGAAGTCGGCGCGCGTCGGCCCGACCCCAACGAGATGACGGACTTCAACGTGTTCACGATGAACGGGCGCGCGTTTCCCGGCACGCAGCCACTTTTCGCGAAAGTCGGCGACCGGGTGCGCATCCGCATCGGCAATCTCAGCACGATGAGCCATCACGCGATTCATCTGCACGGCTACAATTTCAAAGTGGTCGCGACGGACGGTGGGGAGATTCCCGAAGCGGGCCAGTGGCCGGAAACGACCGTTCACATGCCCACCGGCAGCACGCGGACGGTGGAGTTCGTGGCGGATGCGCCGGGCGATTGGGTCATGCACTGCCACATGCTGCATCACGTCATGACGCAGATGGGACACGACTTCGGCAATATGATTGGCATCGACACCACGGACCTGAACAAAAAAATCCGCAAGCTCATCCCCGGCTACATGGTCATGGGCCAGGACGGAATGGGTGACATGGGCGACATGGGGATGAAGGTCCCGCCGAATTCCTTGCCGATGGTGGGCGCACAAGGCCAGCACGACTACATCACGATGGGCGGCATGTTCACGATTCTCAAAGTGCGCGAGGAATTGCCCGCCGATGGGTCCGACCCCGGTTGGTATAAATCGCCGCCCGGCACCCTTGCGGAACTGGCTCCTGAATCTGATTTGAAGCGCGACGGCATCAACGTCGAGCAACCGAAGAAAACTGCATCACTGAACAAGGCGGCGGCTGATCCGTGGTGCGGTGTTCCACCAAAACAATTTGCGCAAGTCCGAGGCAAATGACCTCGGCGTGTGTGAAAATAAACAAAAGGAAAACAAATGAAAAAACTCAGTTCAATCGCAGCGGCGCTCGCGATAGTCACGTTGTCGGGAGCGACGGCGTTTCTCGTCGGTTGTAAAAATAACGAGGGAGCCAGTCGCAGCGGCGGTCACGTCCATCAATACACCTGCGCTATGCACCCGGGCGTAATGCAAAGCACCCCGGGCAACTGCCCCAAGTGCGGAATGAAGTTAACTCACAAACATTAACCAAATTGCCGTCGCGTTGACGGCGAAACACAAAACTAAACCATGAAACTGAAGAAACACATCATCACTGCGGCCTTGGTCGCCGGATTCGCTGCCGGCACGTTCAGCACCTTCGCCCAAGACAAACCTGCTGACACCAAGGCGAAGCCTTACCCGCTGAAGACCTGCGTTGTGACCGACGAGGAAATCGGCAAAGACCCGGACATGAAGCCGCACGTCTTCACCTACAAAGGCCAGGAAGTGAAGCTCTGCTGCAAGGGCTGCTTGAAAGACTTCGAGAAAGACCCCGCGAAGTACACAAAGAAGATCGAAGACGCGCAGAAGACCAAGAAGTGATGGCCCGCCCCTTGATTCCGCCTGTTCGCTGGCGTCGCCTAAAAGGTAACGCTGGCGGGCGGGTGTTTTTTGGTTTCGTGCGGTGACACCGGTGGCGGAACGATCCTGCGACGCTCCAGCGAATAGTTCCACCTCACCTTGGCCAAAATGCTGTTCGGAGAAAGTGCGTACGGTTTTCAGGGGACAAAACAATATCAGCATGAATGGATGACACAGAGATCATCGCTGCCGTTGTGGCGGGAGACGGAGACGCATTTGGCGCGCTGGTGGAGCGTTACCAGCGCACGCTGTATTATTTCGTCGTCGGTAAGGTCGCGGATGATACGGAGGCGAAGGACATCGTGCAAAAGTCGTTCGTTGCCGCGTTTCAAAATCTCGGCGACTTCCGGCTGGGCGAAAGTTTCTTCGCGTGGTTGAAGGGCATTGCGCTGAATCATTGCCGCAACGAATGGCGGCGCTATCAGAGCCACGCGCGGATGGCGGGCCGTCTGTTGGAGGAGAAGCGGGCGGAACTGGAACTCGCCTCGTTTGATGCTCGTGCCGACGAAGGCGAAGGTCGCATCGCCGCGCTGCGGCAGTGCTTGGAGCTGCTCAGTCCGCACGAACAAACCGTCGTCGAACTGCGCTTCGTGCAGGAACTCCCGCTGGCGACCATCGGCGAGCAATTGGGCCGTGGTGCCGAGGCCGCGCGGTTGTTCCTGTATCGGATTCGGCAGCGGCTGGCTGACTGTGTGAAGAAACGACTGTCTTTAGAAACCCCATGAGCGCCGCTGAACTCTCCCGCTTCGATGATCTGGTATCGCGCTATCTCGACGACACGCTGACGGACAGCGATGCCGCCGAGTTGGTCGCGTTGCTGGCGGAGCCGTCGTGGGCTAATCGCTTTCTGGAGTTGACGCGGCTGAATTCCGAAATCGCCGGGCTGCTCGCGGCGCCGGTGCCCGACGCGGCGATGGTGGAACTGGTCCGAAGCGACATCGAGAAAAGTCATGCCGGAGCGCAATCCGCGTCCAGTGGAGTGCGGTTACGCATCGTGGAACGGACGCCGCCACGCGCTGCGACGCAGCCGACTCTCCCGGTGCCGCGCGCAAGGCCGCGCCGGAGAAAGCCCGCGTTGCGCGCGCTGGCGTGGGCGGCGGTATTCCTCATTCTGGCTGCACTGGCGGGGATTTATCTTTCGGATGTTTGGCGGCCCGCTGGAAAAATCGAAGTGGCCGCAGTGCAAGGCGAGGTTTATTTCATCGACGCTGCGGGCCAGACGCTGGTGACGGGCGTGCAGAGGTTGAGCAAGGCGGGCAAATTGAAGACGGTGGGAAAGGCCAGCACCGCGACGCTGGTGCTGGGCGACGGCACACGGGTGGATGTCGGCGGGAACAGTGTTCTGGCTACTCCATCCGCCAGCGGTTCGCCGCGTCTGTATCTGGAGGACGGCTCGCTGAAATCTCAAATCGTCCGGCAGCCCCGGAATCAGTCGCTGATCTTTGCCACACCGGAAGCGGACGCGGTGGTCAAAGGGACGGCGCTCAGTCTGGAAACCGCGCGACATCACACCCGGCTGGTCGTCACCGAAGGCGAGGTGCTCTTGAAGCGGCGGGCCGATGGGGCGGAAATCCTGGTGAACGCCGGCTCGCACGTCCTCGTTGCGCCGAATGCAAAGCTGGTCGCCAGTCCGAATGACCCCGCGCCGCAACACCGCTGAATTTATGAAAACCAAAAACATCACCAGCAGCCGAAGCATCCGTCTTCTCCTCCTTTCACTACTCACGATCAACCTGAGCGCGGCTGAATCCGCACGCGTCGCGCTCGTCCGCACTCCGAATGGCGGCATCCAGCCGCAGGCGGCGGTGGACAGCAAGGGCGTGGTTCATTTGATTTACTACAAAGGCGACGCGGGTGGCGGCGACATTTTCTACGCGCGTCAGCAACCGGGAGAAACCAGTTTCTCGAAACCCATGCCCGTGAACAGCCAGCCGGGGAGCGCCATCGCCGCAGGATCAATTCGCGGGGCGCAACTGGCCGTCGGCAGGAATGGACGCGTGCATGCGGTTTGGAACGGCGGCAAAGGCGCGACGAAAGTGAGCGTGGGCGGCAAGGACGTGACGCCGTTGCTCTATACGCGATTGAACGAGGCGGGCACGGCTTTTGAACCGGAGCGCAACATCCTCACCTACGCAGCGGGACTGGATGGCGGCAGTTCCGTGGCGGCTGATCCGCAGGGCAATGTCTATGTCGCGTGGCACGGCAGTGCGCCCGACAATAAGGATAAAGAAGCGGGCCGCGCCGTGTTCGTGTCGCACTCCACCGACGACGGCAAAACTTTCCAGCGCGAGAAGCCGGCTGCTCCCCAGAAGACGGGCGCGTGCGGTTGCTGCGGGATGCGCGCCTTCGCGGACAGCCAGGGAGCCGTTTACATTCTCTACCGTGCAGCGACGGACATGATGGAGCGCGGCGAAACTCTTCTAGTGTCGAGCAAACCGGGAGCGGATTTCGAAATCGCCTACACGCATCCGTGGAAGGCGATGACCTGCCCGATGAGCAGCGCGACTTTGACGGAAGGGAAAACCGGCGTGCTCGCCGCGTGGGAAACGGGCGACAATGTTTTCTTCGCCAGCGTCGATCCGAAAACGATGCAGGTGTCCGGCCCCGTTTCTCCGCTGGCGGGACTCAAACGCAAACATCCGGTGGCGGTGGCCAACGCCAGCGGGGAAACCCTCCTCGTCTGGACGGAAGGCACCGGCTGGGCGAAAGGCGGCTCCGTGGCGTGGCAGGTTTTCGACAAAGAGGGAAACGCGAGTGGTGAGAAGAACCGCGCGCCAGGAGTTCCGGTGTGGGGGCTGCCTACGGCGTTCGCGAAACCGGACGGCAGTTTCGTGATCGTGTATTGAGCGTCACTCAAAACCGTCACCGATGCGTTGTGCTTTGAATTATTGTCGTGGGTTTGCAGCCGTCATGATTCTGATCTGCATGGCCGGCATGACGCCGACCGTAGGCGCGCAAAACTTCGCGCCCGTCGCCAAGGCCACGCCGCTGCCGGAAGAAGTTTTCCTCGGCCAGCCAATCCTCCTTTCCAGCGCGGAGTCGATTGATCCGGATGAAGGGCCGCTGCCGTTGAGCTTCCTTTGGGAGTTCGGCGACGGCGCGACTTCGACTGAAGCCAGTCCGCTGCACGCTTACACCAACGCCGGTGCCTACCGCGTGTCACTCACGGTGAGTGACGGGACGGACGCCGCCATCGACACGGTGGTCGTGCATGTGCTCGCACCGCCCACGACCACGTCGCCCGCGCGCAGCAGTCTGCTCGCGCTCAATCCGGCGGAGACGGAGTTATGGGTGGTGAACCCGGATGCGAATTCGGTGTCCGTGTTGAGCGTGGCGAGTAACACGCTGACGAAGGTGACGGAAATCGCCGTGGGCCGGCAGCCGCGCACGCTGGCGTTCAGCCGCGACGGCGGGCGCGTGTTCGTCGCGTGTCAGGATGTGAACGAGTTGTGGGTGTTGAATGCGACGGCGCGCAGCGTGGCTGGGAGAATTACTGTCGGACACCAACCGTACGGCGTCGCCGTTTCGCCGGGCGACGGGACGATTCTAGTGTCGAATCAGGGCGACGGCACGGTGTCCGTCCTTTCGCCCGCGCTTGTGGTGAAGACAATTCTTCGCGTGGCGAAGACGCCGCGCGCGCTGGCGGTCACCGCGGATGGCAGCCGCGCTTTTGTGACGCACTTCCTCACGCGTGGCGAGGCGGGCGCAGTGACAGAAATTGATCTCACAGCGTTGCGGGTGTGGCGGACGAACGCGCTCATGCTGGACACCAGCCCCGACACCACGTCGAGCGGCGGCGGCTTTCCGAATATGCTCGGCGCGCTGACGATTGATCCGGCGGGACGCGCGGCATGGTTCGGTGGATTGAAGGCGAACACGGGGCGCGGCCTGTTCGTGAACGGCGAGATGCCGCGACCGGAGACCACGGTGCGCGGTTTCTTCGGCAAGGTGAATCTCGCGAGCGCGACGGAGGAAATCGACCGGCGCATCGACGCCAACGATTCGGACAGCGTTTCCGCCATTGCGTTTTCACCGAACGGACGCTGGGCCTACGTCACGCACCAAGGCGCGGGGATGCTCTCGGTTTACGACTTGTCCGCGGCGACGCTCATCAATCCTGGCGATGGCAACACGGTGAGCTTCGCCGCGCGGATTGACCTCGGCCACGCGCCGCAAGGCATCGTCGTGTCGGCGAATGGACAGCGCGGTTACGTGGCGAATTATCTTTCGCGTGATGTGCAGGTGCTCGACTTGAGCAACCCGCGTGCGCCTTCCGAGTTGGCCACCGTGTCGGTGACGAACGAGCCGCTTCCGCCGGCCATCGCCAACGGCAAGCGCCTGTTCTATCGCAGCCGCGAGCCGCGCCATTCGTTTGCCAACTACATCGCGTGCGCCTCCTGCCACGCGGATGGCGGCGGACACGACGGGCGAACGTGGGATTTTACGAATCGCGGCGAGGGCTTGCGGAACACGCACGACTTGCGGGGGCGCGGCGGCACGGCGCACGGGCCGGTGCATTGGAGCGGCAACTTCGACGAGATTCAGGATTTCGAGAACGACATCGTGCTCTTTTTCGGCGGCACGGGTCTCGCGCAAGATGGGCAGCCACCGAATCCGCCGCTGGGCGCGGCAAATGCCGGTCGCAGCGCGGACCTCGACGACCTCGCGGCTTACGTGTCTTCGCTGACGGAACCGGCGCGCAGTCCGCTCCGCAACTCCGACGGCACGCTCACCGAAACCGCGCAGCGCGGAAAAAGTTTGTTCAACCATGCCGCGCTGCAATGCGCGTCGTGCCACATTCCGCCGCGCTTCACGGACAGCGTGTTGACGGCTGCCCCGGCGAACTTCGTGCGCCACGACGTGGGCACACTCACGCCCGCCAGCGGGCAGCGGCTCGGCGGGCCGCTTGATGGATTGGACACGCCGAGCCTCCTGGGCCTGTGGGATTCCGCGCCGTATCTGCATGACGGCAGCGCAGCGACCTTGCTCGACGTGTTGACCACGAGGAATACCAACGACCTGCATGGCGTGACCTCGACTCTTTCCACGAATCAGCTTTCCGACCTGATGGCCTACTTGCTGTCGCTCGACGGTTCGACCGTGGACACAGCCACCGACAATGACAGGGATGGGATGTCGGACCAGTGGGAGCAGTTGCACCGGCTGAATCCAACATCAGCCGTTGACGTGATGGCGGATGCCGACAGCGACGGCGCGAGCAACCGGGACGAATTCCTCGCTGGCACTGACCCGACGAACCCCTGGTCGCGACTGTTCATCCATCAAGTCCAGCGCGGCCTCGGCGGAGTGTCGATTTTCCTTCCCACCGTGAGCGGCAGAACTTACGTCGCCGAGTCCACGGATACGCTCCCGGCTACGAACTGGATTGCGGTGGGCGGCGTGACCGGCACCGGCGCGGAGCAAGTCATCACCGACACGAACGCGCCGCCCGGACAGCGATTTTACCGAATCAGACTCACGCCATAACCGGCGAACATTACGACCATGAAAACCAATCGTAGTAAAATCATCATTGCCGCGCTCCTTCTGCTGTTCGCCGCGTCGTCGCACGCCGCCGTTTGGGGCGGGTTCTTGGACCGGAGCACGAATCTGATGACCTTCAACTTCAGCTTCACCGGCACGACCAATCCCGCCGCCGGGGACAGCAACGAAAACTATTACGACGGCGACATGGGCGACTCCGACGGCGATGGCTGGATGGACCGCGCGCTCATCGCGCGCTACGGCCTGTTGCTCAACACCGGCGGCGGCTTCATGACGCCCGCCGCCAACACCATCGCTGGCGGCACCTACCGTTTCGGCGACAAGGACGGCGTGGGCAACGACGCTGCGCAATGGGCCGATGTGGACAACGACGGCGACCTCGACATCCTTCAGGGCGGCAACGGCGAGACGCTCACATTGCAAATCAACGCCGGTCTCGGACGCTTCACCACGAAACCCATCCCGACCGTCAGCGCGCTGAACATCGTGAACATCGACCTCGACAAGGACGGCGACGTGGACTTGGCCATCGCACATTCCTTCTGTTCGGACGTGGCTTGTGGCCACGGTTGCGCGGAAACCAATTGCGCCGGCACCTGGCCCAAGCAGTTCGCGCTCTACCTGAATGATGGCAACGGGAACTTCAGCAACGTCACCACCGCGCGCGGTTTCCCGAACAACTTTGGCACGAATCTCATCGTCGGCCTCGTGGCGGGCGACGTGGATGGCGACGGCGATTTTGATTTGCTGATGATTAACGGCATCGCCCGCGCCATCACGCTGGCCCGCAACAACGGGAGCGGTTTCTTCACGCTGACCAACCTTCCCTTCGCGGTCGCGATGGCACCCATCCGGCCCATCGGTTCCGGCTTCTCGCAAGGCATGAATCTCGGCGACATCGACGGTGATGGTGACCTGGACCTCGTGTGCGCGCTCGACCGCGACACGGCCGGCTCGCCGCATCCGCGCGTGGCCCACGCGGTCTTCATCAACGACGGCGCGGGGAATTTCGTCGAGGAGACGGCGACCCGCTTCACCGTGGCCGGCGCGAGTTTCTACTCCGGGGCTAACGGCAAGTTGATGGACGTGGATTACGACGGCGACCTCGACTTCTTCGCGTTCAACGGAACGACGAAGCACTTGCAGGTCTATCTCAACGACGGCACGGGCCGCTTCACCTACAGCGCCACGGACTCGCGCATCTTCACGGGCGGCAGCGCCAGCGCCGGCACTGGCGCGGACACCGACGTGACCGACCTGAACCGCGACGGCGCTTACGACGTGTGGGTGGGCGCGGCGGGACAAGACCCGCGCACGCTCCTCAACACTTATCAATCGCCGGACGGCTTGCCCGCGAATCTCCCGCGCAATTTCTCCGTCCTCGCGAGCGCCACCAACGGCGTCACGATCTCGTGGCAGCATCCGCCTTACGCCGACGTGGCGCGCTGGTACAAAGTTTATCGCTCCACCGCGCCGAAGCTCGCGCCCACCGACCGGCGCGTGCTCAAGCGCGTCGCCATCAGCCGGCATCAGGATGAAGGCTTCGCCGCGCCCCTCACGCGCTTCACCACCACGGCGTACCTCAACGACCCGGACGTGATTCTCGTGGGCACGAACAACGAAGTGCAGTTCATCGATCGCACCGCGCTGCCGGGCGTGACCTACAACTACACCGTCGCGCACGTCGGCACTGAGAACATCGAGAGCGTGCCGACGACGGAAATCGCCGCCAGCATCCCCGCGTCCGGCGGGTCGGACACCACGCCGCCGACGCTCGAAATCGTCAGCCCCACCATGCAGGACTGGACGGCCTATCCGCGCATCGTGTTGAACTACGCCGATGGCGGCAGCGGCATCAATCCGGCGAGCTTGCGCGTGTCCTTCAATCGCGCGCTCGGCAACCCCGCTGCCGGTGGACGCGCGATTGGAGCCGACCTCACCGACCTGTTCTTCCGCAAAGATGACCGCGCCTACATCGCCGCGCTCACGCCGCCGCTCTCCCTGGCGAACAATCTCCTCGTCACGCTCACCGCGAGCATTGCGGACAACGCCGGCAACTCGCGCACGCAGCAAGTGCAGTTCTTCGTCACGACCCTTTCGCCGCAACCGCCCACGGCCAGTCTCACCGCCAGCGCGACGAACGGCCTTGCTCCGCTCGCGGTGGAATTCGACGGCAGCGGCTCCACCGACTCCGATGGCAAGGTGGTGCGTTGGGAATGGTTTTTTGGCGACGGCACCACCGCGCTGGGCCGCACCGCCACGAAGACGTTTACCGCCGGAGGAAGTTATCCCGTGACCTTGCTCGTGCGGGACACCCACGGCGGCGTGAGCACCGCCACGCGCACCATCAACGTCGCGGATTTCACGATTCTGAGCGCGGGCGTGGCCGGCTCGGATTTCACGTTCACTTTCCCGACCACGACCAACCGCATTTATGTCGTCGAGCGCACCACGGCGTTGAGTCCCGCCAGTTGGAGTGAATGGACGAGCCTCTCCGGCAACGGCTCCGTGCGCAGCGTCACGCACACCAACGCCAGCGGCACGCAGCAGTTCTACCGCGTGCGAGTGGAATGAACTGATGCAGCTTGCTACGCCCCTCCGGGGCTTCGACCCCGACGCGGCGAAACCGCCATGACCTTGGTGCCCCCGCCGCGCATTCTTCACATTTCATGTAATCGGGCGCGACCCGGTGCGTCAGCTTGGTTGAATGAGCACGATTGAAAAGCATCTGTTGCAACACTTGAACGAGTTCACCGGGTTCGCCCGTAAACGGCTGGCCGACCCGGAACTCGCCGATGATGCCGTGCAGGAGAGCCTGCTCAAAGCGTTGAAGGCGTCCGGCACCCTGCGCGACACGGAGAACGCGAAGGCCTGGTTTTACCGCATTCTGCGCCGCACCATCATCGACCTGTACCGCCGCCGCGATGTGCAGAAGCGGGCCGTGGAGCGGATGGAACGCGACCTGGATTCAACGCCGACGCCGGATGAAGAGCGCGTGACGTGTGGCTGCCTTGAGAAACTGATTCCGACCTTGAAGCCGGAATACTCGACGCTCGTGCGGCGGCTCGATTTGAATGGCGAAGCGCTGGAACCGGTCGCCGCGAGCCTCGGCATCACGACAAACAATGTGAAAGTCCGGTTGCACCGCGCCCGCCGGCAGTTGAAGGAGCGCGTCACTCAAACGTGTCGCATGTGCGCGAAGCACGGCTGCTTCGATTGCACCTGCGACACCACTTCGGAAAGGAAGGACTGAATTATGGCCAAAGACCCTATTTGCGGAATGACGGTGGACGAATCCTCGCCGCTGCGTGCCGAGCGGGACGGGCAGACGTATTTCTTTTGCAGCGAGCACTGCCGACAGAAGTTCATCGGGCAGGCGCGGTCTGGGAAAACGATTCCGCTCACGCTGACAGAGACGGGCGGCGGATGCTGTGGTGGTGCGCAAACCAAACCCGCCAGCGACACCGGCGATTGCTGCGGCGGCAAGCAAGCGCAAGAGGAGCAGGAACACGCCGCGCACGGTCACGACCACAGCGCGGAAGAACACTCCTGTTGCCACGGCAAGTCGGAGAGCAATCCCGCGACGCACGCCACACACGACCATTCTCATCACGAGCACGCCGGCGCAGCGGTGAAACCTTCCGCTGCCGCGAAATACTTTTGCCCGATGTGTCCCGGCGTGGAATCGGAGAAGCCGGGCGATTGTCCGAAGTGCGGCATGGCGTTGGAGCGAAATCCGGCGTGGGTTGCACCGGCGGCGGGCAAGACAATCTATACCTGTCCGATGCACCCGGAAGTGCAGCAGGATCATCCGGGCGATTGCCCCAAGTGCGGCATGGCGCTCGAACCGAAGACAGTCAGCACCGGCGCAGACGAGGATGACAACGCCGAACTCCGCGACATGACGCGGCGGCTCTGGATCGGCGGCGCGCTCACGCTGCCCGTCTTCGTGCTCGCGATGGCGCACCTGATCCCCGCGCTCGGTCACGAGAGCTGGGTGATGAGCGATGCGTCGCGCTGGATTCAATTCGCTCTCTCTACCCCTGTGGTGCTGTGGGCGGGTTGGCCGTTCTTTCGGCGCGGATGGCGTTCGCTCGTGACGTGGCATTTGAACATGTTCACGTTGATTGCCATCGGTGTCGGCACGGCTTTCGTTTACAGCGTCGTGGCCCTGCTCGCGCCGGGTTTGTTTCCGCCGGCGATGCGACCGCACGGCGCGGTGGACATCTACTTTGAAGCGGCGGCGGTGATTGTGGTGCTCGTGCTGTTGGGCCAGGTGCTTGAACTCCGCGCCCGCAGTCGCACGGGCAGCGCCATCAAAGCATTGCTGAATCTCGCGCCGCCCATCGCGCGTCGCGTCGGTAAGAATGGCGATGAGGAAATTCCGCTCGAACAAGTTCATGTCGGCGATTTGCTGCGGGTTCGACCCGGCGACAAAGTTCCGGTGGATGGCGTCATCACCGAAGGGCACTCCAGCGTCGAGGAATCCATGATCACCGGCGAACCGTTGCCGGTGGAAAAAAGTATCGGCGACAAAGTGACGGGCGGCACGGTGAACGGCACGGGCGGTTTCGTCATGCGAGCGGAAAAAGTCGGGAGCGATACGTTGCTCGCACGCATCGTGAACATGGTCGCCGAAGCGCAGCGCAGCCGCGCACCGATCCAGGGCCTGGCCGACAAGGTAGCCACGATTTTCGTTCCGGTGGTCGTGGCCGTGGCGGTGCTGACATTTGCGCTTTGGATGTTTTTCGGTCCAGAGCCGCGTTTGGCTTACGCCATCGTGAACGCGGTGGCGGTGTTGATCATCGCCTGTCCGTGCGCGCTCGGTCTGGCCACGCCCATGTCCATCATGGTCGGCGTCGGGCGCGGCGCGCAGGAGGGTGTGCTGGTGAAAAGCGCCGAGGCCCTCGAACGACTCGAAAAGGTGACGACGCTCGTGGTGGACAAGACGGGCACGCTCACGGAAGGCAAGCCGCGCCTGATGGATGCGGTGACGATTGAAGGCTTCGACCAAAACGAACTTCTTCGCCTGGCTGCTTCGCTGGAACAAAGCAGCGAACACCCGCTCGCTGCGGCCATCGTCGCAGGCGCGAAAGCAAAGAACCTCGGCATCGAACCAGTTGCCGACTTCCGCTCCGTTACTGGCGGCGGCGTATTCGGTCGGGTGGCAAACAAGAGTGTGCTCGTCGGCAAACCAAACTTCTTGCGCGCCGAAGGAGTGACCGACCTGGGCACTTTGGAAACCAGGGCGGAACAACTTCAGCAGTCCGGGCAAACCGTCATTTTCGTCGCGGTGGATAAAAAAGCCTCGGGCTTGCTCGCGGTCGCTGACCCGGTGAAAGCCACGACGCCCGATGCGATTCGTGATCTGCACGCGCTGGGGCTGCAAATCGTCATGGTCACCGGCGACAATCGACGCACCGCCGAAGCGGTGGCCAAGACGCTCGGCATTGACGCGGTGGAAGCCGAGGTCGAGCCGCAGGCAAAGAGTGACCGCATCCGGAAACTCCAACAGGAAGGAAAAGTCGTGGCGATGGCCGGCGACGGTGTCAACGACGCGCCCGCATTGGCGGCGGCCGACGTGGGCATCGCGATGGGCACGGGCACCGACGTGGCGATGCAAAGCGCCGGGGTCACGCTCGTGCAAGGCGACCTCCGCGCCATTGCCAAAGCCATTCATCTCAGCCGCGCCACGATGCGAAACATCCGGCAGAATCTTTTCTTCGCGTTCATCTATAACGCGCTGGGGATTCCCATCGCGGCCGGGTTGCTCTACCCGTTCTTCGGCGTGCTGCTCAGTCCCATGATCGCGGGCGCGGCCATGAGTTTCAGTTCGGTCTCCGTCATCACCAACGCGCTGCGCTTGAGAAGAACCAAACTTTGAAACGAACATCGTGCGTGTTTGCGGAAACGAAGGCGGAGAAGTTGCGACACGTCAGAAAATTCGAAGGCAAAGAATTCCGGTGAACGACTCCGCGACGAAGACCTGGCATTAGCCGCCTTTTCTGTGTAGAGCGCGGAGAGGGCGCGTGGTTTCCGGTAAAACAGAAGCCTTGTCATTGGCAAAATCCGATTGGCGTCTGCGCCGCGCTATTGGGAAAAGACTGCATGGCAACGGTGTGAACGACTCGTTATGAAAATGAAGAACTCCAAAAAGTCAGGAAAGGCCCAACGCAAGATCGCGCCGCCCGCCACGCGCGCGAACCTGCAAAAGATTCTGGTCACGACGGATTTCTCCGGGCAGTCCCTGCCTGCGGTGCGTTATGCGCTGACCTTGGGCGCGACCATCGGTGCGTCGGTGACGTTGCTGCATGTGATCGAGCCGGCTTCGGCGCTGTCCGGCATGGAAGCGGTGGTGCTGGCCCGGTCGGACTCCGAAGTCGCCGCGCTGGCGCTCCGGCAACTGGAAGTGCTCGCGCAACGGGAGTCCAAGGGTCGTGGGAAAATCACGACCGTCGTCCGCACGGGCAGGCCCTTCCACGAGATCACTCTCGCCGCCGGCGAACGCGCGACGGATCTGATTGTCATCGCCACGCACGGTCACACCGGGTTGAAGCGCGTCTGGCTCGGCAGTACCGCCGAGCGCGTCGTCCGCCACGCGCCTTGTCCCGTGCTGACGATTCCCACGCGGGAACTGCCCAAGCGCGCGGGCAAGACTCCGCTCTTCAAACTGAAGAAAATTCTCGTCCCGATTGATTTCTCGAACGTCTCGAAGGACGCCTTGCCCTATGCCGTCCTGCTGGCCGGCCATTACGGTGCCGAACTCGTCCTGCTGCACATTGTGGAAAAGTTTCCCATCGATTATCTCTTGGGCGGTGAGTTGGCCAAGCAGACGACCGTGCCCATGCAGAAGCAGGCTGAGGTGGATTTGGAACGCATGGCCGGGATCGTGAGCAAAGGAACGGGTATGAAGACGACGGTGGTTGTTCGTGACGGCAAACCGTTTGAGGAGATTTGCCACGCGTCCAAAACCGTGGGCGCGGACATGATCGTCCTCACGACTCACGGCTACACCGGATTGAAGCATGTGTGGCTAGGCAGCACCGCCGAGCGCGTCTTGCGCCACGCGCCGTGTCCGGTGCTGGTGGTGCGCGAATTGTCGCACAGGCGCGTCCAATCGAAATTGCGTTATGAAAACTGACCTCACCTCCAACTCTCTCACCTCCAGCCTGCGCGCCGCCTGTTTCGGGCTGACGCTCTCCGTGCTGACGATTCTGTTCGGACAGGGCATGGGCGTTGTCTTCGGACTCAACGAGGACGCGATCAAGAGCCGCCTGAAGACCTCTGCCGCCGAAGTGCGCGACACTATCTACAAGGGGGACAATGCCGCCATCAAAGCCGTGCTGGACAAGTCGTGGGTGTACATGCAGCGCGCTCACCTGCACGCCGGAGGCATAGGCACCACGGCCTTGGGATTGATTGTTCTCGTATGCCTGCTCGGTGCCTCGCGGCGTGTGACGCTCGCCATCAGTGTTGCGCTCGGCGCTGGTGGATTCGGCTACTCGATCTTTTGGATGTGGGCTGGCTTCCGGGCTCCCGCGCTTGGCGGCACGGGTGTCGCGAAAGAATCGCTCAAATGGCTCGCGATGCCATCGTCGGGAGCGTTCGTGCTCGCGACGGCCGCAGTGCTGTGGGTGATCTTCGCCGCCATTTTTTCAAAGCGGCTGCCGGGCACGGCGGCAACGCCATCGAACTAGGCAGACCTCATGAAAGAAGCCGCTCCATTACCAACCGGCACGACGGGCCTGCCGGCCGCTCTCGCCGTTGTCTGGCGGCGTAAGAACACTATTCTCGCCGCGATCGCCATCGTGGCGATTTCAGTGCATCTGCTGCTGCGGTTCGCGTTTCACACCAGTCCAGGTGTTTATGAAATGCCTCTGTTGATCGCGCTGGTCCTCGGTGGTCTCCCGCTTGTGTATGACCTCGCGCGCAAATTGCTGCGCCGTGAGTTCGGCTCCGATCTGCTGGGCGGCATCTCCATCGTCACGTCGGTCATCATGGGCGAATACCTCGCCGGTTCGATCATCGTCCTGATGCTCGCGGGCGGCGAAGCGTTGGAAAGCTACGCGCTGCGCAGTGCTTCTTCGGTCTTGCGAGCGCTGGCGAAACGGATGCCTTCCGTCGCCCATCGGAAGAATGATTCCGTCATCAGCGATGTCACGCTGGCGGACGTGGCGGTGGGCGATACGCTCGTGGTCTATCCGCACGACATTTGCCCGGTGGACGGAACAGTGGTCGAGGGCAACGGCGTGATGAACGAGGCGTTCCTGACGGGTGAACCCTTTGAGATTCCCAAGGCTCCCGGCTCCAACGTTATTTCCGGCGCGGTGAATGGTGAGTCCGCGCTGACCATCACCGCCACCCGGCTCGCGCTCGACTCCCGCTACGCCAAAATCATGGAGGTAATGCGCGAGTCGGAACAGAACCGCCCCCATCTCCGCAGGCTTGGCGACCAATTGGGCGCCATCTACACGCCCGTCGCGGTGGCTATCGCCATCTTGGCGTGGGTGCTGAGTGGCGAATCAGTCCGGTTCCTCGCCGTGCTCGTGATTGCCACGCCGTGTCCGCTGCTGCTCGCCATCCCCATCGCCATCATCGGTTCCATCTCGCTGGCAGCACGACGCTCCATCATCATCAAGAATCCTGCGGTCCTTGAGCAAATCTCCGGCTGCCGCACCGCCATCTTCGACAAGACGGGCACGCTGACTTACGGCGAACCCAAGCTGACCGAACAACTCATCGCTCCAGGCTTCGACCAAAAGGAGGTGCTCTCGCTCGCCGCCAGCCTTGAACTCTACTCAAAGCATCCACTGGCCCGGGCGATTCTCGCGCAGGCGAAGGCTGAGACGCTTCCTCTCCAGCAAGCGTCGCAGGTCGGCGAAGCTCCCGGTCAGGGATTGCGCGGCACGGTGTCCGGTCGTCAGGTGCAAATCACCAGCCGCGGCAAACTCGCCGCGCAGAACATTCCCGGTGCCGAGCACTTGCCGCCCGTCGTTGGCGGACTCGAATGCGTGGTCGTCATCGACGGAAAGTTCGCGGCGACTTTTCGTTTGCGCGACGCGCCGCGCGTGGAGGGACATTCCTTCATCCAGCACCTTGGACCAAAGCATCAGTTCGACCGCATCATGATCCTCTCTGGAGATCGTGAATCCGAAGTTCGCTACCTCGCCGAACAAGTCGGCATCACTGAGGTTCACGCCGAGCAAAGCCCGGAACAAAAACTCGTCATCGTGCGCGCGGAAACGGCCAAGACCAAAACCCTCTACGTTGGCGACGGCATCAACGACGCGCCCGCCATGATGGCCGCCACCGTCGGCATGGCCGTGGGACAGAACAGCGACGTGACGGCGGAAGCGGCGGATGTGGTCGCGATGGGGAACTCCTTGAAACAGGTGGATGAGTTCATGCACATCAGCCGGCGGATGCGGACCATCGCCTTGCAGAGCGCCGTCGGCGGCATGGTGCTCAGCCTCGTGGGAATGGGTTTCGCCGCCACCGGGCACTTGAGTCCCGTGGCCGGGGCGATCAGCCAGGAAGTCATCGACGTGCTGGCTGTGCTCAACGCCTTGCGCGCCGCGTTTCCGCCCAAGAACATTTCGGATATCGCAGAAGTCACCAAGGTAGTGAACGAGCAATCAACCACACTGCCATCCACATAGCTGCTGCCTCATCCCGCGTGGACCAACTCCACAATCTTCTATGAATACACAATACATCGCTGAAACCACGAAATCCCCGGCCCAAGCCGTGACCGACCTCCAAGCCTCCGTCCGACAACACGGTTATGGCGTGCTTCACATCTACGACTTGAAGGAAACCCTCGCGAGCAAGGGCTTCGACCTGCCAAATGCCTGCCACATTCTCGAAGTGTGCAATCCCAAGCAAGCCGCCGCCGTGCTCACCGCCGACATGAGCATGAACATCGCGCTGCCTTGTCGCATTTCCGTTTATCAAGACGGTGGCCAGACCTTGATCGGCATGGTGCGGCCCACGGTCCTGCTGTCATCCCTCTCGAAGTCGGAAGAGTTGAAGGCTATCGCCGAGCAGGTAGAGAAGGACACCATTGCCATCATCGAGGCGGCGAAGTGACGCACTCGGGGCATCACCAACAAAATAATGAACACATCCTCTCCTCAACACTCACCTCGCGAGCTTCAAGCCGCGCTCGCTGCCTCAACACCGCCACTGTTGCTCGATGTCCGGGAGTATCCCGAATTCGCGGCTGGCCATTTGAAAGGCGCGCGACTCATCCCGCTCGCGGAAATCGAACGACGCGCGGGCGAACTGCCGAAGGACCAACCGATGGTCTGCATGTGCCGCTCCGGGCGGCGCAGTTCGGAGGCGGCAGGAACGCTCGCACGGCTAGGATTTACAAACATCAGCCAACTCACCGGCGGCGTGATGGCTTGGGAGCAAGCCGGGTTGCCCCTTGAAAAAGAGGCGCACGCGCCGTGGGCGCTGGAGCGGCAGGTGCGGCTGGTCGCGGGGTTGCTCATCCTGCTCGGCTTGGGGCTTTCGCTCGTCTGGCCGGTGGCCATCGTGCTCGCGTGGTTCGTGCCGCTCGGTCTCGTTTTCGCCGCGCTCACCGATTCGTGCATGATGGGAATGTTGCTCGCGAAGTTGCCGTGGAATCGCCGCGCCAATGCCGACTGCTTGCTGCCGAAGGCCACTTCCAAATCATGAAACCTAAACGTCTCGTCATCGTAGGTGGCGTCGCCGGTGGGGCCAGCGCGGCGGCTCGGGCGCGGCGGCTCTGCGAGCAGTGTGAAATCACGGTCTTCGAGCGCGGGCCGCACGCTTCCTTTGCCAACTGCGGTCTGCCCTATTTTGTCGGCGGCGAAATCGTCGAACAGGCGGATCTGCTCGTGCAAACCCCAGAAAGTTTGCGCGCCCGCTTCAACCTTGATGTGCGGGTGAACAGCGAGGTCACGGGCATTGACCGCGCGGCGCGTCTCGTCAAAGTGCGCGAGCGGAATTCTGGTCGAGAATATGAGCAGCCCTACGACGCGCTGATTCTTTCCACGGGTGCTACACCGCTCCTTCCGCCGATTCCCGGCATCGAACGCGAAGGCCATTTCACGGTGCGCAACATTCCCGATGTGGAGCGCATCAAAGCGTGGATCAAAGACTGTCGCGTCTGCCGCGCTGTGGTGGTGGGCGGCGGTTACATCGGTCTCGAAATGGCGGAGCAACTTGTCCGACATGGCGGACTTTCCGTCACCGTCGTTGAATCCCTGCCGCAGGTGATGGCCCCGCTTGACCCCGAAATGGCGGCGTGGCTGCACCTCGAACTTCGCAAGCATGGCGTTGAACTTTTCCTCGGCAATCCCGTCGCGGCATTCGATGCGCCAGGAAAAGGTGAGTCCGCCCGCGCGTCGGTGGTCGTGCTGAAAAGTGGCGAGCGCCTGCCTGCCGATGCGGTGGTGCTTGGTCTCGGCGTGCGTCCAGAAGTGAGCCTCGCGAAGAACGCCGGTCTCGAAATCGGCGCACGTGGCGGCATTCGCGTCAACGAGCATTTGCAGACCAATGACCCGCACATCTGGGCGGTCGGCGATGCCATTGAAGTTCGCGATGCCATCACCGGCGCGTGGAGTTTGGTCGCGCTGGCCGGCCCCGCCAATCGACAGGGTCGCATCGCGGCGGACAATATCTTCGGAAGGCCCGCAAGTTATCACGGCACTTGGGGCACGGCGATTTTGCGTCTGTTCGATCTCATGGCGGGATGCACGGGTGCGAACGAGAAAACGCTGCGGGCCGCCGGCATTCCGTATCAGGCGTTGCACCTGCATCCCGGCTCGCACGCGGGCTATTATCCGGGTGCGGAACCTATCGCGATCAAGATCGTGTTTGCCCCCGACACCGGCAAACTTCTCGGCGCACAAGTGGTGGGTCGCGACGGTGTGGACAAACGTCTTGATGTCTTCGCGACGGCGCTCAAGGGCGGCATGACCGTTCATGATCTGGCTGAACTTGAACTGGCCTACGCGCCGCCCTACGGCTCGGCCAAAGACCCGGTTAACCTCGCGGGCATGGCCGCGCAGAACGTCCTCGACGGTGATGTGTCGCTCGCGCAGTGGTATGAAGTAGCGACGCTTGACCCAGCGAAAACTCTGTTGCTCGACGTGCGCCGACCGGACGAACGCGTCAAGGGTTTCATTCCCAACTCGATTCATATTCCACTGGACGAACTGCGAGCGCGTCTCGACGAACTGCCGCGTGACCGCGAAATCGTCGTTTCCTGTCACACGGGCCAGCGCTCGTATTTCGCGTGCCGGTTGCTGACGCAAAACGGATTCCGCGCCCGCAACTTGACTGGCGCGTGGCGCACCTGGAGCACGGCCACCAAATCCTGACGACAATCACCGACAAAAATTACGAACACCTCTTCTTCTCAACACTCACCTCGCGAGCTTCAAGGCGCGCTCGCGGCCCCGGCCCCACCACTGTTGCTCGATGTCCGGGAGTATCCCGAATTCGCGGCGGGCCATTTGAAAGGCGCGCGGCTCATCCCGCTCGCGGAAATCGAACGTCGCGCGGGCGAACTGCCGAAAGATAAACCGATGGTCTGCATGTGCCGCACCGGACGGCGCAGTGCGGAGGCAGCGGCAACATTCGCGCGACTGGGATTCACAAACGTCACCCAACTCGCGGGCGGCGTGATGGCTTGGGAGCAGGCGGGGTTGCCCCTTGAAAAAGAGGCGCACGCGCCGTGGGCGCTGGAGCGGCAGGTGCGGCTCGTCGCGGGACTGCTCGTCCTGCTCGGACTAGGGCTTTCGCGCGTCTGGCCAATAGCCATCGTCCTTGCGTGGTTTGTGCCGCTCGGCCTCGTCTTCGCCGCAATTACCGACTCTTGCATGATGGGAATGTTGCTCGCGAAGTTGCCGTGGAATCGCCGCTTGAACGCAGCCTGCACGCTGCCGAAGGGCAACGGATGACATTGGCACTGATATTGGCTGTCGCGATCGGCTTCTCGCTGGCTCTACTTGGGAGCGGCGGGTCGATCATTACGCTGCCGGTGTTGGTGTATGTGGCAGGCGTTCCGGTGGCCTCGGCGGTGGGGATGTCGCTGGCGATTGTCGGCGGGACGAGTGTGGCGGGCGTGTGGTGGAAGCATCGGCAAGGACAGGTGCATTGGCGGGCGGCGGCGTTGTTCGGCGGCTCGGGCATGGCGGGGTCGCTGGCGGGCGCGCAGTTCACGCGGCTGGTTTCGCCGGGAGTGTTGATGCTGATTTTTGCGGCGCTGATGGTGGTGGTCGCGTGGCGGATGCTGGCGCGCCGCGGTGACGAAGGCATTGCGCCGTTGCCGGATTGCCGCCCGATACGCTGCGGTGTGGCGGGGTTGGTGGTGGGGCTGGTCACGGGCTTTGTCGGCGTGGGCGGCGGGTTTCTTCTCGTGCCCGCGATGATTTTATTTGCGCGTCTGCCCATGGCGACGGCGGTGGGAACATCGCTGGCCGTCATCGCGGCCAATTCCTTCGCCGGCTGGCTGGGTCACTTGAGCCACGAACCGTTTGCGTGGAAAATGACCGGCGCGTTTCTGCTCGCCGCGCTGGCGGGCATGGCGGCGGGAGCGCGGTTCGCGGGGAAGATTCCAGCGGCGAACCTGCGACGGATTTTTGGCTGGTTCGTGCTGGCCGTCGCTGGATTTGTGCTGGCGAAGAACTGGGCGGCGATCACTTCAATTATTTCCAGGAATCAATGAATCCACTTTTTCCCAACAGCAGAAAGCGCGGCAACGTGTGGGTGATCGTCCAGTTTGCGCTCATGTTCGCCCTCCTCGCGGCGGGGCTGCTGTGGCCTGCGCAATGGTCGGGGTGGTGGACCTGGGTGCTGGGCGGAGCGCTGCTCGTGCTGGGCGCGTGGACCGGACTGCGCGGTGAGCGCGACCTCGGGCAGCATCGCACGCCGTTTCCTCGCCCCAAGGAGGCCAGCCAACTCATCACCAGCGGCATCTATGCGCGGATGCGGCATCCGCTTTACCTCAGCGTTATTGCGCTCGGCTTCGCTTGGGCGCTGCTCTGGCGCAGTTGGCCCGCTCTGTCGCTGGCGGTGTTGCAATCGCTCTTCTTTGACGCCAAGGCACGGCGCGAGGAACGCTGGCTGCGCGAGCAATTTTCTCAATACGACGACTACGCCTGTCGCGTGAAACGATTTATCCCCGGTCTCTACTAATTTCAAAACCATACAAAAGGAATCGCCATGCATCTCAAACGTTACTTCGTCGAAGGTCTCGCCCACGCCTCGTATCTCATCGGTGCCGACGGCGAGGCGGCAGTCGTTGATCCAAAACGCGACGTGGATGATTACCTCTCCGACGCCGAACGGGCCGGATTAAAAATAATCGCCATTCTGAACTCGCATCCGCACGCTGACTTCGCCAGCGGCTTCCCCGAACTGGCGGCGCGCTCTGGCGCGAAAGTTTACACGTCGCACCGCGCCCCCGTGAGCTATGAGCGCGTGCCCGCGCGCGACGGGCAGCGTATCCGCGTCGGTTCGCTTGAAATCGAAATGCTTGAAACACCCGGCCATTCACCGGACAGCTTGAGTTTCCTTGTGCATGAAGGCGGACAGCCAACGGTGATATTCACGGGCGACCTGCTCTTTGTGAATGATGTGGGGCGGCCCGACCTGCGCGACGCAGACGCTGACCCGGCGGAGCTCGCCAGCCAGCTCTACGATTCGCTGTTCAGCAAAGTTCTCGCGCTGCCGGGCGACGTGAAAGTTTATCCGGCGCACGGCGCGGGTTCGTTGTGCGGACGCGCGCTGGGCAGCGCGCCGTTCACCACCGTCGAGCAGGAATGGCGCTTCAATTGGGCCGCGCAACTCCGCGACCGCGCCGAGTTCGTGAAACAGATGACCGCGAACCTGCCCGACCGCCCCGCCTATTTCGCTTACGACGTGGGTGTGAACCTCCGTGGCGCGACGCCCTTCAGCGAACTGTCGCAGTTACGTTCACTCTCGGAAGCCGAGTTGAAGCAGGCGGCCCGCGACGGAGCGACGGTGATTGACACGCGCAGCGCGCCGTTTTTTGGCGCGGGACATTTTCCCGGCAGCTTGAACATCGGCCTGGGCAGCGCGCTGTTCTCGACCTGGACGGGTTTCCTCGTGGCCGGTGGAAATTCCATCGCGCTGGTCGTCGGCACGGCGGACGCAGCGGTCAAGGCGCGGCTGGAACTCGCGCGGATCGGTTTCGACAACGTGCTCGGCTACATCGAAGCCGACACGCTGAGTGAAACGCAGCAGCTTTCGCAGTTGAGCGTCTGCCACCTCAAGAACGCGTTGAAACGCGGCGACGCTCCGCAAGTCCTCGACGTGCGCACTCCCGGCGAGTGGGACTCCGGCCACATTGAAAGCGCGCGGCACATTCCGTTGCCAAAGCTGGCCGCGAACCTCGGCCAACTTCCCAAAGACGCGCCGCTGGCCGTGCTGTGCGGCAGCGGTTACCGCAGCAGCATCGCCGCGAGCCTGCTGCGGGCGCGCGGATTCAGTCAGGTGCAAAACGTGATGGGCGGCATGGCGGCGTTTCAGGAAACGAAATGCGCGGAATGGCAGGCGGCGGATTTGGTTTTCGAGGCGGCGGACATCTAAACACTCGCGAATGACCCTGCTAATAATAACCGAACAGCCAAAGAGTAAAGCCTGGCACAACTTGTCTGCCGAGGACGTGCTGCAGAGCTTCACTCCGCCGCACCGGGGCTTTCTGCGTCGGAAGCCGCGCAACGCCTCGCGGCCATCCCGCTGTTAGTTCTGGAACTCGTGAAGGTCGTGCGGAACGCCCGGCGGCAGAAGCTCGTACTGAAGGACTGATATGAAAACCATGAGAGCGACGGTGTTTCACGGCGTGAACGACATTCGTGTGGAAGAAGTTGAACGCCCTCACGCGGGAATTGGCGAGGCGGTGATTCGTGTGACGTTGACCACGATTTGCGGCACCGACCTGCACATCTTGCGCGGGGAATATTCGGTGAAGCCCGGACTCGTCATCGGTCACGAGCCGGTGGGTGTCATCGGAGAATTGGGGCCGGGCGTCACGGGCTATCAGGTTGGCGACCGCGTGCTGGTCGGGGCCATCACTCCGTGCGGCCAGTGTCGCGCCTGTCTTTCCGGGCATCTTTCGCAATGCGGTCACGGCGGCGGCTACGATGCCCTCGGCGGCTGGCGCTTCGGCAATACCATCAACGGCGCGCAGGCCGAATATCTTCTCGTGCCGCACGCGCAGGCGAACCTCGCAAAAATTCCCGACGCCTTGACCGACGAACAGGTGGTGCTGCTCTCCGACATTGCCTCAACCGGTTTCAGCGGAGCCGAGTCTGGCAACGTACGAATCGGTGATGCCGTGGTGATCTTCGCACAAGGCCCCATCGGCTTGTGCGCGACCGCCGGCGCAAAACTGATGGGCGCATCACTCATCATTGGCGTGGATGGCAACGAACATCGACTCGCAATGGCGCGTCGCATGGGAGCCGACGTGGTTTTGAACTATCGCGAAGTGGACGTCGTGGCCGAGGTGAAGCGCCTGACTGACGGCGGCGCGGACGTGGCCATTGAAGCGCTGGGCACCGCGCAGACTTTTGAGAGTGCGTTGCGCTGCCTGCGGCCCGGCGGCACGCTGTCGAGCCTCGGCGTCTATTCCGGCAAACTCCAGATGCCCCACGACGCCTTCGCGTCCGGCCTCGGCGATCACCGCATCGTCACCACGCTTTGTCCCGGCGGGAAAGAGCGGATGCGCCGGCTGCTGAGTCTGGTGCAATCCGGCCGGTTTGATCCCACCCCGCTCATCACCCACCGCTTTTCGCTGGATGAAATCACCGAGGGCTACCGGCTCTTCGGCGAACAGGCGGATGGTGTGCTCAAGGTCGCGATCAAACCGTAGGCGATGGAAACTGTTCGCGCGGCGTAGCGCTGTAGAACCATCGGTCAGCGTCCAGTTTGGAAATAGCGACTTCATTCTTGGGAAAGTTCAGGAACTCCGTGGCACTTCATGGCGGCGCATCCTTGCGCGTCGCAGGCGTGATGTTCGTGGTGTTGGAATTCTAAAAATGGCTGCGCTACGGTCGCGGTCTTGGCGACCGCGCGTGGCCGGAGTGAAGCGAACAAACCGTGAAAACTATGAAAACCAAACCCGCCCACACGTCCGAACCGCGCCGCATTCTCGGGCCGGTGGATTTCTCCCAAGCATCACTCGACGCGTTGCAATACGCCTTCGCCCTCGCGCAGCGGCACGACGCACAACTGACCCTTCTCCATGTCCTCAAGCCTTTGCACCCGGAGATGTTGATTGATGTCACCGAGACTCAACACGCAGTCCGTGCGGGGGCGCGTCAACGTCTGACCAAGTTGTGGGAGGCCACGAAGCGGACCTGGCCGCGCACCGGACGCGAACTTCGCTCGGGCCATCCGGTCAGCACGATCACGGCCCTGGCCAAACGCACCAACGCCGATCTCATCGTGATGGGAACGCTCGGCCGCGCCGGTCTGAAACGCGTGCTGCTGGGCAGCGTGGCGGAAAGCGTGGTGCGCCACGCGCCCTGTCCCGTGCTGGTGGTGCGTTGAATGGAGGGTGCCCATGCTGAAAGACATTTTGTTCCTGCTCGCCGGGCTGGTTCTCATCGTGAAAGGCGGCGAGTTTTTCGTCGCCGCCGCCCTGCGCATCGCGGAGTTCCTGCGGATGCCGCGCGTCGTCGTCGGTTCCACCCTAGTGAGCCTGGCCACCACCTGCCCGGAAATGGCCGTGTCGGTCATGTCGGGCTTGCGCGGCGAATCAGGCCTGGCCGTGGGCAATGCCGTCGGCTCGGTCATGTGCAACATCGGACTCGTCCTCGGTGCCACCGTCGCGCTCAAAAGCGTGGACATTCACTGGCGCTCGCTCGCCCTGCCGCTCGGCGTGATGTTCGCCGCCGGTGTCGCGCTGTTGTTGATGACCTTCAATCTCGAACTCTCGCGGGGACAGGGCGTGTTTCTTCTCGCCTTGGGCAGCGGTTACTTCGCGTGGGATTTCATCCGTGCCTGGCGTGACCGCAAGCCGGTCGAGATCGCCGAAGCCACCGCCGTGAAGAAGGAAATCACCGCCACGCGCTGGGCCTGGCTGCGGACTAGGCCCGGCACCGCCGTGCAGTTTGTCGTGGGCGCGGGCGTGGTGGTATTGGGCAGCGGTCTGCTGGTGGATGGCGCGGTGAATGTCGCCGCCGTGCTCGGGGTGCCCGCCATCGTCATCGGCCTGACGGTCATCGCGGTCGGCACCTCGCTGCCGGAGTTCATCACGGCCATCACCTCCGCGCGCCAGTCCGTTTCCGATCTCGCCGTCGGCAATGTCCTCGGGGCGAACATCGCCAACCTCACGCTCGTTGTCGGTGTCGCCGCGGTGATGGGCGGCGTGCGGATGGACCGCGTCACGCAACTCTTTAATTTTCCCGCCATGCTCGGCATGATGCTCCTGCTCGTGTGGATGCTGCGCACCGACAAACGCCTGAGCCGTCGCGAAGGCATCGGCCTGCTGGCCGCGTATGCCTTCTACCTCGCGTGTCTCGTGGTGCTCACGCCGCGCGGCGGCGGGCATTAAAATTATTGAACCATAACCATGACCATGACCATGACACCCGTTGAACTGCTCGCCACGGTGCTCTTCGCACTGGCCGTGCTGCACACCTTCTGCGTGAAGCGCTTTGCCCATTGGGCGCACCAGTATCCACCCGGCTCGGTAAAGGAAAACGTGCTGCACTTCCTCGCGGAGACCGAAGTGGTGTTCGGACTGTGGGCGGCGGCGCTGTTTCTCGGCATCGCGGCGTTGAAGGGTTCGGTCCACGACGCGGTGGTTTACATCGAGGGTCTCAACTTCACCGAACCGAAATTCGTCCTCGTCGTCATGATCGTGGCCGCCACCCGCCCGGTGGTCGTCTTGGCCGAGAAATTCATTTCGCTGTCGGCACGGCTCATTCCCGCGCGCGAGGGCGTGGCGTTCTACATCGCGGCGCTGTTCCTCGGTCCGCTGCTGGGGTCGTTCATCACCGAACCGGCGGCCATGACGCTGCTGGCCCTCGTGCTCAAGCGCCGTTACTTCAACCGCGGCATCAGCCGCAAACTCGCCTACGCCACGCTGGGGTTGCTGTTTGTCAACGTGTCCATCGGCGGCACGCTCACGCATTTTGCCGCGCCGCCGGTGCTGATGGTCGCGGCCAAGTGGAACTGGGACATGGCGTTCATGCTCCAACACTTCGGCTGGCGGGCCGCTGCGGCGTGTGCCGTTTCAACCGCGCTGTTGGCTGGAATTTTCTGGAAGGAACTCAGCGCGCTGGAGGTCGAGCGGAACGAGAGCCGTCCGATTCCCGCGTGGCTGACGCTCGCGCACCTGGTCTTCCTCGGACTGATCGTGGGCTTCGCGCATTACCCGGACGTTTTCTTCGGGGTTCTCATGCTCTTTCTCGGCTTGGTGACCGCCACGCGCGAGCATCAGGATGATCTCAAGCTGCGCGAAGGATTGCTGGTGGGCTTCTTCCTCGCGGGCCTGGTCACGCTCGGTTCGCTTCAGGCCTACTGGCTCAAGCCGCTCATCACGAGCCTCAACGGCAGCGCCCTGTTCTTCGGTGCCACCGGTCTCACCGCGCTCACGGACAACGCGGCGCTGACCTATCTCGGCTCGCTGGTCGAAGGTCTCTCCGACGAACTCAAATATGCGCTCGTGGCCGGTGCGGTCACCGGCGGCGGGTTGACGGTGATCGCCAACGCGCCGAACCCCGCCGGCGTCGGCATCCTGCAAGACGCGAAGGTATTCGAGGGCGAAGGCATCAGCCCGCTCGGCCTGTTCCTCGGCGCGTTGCCGCCCACGGCGGTGGCGATCGTGTTCTTCTGGCTGCTGCACTAATCTCGCCCAGCCCTCGACTCACTGCCACATGGTGCGCTTGCCCGACATTTCTGCATCACCAACGGAACGCCGCCCGCGCGCACCTCAGCGCGGCACGCGCCTCATGCTGGTGGCGATGGCGGTCGTCGGCGCTTTTCTCATCGCCCACTTCACGGCTCCGCTGCCCGGCTGGACGCGCGAAGCGGCGTTCATGGCCGCGATCTTTTTCCTCGCGGCGTTTCTCTGGGCCACGGAAGCGTTGCCGCTTTTCGCCACGGCGCTGCTGACCATCGCGCTCGAAATCGTGCTGCTCGCCAATCCCGGCCACTGGCCCGGCTTCGGCTTCGCCACCAAGGCTTCGCCGAATTACCGCGAGATCATCACCGCCGCCGCTGATCCGATCCTGCTGCTGTTCTTCGGCGGGTTCCTGCTCGCGCGCGCCGCGTCGAAGGAGCGCGTGGACCGCGCCATGTCTTCACTCCTGCTGCGCCCTTTCGGCCAGCGCCCGATGGTCGTGGCGTTTGGCATCATGTGCGTCACCGCGACGTTTTCCATGTGGATGAGCAACACGGCCACGACCGCGATGATGCTCACGCTCGTCACGCCGATGCTCGCGCAGGTGCCTGCGGGCGATCCCTTTCGCAAGGTGCTCGTGCTCGGCGTGCCCTTCGCGGCCAACATTGGCGGCATTGGCACGCCCATCGCCTCGCCGCCCAACGCCGTCGCCCTCAGCTTCCTGCAAAAGTCGGGACGCTCGATCCCGTTCCTCGACTGGATGCTCGCCGCGCTGCCGTTGATGATCGCGCTGCTCGTCGTCGCCTGGGCGGTGCTGTGGTTTTTCCATCGACCGCGCGCCACGGTGCTGCGTCTGCAACCACCGGTCGAGCGGCTCACGGGCCGCGCATGGTTCGTCGTCGCCGTGTTCGCGATCACCGTCGCCTTGTGGATGACGGACGCGTGGCATGGTTTGCCGGCCGCGGTCGTGGCATTGCTGCCTGCGGTCGCCCTCACCGTCACCGGCGTGCTCGATCATCGCGACGTGAACTCCCTGGAATGGAACATTCTCCTTTTGATTGGCGGCGGGATTGCGCTGGGTGCCGGCATGCAACTCACCGGTCTGGACAAGATTCTCCTGGGCTACCTGCTGGCCGGCGGCGCGACCCCGGCGCTGCTCATCGCTACACTCGTCGGGGTCACGGTGTTGCTCGGCACGTTCATGTCGAACACGGCGACGGCGAACCTGGTGATCCCCATCGGCATGAGTTCCGCCGCAGCCTTCGGCGGCGACTTCGGCGTGCTCACGGCCTTCAGCATCGCGCTCGCCGCCTCCATGTCGATGTCGCTGCCCATCAGCACGCCGCCGAACACGATGGCCTACGCGACGCGCGAAATCACCACGCGCGACATGGTCATTCCGGGAACGTGCGTGGCGGTGATCGGCGCCGTGGCCGTCGCGTTGCTGACGAAGCCGATGCTGCGGCTGTGGGGCATCGTGCCGTGAGCGATATGGGCGCTTGGCTCACGCGCGCTTCGGAGTGGTTGAACTTCCCCATGAGTTGGTTTGCACAGGGTGTTTCAAACTGTACCATCGTCGCACAAGGAATGAGTTGCGATGAACGGCCCCACCCCTAAGTCCTGGCATCACGTCCACTCCGCTGAGGTCTTGCGGTTGCTGGGTGTTGATGTCGCGACGGGACTCGGTGCCGATGAAGTGGCGCGGCGGCAAAAGGAGTTCGGTCCGAACCGTGTCAGCGCCCGGCGCGGCAAGCCCGCGTGGCTCAAGTTTCTCCAGCAGTTCAACCAGCCCCTCGTTTACATCCTCATCGCCGCCGTCGGCGTGACGGCGTTTCTCGGCGAATGGGTGGATTCATCGGTCATCCTCGGCGTCGTGATCATCAACGCCCGCGGTGAAGATGATCACCGGCGACCACCTCATCACCGCTCGCGCCATCGCCGGACAAGTCGGGTTGAAGGGCAGCGAGGAGGATGGAAAACTCGTCGCGCTCTCCGGTCGCGAGTTGGAGAAAATCTCCGACGCGGAGTTGCCCGAAGTGGCCGAGCGCACCGCCGTCTTCGCCCGCGTCGCGCCCGAATAGAAGCTCCGCCTCGTCCGCGCGCTCCAATCGCGCGGCCACATCGTGGCGATGACGGGCGACGGCGTGAACGACGCCCCCGCGCTCAAGCAGGCCGACATCGGCGTGGCGATGGGCATCAGCGGCACCGACGTGGCCAAGGGTGCGGCGGCGATGGTGTTGATGGACGACAACTTCGCGAGCATCGAGGCTGCGGTTGAGGAGCGCCGCGGCGTCTTCGACAATCTCACGAAGTTCATCGTTGGATCTTGCCAACCAATCTTGGCGAGGCGCTTTTGCTCATCACCGCCATTTTCCTTGGCCTGCCGTTGCCCGCGCTGCCGCTGCAACTGCTCTGGATCAACCTCACCGACACTGTCCTCGGCCTGCCACTCACGTTTGAATCGAAGGAGTCCGATTTGATGCGCCGTCCGCCACGCAATCCGAAACAACCGCTGCTGACGCGTCCTCTCGTCATGCGCACCGGACTGGTCTCGCTCATCATGGTCGCTGGTGGACTCGGTTTGTTCCTTTGGGAACTGCGCATCGCGGATGCCGGACTGGCGGCGACGCGCACGACGGTGGTGAATGTCATTGTGATCATCGAGGCGTTTTACCTGTTCAACTGCCGCTCGCTGAATCACTCGGTGTTTTCCATCGGCCTGTTCAAAAATCGCTGGGCCGTCGTCGGTGCGCTGGGAATGTGCGCGGCGCAACTGCTCTTCACCTACACTCCGTTGATGAACAAACTTTTCCACAGCGCGCCCATCAGCGGCGCGTCCTGGCTGCGCATCCTGGGCGTGGCGGCGTTGGTGTTCGTAGTGGTGGAATTGGAAAAGTGGATTCGCTTTGGTCGGCACCGCGATAGCCAGGCGATACCGAAATAAACGAGCCAACGCCTCCCAGGAACCACCGCGGATTTCTTCTCATTGATCTTCGGTGGAGGATTTTTCTCCAGCCGGCGTGGGTGTCGGATCCGATGACCGTGCAGCGCGCGGCTTTTCACCTCTGCGCCGGGGCCGCCTTTAATCAACCGTTTCAAGAGGCCCCAGCGCAGCGGAGCCTATCCGCCCGCCATGCGCGTCCAGAACCAGTCCATGATCGGGCGTCCGGCGAAAATCCAGATCGCCGCCGCCGCCGCAATGTAGGGGCCGAAAGGAATCGGATTCGCGCGCTCGTGGCGCTTCAGCAGAATCAGCACTCCGCCTAGGATCGCGCCGAGAAACGAACTGACGACGAGGGAAAACACCGTGGCCTGCCACCCGAGGAACGCTCCGATGGCGGCCATGAATTTCACGTCGCCGAAACCCATCGCCTCGCGCGGCAGCACCAGTTTCTCGGTCACGACTTCCATGTAGAGATTCTGCTCGGGCGGAAATTCGTCCGCGCCAATCTTGAGCTTCAACGGACTGAGGGCCACGTCGGCATTGACGTAGCAGCGGTCGGCCAGTTCCACGCGCGTGGCGTGAAAACGGATCGCGTCGGACTTGCGGTAGAAAATATCTTCGTAGGGCATCTCGCGATCCGGAAAGACGACGCCCGTGTCGCCAAAGAAGACTTTGGTCGGACCGTCGAGGGGAAGCTTCATTCGGCCAAAGGCCAGCTTGCCCGCCTGCCGCACGGCTTCGACCAGCAACCCGCCCACGACGATGCCGATGAAACTCGCTTTCAGGCTTGGCATCGCGGTCGTCACGCCATGCAAGCCGGGTACGGCGAACGAGCACAGAAAACCCACGACCGCGCCGCCGATGGTGATTTCGTCCGGGATGATGAATTGCGCGAGATCAATGAACGTGGCCACGATCAAGCCCGCCATGACCAGGCACAGCACCAGCGCGACGCCGGTGGATTCACGTCCGTAAAGCAGCCAGCAGCCGAGGAACATCAGGCCCGTGAGCAACTCCACGAGGAAGTAGCGCACGGCAATCGGCTCGCGGCAGTGCGCGCATTTGCCGCGCAGCATCAGCCAAGTCACGAGCGGGACGTTCAGGTAAAATGGAATGGAGTATTTGCAGTTCGGACAATGCGACGGCGGCGAGATGACGCTCTGCCCGATGGGCATCCGGTAGATGCACACGTTGAGAAAGCTGCCGACCATGCAGCCGAACCAGAAAATGACGGCGGACCAGAAGTGGAAGGGCACTTTCGCCCAGATGGCGGGGTCAAACATGGCTCGGAGGAGTCGAGGGTCGAGGGTCGAGGGTCGAGAGTCGGAGACGCCACGCGGCAACGAACAAGACTTCCTGCGCTCGACCCTCGTCTTTCGCCTCTCGACTATTTCGCGCCATAGACATTTTCTTCGAGCGCGCGGCGCATCGCTTCCAGCGGCGCGGGCTGGCCGCTCCAAATCTCCAGCGCCTTCGCGCCCTGGTGCAGCAACATGCCCAGGCCGTTGGCCACGCGGCAGCCCGCGAGCTTTCCTGCTTTCAACAAGGGCGTTTCGGCCGGGCGATAAATCATGTCGTAAATGGCGTCCGCACTTTTCAGGGCGAACGCACTTTCATCCAGCGGCAAAGAATCGTCCGGCTTGAGTCCGAGCGAGGTGGCGTTGAGCAGTAAATCCACGCGCGGTGCGGGGTAGCCCACGCTGACGCGCACCGACGGGCATTGCTGGCGGATGTCGCGCGCCACTTCCTCGGCCTTGGACGACGTACGGTTCACGAGATGAAGTTCGCTCACGCCTTCGTACGCCAGCTTGAGCGCGGCGGCCCGACCAGCGCCGCCCGCACCGAGCAGCAGCACACGAGCGCCGCGTAATTCAATCTGCAAATCTTCTCGAATGGCCCGGGCCATGGCATCCGCATCGGTGTTGAAGCCCTGCGTGCGAAGTTCCTCCGGCACATCGGCGAAGTCGCGCAGCGGTTTCCACTCGCCGCTCGCGTCCCGCGCCTCGAAACGAATCGTATTCACCGCACCCCAGCGGCGGGCGGACTCATCCAGTACGTCCACCAGGTCGAGTGCGAGGAGCTTGTGCGGCACGGTGAGATTCAAGCCGACAAACTTCATGGCCTGCGCGCCCGCGATGGCGGCACGGAGATTTTCCGGCCGCACGTCGAAGGCGACATAACGCCAGTCCAGTCCGAGCGCGGCCAGTCCGGCATTCTGCATCGCGGGCGAGGCGGAATGCTTCACCGGATGGCCATAGACCGCGCAAAAGCGCGTGGCGGCGGAGATGTTTTTGGAGAACAGACCGGACACGCGGCGCGTTATACGGGAAGAGAGACAAACTCCAAACCCCAAAATCCAAATCCCCAAGCCTGATGCAAAGCCCGGTGATGCTGGCCCACGCCGGACCCGACTGTCCGGTGCTCCGTTCGATCACTGCGCCTCGAACGGCTGGCCGGCGCGCACCTCGGCGATGCGCTTGTCGATCTCCTCGGGGTACGGGGAAATCTTTCGGACAATGCCCAGCCAGCTCACGGCCTGGTCGCGATGGCCCAGTCGATCCTCCACGAGCACGAGATTGTTAAGAATCTGTCCGGCGGCGAAACGGTTCTGCTCCTCGACCGGCTTGGAATTCTCCTGCTCGCGCCAGCGGCGAAAGGCCATTTCCAGGACGTTGCGTGCGCGCTCGTAGTCGTGGCGGGCCACGTAGCCGCGGCCCAGCTCCAGCAAAATTTCGTGGCTCTCGGGATTATGCCGCAGGCCCTCGCGCAGGAACTGCTCCGCCTCCGCATCCCGTTTCAAATCGCGCAGCCAGAACGCGCCCACGGTGTAGCTCTCGACTTTGCGCGGGTCGAGTTGCGCGGCGAGTTTGATCCACGGAAGAATTTCCCGGGCCGCGTTCGTGCCCTTCTCGGTCAGGTGCGTGTGCTTCGTGACGAAGAAATTCCGGGAGAAGCCATCGAAGTAGTCCTTGGGTTTGCCGAGGAAGTCCGTCTCCTCCTCGCCGTGGTTGCAATGTTCGCCATGCACATGCTCCGCTTCGCTGTGCTTCTGGGCCTTCGGCTCCAGCTTGGTCTCCTGGTGACCGTGGTCATGGTCGCACGGCCCCTCGTGCGCGTGATCGTGTTCGCACTTTTCGGTCTTCGCGCCGGCGGCGAGGTGATTTTCCTTCAGCTTCACCTTGTCGAACATGCTCGGGTAATAGCCGCTGTGAAAATAGACATCCGAGCGCGTGAAGAAATGATCGGCGAACAGCTTCCGGCTGTCGCCCAGCATGTTGCCCAGCACGCCCTCGCCGCGCCGGCGCTCCTGGCTCTCGAAACGCGGACCCACCCACGTCGCCAAGCTGAAGCAACTGACGGCCAGCAGGACGAATGATAAAATGGGCGCGCTCATTTTAAGTGGTCAAAGCGCGGCGGCGGAACAGCAGCCAGGCCGCGAGAATCAACAGCGCCGAGTAGCTGCCGTAGAACAGCAGCGCCTGCGCCCACACCGCAAAGCCCGGCATCGGATCGTGGAAGATCAGGAACTGCCGCACGCTGAACGCCCAGTCCAATCGCGGCAGCAGATAGTAAATCGCGTAGGTGATTTTGCCCATCACGCCGTCCATTTGCAGCGCCACGGTGTTCAAGTGCCGCGCGAGGACCAGGATCCCCACCGCCACGATGAAGCAGATCGTTCCGTTCGACGACGGCGCGGCGAACACGACGGAGCCGAGCAGCGCCATCGCCACCACCACGGCCAGCGCGCCCCAGTGCAGGAGAAACGCCACGGTGTAAGCGCCCACGTCGAGCGAGTGCTCGCGCGACGCGGCCACGATGCCGAGAAAAAGATAGAAGACGAACAGCGAGACACCGCAGGCGATCCAGCAGCCGGCGAATTTCCCGAGCAGCAGTTGCGCGCGCGAAACCGGCTTGGCGAGCAGCGGGAAAATCGTCCGCAGTTCCTTCTCCGCGTGCAACTGCCGCGCCGTGGTCGTGATGGCCATGACCAGCGAGCTGATCCAGACCAGCAGCAACGCCAGTTCCTTCAAGTAGCCCGCGATACTGGCGTCGTTGAAGATGTTGATTGATCCCATCAGCAGCGTGATGAGCGCGGTGAGAATGAACAGGACGTAAAAATCTTTGCGCCGGATCATCTCCTTGAGCACGACGATGGCAATGGCGTGGATGGTGTTCATACGGGCAAGTCAGAAGTTAGAATGCTGAAGGCGAAAAAGTTCATGCGGCTTTCGAAACCAGCGCGCTGTCCGCAGCTTGCGGCATGAAGCCGATGATGCGCAGGAAGGCTTGCTCCAAGTCGCAATTGTATTCGCGGACGATGTCCGCCACGCGGCCTTCGCGCTTGAGTTCGCCCTGATGGAGAATCGCCACGCGGTCGCAAATCGTTTCGACCTCGCCAAGCTCGTGTGACGAGAAGAACACGGTTTTGCCCTCGTTCTTCAGGCGCTGGATGATTTCGCGCACTTTCATCCGGCCAATCGGATCGAGGCCGCTCGTCGGCTCATCAAGAATCAGCAGGTCGGGATTGTTGATCAGCGCCTGGGCGAGACCGGCGCGCTGCTGCATCCCCTTCGAGTAGGTTTTGATCTGCCGCTTCCGAGCGTGATCGAGTTCCACCAACTTCAGCACGGCATCAATCCGCTTTTCGCGCTCGGCCTTCGGGATGTTGAAAATGCGCGCATAGAAACGCAGCAACTCCTCGGCGGTCAGAAATTTGTAGTAGTACGTCAGTTCCGGGAGGTAGCCGATGCGCTGGCGGGCGATGGGTTCGCGGACATTCTCGCCAAACAGGAAGGCGTCGCCTGCGGTGGCGTTCACGAAGCCGAGCAGGACGTTCATGGTCGTGGTCTTGCCCGCGCCGTTTGGCCCGAGGAAGCCAAAGACCTCGCCGGGAAACACGGCGAGGTTCAGACCTTGAAGCGCGACTTTCACGCCGCCGGGCGCGTCCTTCGAGCGGAACTCCACGCGAAGGTTCTCCGTTTTCAAAATGGGCTGCACGATGTTCACGGGCGGAATATCGGCACGGGGGGCGGGAAAATTTAGCAAGGGGCGGAGTTGGATTCGAAGCGGTCGTTCGATTCACCAGCTTCGACAGGCCCGCCGGAAAGGGTTCAGTCCTCACAATTGACAATCGCTCCGGGTGGCGCTTGAATTCCGGCCAGAAACCGATCCAAAAGGAAACGCCATGCCGCGTCCATTGCGCGTCGAATATCCGGGGGCCATCTATCACCTGATGAGCCGGGGTGACCATCGCGAGTCTATCTTCCGCGATGATGCTGACCGGCGCACTTTCATGAGCACTCTGGGCGAAGCGTGCGCGAAGACCGGCTGGCAGGTTCACGCCTGGTGTCTCATGGGCAATCACTTTCATCTCGTGGCCGAGACGCCCCAGCCCAATCTTGTCGCCGGCATGAAGTGGCTGCTCGGCACCTACACCGGGCGCTTCAATCGCCGGCATAAGCTCTTCGGCCATCTCTTCAGCGGGCGCTACAAATCGCTGATCATCGACGAGCGCGGCGGCGATTACCTGCGCACCGCCTGTGACTATGTGCATTTGAATCCCGTGCGCGCCGGACTGGTCGCGCTCGACGCGCCGCTCTCGGCCTATGCGTGGAGCAGCTATCCGCTCTACCTCGCGCCGGGACACCGTCCGGCGCGGTTGCGGGTGGATCGGTTGCTCGGCGAGCATCGCATCCAGGCGGACACGGCGGAGGGACGCATTGAGTTTCAGACGCGCTTGGAAGAACGACGCCGGGAGGGCGACCCGGCGGAATCGTGGGCCGTCTTTCGGCGGGGCTGGCGGCTGGGCGCGGCGGATTTTGCGCAACGCCTCGCCGACCGGCTGGGGCGCGCGGGCCAGGTCCACGAGTTGGCGCGGGAACGCAAGGAAACTGACGAGCAACGTGCGGAACGACTCGTCCGGGACTGGTTGGAAGCGGAGGGTTGGAGCCAGGCCGAATTGCACACGCGACCCAAGGGCGATCCGAAGAAGACGCAATGGGCCTTACGTTTGCGCGCGGAAACTCCGATGACGCGCCAATGGATTGCCACGCGGCTGGCCATGGGCAGTGCCAGCTACCTCTCGCACCTGACCGCGAAAGGAAAGGATTGTCGATTGTGAGGACTGACCCCTTTAGGATTTTTTCAGGAAGTTGTGCTTGCTCGCTCGCAGTTTTTTAACCAGACTTCTTCAAAATTCAGCCTACATTGTTTATGACAAAAATCCTCACAATAGTGGCAACCATTTGGCTCGTAATTGGCACAGGGTGCCAATCGCTCCCGCCAGGCTACACAAAAGCAGAGTTTGATGCGCTTCCCCCTGAGAAACGTGCGGAATTGATTGAAAAAGAGCGGACTGCGCGTCAGGCTCGCTGGGATCAAATGAAGGCTGATCAAGGAAAGCAGAAGCTCGCTGAGGAGGAAGCAACCCAAAAGCTCAAGGCCAATCCAAGCTACGGAGATGTAATTATCGTTGAGGTCGAGCGCGCTGCTGCCGAGTCTTCAGGCAAGCTTGTCCCGTTGAAGCCAGTTCAAGTTGAGTTGGTAAAGGGGGAAACCGTTTCTATCCCATTTCAAACTCCGAAAGGTTTCGTAACTCTAACAATGACATATTCTTCTGAAATAGGCGGCTTATACCTTAACGAACATGAATCGTGTTTGAATGTTGGACTGGAACGCGGCGATCCTGCGTGGGTGCAGGGGAAGCGGTATCAGCCCAAGGAAAGATACAAGGGCGCTTCGTATATCAAGGAACTCACTGTTTTCATACGCTACAAAAACCTGCCCAGATAGTAAGTTGCTACTAAGCCGGCCCAAAGATTGGCGCAAAGCGGAGTATGCGGGAGTGCGAAAGAAACCCGGAGGTGCGCATTGGCACCGGAAAAAAGCTTGGATTCAAGCCGCTGCCATCTATGCTTTAATTTAACTGCAGAAAATACTACTATGGAAAAATTTTCATCTTTCTTAAAATCCTCGGTTGCAACCGTATTCGTAGGGTTAATCATTACGGGATGTGGAACAACCGACTCGACCAAGACCAACGCACAGCTGGCTGAGGAAAATACAGCCTTAAAAACGCCCACCAAAACAATACTAACTTTTGAAGGCGACGCGAGTCGGGCCTACACCGTACTTGGGGAAGTGGAATACAAGCATGACAAAGGGTTCTCGGGTTACGGAGCTGGCGATAGTGCTGATCTAGCCGTTCAAAAAACCATCAAGGATGGATTAAAACGTGTGGCTTTCACTAAGTATGGGGAAAAGGTTGACGCCATCATAAACGTTAAAGTGGGTATGGCTATCCCAGGAGGGTTTTTGGGAACCTTTGGAACTGCCTTCGGTGCGCCAAACGTATTTCACAGTGGCGTCGGGGTTGCTGTGTCTTACAGCACTTCAGAGTCGAAAAAGTAGTTTCAAAAATCCGAGATAGCATCTGCATCGCTTAACTCTGGGCCACAAGATGAATCCTCGCGGGATTCAGGCTCTCGCTACTAAGCCGACGAAGGGGTCAGTTCTAACAATCGACAATGGGAGACCAGGATCGACGGCGTGGCGCAACGGTTCCGTAGTGGGGCAGCCAACCCGGCTGTCGAATGTCCAACAGTCCTCCCGGATGCTGACTCCCTGCACGAGTCAGGCTTCGGCAGGCGGGACGCCCACCGGGACGGGTGGCAGCCGGGACGGCTGCCCCACTACGTTCAGACCACCAAACCGTCGGGCATCTGAATCACGCGCAGCGCGCAGGCGGCGAGTTCGGCGGAGTGGGTGGGCCGCTCCTCCTTTGCCGCGCCTGCCTTGGGAGCTGGCCTCCATCACGGGTTTTCCACGGCCAGTCTTTCTCTGACCACCCCTGACCACGGCGTGGACACCGGCGGGCCGTCCGTCTGCCGCTGATGCAAATTCCGCGCGCGGGCGAGGACTTGCGCGCTCGCCTTCAACGGAACGGGATTCGTGTAAATCAACGCACTGGAAGACAACGCGCCTTGCGAGAGGCGCGGGTCGGTGCCGTCGAGCGTGTAATATATCGTGGCATTGGTCGGTGCGGTGAGAGTGAGCACGCCGCCCGCGTGACTCAGCACCGGCAACGGTGTGAACTGCCGGTCGATGAAATCCACTCGGTTCGAGAGCCAGCTCTTCATGTGATTCACCTCGCCCTGATAGCTGCCGCCGCGCGCTTGCAAACCCCAGCGTTGATACTCGCGCGGTTGCACTTCGCGCACCTCACCGGCGAGGCTCTCGATGAGTCCGTGCAAATTGGTGAGCGAGAAATGGGTGCGGCGCAGCTCCTGCCAGCGATCGGCCCATTGCTGCCAGAAATCAATGTCGCTGCACACGCGCGGCCACCAGGTGCCGCTGAAGTACGGGCCGGTGTTCCAGTGGCGCGGATTCTCGTCGCGCCCGTCGGTCGAACCGAGCGCGCGATCAAAGTCCCAGTGCGGGCCGCAGGTGATTTTTCCGCCGCGCGGCTTGTGGAAGTAAGTGCTCAAGACCATTGCATCCACGTTGCCGCTGAGGACTTCGAGCAGGTGGAAATCAACTGCGGCGTCCACGTCGAGATAGGCGCGGTAGCCGGTGACGGGGTCGCGCCACTGCTCGCTGCCGAGCACGCGCTGGAATTCGCGCAGGTAGCTGCGGATGTATTTCCGCTGCGGCGCGCGCTGCGGCAAATCCATCGTCGCCTCCTTCGGCTCGACATAGACCAGCGGGAAGCCGCCGGTGTCGAGTCCGGCACCGAGTTCGTTCGGGCCGAGCCGGTCAAACTTCAGCACGTAGCCGCCGGTGACCTTTGGCTCCTTCACGTCGGTGGCGGAGAGCTTGTGGATGCTGACCCGCTGCGGGGCGACTTTGATTTTCTCCTGCAACACGTAGAGGCCGTGATAGTGCGTCTCGCGCAGGCGGCCCGCGCCACGCGAGAGAAACACTTCCACGAAGCGCGTGCGTGGCGAGTAACGGCCCAGGTCACGGCTCAACTGGTGGACGAATGGATTGTGAATCAGCACCGGGTCGTAGCCATTCGGCGCGTAAAGCACCCAATCGGAATCAGCGGGCAGGCCGAGCAGCGCGTGATTCTTCTCGTCGTTGAACTCGTCGAGGAACTGCACCGCGAAACTAGGCTGCGGCAGGCCCGCCGAACTGGAGCCGCGCTGACGAAAGCCGGCGCGCGTGGTCAGCGTCGGCGCATTCGTCAGCGAGGTCTTCCCGTTCACCGGCTCGAAAAGCGAGACGTGCGCGAACGATTCGTTGTCCGAGGTCAGCAGATTTTTTCCGAAGGTGTCGAGCACCAGCACCGGCAGCGGCGAGGTGAAGGTCTGCGCGTTGGTGAACAGCCTGAGATACGCGAGGCTGGCGGGCGGACCGGGGAGCAAGCCTTCCTGATACGCACGCGCACGCAGATGCGCCGTGTTCGTGATTAACAGCGGCGTGGCATAGACCGGCGAGTTGCTCGTGGGCAACGAGCCATCGCGGGTGTAGCGGATGACGGCGTTGCTCGCGCGCGCGGAGAGTTCGAGCGTGAAGTCGGCGGAGAAATTGCCGCCGGGCTTGGAGAAGGAAACTTCCGAAGCGAAGCCCGCGCCGCTGCTGGCGTTCGCTTTGCCGGGCGTGGGTTTGACGAACGCACCGCGAATGATTGGTTCACCGCGCACGCTGCCGAAGGAAGCGCCCGCGGATGATTTCGGGTAAGTCATCTCTGAAACCGCATTCGTCGCAGGATTCACCAGCGCGAGAAAGCCGCCCGCCTGCTGGAGCGAAAAGCTGGTGTGGAGATGCAGCAGATCGTTGGTGCGATTCTTCCCGGAGGCGAAGACGGTCAGGTATTTGTCGGGCAGCAGCACCACGTTCGGAAACCTCCAGCGCGTCAGGTTCGTGGCGGTGTCGGTAAGAAACCAGCCGCCGAGACTCACGGGCGACGCACCAGCGTTGTGCAGTTCCATCCAGGCGGAGCGCTCGCCATCGTCGTCCTTCATCCCACGCCCGCCGTCGGCAAGCACTTCGGAGATGTACACCGACGTGGAGGTGTCCGCCGCTGGGAGAGCGGTGGAGAGACTGAGCGCGAGCCACAGTCCGGCGAAGACGCGGGGAAAGCGCGCAACGTTCATCGGCGAAAATCGTAACGGAGCTTTTCGTCGCAAGTCCATCGCTTCGATGGACGCGGTGAATTTTCCCAAGTCGTTTCGCGCGCACGGGTGTGATTAGAAGTAGCGGTCAAGCCGAGCCAGTCGAGCTGTCCCGTGGAGCCGCAGGCTTTGGGACTGCGGCCAGAATTGCCGCTCTGGATCCCCGCCGGAGGCGAGTCCCTGGAAGGCCGACGCTCCGCTGGAATCCAGAGCTGCGATGCTCGCAGCAGTCCCAAAGCCTGCGGCCCCACCGGCCGGGCCTGCCCGCCGCTGGCCGCCCCGCTCCACCGGGACGGGTGTGATTAAAGGGGCGGCAGGCGCGACGCCTGACGCCACGCTCTTGACCGCCCCTTCTAATCGCACCCCGCACACACGCTCGCACGGAGGCGTTGCCTCAACGGTGGTTCAAACCATCAAATCTTCACCTTGAACTGCTCGCCCTTCCGCAGCGACAGCGCGAAGGCGGCCATCAACTGCGGAATCTGTTTGAGGTCTTTCAGGTTCACGACTTCCACCGGCGAGTGCATGTAGCGGTTCGGCAGGCTGATGATGCCCGAAGGAATGCCGCCGCGCGTCCAGAAAATCGCGTCCGCATCCGTGCCGCTGCTGTTCGACATCGCCTCGTGCTGGAGCTTGATCTTCTCCCGCTTCGCGACGGCCTCAATCCGCGCGATGACTTCCGGGTGATTGCAGCCTCCGTGCGTGAGTGTGGGGCCATGCCCCAGCTTCACGTCGCCGTGCGCGCACTGGTTCACGGTCGGGTAATCCGTCGCGTGCGTCACATCGACGACGAGCGCCACGTCGGGTTGGAGCGAGTAGGCAATCTGCCGCGCGCCGAACAGGCCGACTTCCTCCATGATGTTTGAGACGGCGCAAATCTCCGCGTTCAACTTCTTGCCGCTCTCCTTGATCAAGCGCAGCGCCTCGATGACGGAAAATGTCCCGATGCGATTGTCGAAAGCGCGCGCAATCACCACGTCGCCGCGCAGCACCTCGAACTGATCCACCAGCGTGATCGGATCGCCGATGCGCACAATCTTTTCCGCCGCCGCCCGGCTGTCCACGCCGATGTCGATGAACAGGTCTTCCATCTTCGGCACCTTGCGGTCGCCGTCATGCTTGGTGAGATGCGGTGCGACGTTGCCGGTGACGCCGCGCACGTCCCCTTCTCTGGTGTGAATGCTCACGCGCTGCCCGCGCATGATGGCGGGATCGACGCCGCCCACGTTGCGCATATGGATGAAGCCCTTGTCGGTGATGAAGTTCACCACCATGGCAATTTCATCCGCATGGCCGGCCAGCATCAGACGCGGCGAACCACCTTTGTTCAACACCGCCACGCAGTTGCCATAAGCATCCCAGTACGTCTCATCCGCGAACTGCTTCGCGTAGTCCAGCCACACGCGCTGACCGCGCAGTTCATTGCCCGACGGGCTGGGCGTGTTCACGAGCTTCTCCAGGAACTCCAGTGATTCGGTGCGCATGGCGCGCACGGTAGGGAAGCGGGTGGAGAGTTGAAAGTTGAGAGTTGAGGGGAAACGTCACGTCCCCGAGCGCATCTGGACACTGTTCTTGAATTGGCCGGGGGCCGCAGGTGGAAGTCGCGGAGCGACCCAGGAAATTAGCCCGGCACAAGGTGCCGGGTTGGGAGGCGCTCATGGATTCCGTCCCGGCGGGACGGTGGAAATCCGGCGTCCTTTCAGGACGCGTGCCTGAACCGGCCTGCCACCAGACACTCCGTGTCTGGTTTGGGATTCGACCTTGGGTGCGTCCTGAAAGGACGCTGGAGTTCCGCCGTCCCGCCGGGACGAAAACACTTTCCCACCGCCCACCCGGCACTTCGTGCCGGGCTAATTTCCTGCGGTCGCTCCGCGACCAAAAGCCATTGCCGAGGCTCAACGACAACAGTCCCAAGTTGCCCACCATGTCCCCCCGCTCTCAACTCTCAACTTTCAACTCTCAACTCCCCCTGCTACCAACTGCGCGCTCAATGCGCAGTGAACTAAAACATGCGAAGCGAATTGTCGTGAAGCTCGGCACCGCCGTCCTCACCGACGATCGCAAACTGCCCGACGCCGCCCAAATGGGACAGCTCGTGGCGCAGATCGCGAAGCTCCGGCAGGCGGGCAAGGAGATTGTCATCGTCACCTCCGGCGCGGTCGGCGCGGGCATGGGCGTGCTTGGCTACGACAAACGGCCCGACTCCATCGAGGAGAAGCAGGCATGCGCGGCGGTCGGCCAGTCGAGGTTGATGGCGACGTACGAAAAACTTTTTTCGCACTACGGCTTCCACGTCGGGCAAGTGCTGGTGACCCACGCGGACTTGCAGGACGAACAACGCCACCGCAACGCGCGCAACACCCTCACCACCCTGCTCCGCCGCGGCGTCATCCCTGTCATTAACGAGAACGATGCCGTCTCCACGACGGAGTTGAAGTTCGGCGACAACGACAAACTCTCCGCGCTCATCGCCGCGCTTTTGCCCGCTGACTTGCTGGTTATCCTCACCAGCGTGGATGGCGTGATCGAGAATTTCGGCAAGGCCAGCGCGCGCCGGCTGTCCGTCATTGAGTCCATCGACGAACAGATTGAAGCGATGGCCGGCGGTACGACCAGCGCCACGGCCGTGGGCGGAATGAAGTCGAAGATTCAGGCGGCGAAGATCGTCGCGCGCAGCGGCATCGCGCTGGTCATCGCGCCCGGCTGGAGCAAGAAAGTGCTCGCCGAAATCATGGACGGCGACGACGTGGGCACGCTGTTTCTCCCGCAAGCCACCAAGCTGCGCGGGCGCAAGCGTTGGATCGCCTTCTTCCATCATCCGCGCGGCTCGGTGTTCGTGGACGCGGGCGCAAAACGCGCGCTCATCGAGAGCGGGCGCAGCCTGCTGCCGCCCGGCGTGACGCGCGTGGAAGGCGAGTTCGCCGCCGGCGACATCGTGAGCGTGTGCGGGGCGGATGGGGCGGAGTTCGCGCGTGGCATCGCACGCTTTGCCTCGGAGGAAATCAGCGCGCGCAAGACCGCACGCGGCGAAGTCGTGCATCGGGATGACCTGGTGATCTTGTGAGAAACTTTGCTCTGTGGCGGCAGGCATCTTGCCTGCCAGTGAGGGCCGGCTTCCAGCCGCCCGGAAAAAGCGTGGGTAACGAAAGACATTTCTTTTTTCCCAACGCGCCTCTCGTGGTCAGGCTTTTTATCCGCCGGGCTGGAAGCCACGGCTCAGGGGCAGGCAGGATGCCCGCCGCCACGGGCGTTCGGCGTTCAAAGTTCAGAGTTCGAGGTTCAAAGTTCAAAGTTCCCCTTTCCGCATGAAGCATCAGCCCGCCATCAACGACCTGCTCACCGTCATGGCGCGGCTCCGTTCCCCCACCGGCTGCCCGTGGGATCGCGAACAGGATCACCGCACGCTGCGCTTTCACGCCGTGGAGGAAGTTTACGAACTGCTGGATGCCATCGAAGCGGGCGATGACCACGAGATGGCGGAAGAACTCGGCGATCTGCTGCTGCAAGTGGTCTTCCACTGCCAACTCGCGGGCGAGCGCGGGGCGTTCGATTTCGAGAAGGTGGCGCGGACCATCACCGACAAGTTGATCCGCCGTCACCCGCACGTCTTTGGTGATGTGAAGGTGAAAAACGTCGAGCAAGTCTGGGCGAACTGGGAACAGATCAAACGCGCGGAAAAAAAAGGCACCAAGCACGAGCGCCCTTCCGCCTTCGACGGCATTCCAAAACATCTTCCCGCGCTCCTTCGCGCCGAGAAGTTGGTGAAGAAGGCGCGCAAAGCCGGACTCGCCGCCAAGGAAAGGCCAGCAAAGAAACTTTCCCGGCGCGAACTGGGGCAGCAACTTTTCGCTCTCGCCGAACTAGCGCAGCAACACGGCTGGTCTGCCGAGGAATTGCTGCGCGGTGAATCCACGAAACGCGAGCGAGCGTGGCGGAAGGCGGAAGCTTCCGCGTAGGACAGGCGTCCGCCTGTTCTCACCATCTAAAAAATGTTTATTTAGACAGGCGGGACGCCTGTCCTACGGCTCAGAACTTCACGCTCTCCAGAAACTTCAAACTCCCCGGCAGATGCGCCTTCACATCGTCCGCCTCGTCCTCGATGAAATACCACTTCACGCCCGCCTTTTCGGCGGCGGCCAGGATCCCCGGCCAGTTCATCACGCCCGTGCCAATTTGCGCGTCGTTGTTCACGTTGGATTTGCCGGTCAGGTTGCGCTCCGTGCCGTGCTTCATGTCCTTCACGTGCATCAATTCGAAGCGCGCGCCGTACTTGTTCAGCAACGCCACCGGGTCCTGGTTCGGATGCACAATCCAAAACGTGTCCATCTGGTAGGAAACCCATTTCGGATTTGTCTCCGTCATCATCAGGTCAAACAGCGTGCCGTCTTTGTGCGGCTGAAATTCGTAGCCGTGCGTGTGGTAGAAAAGTTTGATGCCGTGTTCCGCGAGAATTTTCCCCGCGTCATTAAACACCTTCGCCGCCGCACGCGCCTCCGCCTCATCGAACTCCCCGGTGTGCGGAATCCACGCGCAGCCCGCGTATTTCAAGCCGAGCGCCATAGCCTGATGAGCCACCGCTTGCGCGTTCGTGCGATAGAGGTCGTAATTGAAATGCCCGCTGATCGCCTTCAGGTCATTCTCCTTCAACAACGCCAGCATCTGTTCCGCCGTGAGATTGTAGGTGCCGGCCAGTTCCACATACTTGAAGCCGAAGGCGCGCACCTTGGCCATCGTGCCCGGCACGTCCTTGCTGAAATCGCCGCGCAGGCTGTAAAGCTGGAGGCCAATCGGCCCTTTGAAACTGTCGCCGGTTCCGGCGGTTTTCGTAGTGGTGCAGCCGGAGAATAATCCCACGGCCAGCGCCGAGACGCAGGCGAACGCGACGAACTTGGTTGATTTCATGCGCGCGGTAGTAACAAGGCGCGGAAAAAATGCCAAACGCCAAAATCCAACGGAGGCTCGTGCAGGCGAGCGCGCTGGTGGGGCGCCGCTGTCCCAGCGCGCCGGGGTGAGGTGTGGAATGTTCGTGGACGTGCCGCCGATGCGCGGCGCGGCGCGCTGAGGACAGCGCGCCCAACCTAGCCTGCCCGACTTTTGCAGCGCAGGCAGCGGCGAATAACCGACGCTCAATTATCAAGCACTGCCAAAGCGAACAGGCACCCGGCGGCAAAGCAAATGCCGGACATCACAGAGCAAGCTATCGCAAGTTGCGCCCAACAATTCTCAGTCTCCTTATGCGGCTGGCCCGCTTGGAGGTCTTCGCCTCGATCCTGTACCGCCCATTGTTCCCAACCATTCCTGCGGTATTGTCGCTGGCTGAAGTAGGAACACCCCGTACAGCCAGCACTAAAAATGATCCCGAACACGAACCAGTTCAGCGGAGACACGAGCTGGGAAATCGAGATCTTCGACAATGGTTGAGTTGAGATATGCCCGGCGAGGGTCAGGAGGCCAAGGGCTGCCGCGCCATTCATCACGAACGTTGCCTTGTTGGCGTTCCTACCGAATTCAATCACGGCTTTGAACATTTCAGCATCAGCAGTCTGACGCAGTTTGTTCTGCTCAATTCGCTCCTCAATGTCGGCTTTGTATTCAAAACGCATCTGCTCCGTCGTCATCACAAGCGCGTCTTTTTCCGCCACGCCACGTTTAGTGACCAACTCAGTGAAATAAGCATCCGCCTCGGCCTTGTTCATCATCTCTCGATTTGCCGCGCAATTCTTGAAACTGTCAACGGTTGAACAGCGATCACTACGCCGCAATCCGCAATATCTTCGCCGCGCAGGGTCCACACTAGATTTCGGGTTCTCTGGCCCCATCGCTTCTCTTGCACCCCGCGCGCCGACGACGCACACTTCGCGCTTCATGCTTACTGTTTCTGGCATCAGCAAAAGTTTTGGCGGGCGCACGTTGTTCGAGGACGTGTCGTTCCAGGTGAATCGCGAGGATCGCATCGGCCTGGTCGGCCCCAATGGCGCGGGGAAGACCACGCTCTTCTCGCTCCTGCTCAAAACGGACGAGCCGGATGACGGCATGATCTCGATGGAACGCGGCATCACGCTCGGCTTTCTGCCGCAGGAGAGCGCGCCCATCGCGGATGAAACGGTGCTGGAGCTGGCGACGGCGGTGTCGCCGGAAATTACGGGCATCCGGCGCGCGCTGGAGCGGGAGGCGGCGGGAATTCACGACGAGCACGGGCACGAGGACATCCATTCCATGCAGGCGCGCTTCGATGAACTCGGGGGCTACAAGCTGGAGGCGGCGGCGAAGAAAATTTTGCACGGGCTGAGCTTCCGGGAGTCGGATTTTAACCGTCCGGCCAAGGAGATGTCGGGCGGGTGGGTGATGCGGGCGCACTTGGCGCGGCTGCTGGTGCAGGAACCGGATTTGCTGATGTTGGACGAGCCAACGAACCACTTGGACCTCGAGGCGTTGCTGTGGTTTCAGGATTATTTGAAGGGGTATCCGGGGGCGATCTTGATGATTTCCCATGACCGCGAGTTCTTGAACCAACTCGTCACGAGCATCTTCGAGATTCGGCTGTCGAAGGTGTTTCGTTATCGCGCGAATTACGACGAGTTCCTCGTGCAGAAGGCGGCTGCGGAGGCGCAGCATCTGGCGGCGTATAAGAATCAGCAGAAGGACATCGCGCGCTTGCAGGAATTTGCGGACCGCTTCCGCGCGAAGGCCAGCAAGGCGTCGCAGGCGCAGTCGAAGCTCAAGCAGATCGAGCGCATGGAAAAGATCGAGGCGCCCGAGTCGGAGAACAAGGAGGTGAATTTCTCCTTCCCGCAGCCGCAACGGAGCGGGCAGCGCGTGATCAAGCTGGAGGACATTCATCATGCCTACGGCAATCACGTCGTGTACACGGGAGTTGATCTGGAAATTGAACGCGATGAGCGCACGGTGCTGGTCGGGCCGAACGGCGCCGGCAAATCCACGCTGTTGAAAATCCTCGCGGGCAACCTGCCGCCCACTTCCGGCACGCGCACGCTGGGGCACAACGCGAAGACCGGCTACTACTCGCAGTATCGCGTGGAGATGTTGCAGCCGAATCGCTCCGTGCTCGACGAGGCGCTCGACACGCCGCAGCGCATCACGGAACAGGGCGTGCGGACGTTGCTGGGGAGCTTTCTTTTTCGCGGCGATGATGTGTTCAAGAAAGTTTCCGTGCTGAGTGGTGGTGAGAAAAGCCGGCTGGCGCTGGTGAAGTTGCTGCTCGACCCGCCGAACTTCCTGCTCATGGACGAACCGACGACGCATTTGGACATGGCGAGCATTGATGCGCTGGTGGGGGCGCTGCAGCAGTTCCAAGGCACGGTGGTGTTCATCAGCCATGATGTGTATTTCATCCGCGCCATTGCGAATAAGGTCATTCATGTGAAGCACGGGCGGATTCATCGCTACGGCGGTGGGTATGATTATTATTTGGAGAAGACCAAGCCGATTTCCGAACGCGCTGGCCTGACCGCTGGCAGCGGAATGCCCCAGGCTCCGAAGGCGCAGGCGAAGCCCGCTGTGCCCGCTGTGGATCGCAAAGAGCAGAAACGCCGCGAAGCCGCGCAACGTCAGGCCCGCAGCGGCGAACAGCGCGCGCAACATCAGCTCGTGAAGAGTTTGGAGAAGCAAATCCAAGCACTCGAATTGAAGCAGACCGAACTCGCCGCCGAATTGGAGAAGCCTGAGAGCTACGCCGGCGGACGCGCCCAGCAAATCAACCGCGAGTTGATGGAAGTGGTCGATGAACTTGCCGCAAAGACCACGGAGTGGGAAGCGGCGGCGGTGAAGCTGGAGGAGTTGGAGACGCCGGAAAGTGCGTAGTGGGGCAGCCGTCTCGGCTGCCGCAGCCCACTGGCCGCCCCGACTGGGGGCGTTCAATTCTTCCGACCAGAAAATGCCGTTGTTTCAAGAGGCGTGCCGTGAGATTCTTCAGCCCATGAAAACGACGCTGCCGCAAAACTTGGTGCGCGAAGTCGCCCCGTCGGGTCATTGGAAACAGGAGAACGAAGATGAGAAGCAGTCGCTCGAAGTCTCCGTCCAAGAATGGCTGGAGGATGTGGCGGGCCACGAACGTCTGTTTCAAATCCACGTCTATGACAATCCCGACCTGGGCGACCTCGATTTGCGTCAGCACCGATCGCGGTTGCACGGAATTCTGGCGGACGCGGAACTGCTGGCGATGAAACTCATCGAACTGCGCGCGAAAACTTCCACGCCCCGCGAAGCGCAGGCGCTGCTGGACAAGGTGGAAGAGAAGCGGAAGGCACTGTTCGGCGTGTTGTTTGACTGGCACGCGCCGTTGGAATCTCAAGCCGATGTGCCGGCCAGTTTCAAAGAGGCGGCCCGCGAGGCGGCCTCAGGCCGCGTGGTGAACCTGGACATTTGAGCCGTGGCCGCGCCCGCCTACACCTTCAAGCGGACGCCCCAGTTCCGCCGGTCGTTCGACGGCTTGTCGCCGGATGAGCAGGCTGCCGCCCGCCAAGCGTTCACCATTTTCAAAAAGAACCCGTTCGATCCGAGCCTTCGCACGCACAAGATCAACCGCCTCTCGGCCCTGCACAAAAAAACCGTCTATAGCGTGGCGATTTTGAACAATCTGCGCGCGGTGTTTCACATGGACGGCTCGGTGGTCACCAGCTTGGACATCGGTTCTCACGACATTTACAAGTGATTTGAATTTACATGGCTGACGAAAAAAATCCGCACGACCTGCCGAAGTGGGTCTTCCCCGCCGCAGTGGCAGGGATGCTCGTCATTGTCACGCTGAGCACCGTCTTCTGGATGTGGCGCGACACGCGGCCCCGACGGCGGCCCGCGTTGCTCGGCACGCCCGATCCGGTGGTGCCCAGGCATCTGCGCACCAACGCCACCATCGACGAACTGCGGTGGACCAACGGCCCCGCCCGATGATCGTCTTTCTCAACGGCGAATTCGTCCCCGAGGAGCGCGCGGTCGTCTCCGTCTTCGACCGCTCGTTCCGCTACGGCGACGGGTTGTTCGAGACGATGCTGGCGGGGAATGGAAATTTCTTTCGCTGGGAACAGCATTGGGCGCGACTCGTGAAGAGCGGACGGTTTTTCAACTTCTCCATCCCGTGGTCGCCGGATGAATTGCGAAAAGCCGCGCGCGAACTGTTGGAACAGAATTCCCTGCGCGATGCGTTGCTTCGTCTGCAAATCTCACGCGGCTCCGGCCCGCGCGGCTACGCGCCCACGGGCGCGGACTCACCGGTCATCGTGATGACAGCCCACGTCGCCCCGCCCCGCCCCGCCCCGCGCTGGAAGCTCGCGACGTGTCCCTTCCGCGTCGCGGCCACGGATGCAATGCTCGGTCACAAAACCGGCAACCGTCTGCTGCAAGTCCTCGCCGCCGCACACGCCGCCGCGCGCGAGGCGGAAGAGGCGTTGCTCGTCAACACCGACGGCCACCTCTGCGAAGGCGGTTCGAGCAACGTGTTCTGGATTCGCGACGGCGTCCTCGGCACACCGCCGTTGCTGCCGAGCGTGTTGCCCGGCGTGACCCGCTCCGCCGTCCTCGACCTGGCGCGCGAACTCGGCGTGCGTTGCGAGGAAAAACTTTTGCCGGTGGAAGAATTGAAGTCGTGCGAAGGCGTGTTCCTCACCCTCACCTCGCGCGGCGTGGTGGAAGTGGAATCTCTCGATGACACGCCGTTGCCCCGCTCCCCCGTCACCACGCGCTTGCAGAACGAGTTCGAGAAGCTGATGCAGCGGGAGTGCGCGTAACGCCAGCGAGACGCTGGCGGCACGTTGCGCTAGTCCAGCCCGCTCGCCTTCTTCGCGCGCGTCAGGACTTTGTCGGCCACGGCGCGCGCGCGCTCCGCGCCATCGCGCAGGACGGTGTGGACGTGATCAAGGTTGGCGGCCAGTTCTGCGCGGCGCGTGCGGGCGGCGGCAAAGTAATTCCAGTAGTGCTCGAAAAGGGCCTTCTTCAAATCACCGTAGCCGAGTCCGCCGGCGCGCAGGCGGTTCTCGAAATCAGCGGCAACCTCGGTGGGGGCGACGAGCTTGAGTAATTGCAACGCGTTGTTCTTTTCCGCGTCGGGCTTCGGCTCGGCGGGCAGGCGCGTGTCGGTGACGATGCTCATGATTTTTTTCCGCACCGTCTTTTCCTCGCCAAAAATATCCACGGCGTTGCCGTAGCTCTTGCTCATCTTCTGTCCGTCCGTGCCGGGCACGAGCGCAACTTCCTCTTTGATGCGCGGCTCGGGCATGATGAACGTCTCGCCGTAGGCCTCGTTGAACTTGATGGCGATGTCGCGCGTGACTTCAACGTGCTGCTTCTGATCGCGCCCGACGGGGACGACGTTTGAGTCGTAGAGCAAAATGTCCGCGGCCATCAGCACGGGATACGCGAACAGGCCGTGGTTCGGTGAAATGCCTTTGGCGATCTTGTCTTTGTAGCTGTGGCATTTCTCCAGCAAACTCATGGGTGTGAGCGTGGTGAGCAGCCAGGCGAGTTCCGTCACTTCCGGCACGTCTGACTGCTTGAAGAAGACCGACTTCTTCGGGTCGAGACCGCAGGCGAGAAAGTCGAGCGCGACATCGAGCGAGTTCTTGCGCCGCTCCTCCGCATCGAAGAGCGAGGTCATGGAGTGGTAGTTCGCGATGAAATAAAACGCCTCGCCCTGCTCCTGCAGTTCGATGGCGGGGCGCATCATCCCGAAATAATTTCCGAGATGCAGCGCGCCCGAGGGTTGAATGCCCGAGAGAATTCGCATGGGCCGATCAAACAGCAAGATGCCTTGCGGGCAAAAGCATTTTGCGCGGGAGCTTGGCGCTGGCGAAGACAACGTGCTGCCGGTTTGTAACCGGCAGGGGCCGCGTCAACCGAGGGTTCAAGATTTGAGGAAGAGCTTCAGTCGTCACCAAGTTCTGCCGGTTACAAACCGGCAGCACGTTGTCAGCAATGATCCGTTCGACGTAATTCCTTCGCGCTCTTTGCGCTCTTGGCGTGAGGCATTCAGAGGACCAGCCGATACCCCACGCCGTAAACCGTTTGCAGGAATTGCGGCTGGTCGGGGTCCGACTCGATCTTCTTCCGAAGCGTGGCCACGGTCTGGTCCACCGTGCGCGTCATCAGCGTGGCGGCGAAGTTCCACACGTCGTGCAACAACTGCTGGCGCGTGAACGTCGTGGTCGAGTTCTGGTAGAGGTGCAGGAGCAGTTCTAATTCCTTGGCCCGCAGTCGCTGGACGCTCCCAGGCCGCTCGACGCGCCCGGTGCGCCGGTCCACCAGCGCATTGCCCACCTTGAATTTCTCCGGCCCCGAGCGATCCAGCCGGGCCGCCGTTGGTTTCCAATCTTCAGCTTCGATTAGTGCATTCATACCCGTTCTTCAATGTGTCCCGTTCTCCAAACACTGACTCTCGGACGTAGTTTCGACAGAAGTGCTCCCAGAAAGTGTCAGCCGTTTGTAAATTTTATGTCAGGAGCTTTGGCCCGTTGGCGCCGCAGTGTCCCAGGCGTCGCATAGACCTTCGACCGTCTTGTTGCTTTTGCGTTCAATGTCATCAGGACGACAATCGAGACGTGGCTTTCTTAGGAAAATGTTTCTGTCCTTCATCGACCGCTTTCACCCGCGCGCCCGAGGACTGCCCGAAGACCGATGTTCACGAACTCATCCGGGCGCAGGCCGCGAATTTTCGCTGCGTTCTTGAGCGCGCCAATGAGTAACTTTTTCATAGCTGGACACGGATGGCCGGACACTGGACTCGGAAACTGCCGTCATCTATTGAGCGAACGACGTGCGAACGAGATCTGTTTCAATCCGTGTTCATCTGTGTCCATCCGTGGTTAAAAATCTCCGGCCTAAATCTTTGCGCTCCTGACTTCATGCCAGCCGGTCCACCAACTCCCGGGCGGCTCGAATATCTTCCACGCGCGTGATTCCGGCCTCGCGCTCAATACAACACCAGCCGTCGAAGTTCACTTCGCGCAAAGCCGCAAAAAATTCCAGCCACGGCACCTCGCCTGTGCCGGCGACCACTTCCTCGCCCCATTGGCCGGGCGTGCGCGTGCGCGTGCCGTCTTTGATGTGGATTTGCTTCAGCCACGGCCCGAGTTCATGCAGCGCCTCAATGGGATTCCCGTTGTCGTAAAGAATGATGTTCGCCGGATCGAAGTTCACACCCACGTTCTTGCGCCCGAGATTTTTTAGAAATTCCACCAGCACTGGCGCGGTCTCCTGCCCGGTCTCAAATGCCACTTCGATGTTCCGCGCCGCGAAGACATCCGCGATCAGTTCCAGCCGATGCCGCATCTTCGCATACTCCGGGGCGCGTGAATCCGGCGGCAGAAAGCCCGCGTGAAAAGTCACCAACGGCAATCCCAGACGCGCGGCGATCTCCGCCGCCTTCGGCACGTTCTCCCAATTCTCGGCCCACGTCTCGTCCGGGGCCACGCCGCCAGTGGCGTGAATGGACTCCATGCTCGTGTAATCCTCGCCCACGAAGCCGATCATCCCGGATACGATGTCGTAGCCCGCCGCGCGCAGCGTGTGCTCCACGCGTCCCCAGACCTGCGGCTGCTCGCGCACCGGATCGAGCGCCAGTTGCACGCGCGGCACGCCGATCTGTTTCAGCTTCGCGACGAGTTCTTCCGGCGAGCCGGGCTGCAACGACCAACTGCACACGGCGAGACGGTCGTGAAAAGGAATCAGTTTCATGTGACGGCCGACATCCGAGCAGAAGCCCGTGGGGAAAAAAAGGACTTCATGCTTGGGACCCGGCTTGGGCTGCCACCTTGGTTCCGGACGGAGGCCGGGCCGGCGCATGGGTCTTGTGGACGCGCCGCCCCAGCGGGTGGGAGGGGCTGGGAGGATGCTCCCCGACATTACGAAACCGCGGGAGGGCCATAAAAAATAAGTAGTTGCACGGGTGCGGGCTTTCCCCTTTATTACGCGCGTTGAAGGTCCAGCCGCAGCGCACTCGTTCAGGCGCTCGGTTTTCCAAAAGTTCATAATTCATTGGGTTCTGGTTTTCTGGCTCTTCATCAACACAACATATGAGTAACGCCCCACAAGGCACCGCCCCGCAGGCCAATTCCCCGGCCGGCAATCCCCCGCCGCAAGGCAACGGCCAGGGCAATGGCACGGCCGAACTCGGCTCGGGTTTTTTGGAAATTTCGGAAAAAGGTTTCGGCTTTCTGCGCTCGCACGAGCAGCATTTTTCTCCCAAGCCCACCGATATTTTTGTCACGCCCGACACGATCAAGCGCAGCTTCCTGCGCGAAGGCGCGCTCGTCGAGGGCTACTTGAACCCGCCGCATCGCGGCAGCAATCCCCAGCTCAAGACCGTGGAGAAGGTCAACGGGATGCTTTTCAACGACTACACGAAGGCGCTGCGCTTCGAGAATCTCACGACCATTGATCCCATCGAGAAGTTCAGCCTCGAAACTACGCCCGACCAGCTCGAGACGCGCGTCATTGATATCGTCACGCCCATCGGCAAAGGCACGCGCGGCATCATCGTGGCCCCGCCGCGCACAGGCAAAACGACCATTCTCAAGCAGATTGCCAACGCCATCACCACGAACCATCCCGAAGTTCACGTCATGGTGCTGCTCATCGACGAACGGCCCGAGGAAGTCACTGACTTCCAGCGCTCGGTGAAGGCCGAGGTCGTGGCGTCCTCGAACGATCAGGAACTGGAAACCCACGTCCGCCTTTCGCGCTTCATGATCGAGCGTTGCCGTCGCGAAGTGGAGGCAGGCAAGGACGTGTTCGTGCTGCTCGACTCTCTCACCCGCGTGGCCCGCGCCTACAACTCGGTGCATGGCGGCAGTGGTCGCACGATGACCGGCGGCGTGGATGCGCGCGCGCTGGAAATTCCCCGCAAGATGTTCGCCTCGGCGCGCAAGATCGAGAATGGCGGCTCGCTGACCATTATCGCCACGGCACTGGTCGATACCGGCTCCCGCATGGATGAACTGATTTTCCAGGAATTCAAAGGGACCGGCAACATGGAGCTCATCCTCGACCGCAAACTCTCGGAGCGCCGCCTGTTCCCGGCCATCGACATTCCGAAGAGCGGCACGCGCAAAGAGGAAAAACTCTACGCACCCAAGAACATCGAGGCGGTGCGCAAGCTGCGCCGCATGATGGTGGACTTGAATCCCGTCGAGGCGATGGAAACGCTCACCGCCGCGCTGAAGAAGCACAAGACGAATGATGAGCTGCTGGCGAAGCTGGTCTGAGAAGCTCAGGCACGAACCTGCAACGGCTTGGCGATGAGCCAGGCCGTTATTATTTTGAGTGCGGCAACCTCGCTATTCATCCCGCTTTCAAACTCCGCCCGAAGCTTCCGCCACGACATTCCTTGAATTGACACCGGCGGCGCTTCGTCCCGAAATACACACATGAATCAATCGCCCGACTCCAATTTATCCGCCGCCACGACGCGGCGTGACTTTCTCAAAACCACCGGCAAAGTGGCCACCGTTTCCGCGCTCGCGGGCCTCGTGCTGCCCCACGTCCACGCGCAGGACAGCCAGACCATCCAGGTCGCGCTCGTCGGTTGCGGCGGTCGCGGCAGCGGCGCGGTCAACAACGCCCTGAACGTGAAGGAAGGCCCCGTGAAACTGGTCGCGATGGCCGACGTCTTCGAGAGCAAGCTCAACGGCAGCTACGACGCCTTGAAGAAAAGCTCCGTCGGCGCGCAGGTGGACGTGTCGGCCGACCGCAAGTTCCTCGGCTTCGACGGTTACAAGAACGCCATTGATGCGCTGCGGCCCGGGGACGTCGCCATCTTCACCACGCCGCTTGCTTTCCGCTGGGTGCATTACACCTACGCGATTGAAAAGGGCGTGAACGTGTTCATGGAAAAGCCCGTCACGGCGGACGGCCCGACCTCGCGCCGGATGCTGGAACTGAACGAAAAGGCCAAGGCCAAGAACATGAAAGTCGGCGTGGGCCTGATGTCCCGCCACGCGCGCCCGATGCAGGAATTGCACAAGCGCATTCAGGACGGAGAAATCGGCGACATCATGCTCATGCGCGGTTATCGCATGCACGGTCCGGTGGCGTCGGCCTTCTCCGAGCGCTGGCCCGGCAACCCGAGCGAGCTGATGTGGCAGATTTCGCGCTTCCACAGTTTCCTCTGGGCGAGCGGCGGCTGCTTCAGCGATTTCTACATTCATCACATTGATCATCTGTGCTGGATGAAGAACGCGCTACCGATCAAGGCGCAGGCTCTCGGTGGCCGTCATTATCGCACCAGCCCCAGCGGCAAGGCGTGGGTCGATCAGAATTTTGATTCTTACGCCGTGGAATACACCTTCGCCGACGGCGCGAAAATGTACATGGACGGACGCTGCAACAACGGCGCGCACCCGATGTACTTCAGCCATGTCCACGGCACGAAGGGCCTGGCCATCGCTTCGAAGCAGGGCGATTGCGGCGGCCCTTCGAGCATTCACAGCAGCCAGAATCCGACCCGCACCAACATGCTCTGGCAATCGCAGAACATTCCGAAGGAAGGCGACCCCTATCTCAACGAATGGAATGCGCTCATCGACGCCATTCGCAACAACAAGCCCTACAACGAAGTGCAACACGGCGTGGAAACCAGCCTCGTGACCTCGATGGGCCGCATGGCGGCGCACACCGGCATGGAAATTACTTACGAGGACATGCTGAACAGCGAGCACGAGTTCGCGCCCGGCGCAGACAAGTTCACTCCGAATTCACCGGCCCCGGTGATTGCGGACGCGGACGGCAAGTATCCCGTACCGATGCCGGGCAAGACAACGAAGCGCGAGTATGAGCTGAACATCAAGGCGTAGGCCGCGTTGAAAGTTTCAAGTTGAAGATTGCAGGTTTGTCGTCAGGACGAGCCTGCAACTTTTCTTTTGGGATGAATCGAAGTCGTGGAAAAAGCGGCGCTAAAGCGACCGCACTCCAAACGCTGCCGCGCCGCACCAGACGCCTCGTCACTCGCGGAGCGTTTGGAGTGCGGTCGCTTTAGCGCCGCTTTTCTACAGCCAAGAGCTGTCCCAATCGCGGAACGAACCTGCAACTTTCACCTTTCAACCTGCAACCTTCCGATAACGCGCGAGAAAGCCGGGAGCAGTGTTCCCTAAATCGGCACGCCGTTGCGCCGCCAGCACCTCGCCATAGACTTGGATGTCGTGCGCGAACATTTCCAATCGCTTCTTCAACACGTCGCTCGCGACTTGGTGCTCTTGCAAATCCTCCTTGTCCGAAAAAGACACGCCGTAGGGCAACGACCAGGCGTAGCACTGGCGCGCGACAGTGCGCAGTTGATCCGTCACCGTCAGCCCCTTCTCGTGCGAGGCCACGACGGTCGCGAAAAGTTTGCCCGCAAACTCCTGCCAGAAGTGATCGAGAAAATTCTTCAACGCGCTGCTCACGCTGCCGTGGTAGTCCGGCGTGCCGAGGAGGAAAACATCCGCCCGCTCGGCGCGCGGGCGGAGACTCTTGAACACGTCTGAGTCGTAAGTCGTGTCCGTGTTGAACAGCGCCAGCGGCTCGTGAAAGAAGTCGAGCACGTCCACTTCCACGCCGCCCGCCCGCAGCTTCTCCGCAACATCATTCACGACCACGCGCGTGGCGGACTGACGGTTCAAACTGCCGACGACGGCCAGGACTTTGAGAGCGCTTTGCGACATGCCGCCGAAAGTCCGAGGCAGCCCCGGGAAAGTCAAAACTCAAACGGCGGCAAAGGAAATACCGTGTCCCCGTTTGGAACAGCGATTGTCCCACGTGTCCATCGGAGAGAGACCGTGCCCGCCAATTCGCTCCGAATCCGCGCAAATCTGGACACCGCCTCCACTGGCACCGGCGTTGCTAAAGAGGTCTGGCTATGATTATCAGAGGCAAAGCTCTCTTCACTTTTGGCGCGCTGTTCGTTGGCGTGCTGCTGGCTGGCGCCGCTCCCGCCGCGAACTCGACGTTCTACGCCGTCAACGAAGTTTTCACCGCCCCCGGTTTTGACAACAACGCGCGCGGTCAGGTGCGCGCGCTGGTAAAGCAGCGCGGAGCCAGCCATCTCCAGCGCCTCCGCGTGACGGTCGCGAACCTCGATCCGAGCACGCCTTACCAACTGCTCGCGACCACGGGCGATGACACCAACTTTCTTAACGTCGCCGAGTTCACCACCACGTCGGCCGGGCGCGCGGTCATTCAACAGCAGCGCCATCAAGTGAACGAACGCGTCCACCACACCAGCCAGAAGCGTGCGCTGACCGGACTGCTGGCTCCGCTCACCGAAGTCCGCACGCTGGCGGTCGCGGACTCGAACGACGTAGTCATTCTCACGCTCGATTTGCACGCCGCGCCTTCGCTTGAATTTGAACTCACCAGCGTGCTGCAAAACACCGGTGCTGATTTCACCGCCGTCGGCTGCCTCGCTGTCGCGGTGCAGAGCGGCCACTTACAGTTCCGTCTGTTCGCCGCCGGCCAAGGCGGCGAGTTCACGCTCCTCGTGAACGACAGTCCGGTCGGCACCTATGCCGCTGATTACACCGGGCGCATCAGCGTAGGGCGGCTCCCCTCCACCGCGCCTTCGCCGCTGAAGTTCCGCAACCTGGCCGTGCTGAATGCCAGCGAGGAACTCGTGCTCGAAAGCACGTTGCCCTGAATTTCCCGCGTTAACCTTTGAGTGCGGACTGACTGCGGCCCGCAGGTGCATGTTTCACCTTCGGGCCGGTTTGTTTTTGCTGCCAGTTTGCAACGTGGAGGACGTACCACGGAAGGGATGCTGGTCAATTTTCCTGACGCTGGAACAAGAGCGGCTCTTCTGCCGGTTACAAACCGGCAGCACGTTGTCCCGGCCCTCCAGCCGGTTTCCCTCTTGAGCCGCCGCCCCCGTCTCACCAAAGTCCGCGTGCATGAAAGCACAGCATCGCATCGGCATCATCGGCGGCAGCGGCCTCTATCACCTCGAAGGATTCACGCATCAAAAATGGGTCACGGTGAAGACGCCGTTCGGTGCGCCCTCCGATCAGTTGCTCACGGGAAAACTCGCGGGGCGTGACGTGGTGTTCCTGCCGCGCCATGCGCGCGGACACAAAATTCTCCCGAGCGAGTTGAATCACCGAGCGAATATCTGGGCGATGAAGAAGCTGGGCGTGCAATGGATTCTCAGCGTCAGCGCCGTCGGCTCGCTTCAGGCGAAATACCACCCTTGCGACATCGTTTTGCCCGACCAGTTTCTCGACCGCACGAAACGCTCGTTCGAGCACACGTTCTTCGGGCGCGGTTTGGTGGGACACGTGGCGTTTGCCAATCCGGTTTGCGAGGAGTTGCGGCAGTTGCTGCTGAAGAACGGGCGCAAGCTCGGCGCGAAAATTCATGACGGCGGCACCTACGTGAACATGGAAGGCCCGGCCTTCAGCACGCGCGCGGAATCGCTGACCAATCATCGCGCCGGCTACGACGTGATCGGCATGACGAATCTCGGCGAAGCCAAGTGCGCGCGCGAAGCCGAGATCGCCTACGCCACGATGGCGATGATCACCGACTACGACTGCTGGAAGGTGGACGAGGCGCACGTCACGGTGGAGATGGTGGTGGCAAATGTGCGGCGCAACGCCGAGATGGCGAAGAACATTCTCGTCGCCACCGTGCCGCAGATTCCGACCGATCCGAACTGGCCGTGTCACTCCGCGCTGGCGGGCGCGATTATGACGGAGCGGAAATGCTGGCCCGCGAAAACGGTGAAGGAACTCGCGCCGCTGTTGGCGAAGTATTTGTAGCGCCATGTTCCGGCGCGACCTCATTCCCATGCTGCTCGGACAGACGATGAGTTTGTCCGAGATCGCCCGCGCCGTGGGGGAAAAACCGAAGGATGTGATTGATGCCCTCAAGCATCTGGCCGAGAGCAGCCGTCACGGCGACTACGAACTGGTGGTGACGCCCGCCGAGTGCCGCAAGTGCGGTTTTGAATTTCAGACAGACAAGTTTGCGCGCCCAGGGAAATGCCCCAAGTGCAAGGGCACCTGGATTTACGAACCACTCTTCGCCGCGAAGCGGCGCTAACGTGCCCCCGGCGTCCCGCCGGGTCGGCGCGCTCTTAGTTGGAAAATCCATCGACGATGCGAGGCACCGCTCGTGAAGTCGGACGCTTCCTCCCGGCGGGACGCCGGGGGCACGTTGTTACGGCGACAGGCGTTCAATGCGCCACAGGCCGCCGGGCTGGCGCGTGTATTGGAAGCGGTCGTGCAGGCGGTTCGGGCGGCCCTGCCAGAATTCCACGCGCACCGGATTCAACACGTAGCCGCCCCAATACGGCGGCAGTTCCACGTCGCGACCCGTGAAGCGCGCCTCCACTTCGGCCAGTTCTCGTTCTAAATCGCCGCGCCCGTGGACGACGGAACTTTGCTTCGAGACCCACGCGCCGAGTTGCGAGCCGCGCGGGCGTTTGGCGAAATACTCGGCGGATTCCTCGCGGGAAACTTTCTTCACCTCGCCCGCGATCAACACTTCGCGCTCCAGTTCCGCCCAGTAGCAGACCAGAGCCGCGTGGGGGTTGGCGTCGAGTTCGCGGCCTTTGCGGCTCTCGTAGTTCGTGAAAAAGGTGAAGCCGCGCTCGTCCACCGCCTTGAGCAGCACGATGCGCGCGGAGGGCCGGCCCTGCGCATCCGCCGTGGCGAGCGTGATGGCGCTCGGCTCGATGAGCTGCGCCATCAGCGCCTGCGCGAACCACGTCTGGAACTGCACGATGGGGTCGAGATCGAGGTCGTCGCGGCGCAGTCCGCTCTTCGAGTATTCACGGCGCAGGTCGGCGAGGTTCATGGGTGTCGTTCCGTTCACGGGTGCAACGAAAGGGATTTTTCCAACAAGTGCGAGCCGGGAATTATCCTTCCAGGAAGTCTCCCACGGATTCAGAGCGACCACGGATGTTTTTCCCATCCGTGACCGCTCTGAATCCGTGGGAGAGATTTCCGTTCACTGATGGCCGTTCAACATTTGCGCAGCTCCGTCAACTTCATCAGTTTCGCCGTCTCGCGGTACGCCTCCTCGACCCATTGCACGATTCGCTTCGGGTCGGGCGAGTATTCGAGTTCGATGGAGATGACGCCGTCCGGGATGTTCAGCTCTTTGATGGCATACAGGTAGGGCGCGAACTTCACCACGCCGCGCCCTGGCGGCAAATCACCGTGGACCATGCCGTCGCAATCGCTCAGATGCACATGCACCGCGCGGCCCTGCAATTTCTTCAGCTCGCCCGGCGCGGTGTCCGAGAGCACGAGATGGCTCACGTCAATGTTCGCGCGCACGCGCGGGTGATCACAGTCGTCCACGAAACGCACCATTTCGTTCACGCTGTTCAAGAGGCTCAAACGGAACGGCTCCAGTTCGAGCGCAATATCAATCTTCTTCTTCGCCGCGTAATCGCCGAGGCGGCGGCAGGTCTCGACGCCCCACTTCCACTGCGTGGCCGGAGGAATGACCTCGCGCTGCCAGATATATTCGCCGAGCACGAGGAGCACGTTCTTCGCGCCCCACTCGGCGGCGAGGTCGATGAACTTCTTCGTGCGCTCAATGTGGAACTCGCGCACCGGCTCGTTGAAATCCACCAGGCCGACGGACACGACGGGCAAGGAAATGATCGGCAGGTTGAACTTCTCCGCCGCGCGGGCCACCCGCGTCATTTCTTTTTTAGAAATGCCGACCGCCTCGGTGAAGACATCAACGCAATCGAAGCCGATGCGCGCGATGTGCTGGAAGCCGGTGGCCGTGTCGATGCCGACCTGCTGGAACGCGGAGTTGATGATGCCGAGCTTCATGCGCGGCAGCTTACGGAAAGGAGGCGAGGCGGGAAGGAGAAAGCCGCGCAGGAATCAAGGGAGTTGCGAACCGCCGAGTCCGCACTTTTTCTTGTTCGGACCGTCGCAAAGATTTTTACCCGCGCTCACTTTCACTTCACCGGACATGGCTGTCCGGTGCTCCGCCCGCCTTTACTTGCCTTCGGCGCAGCAGGCGCTCTTCGCCGCCGTGCAGGTGGCGCCCGCCGAGCAGCACTTGGCCGAGTGACCGGTCGTAGAGCAGCCGGCCAGGACAAACGCGCAGACCACCGCGAGGAGAATCATTTTCATGCGGCTGACCATACCGGGTCATCCATGAGTCGCAAGCGCGCAATCACTGCCCCGTGCCGTCGCCCGGAGCGACAGGCGCGGGAATTGAGTTTGCCTCGTTCCTTCGCGCTGCCTATAAACGCGCCACGAAACTCGCCATGATCGACACGTCGCAGTCCGCGGTTCGCAGGCTTCTCAGCGCGGCTCGGATTTTCCTCCTCGCCATCGCTCTGCTCGCACCCGCGGCTCCGATCCGCGCGCAGATCATTTTCGATGTGTTCGTCGGCCACGGCCTGGGCGTGTCGGACAGCACGGTCTCGGAAGCGGCGTGGTTTCCGGTGACGTGTGAGATTCAGAACGATGGCCCGAGCTTCAATGGCCTTGTCGAGATCACCGGCGGACAATTCGGCAACGGCCAGGCGCGGCGCATCGCCATCGAACTGCCCACGGGGACGAAGAAGCGCTTCTCCGTGCCGCTGTATTGCACGAGCCGTTACCGCGTGACGGTGGATGCGACATTGCTCAACGAGAAGGGCACGAAAGTCATCGCCGAGCGCAAGGGCGTGGATGCGCGCACCGTCGTGGACTGGCAGAGTCCGCTCATCGCCAGCCTCTCACGCACGCACGGCGGCGCGGCGGCGATCCCGGAAGCGGCGAACAAGACCTCGCCGCTGAAGCCCGCGACCACGCATCTCTCGCCGGACTTTTTCCCGGACAATCCGCTGGTGCTGGAATCGCTCTCGATGCTTTACCTGCACTCCGCGCGCGCGGTGGAATTGAAGGAATCGCAACTCAATGCGCTCTTCGCCTGGGTGCATGGCGGCGGTCATCTGGTGCTCGGCGTGGAGCAACCCGGCGACGTGAAGGCCGTGGGCAAGCTGCAAGGCTTCCTCCCCTGCACGCTCGGCGACATCAGCAGCCGCCCGGAACACAGCGCGTTGCAACAGTGGTTGAACAACACGCGCGGCAACGAATCCGTGCTGCGCCCGCGTCTCGCCAAAGGAAAAAATCAGTCGCAGGAAGTGCCGAATCCTTTCCTGTCCCTCGCGTCTGATCCCGCTTTCGAGTCCGCAGATTTGCCCGTGGTGAACGCCACCTTGCGCGACGGCCGGGTGCTCATCGGCTCGGCCGACGCGCCGTTGGCCATTCAGGCGGCGCGCGGTCGCGGGCAAATCACCGTGCTGCTGTTCAGCCCCGAACTGGATCCGGTCCGTTCGTGGAAAAACCGCCCTTGGCTCTGGGCCAAGCTCGCCGACGTGCCGCATGAATTCCTGGCCAACGTGAACGTGGCCAATAGCGGCTCGATGTCGCTCGACGGCGTCTTCGGCGCGATGGTGGACAGCCGGCAGATTCGCAAGCTGCCCATCGGCTGGCTGCTCTTGCTGCTGCTCGCCTACCTCGTCGTCATCGGCCCGCTCGACCAGTATTGGCTCAAGAAGATCAACAAGCAGATGCTGACGTGGATCACCTTCCCCACCTACGTCGTGCTGTTCTCGCTGCTGATTTATTTCATCGGCTACAAATTGCGCTCCGGCGAAATGGAGTGGAACGAACTGCACGTCGTGGATGTCACGCCGCACGGCGGGCGCGCAGATTTGCGCGGTCGCGTGTTCTGCTCCGCGTATTCGCCGGTGAACGCGCGCTACGCCGTGGCCTCGGACACTGGTTACTCAACGCTACGCGGCGAAGTCGGCCAGGGCGGTGCGCAGGAAGTCAGCAAGGCGCTCGTCGAGCAGCGCGGGAATGGTTTTGCCGCGCAACTGCAAGTGCCCGTGTGGACCAGCCAGTTGTTCGTGAACGACTGGTGGAAGCAGAGCGGAGCGCCGTTGAACCTGACCGTCACGCCGCGCGGCGATTCGTATGATGTGCGGATCGAGAATCCTTCCGGCAAAAAAATCACTCAGGCCCGGCTCATTATTGACGGACGGATGTACGACCTGGGCGACATCACTGATGGCGGACCACGGCTCATCAAAAGCCAGAGCGGCACGCTCTTGAACGCCTTCGTGCAGGTCAACGTGGCCCGGCTCAACCAAGCCGTGCAGCAGCGTCAGCAGCAGTTCGGCTCCAGCGAAGGCGACCGCCTCGATGACAATTTTATCGCCATCACCGCCGCGTCCTTTCTCGCCACCGCGACGTTAAGCGCCGATCCAAACCAGCAGTGGAACCAGAACCAATATTGGAGCCGTTTCGTCACGCCGCCCGGCTTCGATCTCACGCCGCTCATGCAGCGGGGCGACGCGGTCTTGCTCGCCTGGATGCCCGGTGACACGGTGGTGCCGACGCTGAACAAATTTAATCCGCGCTACTCGAAGAAGGACACGGTGCTGCGCGTGGTTGTTCCGCTGGAAGATGTTCAAGGCCCAAGGTCCAAAGTCCAAGGTCAGTAAAGTTCGGAGCGTTTTATGAAAATTGAAGGGTTTGAAGACATTGAGAGTTGGAAGAAAGCGCGCGAGCTGACCAAGCAAATTTATGACTGCTCCAAGCGTGGCGAGTTCGCTCGCGACTTTGGTCTGCGCGACCAGATTCGGCGCGCGTCCACTTCCATCATGTCCAACATCGCCGAAGGTTTTGAACGCGGCGGCGACAAGGAGTTCATCCAGTTCCTTTCCACGGCCAAAGGCTCGTGTGGCGAAGTCCGCAGCCAGCTCTACGTTGCACTCGATCAGGAATATCTGACTCAGGCCACCTTTGAACCACTACGACAAATGACCGTCAGCATCAGCCGCCTGATTGCCGGCTTCATGAAATACCTCCAGACCTCCGACCTCCGCGGCAACAAATACAGCCAGACCATCACGAAGCCGGCTCGAACTGCCCGACGCTAACCTTGGACTTTGGACCTTGGACCTTGGATACCCCATGATTACCGAAACCACGAACGAACCACGAACTACCGCCGCCCCGCCCGTCCCCGCCGTGCAAACCAACGGCCTGACCCGCACCTACGGAACAATGGTCGCCCTGAACTCGCTCGACCTCACCGTGCAACGCGGCGATCTGTTCGGCTTCATCGGCTCGAATGGCGCGGGCAAGACAACCACGCTGCGCATCCTCGCCACGTTCCTTGCGCCGAGCGCCGGCCACGCCTACGTGCTCGGCCACGATGTCGTGCGCGACGCGGACGCCGTGCGCCATGTCATCGGTTACATGCCCGATTTCTTCGGCGTGTACAAGGACATGGAAGTGACCGAGTATCTCGATTTCTTTGGCGCGTGTTACAAAATCCCCACGGCGCAACGTGAGAAGACGGTCGCCGATGTGCTCGAACTTGTCGGCCTGAGTGAAAAGAAAGGTGCGCTCATCGGCGCGCTCTCGCGTGGCATGCAACAACGTCTCGGTCTCGCGCGCGTGCTCATCCATGATCCGCAACTGCTCCTGCTCGACGAACCGGCCAGCGGCCTCGACCCCCGCGCGCGCATCGAGATGATGGCCATTCTCCAAGAACTTCAACGCATGGGGAAAACGATCATCATCTCATCGCACATCCTCAGCGAATTGCAGACGCTGTGCAATCGCGTGGCGATTATCGAGCGCGGCCAGATGATTTATTGCGGCCCCGTCTCCGGCGTGACCGCGCAACTGACCGACGCCCGCGTCATGTGGGCGAAGGTGCCCGCCGAGCAGCACGTCCGCGCGGCGGAATTGCTCAAGGTGCGCCCGGAAATCCGCGACGTGGAAACGCTGCAGGAGCGCCTCAAGATCACCATGCACAATCACGAAACCGATCCCGGCGTGATTTCCGAAGTGCTCGTGACCGGAGGCGTGAAACTCCGCGGACTGCGCGAGGATGAGATCGGCCTCGAAGAAGTCTTCATGCGCGTGACGAAGGGGGAGACGCAGTAAGGGGAGCAAACATTACGGACTCCCGATCACCAGCGCGCTCACCTCGGTCTGGAGGTTGAATTTCTTCATCCCAAAAAGCACGGAGGACACCGCCGCCTGATGCATGTCGAGCCGGCTGAATTCGCCCTCGAAGAAATCTCCCTTCCGCAAGACCACGCCCTGACGGGAGCCTTCGAGCTTTTCCTTGAAGGTGTCGGGCACGGGATGGAGGACAATCGCCGTCACCTGGTTCAGCTTCGCGCTCCCGCCGGTGCCGTCCGCCTTTCGGTAGCCGACCTGGAAGTCGCTGAGCGCCGTAATCTCCGCGTCGATCCAGCGTCCGTCGCGCAGGCGCACGCCCGTGGGCAGCAGAATCACCGGCTTCCATTCCGCGTGCTGCCAGGCTTTCTCGTCCCGTTCGATGCGCGGAACATCCTTCGACGCCGGTCTGTTTTCCAACCGCGCGGCCGGCGCGGCGGGCGGCAGGACGAGATTCATGGGCGACGAATCTCCCACGAGTCCGGCCAGCGGCTGCATCTTGAACATGGTTTCCACCGGGGCCGTTTTCTCGCGGAAGGCGAGCAGCGCCACCTTCCCGCCCTCCGCCCGCGCGGTGATGGTGCCGCCGTTCGTGTTCAGCAGGCCGCGTTCGTAGCGGTCATGCGTGTCCTTCCAATCAATGGGCAAATCCGTGATGACCTCGCCGTCGCCGCGCGCCGCGAGACGGAGATTCAATTGCGGCGCCAGTCCCAGCACCACCGATCCGCCGGAGGTCCGCAGCACGCATTCATGCTTCGGCTGCTGGGTGAAGTTGACCGCGACCGAACCGCCGTTCGCCTGTGCGCGCACGCTGTCGCGGGCGCGCAGCACGTTGATGGAGCCGCCGCCGGCCTTCGCGATGAGTTCGCGGTGAGCCTGTCCCAGATAGATCGAACCGCCGGAGGATTCCAGCACCGCCGGCCCGTGGATTTCGCCGATCATCATCCGGCCGCCGGAAGTTTTCACGCGCACCGCCGACTCGCCGCGCTCCAGCCACACGTCGCCGTTCGAGGATTGCGCATCCACCTCGCCCCGGATGCGGCCGAGTTGAATCTTCCCCACGCTGGACTTCGCCTTCACCGATCCGACGTGGTTCGTCACGGTGATGCTGCCGTGGCTCGACTTGAGGTCCAGCGGCGTCTGCGGCGGGACGTGAACATGGAAGATCAGACCGGAACGCCCGCGCGCGGAAAGTTTCAGAACCAACGTTCCTTTCTCGCGCCGGAGCTTCGCGTCGGTCGCAGCAAGCGGCTCCCGCATCGCCTTCCCATCCTTCACGCGAAACGCTTCCACCGCGATGTTCGTGCCCGGCGCGTTGATGATTTCGATCGAGCCTTGATCGACCGAGATGAACAGCTCCTCCACGAGGCCGGCGGCGCGCGTGGCGCAGACCATTCCAAAGGCGATGATGGCCCAGACCAAAGGGTATTTCATGCGGCGCGACATTCCAGTTCCACGACGCTCACGGAGCGGGCGGGAAAACGCCATTTCAAAGTATCGGCCGCCGCCAGCGCGTGCTCGCGCGGCTTGAACACATCCTTGGTAAGGGTGGCCGCGCCGGCGGCGAGGAGGGCCGCATCGTTCAAAAAGTTTCTACTGTGCATGGAAGTTGGTTGTTGCCCGATTAAGAAGCAACCCAGCCGCGTGACGTTAAAAAATCCGTCGGATGCAAATCCACGAACGAATGTCGGAAACACACATGCGCCATCGGAGCGCGGACCGCCGAGTCCGCGCGTTCCGAATTCACGCCGAGGCTGTTGAACTGAGGAAACCATGAACACGCGGACTCGGCGGTCCGCGCTCCGCCCGCCACGCCACGCTTCCCAAACGCGCCGCGCTCGCTATTCTCGCCGCATGTTCACCCGAATCTTCATGCTCTGCCTGGCCATGACCACGATTGCTTCCGCCGCCGATGACGTTCTGAAACTGCAACTGCGCTCGCGCACCGAGGTCGGCGTCAGCGAGAAACCGGCGGCGTGGGAGGCGAAGAGAACCGCGCTCATCATCTGCGACATGTGGGATGATCATTGGTGCAAGTCGGCGGCGCGGCGCGTGACCGAGATGGCCGGACCGTTCAATGACATGATCAAGCAGGCGCGAGCGCGCGGCGTGTTCATCATTCATGCGCCCAGTTCGGTGACGGCATTCTACAAAGACGCACCACAACGGAAACGTGCGCAGGCCGCACCCTTCGTTACGACACCGGTGCCGCTCGCCACCGCGCAGCGCTGGGGCACGGCGTGGTGCTGGACCGATCCGAAGCATGAGGCCGTTCTGCCCATCGATGACTCAGACATGGGTTGCTCATGCGTGGGCGCAAAGTGTGAAATTCGCGAAGCGTGGAAACGACAAATCGCCACGATTGAAATCACTGCAGACGACGCCATCACGGACGACGGGCAGGAGACGTGGAATCTGCTCGCCGCACGCGGCATCACGAACGTGATTCTCGCGGGCGTGCATTTGAACATGTGTGTGCTGGGCCGGCCCTTCGCCATCCGCCAGCAGGTCTATCTCGGCAAGAACGTGGCGCTGATGCGCGACCTGACGGACACGATGTACAATCCCGAGCGCCCGCCCGGCGTGGATCATTTCACCGGCACCGAACTCGTGATCGAGCACGTCGAGAAACACTGGTGCCCGAGCTTCACGAGCGCGGACCTCACGGGGAAGCGGGCGTTTCGCTTTCAAGAGGATTCGCGGCGCGGGAAACCTTGAAGCTCTGTTCAGGCGGGCGCACTTGCAGCTCTGGGCCGTTTGGGCAAAAAAACGCCATGGACTGCAATCGCGCCCGCACCAAAGACCCCGGCGAATGGCTGGAGACGTGCCCGGAGTTTTCGCAACCGCTGGCTGAGCAACTGGTGGAATGGATTCTCCTCTGGGAGCCGGACCTCACCGAGTCGAACAAGTGGAACAATCTCTGTTTCTCCGGGCGCAAACTGGTGTGCGGCATCAGCGCGTGTCAGAAGCATCTCTCGGTGTTCCTCTTTCGCGGCACGGAACTGCCTGACCCGGCGAAGCTCTTCAGCGAAGGCGGCGAGAGCAACACCAACATCCGCTCCATTCGCGTCACATCACTGGAGGAATTAAACCACCCTGCCCTGCGCGCACTGCTCCGCGCCGCCGTAGAACTGGACGCCGACCCGACCATCCCACCCGCACCCAAAGTGAAACGCGCGCCGTGGCCCGTGCCGGACTTCTTCAAGAAGGCGATGGCGGAGAAACGTCACGCGTGCGCGGCAGCGAACTTCAAGAGTTTGTCCCCGAGCTGTCAGCGCGAATACCTCGTATGGCTCTCGACGGCGAAGCAGCCGGAGACGCGGGAACACCGGTTGAAGCAAACGCTGGCCGCGCTGACGAACGGGCGAAAGTGGATTGATAGGAAACAAACTTAGCCATCTCCACGCTTGCTCCAGCCGTCGCGCTGGGATTTAACAGCCGGGTGTCTAATCGTTTTCGCATCGGCGTGCTTGGCTCGGGCAAGGGGTCGAACTTCGTGGCCATCGCCGACGCCATCGCGCGCGGTGAAGTGCCAGCGGAGGTCGCACTCGTCATCAGCGACGTGGAGAGCGCGGGCATTCTCCAACATGCCCGCGAGCGTGGACTGCCGGCGGAGTTCGTCGCGCCGGGAAAATTCCGCACCAAACTGGATGAGGAGTCCGAGCGCGCCTACATCGCCAAGCTTCAGGAGGCGCGTGTCGATCTCGTCGTGCTGGCGGGTTTCATGCGCATCCTGAAGGGCGATTTTTTGCGTGCATTTCAAAATCGCGTCGTGAATATCCACCCCTCTTTGCTCCCGGCGTTTCCGGGTTTGGAGGCCTGGAAGCAGGCGCTGGACTACGGGGTGAAGGTCACAGGCTGCACGGTGCATTTCGTGGATCAGGGCGTGGACAGCGGGCCGATCATCGCGCAGGACACGGTGCCGGTACGGGCGGGTGACTCCGCCACGAGCCTGCACGCGAGAATTCAGGACGCGGAACGGAAGATTTACCCGGCGGTGATGGCCGGCTTCGCGCGCGAGGAGATTCAGGTGCAAGGACGCCAGATAGTGTGGAGCAGCAGGAGCGCGGAGTGATGGAGTATTGGAGTGCTGGTTTAACTGAGCGCACAACCACTCCAGCCCTCCATCACTCCGTTGTTTTTTCAGTCAGCAGAACTTAGATGAAGACCAAATCGAGCGGCGCGAAAGCCGCCAAGAAAACAGACGCCAAAAAACTGCGTCTGGGCCTGCCCAAAGGCAGCCTGCAAGACGCCACCATCGAAAAGATGGCCAAGGCGGGCTTCAACGTGCAGGTCAGCAGCCGCAGCTACGTGCCTTACGTGGATGACGACGAGATGGAAATCCGTCTCATTCGCGCGCAGGAAATCAGCCGCTACGTCGAGCTGGGGTATCTCGACTGCGGCATCACCGGCCACGACTGGGTGCAGGAGAACAATTCCGACGTGCATGAAGTCGGCGAGTTTCTCTTCAGCAAAGTATCGCGCCGCCCCGCCCGCTGGGTGCTGGCCGTGCCGGAAGATTCGTCCATCAAGACGGTCCAAGACCTCGAAGGCAAACGCATCGCGACCGAAGTGGTGAACCTCACCAAGAGCTACTTGAAGAAGCATGGCGTGAAGGCCGACGTGGAATTTTCCTGGGGCGCGACCGAAGTGAAGGCCCACGAACTCGTGGACGCCATCGTCGAAGTCACCGAGACCGGCTCCTCGCTCCGGGCGAACAACCTGCGCATCGTGGACACCCTGCTCTCCTCCACGCCGCGCCTCATCGCGAATCACGACTCATGGAAGAGCGCGTGGAAGCGCAAAAAGATCGAGACGCTGGCCATGCTTCTGCGCGGAGCCATCGAGGCCGAGGCCAAGGTGGGCTTGAAGATGAACATCGAGCAGAGCCGCCTCGCGAACCTCCTGAAAACTTTGCCCGCGCTCCGCACGCCCACCATTTCCCAGCTCAGTCTGGACGGCTGGGTGGCCGTGGAGACGATCATTGACGAGCATATCGTCCGTGAAATCATCCCCGCCCTCAAGGCGGCGGGGGCAGAAGGCATCATAGAATATCCCTTGAACAAGGTCGTGTACTGACCCAAGCTCCCGGACTAAATTTTATATGGGTTCACTGAAAAAACGCCGTAAAGCGAAGATTAACAAGCACAAGCGTCGCAAGAAGATGCGCGCCAACCGCCACAAGAAGCGCACCTGGCAGAAGTAACGTGCCGCCAGCGTCCCGCTGGCTTCCGTCGGGCGGTCTCAAGCTTTCAACGCATGGGCAAGTCACTGGCTTGCTCATGCGCTTTTCTTTGGGCTGATTCCAACGGCACGGGGATCTCGAAAACAAAGTGGCGCTCGCGCCGTGCGTGCGGTTGCGTTCGTTGGTGTTGTCAGTATTCTCCCGGCCATGCCGTTTCGATTTCTTGGGCTGTGGGTGGTGCTGGCGTCGCTGTGCTTCGCCGGTTGTGCCACGCGCAAAACTACCGAGAGCCAGAACCCGGACGGCGCTTCCGCCAAATCCCGGCCCGCCCCCGACAGCCCCGCGCAACAGGAGAAGCGCGCCACGGCGCACGCGCATTACGTTGCCGGACTCAGCCATGAGTTGAACCGCGAGATGGACAAGGCGCTGGCCGAATACGAACTGGCGCTCGAAGGCGACCCGCGCAACGAAGACCTCGCCGTGGAACTCTCCCGCCGCTACGTGCAGCGCAAGGAGTTCGACAAGGCCGTCGCGGTGTTGAAAAAAGCGGCGGAGAAATCAGAGGAATCCGGCCTGATGTTCGCCCGCCTTTCGCTCGTGCATTTGCAGAAGGGCGACACCAATGCCGCCATCGACGCCAGCCGCGCCGCGATCAAACGCGCGCCATCGGCGATGGCGGGATACCAGAGCCTCTTCCACCTGCACCGCGCGCTCGGCCAGACGAATGAGGCGCGGAAAGTCATCGCGCAAGCGGACCAGCAGCCCAAGCCCGACGCGCCATTCCTCATCGACCTCGCGCAGCTTTACATGGCGATAGATGCCGAAAATTTCCGTCTGACCAATTCACCGAGCCGCATACGCGCCAAGGAACTGCTCATCCGCGCGAGCGGGATGGAGAACACGAATCTGCTTTCGCTCCAGCGGCTCGCGCAGGGCTTCATGTTCAGCGGCGAGACGAAACGCGCGGCGGAAATTTACGTGAAGATGCTGGCGCAGGATTCGGAACTGATGGGCGTGCGCGAGGCGCTGGCCGAGCTGTATCTGCGGGATAACAATCCCAAGGGCGCGGCGGAGCAGTTGAAGGAAATCATCCGCGATTCGCCGACGAATCCGCAGGCGTATTATTTTCTCGGCGCGATTGCCTACGAGGAGAAGAAGTTCGAGGAGGCGCTGGAAAATTATCGCAAGGCGCTGCTGCTCGGCCTCGACACGCAGCAGATATATTTCGACATCGCCAGCGCGCAACTCGCGCAGCAAAAGCCACGCGACGCCCTCGACACGCTACAGAAAGCGCGCCGGCGCTACAAACCGAGTTTCGTGGGCGAGTTCTACTCCGCGCTCTGCTACATGCGGCTCAAGGAATACACGAACGCGCTGGAGCACTTCACCGCCGCCGAAATCATGGCCAAGGCCACGGAAACCAACCGCCTCACGCACGGATTTTATTTTGAACTCGGCGCGGCGCACGAGCGCGCAGGGAAAATTTCCGAGTCGGAAAAATACTTCGAGCAGTGCCTGAGCATGTCCCCCGACTTTCCGCCCGCGCTGAATTACCTCGGCTACATGTGGGCCGAACGCGGCACCAATCTCGTGCGCGCCCGCGACATGATTGAGCGCGCGCTGAAGACCGACCCGACGAACGCCGCCTATCTCGACAGCCTCGGCTGGGTGCTCTTCAAACAGGGTGATGCGAAAGGCGCGCTGGAGCCGATTCGCAAGGCCGTGGAGTTGAACGAAGAACCCGACGCCACGCTTTACGATCATCTCGGCGACATTTACGCCGCGTTGAACCAGCGCGAGAAGGCGCGCGAGGCTTGGCGCAAGGCGCTGGAAATCGAGCCGAGCAAGGTCATCGAACAGAAACTCAAGGAGCCGGATCCGCCGCCGGGATCGCGTTCCAGCAAGTGATGCCGCACCAATTCCAAAAGCACTACACGCTGGAAGAGGCCCGCGCGCTCCTGCCGCAAGTGCGCGGCTGGCTCGCACAGATTCAGGAAGTTCGCGAGCGCCTTCGCCAAGTGGAAGACCGCATCGGCCAACTGCTCGCCGGCGGCACGGATGCCGCCGGCGGTTCGTCGGTGAATTCGCAAATCAAGCTGCTCGCCGAGTTGCAAGCCGTGACGCACGAGTTCAGCCGCCGCGAAATTCAGGTCAAAGACATCAATCGCGGCCTGATTGATTTCCCGGCCATCATCGGCGGGCGGGAAGTATTCCTCTGTTGGGAGCAGGACGACGAGGACATCGAGTTCTGGCACGAACTCGACGCGGGTTTCGCGGGGCGCGAGCGGTTGTAGCGTTCGTAGCTGCCGCTGTGAAGCGGCGGCTGATTAAACCTCCCCAGAGTGCCGCCGCTTCACAGCGGCAGCTACGAACGCTGGAACCACGCGCGCAGCTTCTCCAGCGCCCGGGCACGGTGGCTGATGCGGTTCTTCACTTCCTCGCCGAGTTCGGCGAACGACTGATCAAATCCCTCGGGCACGAAGAACGGATCGTAGCCAAAACCTTTTGCGCCGCCCGGGACAAAGGCGATGCGCCCCTCGCACGCGCCATCAAAGAGTTCCGTGCGCAATTCACTTTCGTCCGCCGCGCAAACGGGTGATGCAGTCGTCGTCGCTTCGTGAAGAACGGGCGTGAGCGCAATGACACAACGGAAGCGCGCGCTGCGTTTTCCATCCGGCACGTCGTGCATGAGGCGCACGAGCTTCGCATTGTTCTCCGCGTCGGTAGAGTTGCCTTCCGCGCCAGTATCGAGCGCGGCGAAGCGCGCGGAGTGGACGCCGGGCGCGCCGTGCAGCGCATCGACTTCCAGGCCGGAGTCGTCGGCGAGGACGAACTTTGAACTTTGAAATTTGAACTCTGAACTTTGAACGCAGAGCCAGCGCGCCAGTTCCACCGCCTTCTTCGTCGCGTTGCCCGTGAACGTGTCAGAGTCCTCGATCACGGCGGGGGCATTTGGAAAATCGCGCAGCGTGAGGAATTGAAACTGCGCGCCGAGAATGCCGCGAATTTCCTCCACCTTGTGCGCGTTGCGCGTGGCGATGATGAGCGTTGTCATGGCCGGCGAGAGTGCGCCCCGTAGGACACGGCTTCCAGCCTGTCCGCACAAAATTCTTCCTGTCCGGGAAATGCCTCACGCCAAGTCCGCGAAGGACGCCAAGGAAGAAGTCTTTTCCAACCTTTGCGTCCTTCGCGAACTTGGCGTGAGGCATTTCCGTCAGCGCTTTAAGATGGTGGGACACGTTGAGAAGCCCTTGCCTACGGACCGCACAGCGCGTCGTTCTGGATGAAACCAAAACGCTTGTTGCGCTGCTGCTGCACGTGGTCGGCGATGCCGCCCATCGGCGTCTCAAGTGCGAAGCCGTTTGGGTAAGTCCGGCTCCGCGAATCTGCCGGTCGGAACCAGCGCGCGGTGCCATTCGCCGTCCCGCTCGGGGCAATGTTCAGCCAACTGAACAGCGCGCCGCGTCCCGAATAGAGTGCATCGAAAAGCGCGAGTTCCCCGTCCGCCGACACGTAACCGCGGGCGCGGAAACTTGCGCCATCGCCGAGCGTGCCGCGCGCCCGCGCCGCGCCGTTGGTGCGGACCGTCAGCTTGAACAAACCCGCCGCGCTGACCGGCGGCGCGACTGCGACCATGAGCGTATATTCGCCCGGCCGCACCGGCACGACGACGCCCGCCGGCTGGCGATGCAGCCGCAGCGTCGGCGATTTATTGCCGTCCGTGATCGTGCCGGTGATGCGCGCGGCGGCGTCATCCAGTTGCAACGATCCGCTCAACGTCCCGCCCCGCAGCACCAGCGGCGCGTAGCCGAAGCGATCAAACTGTCCGCGCATGGCCTGACGAATCCCGCCAATGATCACCGTGCCGCGATACGAGCCGGTCTTGGAAATCCGCAGCGAAAGAAAGCCGCTGGTCGTGAAATTGATCTCGCCTGCGTCCTGCAACAGACCGGCGAAGTCACCGCGCACCGCAGCGTAATTGAACGGTGGAAGCGCGGCGAAATTTGCGGTCACAGTTTTATCGCTATCCATCACGAGCAGCAGCGGATTGTTCGTCGTGTTGGTCGCGCCGCTCCAGTTCGCGAAACGAAATCCGGGATTCGCCAGCGCCGCCAGCGCGACGGGCGCGCCATCCGCATACTCGCCGTCCTCGTCCGGCGGCGGCGTGATGGACACCGCGCCAGCGTTGTTCGGATTCACCACCACCGTCAGCGTGTGACGCGGCGGAATGTAGGGCACGAATTCCGCCGTCAGCACCGTGTTCGACTTCACGAGGATGAGCAGCGGGTTGTTCGTGATGACCTCGGGCGACCAGTTCGTGAACACGAAGCCCTCGCTCGCCACGGCGGTGAGCGTGACGACGGTGCCGTCCACGTAAGTCCCTTCCGCGCCATTCGGCGGCGGCGAGACTTGCACGCTGCCGGTGCCGGGCGGACTCACGCCGAGCGTGAGCGTGAAGGTCTCGGGCGGCCGCTCCTGCACGATGATGCTCACGGGCCTCGCCGTATTCGTCGCGCCCGAGTTGTCCGTGGCGATGGCCGTGAACACGTAGTTTCCGATGGGCAGATTGTTCAACTCCGTGCTGAACACTGGCCCGGTGGAAACTCCGGCGACGAGTCCGTTCACGAAAAATTGCACCTGCGTCACCGAGCCGTCGGCGTCCGCAGCGGCGGCGGCGAGCGTGAAACTCGCGGGCGCGAACCGCACCGCGCCGTCCGTCGGATTCGTGAGTGTGATGGTCGGCAACTCGTTTGGTCTGATCACCGTGACCGTGCCGGTCTGTTGCGGGCGCGCGAAATAATGCACCGCGCAGATGTAGGGATAGAACCCGGCGTTGGTGAACGTGAAGGCGAACGACTCGTTCCGCGCGAGCAGCGGCGAGGCCCACAGTTCAAAGCTGGGATTCTGCGGATCAAAGTAGGTCGCGTCGTGCGCGCGCGTGACCTTGTTGCTCCACACCACCGTATCGCCCGCCGCGATGGTCAGGTTCGTGGGCGTGAAATAGAAATCGAACATGCTGACGTTCCACACGGCGGCGCGCGCGGTGGAGACGAGCAGCACAAGCAAACTGAGCAGCAACAGGATGCGCGGGCGCAGCGGCGGCAAATCGGTTTTCATCAAGGTCTCAGTTGGCTGCGGGACGATAAACTTTTCCGGCGGAACCGAAAGTTGAAAGAAGGAGCGCGGACCGCCGAGTCCGCGTGTTCATGGAATTAGAACCACGGAAGACACGGAAGACACAGAAAAGAAAACCAAATGCGAACGGCTCGCGGCCCGGGAATGACAGCTCGCTTCCTGATTTCATTCCGTGCCTTCCGTGGTTGTTCCACGCGGACTCGGCAGCCCGCGCTCCCTCAAACCTCCGACGGCGTGGCCGGGCGCAGGAACGGCTCCACCGGCATCAACTCGTCGTGCTCCAGAAACGCCGCGCAGACGCGGAAGAACTCCGCCTTCGTTTCCACGCGCCGGATGTCGTGCAGAAACTTTCCCTCCGGCTCCACGCCCGCCGCGATGTAGTTCAGATACTTCTTCATCTTCTGCACCTGCGACACCTCCTTCACGTCCGGCGAACAGACGGCCTCGTAAAGTTCGCGGATGTATTCCAGCACATCGCGCCCGCGCGGCTGGAACAGTGCTTCGCCACGCCGATGCTGGCGGATTTGCTGGAAGATCCACGGGTTGCGAATGGCCGCACGTCCGATCATCAGGCCCGCCGCGCCGGTCAGGCGCAAGACTTCCTCCGCGCGCGCGGGCGAATGCACGTTGCCATTCGCGATCACCGCACACGGCATCGCCGCGACGGCGCGCGCGATGAAATCGTAATGCACTTCGGTGCGATACATCTCCAGCACGGTGCGCCCGTGGACGGTGAGCAAATCCAGCGAGTGCCGCGCGAAGATTTTCAGCAGTTCATCGAAGCCCTCCATCGTGTCGAAGCCCAGACGCGTCTTCACCGTGAAGCGGCAAGGCGGCTGAATGGCCTCACGGAGCGCGCCGAGAATCGCGTCCACACGCTTCGGCTCCCGCAACAAGCCGCCACCCGCGCATTTTTTGTACACGATGGGCGCGGGGCAGCCGAGGTTCAGGTCCACGGCGGCGATGGGCAGTTGTTGAAGTTCCTTCGCCGTCCGCACCAGCGCCTCGATGTCGTTCCCGATCATTTGCGCGACGACGGGCTGGCCGGTCGGATTTTCAACGATGGATTGAAGAATATGTTTCTCCAGATGCGACGTGGCGTGGACGCGGAAAAACTCCGTGTAATAGACATCAGCCCCGCCGTGCCGCGCCATGAGCTTCCAGAACGGCAGATCAGTCACGTCCTGCATCGGCGCGAGCGCGAGCACCGGCTCGCCCGGCGCGTGGGGAATCCATGAAAGCATCCGCGCGGAGGATGCGGGGTGACGCGGATAAAATCCAAATTCCAAAAAACAAATCCCAAACAAATATCAAATTCCAAGACGCCAGTTTGTCGAGAGCGCGTCTTGAAACGGGTGTTAAAGAACGACGAGCGCTGGTAGGGCGTCGTCGCTCCGCGCGCGCCAGGCCATGACCAGCCGACACATGCACAAACCTCTTACGCCTCACCCCGGCGCGCGCGGAGCGACGACGCCCTACCGCCGGCGCCTTTCACGCCGTCTCGAAATTAAGTACAGGTTCAAGATGGGTTTCCTCGAATGTTCCGTGACGCTTCCGCCGTGCGCCTTTTGACTTTCGCCCCTCCTTCTTCTAGCGTCCCGCCCCTGATGAACGTCCTCCGTCACACCGACCCGGATTTCGCCGCGCAACTGCGCCGCGTCACGGGCGCGTCCGAGTTGTTCGACCGCGCGGTCGAGGAGCGCACGCGCGCGATCCTGGAGGCGGTGTATGCGCGTGGTGACGCAGCGGTGCTGGAACTGACCGAGCGCTACGACGGCGCGACACTCACCACGGAACAACTTCCGGTGAAACAGGCGGAGCTGATGACCGCCTCGCTCAAGGCCGACGACACGTTGCGCGACGCCGTGGAGACGGCGCGCAAAAACATTGAGACCTTCAGCCGTCGCGCGCTGCGTCGCGGCTGGTCGGCCACGAACGCACAGGGCGGGCGCGTGGGCGAAAAGTTTGATCCCTTTCAACGCGTCGGCATTTACATCCCCGGCGGCACCGCGCCGCTCATGTCCACCGCGCTGATGACGGTGACGCTGGCCAAGGTCGCGGGCTGTCCCGAGATCGTGGTCTGCACGCCGTGCAATGCCACGGGCGAAATTAATCCCGCGCTGCTCTACGCCGCACGCGCGGCGGGTGCGACGGAGATTTACCGTGCGGGCGGCGCGCAAGCTATCGCTGCGATGGCCTACGGCACGGCGACCATCCGCCACGTCCAAAAAGTGTTCGGCCCGGGCAACGCCTACGTCGTTGCGGCGAAGCGCTTGTTGTTCGGCCACGTCGCCATTGATCTGCTACCCGGCCCGAGCGAGGTGCTGGTGCTGGCGGATGACTCGGCGAACCCGCGCTTCGCCGCCGCCGATTTGCTGGCGCAAGCGGAACACGGCTCGGGCCACGAGCGTGTGTGGTTGATCACCACGTCCGCAAAGCTGCTGCTCGCCGTGCAGAAGGAAATCAAAGCGCAGTTGCCGAAACTCAAGCGCCGCGCGCTCATCGAACGCGCGCTGAAAAACAACGGCTGGCTCATCCACGTCAAATCAATCTCCGACGGCGTGGCGCTGGCGAACCAGCTTGCGCCGGAGCATTGCGAAATCATGACCCGCCAGGCGGCGAAAGTGGCCGAGGGCGTGGTGACGGCGGGCGCGATCTTCCTCGGAAATTTTTCGCCCACCGTGCTGGGCGACTACGTGGCCGGCCCCAGCCACACGCTGCCCACGGGCGGCGCGGGCGCGGCCTTCGCGGGCCTGACCGTGGATCAATTTCAACGCCGCACCAGCGTGGTGGAATACACGCGCGGTGCGCTGAAGAAATCGTTGCGAGCCGTGGACGTTTTTGCCGGAGCCGAGGGACTCGACGCCCACGGACGTTCCGCCAGCATCCGCATCAAATAATGAACCTCCACTCCATCGAGTTCTGGCTGGTCGCCTTGATCCTGACCATTTGCGTGGTGGGCGGCTTCGGTCTCTTCGCGCGCTGGTGTACCTACAGTCCGGCGGTGCGCCGGGATCAACTCGAAAAATTGCGCGCAGGCATGACCACCGCGGAAGTGGTCGCCGTCCTCGGCCAACCGCGCGACAGCCGGTGGGCGACCGACAAAAAAAATCTGACGTGGACCTACGGCGCGCCGATGAAGCGGCATGTGCTGATTTTAGAATTCAATTCGCAGGACAAAATGTTGAGCTTCGCCCATGGCGTGCCGGGCGAGGAACGCCGTCGGCGCCGCAATCCGTTTCCCGACGCATGAAGCCCGAGCGCCTCGTCCGTCCGCTGGTCCGCGCGCTGCATCCTTACGTCCCCGGCGAGCAGCCGAAAATTCGCGGGCTGATCAAACTCAACACGAACGAGAATCCGTATCCGCCCTCGCCGAAATTACTGCGCGCGGTCAAGGCGGCGGTGGATGAACGGCTCCGCCTCTATCCGAATCCCACCGCGTCGTTGCTGCGCGAGAAGCTGGCGAAACTCCACGGCTGCCGCGCGGAAAATATCATCGTGGGCAACGGGTCGGATGAGTTGCTGGCGCTGGCGGTGCGGGCGTTTGCGGAACCAAGTCCAAGGTCCAAGGTCCAAGGTCCAAAGTCGGAGACGCTCGTGCAGTATTTCACGCCGAGCTATTCGCTTTATCCGGTGCTGGCGGCCACGCACGGCGCGGTGACGAACGCTGTTCCTTTGCACGCCGACTTCACGCTTCCGTCCCTTCCATCTCTGAAAAAGAGCGCGTGGGATTTCCAGGCCGCGCTCTCGCTCGTGACCACGCCGAATGCGCCGAGCGGCCGCGGCTATTCCACTGAAGCGCTCGACCAACTCTGCCGCGCCCAGCGCGGCGTGGTCGTGCTGGATGAAGCCTACGTGGATTTTGCCGGGGCGAACGCGCTGGCGCTGGCGTTGAAGCATCCGCACGTCATCGTCGCGCGCACTTTCTCGAAGGCCTACTCACTTTGCTTTCAGCGTGTCGGCTACTTCGTCGCGCATCCGGTGCTCATCGAGGCGCTGGACAAAATTCGCGACAGCTACAACGTCAATGGCCTCGGCCAGATCGCCGCGCTCGCGACGCTGGATGACCTGCCCTACTACCGCCGGAACTTTCAGCGCGTGATCGCCACCCGCGAACGGCTGAGTGCGGCGCTGCGTGAACTCGGCTTCGAGGTGCTGCCCAGTGCCACGAATTTCATCCTGACGCGGCCGCCCAAATTTCCCGCGCAAGAATGGCTGGAGAAATTGCGCGCGAAGAAAATTCTCGTCCGGTGGTTCAAGCAGCCGGAGGTCAGTGACTATTTGCGCATCACCATCGGGACAGATGCGGAGGCGGAGGCGCTGCTACGAGCCGTCCGCAAGTTGGTGAAGTAGAGAGGGTGGAATCCTCGCGCTGCGACGAGCAGCGTCACGTTCAGCGGCGCAACGATTTCGGTGGGGTCTTCTTCAGGCCGAACACCTCACGACCGCCCGCTCTGCGCGGGCGGAGTTGCCGCAGCGCGATCACCTCCTAGTGGGGCAGGCGTCCCGCCTGCCGCAGTCCCTTGGCCGTCCCGGCTGAGGGACACCAGCCGGGACGGCCCGTGGACTGGGTGGCAGCCGAGACGGCTGCCCCACTACCGTTTTGTCGCAACGCGACAACGGCCACCACTCAACCTTTCGCCGCGTAGTAGGCATCCACCTTTGCCGCCACGTCGCGGTAGCCGATGTCCGCCTCGTAGATCTGCTTGAAGTGCTCGATGGCCTCGTCCGGCTTGTTCATCTTCTCGAAGACACAGCCCAGTTCGTAGAGCATCTCCTTCTTCTCGTCATCGAAGTTGAGCTTTTCCTTCAGCGCCTCCTGGATTTTGCGCGCCGCGAGATCATTCATGCCGCGCTTCGCGAAGCAGCGGCCCAGATACATGATGGCCGAGAGCCGCCGCTGCGGATTGTTCTGCGCCTTTTGAAATTCCTGGATGGCTTCGCTGATCTTGCCGGTTTGAAAGTAGAGCTGCCCCAACTCGAAACGAATCTGCAGATCCGTCGGATACTTCTCCGCGCGCTGGCGGACAGCCTCGAGCTGGAAGACCGCCCGCTGGGCGTCCAACGCCGCCACCTGTTGATCGTAATCCGCCGCGCCCGTGTCGAGCTGGCTCCGCAGGTGATCAAACTTTTTCAAGTTCGTGTCCGCGATCACCTTCTCCAGCGACGGATCGGTCGCGCCTTCCGTGGCCCGGATGCGCTCGAAGTAACTGAGCGCGCGGTCAAAATCCTTCTTCTGCGCGTAGGTCTCGGCAATGTTCCGCAGCAGCTTCAAGTTATTCGGTTCCGCCTTCAGCCGCGCCTCGTACTGATTGATCAAGTCCTGCGCCACGTCGTCGGACTTTACGATGCGGTTGCCCTGTTCGAGCGACACCGCCTCCTCCTTGTCCTTCAGCAGGTCGCGATACGAACCACCGCTCTCCGCAACCTCCTCGTAGCCGCCCTCGTTCAGCGTGTGACGCGCGGTCACGTTTTTCATGAGCTGCAAAATCTCCGGGTCGTTCGGGCGCACGCGCAGCATGTCGTTATAGACCTTCACCGCCTCTTCGTTCTGGCCGGCGCGCGTCAGGGCGTCGCCGAGTTCCATGGCGATCTCGCGATCCTTGGGATTGTTCTTGGAGAGAATTTGCAGCGAGAGAATCGCCGTCTTGAACAGGCCCGCCTCGAGCGCCGCGTCCGCGAGCAGCTTGTGCGCGCCCGTGCTCATGGGGTCGCCGTTCAGGACTTCTTCCGCCGCCTCGATGGCTTCGAGCGGATTTTTCTTCAACATCATCTGCGCCTTGGTCAGTCCGGGCTGCGAGGCCGCGCCGCCGAGCATCTTCTTGAAGAATCCCGTCTGCGCCGCGCCCGCCTTCTTGACCTGCGCCGCGCGCAAGGCCTGCCGCGCCTCGAAGAAACCCGGCTCAATTTTCAAAACCCCGCCGAGGATGGTGATGGCGTAATCCAGATTGTTCCGCGTGATCGCCGACACACCCTTTTCGTAAAGGTCACGCTGCGGACGGGAGATGGCGTTCAAAGGCTTTTCAGGCATGGCGTGAGGTTAAAAGGTTGATCGGTCAAATTCCATACGAATTGCGTTCGCAGACGGTGCGCGCGCGTCAAATGTAACGACCGGAAGCGAGCATCGGTTAAATGAAATCTCTCCGGCCGTCAGAACTTGCCGCTACCGGCTCGGTCGTTTGTGTGATAAAAATTCCCCGCTCATGCAATCTAACCCTCACTCCCGGAGCGCGCCTTTTGGCGCGCGTGCCATGGCAAGCCTCACCACGGTGCTCGCCCTGCTCTCCGGCGTCTCCGCGGAGGCCGCCAGCATCGGCATTCAGAAACTGGACAGCTCCGGTGCGCTGACGTGGACCAACGCCTTCCCCGCCGGCGTCGTCACGGTGGAAACGACCGGCGCGCTCACCGGGCTTACGAACCAGCCGTGGACCATTGGCCGCAGTTACTTCACGTCCAACACCACCGGCTCCGTGTCCGTGCCGCTGGGTGCGAGCAACACGTTCGTGAAACTGCTCGCCGTGGACATCTCGACCAACACGCCGAACCACTACACGAATCTCCTGAACTCGTACGGCCTCTTGGAAACGGTCGCCGGCAGCGGCGCGTCCCAGACCGATGTCAGCCATTGGTCGCCGACCTTCGAGGGCGCCTGGGCCACGAACGTGAGCCTCTCGCGACCGCACATCGCGTTCGGCGATTCCAAGGGAAATGTCCTCATCGTGGATCAGCGCAGTTCCTCCGTGCTGAAGGTCACGCCCGAAGGACGGCTCACCACCTTCGCCGGCACGCACACCGCCGGGGCCAATGGCGACACGGGCTGGGCCACGAACCTGCACCTGAACAATCCCAACAGCGGCTGGATGGGCGCCGACGACACGTTCTACATCCTCGACACCGTGAACGGCAAAGCGCGCAAGGTGGACACGAACGGCTGGATGACGACGTTCTTCACCACCGCGCCGATGGGCGATGGCCGCGCCTTCTGGGTGAAGAGCGACGAGTCGTTAATCTACTTTGGCAGCGGCCCCACGGAGGTCACGAACTTGAACATGTGGACGCCGACCGGCGGCGTGAGCGTGGTGCGCTCCGGCTTCGGCGACATGGGCAACATCCTCGGCAACGAGAGCACCGGCGACCTCTACATCAGCGACCGCAACGCCCATCGCGTCTATCGCTTCACGCCGAATGGCGGCACGGGCGTGCTCACGCCCATCGCGGGCAACGGCACGCAGGTGAACTCTCCGGGCGGTGGCGACGGCGGCTCCGCGCTGCTCACCGGGTTGAGCTTTCCGCGCTCGGTGTGGTTCCTGCCGAACGGCGGCTACTTCATCGGCGAACACTCGCCCGGCAACCGCATCTGGTATGTCGATCCCGCTGGGATCATTCATCTCTGGATGAACGGCAGCGACGCCAACCACAGGCGAGTAGGCGACGGCCAATGGTTCTACGCGAATCCCACGACGCCGAAGGTCTCGCGCGTGCGGTGTGCCAATACGGATCCCTTTGGCAACATGATCATCACGGAAAGCAACTACGGCTACGTCCGGCGCATCAAATTCCAACGGCTGATTCCCTGACCTTAAAAATGAAAAACTCCTTCCACGTCGCCCTCGTCAGCCTCGCCTTCTGGTCGGCCGGGCTAGCGCACGCCTTCACCACCAACGACCTCGGCTCGCCGCATCACGTTAAACTTCTCACGCAACATGGTTATCTGCCCGGCGTGACGGTGCTCGTCCGCGTCGAAGTCAGGAACGCCGTCGGACCGGAACGGCTTCTCTGGGATGCCGAAGCGACTTTGAGCGCGGACGATCCCGGCGTCACGCTCTCGACGAACCTCGTGAAATTGCGCAACGGCCTCGGGAGCATCCTCGTGGCCTTCCGAGGCGGCGCTGATTTCAACCTCACCGCCACCGTCGGCGCGCTTCAGACGACACGCGCGCTGGTTTCGATGACCAATGTGGCCGTGACCACCGCGGGCGGGACGCTCGCCGGCTCCAACGTCTGGAGCGGCGTGGTGCGCGTGACCAATGACGTGACCGTGCCGGCCGCCGCCTCGCTGACCATTCTCTCGAACACACTGGTGCTGCTCGACGGCACGAACACGGGAACCGTCGCGAATGATTTGCTTATCAGCGGCCGGATCGAATCTCTCGGGACAGAAAATGATCCGGTGACGATCACTTGCGGCAGTACGAATGCCGCGATTCGCTGGGGCCAGATTCGACACAACACCGCACTGCCCTCGCTCTATCAGTGGACGAGCATCACGCGCGCGGGCCGCGCCACCGGCGAAGGGCACACCGGAACCGCGCCCATTCTCCGCCCCACCGGCTCAACTATTCGCTTCGAGAACTGCAATCTGACCGATCACGCCGAACCGGTGCGCGGCGCTCCGGGCTTCGGCCTGCCCGGCAAGATTGCGCAGGCCAGCGGATCGAGCCTCACCTTCATCGACTGCCTTTTTCAACGCGCGCGCATGGGCCCGGAAATCAACAGCACCGCGCTCTTCTTCACCAACATCTGGGTCATGGACATGAACGGCAACGACGACGCGGACGGCATCTACCTGCACAACCAGCAGGCCGGCCAGACCATCGCCTTGAGCGGATGCGTCTTCGCGCGCGGCGACGACGACGGCATCGACACGCTCGGAGCCACCATCACCGTCGAGAACTGCATCGTCCGCGACTGGAACAACCTGCTCGAGGACGCCAAGGCCATCAGCGCGCTGAACGGAGCCGTGCGTGTGCGGGGCAGCGTCATTGTCAATTCCACCGTGGGCATCTCCGCCAAGTCGGGCGGGGCCACGCCCTCCGCAACGCCTGTGCTGGTCACTTTGAACAACTGCACGCTCGCGGGCAACCAGACCAACGTCCTCGCCAACCGCAAGAGCACGGCCGTGGGTCCGAACGTGCATTTCAACCTCACCAACTGCGTGCTCTGGGGCGGCGATCCCGTGCATTCCGACTTTGAACCCGGCAGTTCGGATTCCACGAACTTCACCATCGTTTATTGCAACCTGTCCGAGCCCTACGCGGGCACCGGAAATATCCAGGTCGATCCGATGTTTGTGAATCTGGCCGCGCGCGATTACCGGCTGCTGCCGTTCTCGCCGTGCATCGATGCGGGAAATCCGGCCTCCCCTCTCGATCCGGACGGCAGCCGCGCCGACCTCGGTGCTTACCCCTTCGTTCCGCCCGCGCCGGTGCTGGGCGGATCGCGCTGGCTGCCTGGAAGCGGCTTCGAGTTTGAGTTGAGCGGCTACACGAACCGCAACTATGTGATCGAGTCGGCGGACGCCGCGACCAACTGGGTGTTTCTGAAAACAATCTTCCAGACGAACGCGGCCAGCACGGTGATCGACACCAGCGCGACGAATTTTGCGCATCGCCTCTACCGCTCGCGCCTCGCGCCGTAGGCCGTTGGAACAGAAGGGAACAAAGGAAACGAAGCCAAGAATGCTCGGCACCGCACTGCGGTCGTGATCCAAAATAACAGATCTTCTTCCGCCCCCTCTTTGTTTCCTTCGCTGGCTTCGGTAGAAGTTCGGCCCCGCTACGCCCGACCTCCCGGGGTGCGATTCCGCAGACTTTCCAGCAGCACCGCGACAAAGATCACCGCGCCCGTGATCATCGGATAGAGGTAGGGATTGGCGTTCACGATCACGAGGCCGTTCTCAATCGTCTGGATCAACAGCACGCCCAGCAGTGTACCCGGCAGCACGCTGCCGCGTCCGCCGAACAGGCTGGTGCCGCCCAACACCGCCGCGGCAAGGGCGGCAAATTCTTTCCCCTCGCCAAACTTCGGCGACACCGCGCCGAGCTGGCCGAGCGTGACCATCGCGGCCACCGCCGCACCCAGGCCGCTGATGAGATAAACCACGGCAAGAATAGTTCCCGTGCGCACGCCAGCCTTCTTCGCCATCTCCACATCATGGCCCACGGCGAAGACCTGCCGCCCAAACGGCGTGCGCGTGAGCACGAGATGCGCGACGACGAGCGTGGCCGCGAACAGCCACGCGGGGAGCGGCACGCCGAGCAGCCGCGCCGCGCCGAGTTCGAGAAAGCTGTCCGGCAGGTTCATCGCCCGCGTCTCGGTGATGCGCAGTCCCAGCCCGCGCCCGATGAACAGCATGGCCAGCGTGACGATGAAAGCCGCGACGCGCACACGCGTGATGAACAGCGCATTGACCGCACCGAACACCAGTCCCACGGCCAGCATCGCCAGCAAGGCAAACGGCAACGGCAGTCCACCGAGCGCAATTTTTCCGGCGACCGCCGCCGCGACAAACATGATCGCGCCCACCGACAAATCCACGCCCGCCGTCAGCAGCACGAAGGTCATCCCCACCGCCACGATGCCCGTCGAGGACGCCTGCACCACGATGTTCACGAGGTTGCGCGGCTCCAGGAATTTCCCCGACTGCGCGCCGAAGAACGCGAGCACCGCCACGAACAGCAGCAGCGGCGCGAAGTCGAGAGCGCGTCGGGTAAACCGGTTCATATCCCCTGCCCTCCCTGGCTCTCCGCCCCCAGCGCCGCGCGCAAGATGCGCTCGCGATCAAACTCCGCGCGCGGCATTTCATCCACCAGCCTGCCGCCGCGCATCACGAGAATGCGATCGCACAAGCCGATCAGTTCCTCCATCTCCGACGAGATGACGAGTACGCCCGCGCCGCCGTCCGCGAGTTCGTGAATGAGCCGGTAGATTTCAAACTTGGCCCCCACGTCGATGCCGCGCGTCGGCTCGTCGAGGATCAGCACGCGCGGCTTGTGCAGCAGCCACTTGCCCAGCACGACCTTCTGCTGGTTGCCGCCGCTCAACGTGCGCACCGGCTGCGCATCACGCGCTTTGGCGTCGAGCTTCACCACGTCGCGGATGCGCGTGACGGCCGCGTGCAGTGACTCCCGCGACAGCCAGCGCCACGGCGTGCGCGCGTGTTCCGGCAGCGTGGCCAGCGTGAGATTGTCCGCCACCGCCGCATCCATGCACAGCCCCTCGGTCCGCCGGTTCTCCGTGAGAAAGGCCACCCCGCGCTCGATCATTTCGCGCGGCGTCAAGCGCGGCAACAACTCGCCGTCCAGCCGCACCTCTCCCGCCGCGCGCGGACCGAGTCCGAAAAGAATGCGCGCGAGTTCGGAGCGCCCCGCGCCCATCAGGCCGGACAGACCGAGCACTTCCCCCCGATGCAGCGCGAAGGAAATATTCTCCACGACGCCCGGCTGCGAAACGCCGCGCACTTCCATCATGGGAGCGCCGGCTTCCAGCCCGGCTTGTGGCTCATCTCCATCGCGCCGTGCTGGAAGCCGGCGCTCCGGGAAAAGCTGCCTCATCGTCCGCCCCACCATCAGCGACACGAGCTTCTCATTCGTGAACGTCGCCGTGGCTCCCGCCTTCACGACCTCGCCGTCGCGCAACACCACGAGGTCATCACACAGCCGGAACACGTCCTCCAAAGTGTGCGAGATGTAAATCATCGCGATACCCCGCGCCCGCAGCCGCGCGATGAGCGCGAACAGCCGCTCCTTCTCCCGCACGCTCAAGGAAGTCGTCGGCTCATCGAAGATCATCAGCCGGGCGTCAATGCTCAGGGCCTTGGCGACTTCGACGAGCTGCCGCTCGCCAGAGGAGAGCCGTTCGACCAGCCGCGAGGGCGAAACGTCCAGGCCAACTTCGCGCAGCAATTCCGCCGCGCGTCTGTGCATCTCGCCCCGCGCAATCCACGGCCTCGCGCGAGGGCGCGGAAACTTGGTGAGAAAAAGATTCTCCGCGATGCTCAGATTCGGAAACAGATTCAGCTCCTGATGGATGAACGCGATGCCGCGCCGCGCCGCGTCCTGCGGATTGGCAGGCGCGTAGTCCTCGCCTTCGAACTGCATCGCTCCCGCTTCGGCACGCAAGTTGCCGCCGAGGATGTTCATCAGCGTCGATTTGCCCGCGCCATTCTCGCCGACCAACCCGACCATGCCGCCCGCCGGCACCGTGAGGCTCACGCCTTTGAGCACCTTCACGCCGAAGAACGACTTCTCGATGTCGATGAACTCCAAGAGTCGCCTGCTCATGCGTTCAGTCGGTTGAAGCGCTGTCGCGTGGCGTCGAGCACCGCCGCGAACAAAATCACCGCGCCCTTCGCGATGGTGATGGAGAACTGCGAGAGGTTCAGCAGGTTCAGCGCGTTGTCGAGCACGGTGAGGAAGAGCACGCCGAAGAACGTCCACGCAATCTTGCCTTTGCCGCCGAAGAGACTCGTGCCGCCCACGACCGTCGCGCCGATAATGTCCAAGAGTATTTCGCGCCCCAGCACAGGCGAGCCGGTTTCCAATCGCCCCGTCAGCATCACCGCCGCCAGCGCGGCGCAGAGGCCCGACGCGACGTAGGCCGCGAAGGTCATTGAGCGCACCGGCACGCCGGAGATGTGCGCCGCAGTGGCGTTCTGCCCCGTCGCGTAAAGCCAGCGTCCGTACACCGTGCGCCGCAGCAGCAGATGCGCGGTGACGGCGAGCGCGCCCGTGACCGCGAGCGCGATGGGCAATCGCTGACCCAGTGCGAGAAAGGAGGCCGGCAATCCGTAGATGTTCTTCGACTGCGTGAACCAAACCGCGAACCCGCTGAGAAACATCATCGACGCCAGCGTGACGATGAAGGCCGGCAGCCGCAGCAGCGTCACGACCGCACCGTTCACCGCACCCAGTCCCGCGCCCAGCACGAGCATCGCGCCGACGCCGAGCACCGTGGCCGAGCCTTGTTCGCCCATGAGTTTCGCCCCGACGACACTGGTGAGCGCGATGATGGACGTGACCGAGAGATCAATTCCGCCGGTGATCATCACCAGCGTCATGCCAATGGCGACGATGAAGAGCGGGAGCAGGTAGCCGAAGATGTTCAGCAAGTTCGCGCTGGACGCGAGGCCGGGAGTGAACGGAACGAGCGCGACGAACAGCAGCACCGTGAGGGCGAGTACGAGATATTCGGAGAGGAACAGGCTACGAAGTTTGTTCGTGGAGCGCGGTGCGTGGTGCGTGAGGTCTGACGTGCTCATGGGCGGGGTGCCACGCCCGAAAGAATCCTGAAGGGATTCAATAATTCAGCCCAGGGTTGCGAGGCACGAGCTACCCTGGGTTTCACCATCCCCAAGATCATCAACCCTGAAAGGGTTGAACCCAACTGCATCGCGGGGCCAAGGCGATTCAACCCCTTCAGGGTTGATGACATTTTTTGCCTGCAACCCAGGGTAGCTCCTTCGTCGCAACCCTGGGCAAAGTGATGGAATCCTTTCAGGATTCTCGGAACACGCCTCATCACTTCTTGATGTTCGCTCCCCACATGCGCGCGGACAACTCCTTCAAATTGCCCTGATGGATCACGAAGCCGGGATCGAGGATCAATTCCGGCACCGGCTTGCCTTCGCGCTTATCAAGCAACGCCTGCACACTTTGCTGCGCCTCGAAATAAACATCCTGCACGCCGGTCGCGTCGAGGTAGCCGTCCTTCAACATCTGATACGCCGTCGCATCGCCATCAAAGCCGCCGAGGATGACGTGGCCGGGTTCACCAATCTTCTTGTAGCGCCCGGCGGCCTTGAGCGCGGACGTGATCGACGGGAACAAGAAATCCGACGATGTGAAGATGAAGCTGATGTCGGGATTCGCCTGGAGCGCATTCGCCACGCCGGCCTGCGCCTTCTCCTGATTCCATTCACTCGGCACGCGGGCGACGACTTCGATGATGTTCTCGTTGCCCTTCACCGCGTCCTCGAAACCATCGCGGCGGCCGATGGCGTTGAGGTCACCGAGGTCGCCGAGGACGATCATCGCCTTGTGTTTCGTGCCGGTCTTCTTCGCCTGCTCGATCATGTAGGCGACGGTGTCGCGCGTGAGCTTGCGGTTGTCGGCCACGACGGCGGTGGATTGCGCGTCGGTTTTGTCGGCGGGGCGGTTGAAGAGCACGATGGGAATCTTCGCCGCGTTGGCCGCGCGAATCATCGGGATACAAGTCTTCGCGTCCTTCGGCACCATGATGATGCCGTCCACGCCGCGCGTGATGAAGTTCTTCACCTGTTGGAGCTGCCGGCTCGCGTCCTGATCGGCCACCGCTTCGAGCATGGCGATGTCGCGCTTCTTCAACTCCGCCTTGATGGCCTCAAAGCCCGCGACCCAGTACTCCGTCTGCAACGTCTCGAAGGCGACGCCGACCGTTTTCATCTGGCCGGGCGTCGCTGGCGCGGCCGACGAGGATTTCGAGGCGTTGTCTGAGCTCGACTGGTTGCAGCCCGTCAGCGCCAGGGCCATGAAGGCCGCAATGATGGTCGGAAGAAAGGAACGAATGCTATGAATCGATGAGTGCATGAGTTTTTTTTGATTGAGAGTTTCTATGAGCAATCAACGGCCAGCGAAGTCAAGCGTGGCGATGGCGTGCGGGCCAAGTTCGATTTCGGCGCCATGAAATGGAGTCGAGCACGCGCGGAATGTTTCAGGTGAAGTCATGGCGGCAATCCTATTCGAGGCGTCCATGATCCGCGCTAGGACGATTCGATCAAAGTTTTGGAGCATTACATGGCGCGGTTCCGCCAGGAAGTTAGCCAGGAGCAGGCGCCGACGCGCTCCAGCCTGCAAGAGCAGCGATGTGACGCTCAACGGTTCGCTTGATTCGGTGCGAACCACGTCGCCACCGGCAAATTCGCCAGCATCAGCCAGGACATGGTAAAGGGGGAACACAGCGCCCGCGATGGAAGGAAACTTTTCCGGCAAAGTCGAGCCCGACGGCGTTTCCATCACGCCCTTCCAGCCGCTCGTTTCATAAAAGGTCACGCTGTCCGCGCCGGACTCGGCCAGCACCTTGAGCATGGCCAATGTCCACGCCGCGCCGAAGAGCGAGAGTTGGCGTGGGTCCACTTGCGGTGGCAATTCGCCTGGCGGCACAGCCGGTTCTGGTCCGGTGGCGTTGGGATTGAATCGCGGCTTGAGCGTGATCGGTGAAACGACGATTGGTTTGCCGGGAAAGTAGCGGCGCACACTGGCGACTTGATGCGCGGCGGCCTCGGGTGTCTCGGCGATGCTGGCATTGTCGAAGGCATGAACCTGCGGGTTCACCGACCAGCAGATGAAGTCAGCGTCCCCCGGCGGGCGCTGAAGATTGAGTTGGTAGAGATCGGCATTAGTGCCCGCGCCGATGGGAACGCCGAGATCCGCAAAGTGGCTGCGCGCCAACAACAACGCTCCCGAAGGTGTGGATTTCTGCCCGTCCTGAAACACCAACAACCGGAGGAGATGCTGAACTTGGGGAAATCTCGCACGCATCTCAGCGAACCAACCGGCCAATTCGGTCAGTGGATCTGGAAGAGCACCGGGCAGATGAACCACCAGTTCCAGCGGGAGCTTGAGAGCCGCAGCCTCCATCGAAGCGCAGAGCAGTTCATGTCTCCAGTCGGTCGAAACCAGACGAACGTCATGACGCAAGTGGGCAAGGTGTAGCGCTCCGAGCCGGGATTTGTTGGGAAAGTTCTCCGGTGATTTGTCGCTGCTCACGCCAAGCCCGAGTGCGGGGAGTTTGTGCAGGCCGGTGCCGCGCTCGATCATGACGGGAGCGGGTTGGGGATTGATGATTGAGAATTGTTGATTGGAGATTCGGGCGGGCGCCGGGTCTTCAATCCGCAATCGCCGGTCAACAATCTTCAACGTCACTTCCTGCCGCACGCGCGTCCCGGCCTTGATCTCCACCGGAAATGGCACGCGCAATGGCGTGCCGTAAGTCTTGAAGCTCGCATCAATCCAGTTGCGTTGATCTTCCATCTCAAAGACGTCGCCCTCAAAACGCAGCTCCGCCCAGATTCCCGGCTCGATTTCATGCGCGAGTCCGGCGAGGTCGTGCCAGTCAATCACCGGCTGCTCGGCGGCGATGGTGTCGGGGAAGGTCAATGTGTTCTCATGGCCATTCACGTAGCGCGCGCGGCACGGCGCGCCGGCGCATTCACGGATCGGATGCAACACGCAAAAGCCAACGCGATTGCGGAGGAAGGTGGACCTGGCCTCGCCGTCAAACGTGAAGCGGATCGTGCCATCGGCGTCACCGGCAATCTCCCCCTGCCAGACGAAGTGAATTTCGTTCTGCCGATGCGTGCTGATGAACCCGATGCGGAAGCAATCCTTTGAAATCTCCAATTTCAAATCTGAAATTTCAGAAGGCACGGTGCCCCAGTTGCGATCGCGCACCGCGGCGTAAATTCGACGGATAACCTCGCGGTCACCGCGCCTGATGTAGCGCAAATCCCCGGCATCGAACCGGAGCGTCAGCGGCCCCGCGCGGAGCGGCATGGACGTTGCGGAAACGCTCATTTGAATCAGCCAGTTCGCTCGCCTCGCACAATGGTGTCCACTTGTTCCTTCACGCTTTGCGGGTCGAAAAGCTTTTTCCAATCGGGCTGGAACAACTTTTGGCGACCGACTCCGGCGATGAGCTTCGCGCCGTCGCTCAACGGAAATCCGACCCGGCCGAAGACGATGCCGAGGATGACCTTGATGTGGCCATACATGAAATCTTCCGCCGCCGGCCGCGGCACGCCCCGGCGAATGGCTTCCTCCATGACCTCGCGCAACTCGATGAGCAGGGCGGCGCCGCATGTTTCCGACATGGTCGGCTCGAGGATGGCCATCTGTTCGACGGTGACGCGATGCGACCGCGTGACCGGGGCGTAGAAGTCGCGCGCGATCCGTTCCCCGAGCGCGTAGTGCTCCTCCGGCCCCTGCATGAGCGCGCAGACAATGGCCTGTCGCGCGTGCGTGCCGCCGAAGAAGTCGTTGATCTCCGCATCGGTTTGAAAGCAGTCGAAAACGCTGGGATGGCACGGATGCGAAACGAAATAGCTGATGTCCGGCCGTGCTGGCAATTCACCCGCGTGGGCGGCTGCGGGGTCCAGCGTAATGACGAGCGCGCCGGATTTGAGTTGGGGAACGACGTCGCGGGCCACTGCACCCAACACACTGTCGGGCAGTGCGAGAATCACGGCATCGGCCACCGCCAGCGCCTGTTCCCGCGCCGCCGGAATGATTCCGCGCGCGGCGAGGTTGGCACGGCCACGCTCGCCAGTTTCGACGCAGTGCAGCGTGTACTCGGGAAGCGACTTCAAGTGATCGGTCAGACGGCAGCCCATTTTGCCGCCGGCACCGAGGAGAGCGATTTGAATCATGGCTTTGGAGTTAGGGGTTGAGGGATGAAGTTTTCAACATAGAGATTGGGAGGACACAGAGGGGGATTGGTTCTGGAATCTCTGTGTCCTTCAAAACTCTGTGTTGAATCCTCGCAGGTCGTGAGGTCCAGGACGTCGAGCAGGAACCGGTCGCGCCCGTTCTGGCCCCCTTTGAAAACCATCTCGCAGCCATCGGCGTTGCGTCCAGGCGCATGGACGCGGCACAGCGGTGAACCGGGCGCGGCGGGCGCGGCAAATTCCAGCGCCTCGATCCCGAGCGTGCGCGCCACCGCCATGCTGGTGTCGCCTCCGCAAACCACGGCGCGCCTCAAGCCGCTGGCTTTCAGCAAGCGATCAAGCACTTCACCCAGCGCGCGTCCCAGCTTTTCGCGTTCCGTGGAGGCGAGAGAATTTTGGAGTCGTTGATCCGCAGGACCACGACTGGTGTGGAGAATCAGGCTGCGCCCGGAGCGCAAGATCGCGAGGGCATCGGAAACTTCCACCTTCGGCGTTTGAGGATCGAGCAATCGCGCCGGGTCGAGCGGGATTTCGGCGAAGCCAGCCGCGACAGCCTGGGCAATCTGCCGATCCGTCACCGGCGAGCAACTGCCGGAGACGCAGACCAGTTGGCGCGGAACTGCTGGGGATGGCGGGACCGCTTCTTTTGAGCACAGAGTTCCGGAGGACACAGAGAAGTCAAAGTCACTCCCCCTCTGTGTCCTCCCAATCTCTGCGCTAAAGCTCCCCAGCCAGTGTGCCACGAGCGCATACTCCACCGCGCTGGACCCCACGACGAAGAGTTGACCGGCCTTCGCCAACTCATCGATCTCGCGCCCGATGATCGGCAGGTGTGCCTCGCGCACAGTGTCAAAGAGCAGAATGGGCTTCGGCTCGTCACACGCAGCATCGGAGGTCAGGAGAATCTCGTTCTTGCGGACGGATTCAGATGGAGCCTCCTCACGTCGGCTGCTACCGGCACTCATCGCCGCGTCCAGCTTGAGCACATCGATCAATTTCACCGGCAGGTTCGTCTGCGTGCCGAGAATCATCCGGAGGTCCGCCTCGTTCATTGGCGTGACTGGATGCCGGCTCATCGTGGGATGCCGGTCGAGGCGGCACGGCTCAGAGTCGAGACCGGAACGGGCGAACAGATTTCCGAAGACCACGTAACGTCCGAGCAACGGCAAGCCGACCACCAAGGGCGTGGGCCGTTCGCCAAAGACGCGGCGTCCCAGTTCGATGGCCTTGCCGATGGAGCCGATGCGCGGCGATGAGTCGAACGTCGAGCACATCTTGTAGTGCGCCACCCACGCACCGCTCGCTTTCAACGCCTCGAAGGCGGGCGGCAGTTCGCGCTCCATCTCCTCGGGCGACATCGTGCGCGAGCCGCCGGCAATGCCAAACGCGCGCAGGCCCGGATAATTTTCCAGTTGCTCGGCCGTCGGCGGTTTCAGGAAAAGCACGGTGCGATACCCGGAGCGGGCCAGCGCTTCCATCACATCGGCGGAGCCGGTGAAGTCGTCGCCGTAGTAGGCGAGGAGCAAGTCCTTCACGGCTGCGCCCTCCCGAACTTCCTGATCGTCTCCTTCAGTTCCGGATGCGTCTCCGCGTAAGTATTCAGATCAATTCCTTTCACCGCGGCCTGCCACGCTTGTTGCAAACCGCGCAGTCCTGCCGCCGGTCCCAGTGGATGCGCCATGATTCCGCCGCCCGCGACATACATGAGATCGGTGGTGCCGGTGAGCCGGTAGGTTTCGGGCGCCTGTCCGCCCCATTGGCCGGAGCTGATGACCGGCATCACCGTGTCGTCGGCGCGGAACAGCGGCGTCATGCAGGCCTTGATGCTGCGAACGACGGAATCATCCGGCTCCCAGAATTTGTTTTGCAGGCCGTTGACGTGAAGATGATCCACACCAGCGAGGCGCCAGAGCTTTTGCCACGCAGGATATTCCACGCCGAGCAGCGGGTGCCGGCTGAACATACCCCAGCCGTTGCGATGCCCGTGGATCGGCACCGCACAGCGTTTGCGCAATTCAACCAGCGCAGGCAACCCGATGCTGTGGAGACTCACCATCACGCACGTGCCGCCTGCCGCGACCACGGTGTCGTGATGCCGCAGCATCGCGTCGAGGTCGTCGGTGATGTTCACCGCATACATCACTTTCTTCCCCGTCTTCTCCGCGAGTTCGTTGATCACGCGCATCGCCGCGCCGACGCGCTCCTTGAGCGGCGAATGCGGAGGGTCGGCCATGAGTTCGTCGTCTTTGATGAAATCAATGCCCGCCTCCCCGAGCGTGCGGACCAGTTCCGCGGACTGCTCCGGAAAAAGTCCGACGCTCGGCTTGATGATCGTGCCAATGATTGGCCGGTCGAACACGCCGGCCAGCTTGCGCGTGCCGGCGACGCCGAACTGCGGCCCGGGATACTTCTCGCCGAACGCTCCCGGCAGTTCGAGGTCGAGCAGCTTGCAGCCGGTGTGATCGCTGAGCTCGTAAAGATTCCCGCAGACCGTGGCGAGGAGCGTGGGCAGATTCGCGCCAACATTCGCGAATGGAAATGAGAGCGTGATCTCTGCGCGCTGATACTTCGCCACGCCCTTCGGCTTGCGACCGCCAGGCAGGGTCGGTGCGTCCACGGCGTCGAGCGGCGTGATGTCGAGCACCTTGGCCCGCGCCCGCGCCTTGAGTTCCTCGGTCTCACCGGGCACCGGCAGGAAGGTGCCGGAGGATTGTTCGCCGGCGATGGTTTCGGCAACCTGCGCAAGAGGAAGGCAAGTCTCGATGCGGTAGCGGGCGATGATGGCGTCGTCGTTCATGAAAATTTGATAGCCTTGCCACTCGCTGCCGAGTCGTAAGCGGCGAAGACGAGTTCCAGTGTCTTCAGGTTGTCCGCGCCGGTTGTCTCGGCAGTGCCTTCGCCCCGCAAAGCCGAGAGCAGGTTGCGGCTGCAATCCACGATGCTCGCGTGAATCAACGCGTAATTCGGATTCGCCCATGCATAGTCCGGCGGTGCCACTCGCCGTTCCTCGACGCCATCGCGTGTGAACACTTTCACCGTGCAGTCCGCGCCCAGCGATGCACCGCCCTCACTGCCCTCGACGTAAATGAACGTTTCGGGAAACCGATCGAATTCCCACCGACTCGCGTAGCTCATGTTGGCCGTGACCGTCACATCGTTCCCCATCCGCATCATCACCGTCGCCACATCCTCGCCCTTGATGTCGGCACGAATTCGCCGCGTCTGGCAATAGAGATCCGTCGCCTCGCCCCAAAGAAACCGCGCCACGTCGAGAATGTGGGTGCCCATGTCGGCAATGATGAACTGTTCCATCTCCTTGAGGTTCGGCTGATTGTCGAAAACCGGAAAGCTGTTTGCAAAATCGATGCGCCCGCGAATGACCTTCCCGAGTCGTCCCGATGCGAGGACTTCGCGAAACGCGCGGATCGGCGCCTGCCAGCGCCAGTTCTCATGCACGTAAAGCGAAATGCCCGCTCCTTTGGCGGCTGACACGAGTTGTCTCGATTCCTCGATCGTCGGCGTCAGCGGTTTCTGGCAAATCACGGGCACGCCGTGCCGCAGAGCTATCGTCGCCAGCGGCCCATGCGTTTCCGGCGTCGTGATGATGTCCACGAAGTCCAGAGTAGCGCTGGCGAACATCTCCGCCGGATCGTCGAACACCGCAGCGACACCAAACTCCTGCGCCATCGCCTCCGCCTTCGCGCGATCCCGATCGCAAATCGCCACGCACTCTGCGCCGACGAGTTCCCGCCAGCCCGAAAGCTGATACCGCGCCCAAAAGCCGGCGCCGATGATGGCAAATCGCATGATGCGCATGATGACGTGGATGCCGGTCGAAAGTCGCGATTTCGTTAGGACGTTAATCAGTGCGACGGCTTTCCCGATAGCGGAAAGTTCTTTGAGGCATCATCCAACACCAGCACCCAATCTTCGTCTGCGACCTGGGTGGGTGGTTCAAATTCCATTGGCGACGTGTTGGGCCGCTTTCCAACTGGAGTCACCTCACCGTTGCGCGGATTGAACCACGACACATTGACCGAGGCAGCGCCGATTCGACCGGTGTTCAGGGTCACGCTTTGGTGTCGCGGAAAATAGGCCATGAGATACGTCGCGTCGTTTTGTCCGATATTCCCATCGCGGGTGACTTGGATGCGGTCGATTCCCTTCGCGACAGTTCCGGCAATCACACTTTGGTCTGGAATGCGCGTGACGTAGGGTCGGCTCAGCATCAGGCGCTTCAGGTGAATCAACTGCGTGGCGCCGGGGAGATCGAGCGACTGGTGCCAGGGTGTGACCACGTCCCACAGCGGTTTGCGACCCTTGTCATACATCTGCCAAATCGGGTGCGTGCCGTAGGTGTGGCCAAAAGCTCCTGCGAACACGGCCCAGTAGGCATTGCGCCGAACCTGCACCGCGCCGACGGGACGTTTTTCCGGCATCGCATCGGGGGGATACTCATAGGCCGGCTCGCCGTCGAATGTCGGTTTCGCCGGCTCCAACGCGTAGTCACGCTCTATTGGAATAAAGTTGAGGCTCTGCGGGCTGTGGCCGCTTTGAATCATGTTGAAATCCAGCCAGCCCGCCTGATGGAATGACTTGGAGGAAGTCGAGCCGCCGCGAGGATGAAAGGTAATGAGGTGCGTGCCGCCGTCGCCCTTGCGCAAGCCCGCAGCCATCGCCGCGAGAGTGGCGCGCTGCTCATCGTTGTCCACGGTCCGGTCGCCCCCGAGAATCCAGATGATCGGCTTGGCCTTGTAACGCCGACCGATCCACTCGCCGTAGATTGCTGCGTTTTGAGGGTTGAACAGCGCCGGGGCTGTGCCCATGCCCTGCCACTTGTCGCCCCAGGTCGGCAGGAAGCCGGTGTAAAGACCGAACGACTCGGCCTTGTTCACAATGTAGTCCACCTGGTCCCAATAATCGTTGCCCGGACCGTCCTTCTCGTCTGGCTTCGTGGGATCGTTGCCGATGAACGGGCGATGCCCGTAGGCATTCGGGGTGTTGAGTCCGTCGAGTTCCGCAAGGGCCACGGCTTGGATGACGCTGAAACCTTTCTTCGCGCGGTTCTCAAGATACCGGTCAGCCTCCTCGCGGTTGAGGCGGTGGAACAATTCCCACGCGGTGTCCCCGAGGTAGAAAAACGGGCGGCCATCCTCGTGAACGAGGAAGCGGTGATTGTCGCTGACTTTGAGCCGTGGTGTCCCAGCAGAGGAGGCCATCGCAGTGCCAAGCACCGCAAGGGTCGTCAACCAGATGGTGGAGAATCGTTTCATAATCAGTCGTTTCGTTTAAAGTGGAACAGCACCGCTCGGTTGGCGGGCGCGGCGAATTTGAAAGCACCCGTGGCCGCATTCGTAAGAATCCTGGACTCCTTCGCGATGGCATCGTGACGGGTGGGGTCATCCGCGCTGGTGATGTGGTAGCGCGACTTGTCAGAGACTGCCTCAGGCTCGAGGGGTGCGCCGGCGTAAACCCGGTTCTCCGTCTGTGGCTCGAATGTTCCGTCGGGACGCACACCATTGTAGTCGATATGGCCTTCCGTGAAGTGCAGCATGAGAATCTTATCCGTCACCGGCTGCACCCGGAGGAGGTCTGCTGCGGGCGCCGGGCTCCCCCCGGAGGACCAGACAAGAATCAGGACAAGCGCTTTGAGCGAACGTAAATTTATAAGATTCATAAAAGAGAACTTTTGGTAACAACTGGGATTTGGTCGCACGCGGAAGAAATCTACTTGCGGAGGCGTTGCTGCTCAAACAATGAGGGGTCACGCAGGACCCGGAAAAACTCGGTGGCACATTCCTTGAGGTCTGTCTTCGCCTTCGGAATCACGAGCACATCGCCGGAATCGCCCGGCTTCGCGAGTGTGAACTCAACGGCCTTTCCCTTGAAATTGGCGTGGTGAATCTCAGCGCCCGTCCAGCACTTCGGGTTGAAAAGCCACACGAGCGGCGCGCCGTCGCCGAGCTGGTTGGCCTGGCCGAGATTGCCCTGAATGAGCCGGCGCATGTCGTCGCAGAAGGGATTCTTCGGCAGCGGCTCAAAGTCCTTCGCGGTGAACACCGAGTTCTTGTCCCAGAAACTCCGCCCACCCCAATCCACGTAGCGTGTCTGCTTGGCCACGATGTAGGCCGCCCAGCCATCCTTGCCATTGTAACCATAGTGACTGACAAGGATGTTGAAGACGACCAGGCGCGACGCGATGTCCGGAGCGAGCAGCAGGGCGTTGGCGACGGTAGTCAGGGGGCCGCCCGAGACGATGAGCAGCGGTTTGTCGGGTGAAGCCTTGCGTGCTTCTTCGATGATGAGTTGGCTGCCCGCAGAGGGCTTAGGGACAGTGTCTTCGATCTTTTGGCTGGCCGGACGAAGCAGTACCTCATCGGCGCCACGTGTCACGTCCGGGATGTTGCGCAGGCCGCTACGGCGGGCGAGGTCGAGCGCCTTGGCAGCGTCATCTAGACACTGCTGCATGGGATACTTGTAACCAGTATCCCACTCCCACATGTCGCGAGAGACGATGTTGCCGCGCAGGTTCGCCCGGCCCAGGCTGAACTGCGCCCAAAGGTAGTTATTGTCGAAGACATCGAACCACCAATCGTTGTCGTAAATAATCGGGTTATCTGGCCCGACACCCTTGAGGTGGACGGCGCCATTTTCAATCCGGTGTTCCGGGACGATGGCCTGGGCGAAGTGCGTTGCGGCGGCGAGAAGAATTAAAAACGAACGTTTCATGGCGGGCTGAGTGTTGGGGTGATTCAGGGGCGACTATTCTCGGAAGTGAGGTCCAGTACCCAGTCGTT